>Ga0182014_10001670_pt1 | contig 29234 bp, 23 predicted proteins | sample 612S2DmetaG_FD_120489 | JGI IMG/M metagenome (GOLD analysis project Ga0182014, IMG submission 120489) | Permafrost microbial communities from Stordalen Mire, Sweden - 612S2D metaG | ecosystem: Environmental > Terrestrial > Soil > Wetlands > Permafrost | place: Sweden: Stordalen | collected... | reverse complement strand
GCGGGCACGCCTTCCGGCACCTTGCCCGTCAACCCCTCCGATTCCTGCTGGCCGCTGGGCGCCCCGAGTTATGGGCCGAATTACCCTTGCGACCATTTTGGCGTATCGACATCTGTGGCGACGCCAAACGTGACCTACAAGTGGCTGGTGGAGTCCTCGCCCGGCGCCTCGACTCTCACGCCCGTGCCGGCGACCGTTCCGAATCCGCAATTCACCGTGACGCCGGTGCCTCCCGTCAACAATATCCCGCAGCCGCCCCAGGTCAACGTTCTCATCGTCGCGCCGGCGCCGCAAGCCTACGAGTTCGGCGAGCCGCGCTGGGTCAAGGTGACGGCGACCGGCACTGTGGCGGATGTGGCGGTGGAAGATCTGGTCGCGGAGAACGCTGTCATCAAAAAGGCGAACACCCAGACCCAGATCGAATGGCAGTTGCTGCAGGTCGACAGCGGGGCGCCGGGCTCGGGCCAGATCGATCTGACGGGCGTCGCTCTCGATGCCGGCGCGACCGGCGTCGTATACCGGTTCGAGTTCTACCAGTACACCGGGCAGCGAGACCCTCAGACCAACGAGGCGCTGCCGGGGCCGAACGGAAATACGCCGGGCGTCCAGGGGCCTAGCGCCGGCGATCTCGGCAAATTCGTGGTTGCGCAGAATGCCGGCGTCAATTTCGACGGCAAGGTCCCGCCCGCGCCGCCACTGCCAGCCGCTCCGGCCATCAACGCGACGATCGTCGGCGGCACGCTTGGCGCCCCCTATAGCGCCGTCATCAGCGCGACCCCCGGCGTCGCCGGCGACAAATTGGCCTATGCCGTGACGGGGCTGCCCGCCGGCCTTTCGTTCAACGCTACGACGCATACGATCGGCGGCACGCCGACGGTTGTGGGTACTTTCCCGCTCACCGTCACGGTCACCGATCTGACGAACAGGATGAGTTCGACCGGAAACACGTCGATCCAGATCGCCGACAGCCTGATCGTGTTCACGCCCACGCCGATTGTTCTCCCGAACGGCGTAGTGGGCGCGCCTTACAGCTACACTTTCAAATCGAAAGGCGGCTTCGCGCCGATCAAATATTCGCTGTCCGGCACCCTGCCTAAGGGCCTCGCTTTCAGCGGCGCGGCGCTCAGCGGCACGCCGAAGGCTGGCGGGACGTATCCGCTGTGGGTGCAGGCGATCGACGCTCTCGGCTACTCACGATCGGCCTCGACTACGCTTAACGTCAGCGTCCCGGGGGCGGCGTGCCAAGCCGCCAACCAGATCGTTTCGGCCGCCAACGCCACCTACCTCGATATCGGCGGCGGCGTCGCGAATGGCGGACAAAGCGTCTCCTATCCGAAGTCGATCACTTTCGTCGCGCCGGTCGCGACGGTCGCACACGGTGAACTTGCGACTTATTCTGGAAGCGTCGACAAGCGGGGCTTCTGCGTCGCGACAAGCATGACTGTCTCCGCGGGGCTTTCGCTGCCTACGATCACCCTGACCGCGGCGACGCACGGCGTCACTTACAAGAGTCCCGTGATCGCGCCGGCCGGCGGCGTCAAACCCTACTCGGTGTCCGTCAGCGGCCTGCCAACGGGGCTGACATTCACGGGCGGGAACATCACCGGCAAAGCGACTGCCTCAGGACGCTTCACGTTGACGATTTCGGTTCAGGACGCCATCAAGGAGTCGATCAGCCAGACGGTGATCCTCCTCGTCAACTAACGTCCGGACCGCTGAGCGCGATCCATCGCGCTCAGCTCTCAAGAAGAGGGCGCGAACGCGCTTCGCACCCAGCCGCAATGCGATGATCGGCGCCGTCGAACGCTCTGGAAACCGCTGTAGATCGCTTCATGCTCGACGACGCTGAGCATGCACCAGCATTGTTGAGTTCCCCAAGAATCGGAAAGCAGCCCGCCTACTTACGCCGCGGCGCATCTTTCAATCCACGTGATGGCGCTTGCGCAGGCTCCTGACGTTCCACCAGACGAAGGCGAAAATGAACGGCACGGCGAGCGCCGTCGCCAGCGTCGGATCGAGCCATTCGGCCTGCTTGTGCGCGCCTTCCAGAATGAGATGCGCGATCGAGGCGATGTAATAGGTGATCGCCGCGACGGAGAGGCCCTCGACGGTCTGCTGCAGCCGCAATTGCATGCGAACGCGCTCGTTCATGCTGCGCAGCACGTCCTGATTCTGGCTCTCAAGCTCCACTTCGACGCGCGTGCGCAGCAATTGCGCCGCGCGCACGAGCTTTTGCGAGAGATTGTCCTGCCGCGCCTCGACGGCGGAGCAGGTTCGAATCGCCGGGGCGAGTCGACGGGCGAGGAAGGCCGCCAGCGTCGGCGCGTCGGGCAGGGCGCGCTCGCCGATGACTTCGAGCCGCACGCGCATGACTTCATCATAGGCCCGGGTCGCGCCGAAGCGGTAGAGGCTCCGCGCCGCGCCGGTTTCGAGCTCGGCGGCGAGCGCATTGAGGCGGTGCAGCAATTCGCGGCTCGCCTCAAGACCCTGGCTGTCGCGCATCTGGCCGAGCAGCGAAGGGAGTTCCGCCTCGATGCGGCCGATCGAGGGTCCAAGCTCCTGCGCAACGGGAAGGCCGAGCAGCGCCAGCGTGCGATAGGTTTCGAGTTCGAGGAGGCGCTGCGCCAACGCGCCGGCCTCGACGGCGCTGAGGCTGCGGTCAAGCACGAGGATGCGCACGAACCCGAAGACATCGGCGTGAAAATCGGTCGCGACGATGGCCGCCCCATCGGCGACTTCCGAGGCCGCGAGTTCGCTCGGCCCGAAAAGATAACGCCAGCTATCGCCGACACTCGCCTCGGGCAGGATGTCGAGATCGACGGCGACCAGCAGCGGCCCCGGCTGAGGCAGCATCCGCATGACGCGGGAAAGATCGCCGGCGTCCGGCCGGAAGGCGATTCGTTCGGCCTCGTTCGCCCCCGCGTTGATCTCCTGCGGAAACTCCCAGGTGTAGGTGACGAATTCGCCGTGGCGCTCCCAACGCAGCACCGCGGGCGCAAGTTCGACGCGATGATGCTTGGCGCCCGGCAGGGGCAGGGGCGCGGCGCGATCGAGGCAGAACTGCTCGAGCGCGGCCTGCGCCTTCTCCGCCTCGTCGTGATCGGTCATGAAGGCGAAATGCAGGATGCGCTTTGCGCCTGACATCGGCTCGAAGGGGCGCGCATGGACCTCGGCCATCACGCGCGCGCGCAAGGCATGTTCCTTGAAGCCGGGATTTGCGGCGTTTATCTGGTCCAGCACGCCCTCGCCCCCTGCAAGCGTTGCAATCGACGCCGGTCTAAAGCACGAGACCGAGGATTTGCAAAGTCACGCCTCGGCGTCGTCTGGCGGCGCGAGGCGGCTCGCCTCCGCCACGAGCGCACGGGTCAGCGGCGGCATCGGCTCGCGGCGCGGCAGCACGAGGCCGATTCTTTGCACCTCCTGCGGCTCGACGATCGGGATGGAGCGCAGCGGCTCGCTGAGCCCGAGCACTTCGGCGAAAGTCTCCGGAATGATGCTGGACCATTGGCCGGTGCGCACGTGGGCGGCGAGAACGACCATCGAATTGGACTCGAGCATCGGCGGATGCGGCGGCGCCGCGCCGCCGAGGAGGCGATCGATGATGCGGCGGTTCTGCATGTCCGGCGTCAGCAGGCAAAGCGGGACTGCGGCGACTTCCTTCCAGCTCACCGTATCGCGGTCGCCGAGCGGGAGATGCACGGAGGTGAGCAGCCGGTAGCGCTCCCAATAAAGCGGCAGGGTGCGAATCTGCCCGAGCGGCTCATTGTCGAGATAGGTCAAGCCGGCGTCGATCTGCAGATCGTCGAGCATGGTCAGAATTTCGCGCGAGGTCTGCGACAGAATGGTGAAGCGCACGTCGGGATGCTTCTCCCGGAAGGGCGTCGTCAACTGCGTCGTCATGCCGAGCGCGGTTGGCACGGCCGCGATCGTCAAATGGCCGACGAGAGCGGTCTTCGGCGAGCGGACCTCTTGACGCATCGCGCGCGTGTCGCTGACGATGCGCTTGGCCCATTCGAGCACGCGCTCGCCATCAGCGGTGAGGCCGTGAAAGCGCGAGCTGCGATTGACGAGCAGGACGCCGAGGCTGTCCTCGAGCTGCTTGATGCCCGCCGACAGCGTCGGCTGGGTGACGCCGCAGCTTTCCGCCGCGCGACTGAAATTGCGCTCGCGGGCGAGCGCGAGCAGAAATTCGAGCTTGTCGATCATGTCGCCGCTCCTCCTGAGCGGAGCGCCTCTGCGCGGCTGGCGCAGGCGGTGATGAAAGCCGCATGGCTCCAGGCGAGATTTTTCGCCGAGGTCTGCGCGCCGGTCGAGCGGTCGAATTGCTCGGAGAGATCGCCGTTCGTCGGCGTAAAGGCGGCGACGGTCGCCATGAACATGTCCCCGCGCCGAAAAAGATCATCAAATGAAACCGCATGAGCGGCGTCATGCAAAGGCGACGCGTCGCGAGGCGCCGCCGCCGCCGCCCTGTAGTAGAATTCTGCGGCGCCAAGCGTTGAGAAATAATAGGCGCCGCCGCTGTAGTAGCGGTCGTCCGCATAGCGTCCCATCGCCGGCGCGCGCCCTTCCGGCGCCGCCTCGTTGATCTTGTAGAGCCTGCCGAACAGATCCTCAAGCCGCGCCGCCGTGGCGCGCGTTTTCGGATCGCGGACGCTATGGGCGCCTTCGCGCCGCCCGGCATGGATCACGGCGAGCAGCGTCGCAATGTCGAGATCCTTCTCGCCGCTCGCGCCGATGCGGCTACGGGTGAAGCCCTTCTCGTCGCTCCAGAAATCGCGCAATTGCGCCTCGATCTCGCGCGCCGCCTCGCGGCAGGCGCTCGCCTCCCGCGCCTCGCCGATCCCCGCGAGCCAGCGCGCGCCCTCGCTGAGTGCCTCCGATTGCACGAGCTGGGTGTAATAATGGCGTCCCAGCTCCTCTTCCCAGATATCGAAGGAGGGCGTTCGCCAGCGCGCCAGCGTAAAGGCGAGATCGCGGCGCAGAAGCCGGCCTGCGAGCGCGCGCGCCTCCGCATCTCCCGCGGCGGCCGAAGAGGAGAAGCGCAGCACGGCGAGGACGCGCAGCGCCGGGCCGTCATGCTGGGGCCGCGACCATTTCAGAATGTCGAGCGAGCCGTCCGGGTCGAAGCGCGGCTCGCCCAGCACATTGTCCCCTGCGATTTCGCGGATTTCCGCTTCAGGACGCAGGAATTGCAAAAAATGAGGCTCGACCTTCGCTCTGTAATCGCCGGCTTTTTCGAGGAAGGCGCGGCCGTCCAGCGCGGACAGGGTAAGGCTGAAGGCGAGAAAATCCCTGAAAATTCCAAGGCCCTCTTGCAAGGCGACGCCGCCGCTTTCGACAAGCTGGCGGAGCGCGTCGATGACGACGGCGGAATCGCGCAGCCAGTGAAAGAAATAGTCGGGGTCGGGATCGTAGGCGGCGAGGACCGGCGAGGCGAGGATCGATCCTTTCACGGGGCGCACCCAGCGGCCGAAGCCGTTGCGCTCCTTGACGAGGTCGGTTCTGGAAATGGCGCCGAGCAGGGCTTTGGCGGAGCGCGCATATTGGCGCGCCATCCAGCCTGTCAGTTCCTCGCTTGCGGCTTGCGCGCGGGCTGGCATCTCAGGCGCCCATGTGGGGGGATCTGAAGCCGAGCCGGGCGAGGCCACGCTGCACGTCAGGGTCGCGCATGAAGAGGCTCCACAGCAAGCCGCTGCGATAATTCTCGATCATCGCGACGATCGGCCCCTGGTCGATGGCGAGATAGCTCTCCGCGCGCCAGCCATGGGTCTCGCTGAAGGCGTCGACGAAGCCAAAACGCCCCCAGATCTTCGCGCCAAGATCATCATGGAAATGGCGCAGCGCGCGCATGGCCTGCTCCGGCGCGTAGGGAAAGCTCGACAGCGCCGCGGTCGGCGCGATGACGCCATTGTCATGCGCCGGGGAATGCGCCGCATAGCCGGCGGGATCGTCGCACGCCGTCAGCCCCCAGGCGTCAGGACCATAGCCCTTATGGCCATGCGGGTTGCGCACGCAATGTTCGTAATTGATCAACGTATGCTGGACGTTCTGGCGCCCGTAATCGGCGTAGTCGTCCTGAAGGCCGCGCGGATCGAGGCCGCAGAAGGAATAATGCGCGAAGAACAGAGGTCCGCCGAAGTCCGGCCCAAGCGGCAGTTCGAGATCGTAGAAACGGCGGCCGTTGAGGAACGTCCGGCTCTGCGCGAAACCGCCATGATAGGCGGCGGGGTCGATCGGATAGCGCGGCGCGGCGGCGGCCAGGACATAGGCGATCAGGCACTCATTCCAACCGCGCACCTCATGGTCGAGGGAAAAGCCGTTGTTCGGGCTCCAGTGCCAGGTCAGCGCCTTGCGGCCGCCCTGCGTATGCCAGTTCCATTCAACCTCGCTCCAGAGCCATGTGATGCGCTCGCGCAGGCGCCTCTCGGCAGCATCCTCGGCGTCGAAGAACTGGCGGGCGCAAAGAAGGCCCTGGAACAGAAAGGCGGTCTCGACGATGTCGCCGCCATCGTCCTTGCGGCCGAACGGAACCGTTGCGCCGGTGCGTCCGTTCAGGAAATGCGGAAAGAGGCCGTGATAGGCCGTGGTCCGCTCCAGAAAGGCGAGCATGGCGTTGAGCCTTTCGGCCGCCGCAGCGCGTGTGACAAAACCCCTTGCGACGGCGACGATGATCGCCAAGACGCCGAAGCCGCAGCCGCCAATGGAGACGAGATCGTCCTGCGGATCGCTCTCAAGGCCGGTCCGGTCGCGCGCGAGAAAGCTGACGGGATGCGCGCCCTCCCAGAAAAAGGCGAAACTCCGCCGCTGCACGAGATCGAGCAGGGCGTCATCGGAAAGTCGCGGGGGAGTTGTCTTCGTCAACGGATTTCTTCTCCCCCCTGACGCCGGTAACGTCTTCGCCTTATCGGCGCCGAGTTAAAGCCGGTCAATCGGAGGGAGCAAGCGCGGCGGCGACTTACCCACCTATTATTCGATGAGCCCCCTTCGGTTCAATCGCCGGAGCGCGCGCATGCGAAAGCCGGCTCGGTCAGGCCGGCTTTCGCATTTTATCGGTTCCTCTCTCAACCCGAAGGGCCGGGGAGGGGTCAGGCGGCTTTCGGGGCGGGCGTTGCGGCCGAACCCTCGGGCGGCCCTGCCTTGATCTCGATTTTCTTTGTCTCTTTGGCGACTTCCGCGGGCTTGTCGACCTTCACATGCAGCACGCCCTTGTCGAAGTGCGCCTCGATCGCGGCTTCCTTCGGTTCGAACGGCAAAGCGACCGCGCGATGGAAGGCGCCATAGCTGCGTTCGACGAGGCGCCACGCCTTCTCGGTGTGGTCGCTCTCCTGCTTTTTCTCGCCGGAAATGACGAGCCGATTGCCGTCGAGGCTGACATGGATGTCCTTCTCGTCGACGCCCGGAAGTTCGGTTGTGATTTCGACCGCATCCTTCGTCTCGGCGATATTCAGCGCAGGTATTTTCGCGCCGACTTCGGCTAGCGCCGGATAGTCGGCGAAGAACGAGTCGAGTTCGCGTCTGATCGCGGCGAAGGGATCGGCGAGGTTCTGATTCCTGATCCTGAGGCTTGGCAAAAGTGACATCGGTTCGCTCCATTCAGGCTGCCGACCTGCGCGGAAAGCTAAGGTCAGGCCCTCCTTTGAAAGGATAGCCGCAAACATCACGCGCTGGTTTGATCAAGGTCAAGAAAAACTTCGCTTGAAGGAAGTCTTCTGCGGGCTTCAACTTGGCTGAATTGGCGGCGCTGGACTTCCTTCCGCTTTCACATTTGTTTCATGCTAAAAAATCTATCTATCGCGGCGAATAATTCTTCTAATAACTATCCATTATCTTAGAGGAATATTCCTCCGCGCGACTAAATCATGAAGTCCACGTTTGTAGCGGTTCTTTCGATCGGCTGTTCGAGGAGACGCCCATCTATGCTGAGCCGTTCGCCCGCAGGGTCTTCGATGAGATGCAGAACGCGGGTGAAGAATCCCTTTTGCGTGTCGGCGCGGCCAAGGTTCAAAATCGCCGCATCGGCCAGTTCCAGAGTGAAAATGTCGAGCGCGAGGCCGCGCGTTTCCTCGTCGAGCGAGTCGAGGGCTTCGTTGATCAGGATCCAGCGTGGCCTATGCAGCAGAAGCCGGGCGAAGGGGAGCTTTTGCTGCTCGTCGCCGCTAAGCTCCCGGTCCCAGCGTCTGGTGCGGTCGAGTTCGGGCTCAAGATGGGCCAAGGCCATGCGCTCCAGCGCCGAGGCGAAGGCGCCATCGTCGAAGGCCGATACCGGCGACGGATAGGCGAGGGCAGCACGCAGCGTTCCCGCCGGGAGGTAAGGGCGCTGCGACATGAACATCATGTTCTGTCCCGCCGGCCGCGCGATGCGCCCCGTGCCCCAGGGCCACAGGCCGGCCAGGGCGCTGAAGAAATTGGTCCGTCCCGCGCCGCGCCGGGCGATGATCAGGATCCTCTCGCCCGGCTTGATCGTCACGTGACGCTCGCTGAGACGCGTGCAGGCGGCCGCCGAGGCGACGCTGACGTCATCGAAGGTCAAGGTCTCCTCGGGCGACACGACGAACTCGATCCGGCGCGTCCTGTCGCCGAGCTTGTCGATGTCGACTAGCGCATGCCGGAAGCTGGTGACGCGGAGTAGGGTCGCGCGCCAGTCGGCGATGGTGCTGAAATTATCGACGAACCAGCGCAGCGCCTGCTGTACCTGATTGAAGGCGCCAACCACCATCATCAGTGCGCCGAGGGACAGGTCGCCGGTGAAAAATCCCGGCGCCGCAACGATGATCGGCGCGACGATCGCAAACCAGCCATAGCCTGCCGTGACCCAGGTCAGCCGCGTGACGCCGGTGACGAGGCGCCGCATGATGCCAAGCACAGGCTCAAGCTCCTGATGGAGACGGTGCCTTTCATCCGCTTCGCCGCCGTAGAATGCGATCGCGTCGGTGCGGTCATTGACGCGCACCAGCGCCGAGCGCAGGTCCGCCTCGCGCGCATAGCGCTCTGCATTGAGTTCGATCAAGGGATTGCCGACGCGCCAGCTCATCCAGGAAGCGGCGCCCGCGTAGATCAGCGCGGTCCAGACCATGTAGCCGGGCACCGCGAAGCGGTAATGGAGGACTGTGAACGTCATCCCCTCCGACAGCACCCAAAGGACGCCTATGAAGCTAGCGAGCAGAAGCGTCGCCTGCAGCAGGCCAATTCCAAGATCCGTCGTAAGTTCGACCAGGTGGCGCACGTCCTCGTGAATGCGCTGGTCCGGGTTGACCCCGATCTCGCCCGCATTGGCGAGCCGGAAGGCGCGCGTCGGCCCGAGCCACAGATCGATGAGGTCGCGCGTCAGCCGCGCGCGCAGCTTGATCCGCGACATCTGATTGAGCCAAGTCTGCGCCACGTTCAAAATCAGAAGGCCGCCGGCGATCAGCGCGAAGACCCAGAGCTGGTAAATGAATTGCTTGACGTCCTTATGCGCCAGCGCATCGTAAAACGGCTGGTTCCAGGCGTTCAGCTTGATCTGGCCAAAAGCCGTCGCCGCAACCACCGCACAAATCGCGGCGCCGAGCAGGATAAACTGATTGCGCTCCGGCGAAACGAGAAGCGCCCGGATCGTCATCATAAGCTGAGCCGCGAACCCGTCCCTTTGCTCCTCCTCCGTTTCCGGTCTGTCGCTCTGGTCCGTCATCGGTTCATAGGCTCGCATTGATTTTACAGGCTCTTTCGCGCTATTCGCGGGGTTGACCGTTTTTGACCACGCTCTTCATTTTCGCCCATTTTACAATGAGCTTTTCTCGCAAGCTGACGAAGCTTTACGAATTATCCGCTAAATTGACGATATAATGCGGCCTCCGACGCCGTCATAATCCGGATGTGGGATCAGCAATGGGGCCTCTATGATTATCGCTCCACGCTCGGATTTGGCCGCCGTGGCGGCGCGGAAAGCTGGAGATCAGGACTCGAACATGGTCGCCGGATCGATCTGCGCCAATGGTCTCGCGTCTTCAAGCTTATCAACATAATGCGCGCTTAGGGCGGCGATGCGGCGGGGAAAGGGCGGCTCATGGACAGAATCGCCATGCTGATCGCGGCCATGACTCTTGAGGAGAAGATCGGCCAGCTGACCATGGCGTCCGGCTGGCATGCGGTGACGGGGCCTGTCGTGCCCGCCGACGTCAGCGCCGACATTCGCGCCGGGCGCGTCGGCTCGATGCTCAATCTTTGGGGGGCGGAGGCCGTTCGCGCCGCTCAGAAAATCGCCGTTGGGGATAGCCGCCTCGGCATTCCCTTGCTCATCGGCCTCGACGTGCTGCATGGGCACAGGACCATATTCCCCATTCCACTCGGCGAAGCCTGCGCTTTCGATCCAGCGCTCTGGGCGGCGACGGCGCGGGCGGCGGCGGCGGAGGCGGCGCGGGATGGCGTCTCGCTGGTTTTCGCGCCGATGCTCGACGTCGCGCGCGATCCGCGCTGGGGCCGCATCTGCGAAGGCGCCGGCGAAGATCCCTATGTTACCGCCGAATTCGCCAAGGCCAAGCTGCGCGGGTTTCAGGGCGCGGATCTCGCCGATCCGGACTCGGTCGCGGCGACGGCCAAGCATTTCGTCGCCTATGGCGCAGCGCTCGCCGGGCGCGATTACGCCTCGGCGGATGTCTCGGAGCGCGCGCTGCACGAGGTCTATCTACCGCCTTTCGCGGTGGCTGTCTTGGAGGGTTGCGCCGCGATCATGCCCGCTTTCATGGACCTCGCCGGCGTTCCGATGACCGCGCATCAGGCGCTGCTGCGCGGATGGCTGCGCGGCGGGCAGCGGTTCGAGGGAGTCATCGTCAGCGATTACAATGCGGTCGCGGAATTGCTGCGCCATGGCGTTGCGGCGAATCTTTGCGAGGCCGCCGCGCTGGCGCTGAACGCGGGCGTCGATATCGACATGATGAGCGACGGCTTTCGCAAGGGCCTGCCGCTGGCGCTCAGCGACGGGCGCGTCTCGATCGAGGACATCAACGCCAGCGTGCGCCGCGTGCTGGAGCTGAAGCAACGTCTCGGCCTGTTCGACGATATATTGCGCAGCAAAAGCAGCGCCGCCGCGCGCGAACCCGCCATGCCGACGCGAGAGCTGGCCCGCGAGGCGGCGCGGCGCTCGATCGTCATGCTGACCAATGACGGCGTGCTGCCCTTGCCGCCCGATTTGCGCAGGATCGCGATCGTCGGCCCGCTCGCCGACGCGCGGCGCGAGATGCACGGAGCCTGGGCGATGGCGAGCAATCGGGACGATTCGGTCACCATCCTTGAAGGCGTAAAAGACGCGTTGCCGGGCGCGAAGGTCGTTTTCGCTGCTGGCGTCGGAATCGACGGCGCGGATGAATCGCATATTGCCAAGGCGCTTGAGATCTGCCGCGGCGCCGAAATTATCCTCCTCTGCGTCGGCGAGGCGGCCGCAATGAGCGGCGAGGCGGCCTCGCACGCGGATCTTGGCCTTCCCGGGCGTCAGGAGGCGCTGGCGCGTGCGGTCTTGAGCCTCGGCCTGCCGGTAGTCGCGCTTCTGACCAGCGGCCGCCCCTTGACGCTGCCCTGGCTGTTCGAACAGGCCTCGGCGGTTTTGGCGACCTGGTTTCTTGGCAGCGAGGCGGGACGCTCGATCGCCGACGTGCTGACCGGGCGCTTCAACCCCTCCGGGCGGCTGCCTGTCACCTGGCCCCGCGCGGTGGGCCAGATCCCGATTTTCTACGCTGCGCGGCCCTCCGGGCGCCCCTTTGACCCAGCAGATCCCTACACCAGCAAATATCTCGATATTTCCAACGCGCCGCAGTTTCACTTCGGCCACGGCCTGTCCTATTGCCGCTTCTCTATTTCGAGTTTTTCGGCTTTGAGCAGCGACTTCGGCTTTGGGGACGTGATCCGTTTCAGCATCGAGATCGTCAACGAGGGGCCGATGCAGGGCGAGGCGACCGTCTTTCTCTTCGCGCGGGACGTCATCGCCTCCATTGCGCGGCCCGTGCTCGAACTCAAAAGATTCGCGAAAATCGCGCTCGGCGCCGGCGAAAGGGACGTGATCGACTTCGCCTTTCCCGCCGCAGAACTGAGCTTTCCCGGCGCGGATTTCCGGCCCTGTTTCGAAGCCGGGGAATTCGAATTTTCAGTTGGCTTCAGCGCTGATCCGGAGGGGCTGACCACGATCCGGCTGCAGGCCCTTTCAGACGCTTGAGCCGGCTCCCGATCCCCCCCTGTTCGCCGCGCCCACAGGACTCGGTGGACAATTGATTTTGATCCGCGTAACTGCCCCATGCCTTGCGGCGCCGGAGCGGCGCGTCTGGCGAGGGCGTCAGAGGGGAAAAGAAGTGACGGACGAGATTATCGTGAAGGACAGCAATGGCGCCAAGCTCGCCGACGGCGACTCCGTGACGCTCATCAAGGATTTGAAGGTCAAGGGGACATCAGAGACGCTGAAGCGCGGCACCCTGGTCAAGAATATCCGCCTCACCGGCAATGCCGACGAGGTCGAGTGCAATACGAAACAGGTGAAGGGACTCGTTCTCAGGACCGAATTCCTGAAAAAGGCCTAAGTTTCTGGGTCGAGCGCCCCTCAAGACGAGTCAGGGCTGAGGCGGCTGCGGGAAGGCGAGCACTTCGCCCGTATAGCGCTCGACCACCTGGCTGATTGGCGTGCCGTCCTGCAGTGTGAGGATGGCGCGATGCTCCAGCACCGCGGGCGGAATGTCGAGCGACTTGCCATCCCCCTGCTGCAGGGCCGCGCCCATTTCCCAGCCCTGGGGAAGCGGCGACCACAGAAGCGTCGCCGACAACGTGCGGCGCTGGAAATGCAGCGGCTGCACGGCGCGCCCGAAGGCGACGTCGGTCGTCTCCAGCGCGCTGTTCATCTCCGGAGTCAGGCGCGCGGGCACATACCAATTATCCGCTTCCGACAGGACATGGCCGCCGCAGGCGAGCCGCACCCGGCGATAGCGGATCGGTTCGGACTCTCCAACGCCGAGGAGCTGGCGCATTTCGGACGTTGGCGGCTTGTCCGCTCCCGCCACCCTTTCGGCGGCGATCTTCGCCGGCGAGGCGAGCCTGTGCGCTTCGCACCAATGATCGAGCGTCAAAGTCGCGCTGTCATGGCTGAGCAGCTCGGCGTTGAGGCTTTGCAGCAGGGCCAGCGCTTCGACGCGCGTCGTGAAACTCGCGGTCCAGGGGGGCGCTTGCCCGGCGTTGGCCACGGCGCCCGCCGCCAGAAATGGCAAGGCGCAAGAAAAAGCCGCGAAGATCGGACGAGGTTTCATCTGGCGGTCCCTGGATCGTCGCGGCGCGCTTGCATCCGGCCTTGCTTGCGATCCCGTTCAGGCGGGATCGGAAAAACGCAACACGCGGTCTTGGGGGAAATCATAGAGCTTGCCGGTCTCGGTCCATTCGGGCGTGCAGAGCGCAGCGATCCTGGGCGCGATCTCTTCCGGCGTTCTCAAGATCTTGGGATCTTCGCCAGGCATAGCCTTCGCCCGCATCTTCGTGCGCATCGAGCCTGGATTGACGAGCATGACCCGCACCGGGGTGATGTTCCTCGTCTCTTCCGCATAGGTGCGCGCCAGCGCTTCGAGCGCGGCTTTCGAGGCGGCGTAAGGCCCCCAATAGGGCCTGAAACTGGCGGCGTGGGCGAGGCCCGTCGTGATGAAGACGGCGCGGCCCGCGTCGGAGGCGCGCAGCAGCGGGTCAAGCGAGCGAATGAGCCGCCAGTTGGCGGTGACGTTGACGGCGAAAGTCTCGTCCCATTCATGCGGTTCGACATGGCCGAGCGGCGTCACCGGGCCCAGCGCGCCGGCGTTGCCGACCAGAATGTCGAGCTTGCCCCAGCGCTCGTAGATCGTCGCCCCCAGCCGGTCGAGCGCCTCGAAATCCGTGACGTCGCAGGGCGTCAGGGTCGCCGCCTCGCCGCCTTCGGCGAGGATCGCATCGTCGAGGTCCTCAAGCGCGCCCTCGGTGCGGGCGAGGGCGATGACATGCGCGCCAGCCCGGGCAAGTTCGAGGGCGACGGCGCGCCCGATGCCGCGCGAGGCGCCGGTGACGAGGGCGATGCGGCCTTTAAGCGAAGCTGACATGGAGGGCCTTGGCGCGTGTGAATCGTCGGCGAAGCCATAGAGCATAATAGCGGCCGCCAGAACGAGAAAATGCGCGATTTGCGGATCCAAAACTGCTTTCAGGCGAAATCACCTCCCGGCATGCGGCTCTGAACGCCCATTCAGGCGCCGATGGAGCCAGAGCTATTTTATATCAAATCCATCAAATTACTTTATTTTTGTTGAGGCCTGTGGTCTCATTGCTCGGCGCCGCAGACAGGCGGTTCGCGGCCGACCGGCCGCCGCGCGCAAGGAGAAGCGAACATGACCTTCCGATTCAAGGATATATTCGCGGGCGCGCAGAGCGCGCTCGGCGCCGAACCGGCCGCCGCGCAGGCAGCCTTCACGGCGCAAAGCCGGCTCGGAGACGGCCTGCAAAGCGCCGTTGCGATCCGACAGTTCAGCGTCGGCGTCGATGAACCCGCAAGTCTCGGCGGCGCCGACGCCGCGCCAAATCCTGTGGAATATGTGCTGGCGGCGCTCGGCTCCTGCCAGGAAATCACGTACCGGCTATATGCCGATGCGCTCGGGATTCCGCTGAACGGCGTTTCCGTGCGGCTCACCGGCGCCATCGATCTGCGCGGCTTCTTCAATGTCGACGAGAGCGTGCGGCCGGGCTACCAGAGCATCGCGGCCGAGGTTGTCCTCGACAGCCCGGCGCCGGAATCAGAACTTCTGCGCCTTAAGGAAATCGTCGATCGCCATTGTCCGGTATTGGACATACTGCGCAACCCGACGCCCGTTCACCTGTCGCTAAAGCGGGAGGCGCTTGACGTGGCGGCGGAATAGGGCGCCTCCGAGCGAAATCGAGAAAGGCCTCGCCGTCAGGCCGCCCCCGTTTCCTCATCCATCACTCGAACAAAGCGATCTAACTTGCTTCAGCAAGAAGCGAAAGCTGGCTTTTCGTTTCACCGGTGAGATCGGTGAGATGGGTCGGATAATCGCCCGTGAAGCAATGGTCGGTGAATTGCGGCCGCAGCGGATCGCGCGCCTTTTCCCCCATGGCGCGATAGGTCCCGTCAACGGAGAGGAAGGCCAGAGAGTCGCAGCCGATATAGTCGCGCATTTCATCGAGCGTGTGAGTGGCCGCGAGGAGGTTTTCGCGCACCGGCGTGTCGATGCCGTAATAATCCGGATGGGTGATGGGCGGGGACGAAATTCGGAAATGAACCTCTTTGGCGCCGGCTTCGCGCATCATCTGCACGATCTTTACGGAGGTAGTTCCGCGAACGATCGAATCGTCGATGAGAACGATGCGCTTGCCTTCGACGACGGCGCGATTGGCGCTGTGCTTGAGCCTGACGCCCAGTTCGCGCACGGATTGGGTCGGCTGAATGAAGGTGCGCCCGACGTAATGATTGCGGATGATGCCGAGTTCGAACGGAATGCCCGAGGCCTGCGCATAACCGATAGCGGCGGGCACGCCGGAATCTGGAACCGGCACCACGACATCGGCGTCGACGGCCGCCTCCAGCGCCAACTCCGCGCCCATGGCTTTACGGACATTATAGACCGGGCGGCCATGGACGATGGAGTCGGGCCGTGCGAAATAGATGTATTCGAAAATGCAGGGGCGCATCGGGCGCGGCGGGAACGGCCGCAGGCTCTCGACGCCTTCTTTCGAAATAACGACGATCTCGCCATTTTCGACGTCGCGGACAAAATGCGCGCCGATGATGTCGAGCGCGCAGGTTTCCGAGGCGAGCAGATAATGGCCGTCGAGTTCGCCGATCACCAGCGGCCGGATGCCGAGCGGATCGCGGGCGCCGATCAGCATGGTGTTGGAGAGGGCGACGAGGGCGTAGGAGCCTTCGAGCGCGCGCAGGGCCTCGACGAAACGGTCGACGATGCGCGGCCGGCGGCAGCGCGCCATCAGATGCAGGATGACTTCGGTGTCGGAGGTCGACTGATAGATCGCGCCGGCCTGCACGAGATCGCGCCGGAGCGTCAGGCCATTGGTGAGATTGCCATTATGGGCGACCGCGAAACCGCCGGAATTCAGTTCGGCGAAGAGCGGCTGCACATTGCGCAGAATGGTCTCGCCCGTCGTCGAATAGCGGACATGGCCGATCGCCGAATCACCCGGCAGACGCTGGATCGTCGAGGCTTTCGAGAAGTGATCGCCGACAAGGCCAAGCCGGCGTTCGGAATTATAGCGCCGCCCATCGAAGGAAACGATGCCGGCGGCTTCCTGACCGCGATGCTGGAGGGCGTGAAGTCCGAGCGCCGTAATGGCGGCGGCGTCGGGGTGGCCGAAAATGCCGAAAACGCCGCATTCCTCGCGCAAGCGGTCGGCGTCGAGATCAAAATCCGTCAAACCCGGCTCGAACTGACCGGAATTTAACGCATCCGAATCAGCTTGGCTTGGCTCAGATTGGCCCGCAACATCCATAACCGTCTCCTGCGACTATTCCGATCCGGCGACGCGGCGTCCAACATTTTCCGGGTGGGAACTTTACGTCAGCCATGCGCGCGCCAAGAGAAAGCTGCGCCACCGACATAAAATCTACATAGTCTAACTTCGACGATTCGTCGACCCCACAGGCGACGTTCAAGAGATGATTTCCAAACCGACAAAATCGGAAAACAGATCTAACTTTTTGTTTTTATGCATTTTCTTAACGCGAAACGAGATCCGCTTCGCCTGGAAATGCTCTAATGTCGCACCCACCGGATGATCTTGATTTTTTCTGCCAGCGCAGGCGCCTAACGTCAGGCGGACCTTAGGTTTTCTTTCCGTCCGCAGGCTTCTCGGCGGGCGCGAGCGGCGCCGATTTCGGCTCGACGTCGCTGTCGGGCGCGGCTTCCTCGCTGGGCGCGGCGGCCTTGGGCTGTTTGAGCTTTGCGAGAATACCCTCGGGATCATTCGGCAGCATGGCCATGATCTCATCGCCGGTCGCCTGCAGCAGGGGCCGCATGCGGGCGTTTTTAACCCATTCTGGCTGGGTCTTCTCGGGGACGAGCCAGTTGAAAAAGATGAAGGCGATGACGCACAGAAAAAGGCCCCGCGCCGCGCCGAACAGGAAGCCGAGCGAGCGATCGAGGGCGCCGACCTTGGAATCGAGGATGGCGTCCGACAGTTTGATCGTAATCAGCGAAACGACGATCAATGTAACGAAGAAGACCGCCGCGGCGGAGACGCCGAGCGCGACGACGTCCTTCGAGATATAGGGCTTCAAGTAAGGCAGCACGAGCGGGTGAAGGTAGACCGCGGCGAGCGCCGCCGCGCCCCACGAGGCGATCGCGAGCACCTCCCGGGTGAAGCCGCGCAGCATGGCGAGAAAGGCCGAAATAAGCATTACGACGATCAAGCCGAGATCAAGATAGGATGGCATTGTTTTGGCCTTTCGCGCCGAATCTCTTGCGCCGCCTCGCTAAAGCGCCGCAGCTATCGCCTAAACTTGCCGCGAAATCCAGCGCCGATAAGGGCCGTATCCAATGAATGCGCCGAAAATGCCGCGATGTCTTATCGCCGGGCGGCATGCGGCGGCCATCCGCCGCACGGCGGCGCGGCCCGACCTCAGGGGGAGCGGATCCTGCGCAGGGCTTCGCGCAGGAAGGCTGCCGCCGGCGCGAGACTGGGCTCGTGCGTGATCAGCGGCTCGCGCCAAATCCGCTCCTGCAGCTCGGCGCTCGCGTAGACGCGCCGAACCTCCTCGACGAAAGCATCAAGGGACGGAAAATCATATTTGTTCAGGAAAGCGCCGCGATTGAAATCGAGCTCGACGCTCCTGTCGCCGAAATAAAGGGGGATGGTCCCCGCCGCCCAGGCCTGGACGAGCTTCTCCGTATGATAGCCGGGAAACAGCGAATTCTCGAAGCACATGCTGAAGGCGTAATCGCGCAGGATTTCATATTTGGAGCGTGATTCGACGCTGCCGGCGATCAGTCCGTAGGCGTCGACTGGCGCGATGGCCCGCATCGCCTCGGCCGTCATCACTCGGTACGGTTCGGGATTGCGCGCAACGAAGGCGCAGAATTTTCGCCCGGTGGGGAACGGTTCGGATCGCGGCTGCATCAAAAACGGCAGTGGGAGCAAGGGCTCATGGCCATGGCTTCCCTCGCCGCTCAGGTCCCAAGGCAGGTAATCCGGCGACCAGGCGACTTCCCGGTACCAATGCGGCAGACGAAAGTTGCGTCCGCCGTAATGATCCAGATCCGACGAAAGCGAATAGGCGTAGAAGCTATAGTTCGGCCTCACGTTTTCCCAGATGATCGCCAGTGTCTTGTGCGGGCGTTCGGCGGCGCCATGCGGAAAAACGCTCGTCAATACGAGATCGGCGTCGGCCTGCGACTCGCAAAGCGTCCAATCTCCGAAGGCGACGTCAACCAGATATTTGACGAGGCCGCGATCCATCGAAAAATCCGCCCAGAAGTTGGTCGCGCAGATTTTTAGCGCGCCGGGCGGGGTGGCGTTAACAGCAGCATCGGGAATGGCGTCGCTCGCCTCGCGCGTTTCTGGACCGAGCCCCGCGCTGCGGCCGCGCAACCGCTTGAGAATGGCGCCGATCGCCGAATCTGTTCCGCCGTTGACCATTCCTCGTCGTGATCTCCCGCTACTGACGAACGCCTCGCGGCTGCGTGGCCCCGATGCTCGCGACGAGATCGGAGATATGCGCGCAATTGCGCAGGGCGAGTTCCTTTGGCGCAGCGATCTCCTTCGCCGCGCCGCGTTCCGAAGCGCCCTGCGGGACCGTCGCGCGGCGAAAGCCGAGCTTCGCCGCCTCTTTCAGCCGCGCCAATCCATGCGCGACCGGCCGAATTGCGCCGGAGAGACCGATTTCGCCGAAAAACACCGATTCGGGTCCAAGAGCGATATTGCTCAGCGATGAAATCAGGGCGGCGGCGGCGGCAAGATCGGCGGCCGGTTCGCCGACCCTGAGGCCGCCGGCGACGGTGAGATAGATGTCATGCTGGCTGAGCTTCAGGCCGGCATGCGTTTCGAGCACCGCGACAATCATGGCGAGGCGCGAGGAGTCCCAGCCGACCACAGCGCGGCGCGGCGTGCCGAGGGAGCTTGGCGCGACGAGCGCCTGAAACTCGACAAGCAGCGGGCGCGAGCCCTCCATGCCGGCGAACACGGCGGCGCCGGGGGCCGCGAGATCGCGCGCGGAGAGGAATAGCGCGGACGGGTTCTCCACCTCCGCAAGGCCGCGCCCGGTCATCTCGAAGACGCCTATCTCGTCAGTGGCGCCGAAGCGGTTCTTGACCGCGCGCAGCAGGCGAAGATCGCGCCCGCCCTCGCCCTCGAAGGATAGCACCGCATCAACCATATGCTCGACGACGCGCGGCCCTGCGATCTGGCCGTCCTTGGTGACGTGGCCGACGAGAATCACCGCTGCGCCGCTGGTCTTGGCGAAGCGGATCAGCGCCTGCGCCGCGCCGCGCACCTGCGTCACCGTTCCCGGCGTCGATTCGACGAGGCTCGTCCACATGGTCTGGATGGAGTCGATAATGACGAGGGCAGGGCGCGGCCCGGCGGAAAGGGTCGCGACAATGTCCTCGACGCTGGTTTCGGCGGCGAGTTCGACCGGGCTTTCGCCAAGACCGAGGCGCTGCGCCCGCAGGCGCACCTGATCGACGGCCTCCTCGCCGGAAATATAGATGACGCGCCGGCCGGCGCTGGCGAGCGCGGCGCAGGCCTGAATGAGCAGGGTCGATTTGCCGATGCCCGGTTCGCCGCCGAGCAGCAGCACCGAGCCCGCAACAAAGCCGCCGCCGCTGACGCGGTCGAGTTCGCCGATGCCGGTCAGGATGCGGGGCGGGGCGGGGCGCTCCGGCTCGATCAGTTTGGCGAGATTGAATACCCGCCCCTTGCGCGCGCCAAGCGCCGCCTGCGCGCCGATGCCGGCGGCGGCGCTTTCCTCGACGATGGTGTTCCACTCGCCGCAGGCCTCGCAGCGGCCCTGCCAGCGCTGGGTCAGGGCGCCGCAGTTCTGGCAGGCGAAGGAGCGTTGCGGCTTTGCCATCAGGTTCCAGCCATCACATGTGATCCGGCAGGGCGTCTTCCCGCGCAAGATTGGAGAAGCGGGTCATTTCCGCCTCGAAGGCGAGCTCGACGGTGCCGGTCGGGCCATGGCGCTGCTTGCCGATGATGACTTCGGCGCGGCCATGCGCGCGCTCCTGCGCCGCCTGCCAGGCGACGAATTCCTCGGTGCCCTCGCGCGGCTGCTTGTTGTTCAGATAATATTCCTCGCGGAACACGAACATGACGACGTCGGCGTCCTGCTCGATCGACCCCGATTCGCGAAGGTCCGACAGTTGCGGGCGCTTGTCGTCGCGGCTTTCGACCTGCCGCGACAATTGCGACAGCGCGATCACCGGCACGTTCATCTCTTTCGCCAACGCCTTGAGGCCGGTGGTGATCTCGGTGACTTCCTGCACGCGGCCATCGCTCTTGCTCGATTTCGAGCCGCCGAGGAGCTGGAGGTAGTCGATCACCAGCACGTCGAGCCCGCGCTGACGCTTGAGGCGGCGCGCCCGCGCGGTCAGCTGCGCGATCGAAAGGCCGCCGGTCTGGTCAATGTAGAAGGGGATCGACTGCATGAGCCGCGCCGCATCGGCGATGCGATGAAATTCGCCCTCCGAAATATCGCCGCGCCGAATCTTGTAGGAGGCCACGCCTGATTGTTCGGCGATGACGCGGGTGGCCAGCTGCTCGGACGACATTTCGAGCGAGAAGAAGCCGACGATGCCGCCATTCGTCGTCTCATGCGTGCCATCGGGGCGAACGCTGAATTCATAGGCCTTGGCGATGTTGAAGGCGATGTTCGTCGCGAGCGCCGTCTTGCCCATGCCGGGGCGACCGGCGACGATGATGAGATCGGAGGCTTGCAGGCCGCCCATATAACGGTCGAGATCGGTGAGGCCGGTGGCGATGCCCGAGAGCTGCCCGTCGCGCTGGAACGCCTTGGCGGCCATGTCGACGGCGATGGTGAGCGCATCCGAGAAGCGCTGGAAGCCGCCCTCGTAGCGGCCGGTCTCGGCGACGGCGTAGAGCTTGCGCTCGGCCTCCTCGATCTGCCCGCGCGGCGTCGCGTCGACCGGCGAATCATAGGCGGCGTTGACGATGTCCTCGCCGATCAGGATGAGGTCGCGCCGAACGGCGAGATCATGGATGGTGCGGCCGTAATTCTCGGCGTTGATCACCGTCGTCGCCTCGGCGGCGAGGCGGGCGAGATATTGCGGCACGGTGAGGCCGCCGAGGTCGTGATCGCCGAGAAAGGTTTTCAGCGTGATCGGCGAGGCGAGTTTTCCCGCCCGGATCAACTGCCCGGCGACGTCGAAGATGCGGCGGTGGACGTCCTCGGAAAAATGCTCGGGCCGCAGGAAATCCGAGACGCGGTCGAAGGCGTCATTATTGACGAGGATGGCGCCCAACAGGGCCTGCTCCGCCTCGATATTATGCGGGGCGAGGCGGAATGTCGGCTCGCGGGGGCCGGAGAGGCCCGGTCTTTCGGCAAAATTCTCATTGGCTGGCATGGACGGTCCCGTAAGCCCGAATCAGAGGATGCGGGACATTTCTTGTCGCACGCCGGGGGCGCGCGTGGGAACAAAAGGACGCGCCGCCGCCGGGCAATCCCGCTATCCACACGCGCGAAAAAAACCAAAAAAGAAGGCTGGACTCGGCGACGCCGGCAGCGATGCGTTCAGCCGCCCCTGAGCAGCTTCGCCGCGCGCGGCGCGTAATAGGTCAGCACCGCGTCGGCGCCGGCGCGTTTGAACGCCAAAAGGCTCTCCATCATGGCCTTGTCGCCGTCCAGCCAGCCATTGGCGACCGCAGCCTCGATCATCGCGTACTCGCCGGACACCTGATAGGCGAAGGTCGGCAGGCCGAACGCATCCTTCACGCGGAAAATGATGTCGAGATAGGGCAGGCCGGGCTTCACCATAACTATGTCGGCGCCTTCCTCGATGTCCTGCGCGACCTCGCGCAGCGCCTCGTTGGAATTGGCCGGGTCCATCTGATAGGTGCGCTTGTCGCCAACGAGCGTCTTGCTGGAGCCGACGGCGTCGCGGAAGGGTCCGTAGAAGGCCGAGGCGTATTTGGCGGCATAGGCGAGGATCTGCACCGACTGGAAGCCTTCCGCGTCGAGCGCGGCGCGAATCGCGCGGACGCGACCGTCCATCATGTCGGAAGGCGCGATCATGTCGGCGCCGGCGCGCGCCTGGTTCAGCGCCTGCTTGACCAGCGCCTCGACGGTCTCGTCATTGAGGATCTCCTCGCCGCTCAGGAGGCCGTCATGGCCGTGGCTGGTGTAGGGATCGAGCGCGACATCGGTGATGAGGCCGATGCCGGGCGTCGTCTCCCTGATCGCGCGGACGGCGCGGCAGATCAGATTGTCGGGATTATGGGCTTCGCTGCCGCTCTCGTCGCGCAGCGCCGGATCGGTATAGGGAAACAGCGCGATCGCGGGAATCCCCAGGGCCAGCGCCTCGCGCGCGCTATCGACGGCCGCGTCGATGGAGAGCCGCTGCACGCCGGGCATGGAGGCGATGGGCTGGCGCAGATTGACGCCCTCGCAGACGAAGATCGGCCAGATCAGATCGCCGACGGTCAGCACGTTCTCGCGCACGAGCGCGCGGGTCCATTCCGATTTGCGGTTGCGCCGCATGCGCGGAAACAGGGGCTGCTCCGGCGCTTTCGCGGTGGGTCTTGAAGGAGCCGGTTGTTCAGCGGCCGGGCGACGGTTCGATTTCGGATTGAGCGGCCAGATCATGCAATTTTTCCGCAGCGGTGCGTGGGACGGGAGGGATCTCTAGGACGCGGCTCGGCTCCTAGCAAGCCGGTCGCATCGCGGCGCGGGTTTCGGCGCTGGCGCATCGCGCTGGCGAAGGCGCCCATGTAAACGCCATCGTTTCGGCAGCTTCTGGCGACTGGACACCCTACCGACTAGATGGTAGGCTACTTTTATGAACATAGAGACCCGAGCCGCGCTCCTGAAGGAAGCCGAGTTTTTGGTGCGGACGCGCGGCTATTCCGCCTTCAGCTACGCCGATCTCGCGCAACGCGTTCAAATCGCGAAGGCGAGCGTTCACCATCATTTTCCGAAAAAAGAAGATTTGATCACGGCTCTGGTGAGCGAATACGTCGCTGTTTTCGTGCAGACGCTGGCGCGCATCGCGAGCGAGAACGCCGCGGCGGCGGACCGTTTGACGGTTTACGCAAGGCTTTTCCTCGACGGGCTCGAAAACGGGATGCTGCCCTTGTGCGGGGCGCTGTCGGCGGAGCGCGCCGCGTTGCCTGAAAGCCTGCGGGCAAGCGTGCGGGACTTCTTTCAGCTTCATCTCGACTGGTTGTCGGGCGTCGTGGAGGAAGGCGTCGCCGCCGGCGACCTCCGCGCGGACGCCGCGCCGCGCGAAGCCGCCTTGATGCTGCTCAGCGCACTTGAAGGCGGCAGCCTGGTCGGATGGGCGCTGGAGCGGAACGCCGACGTTCTTTCAGCTTTCGCGGCGGCGCTGCGCAGTCTCAAGCGGGGCGCGCAAGTCACTTAGCGGCGCGCTCGTCAGGAATTCGCTTCGGGCGGCTCCGTTGCGCTGGCCGGAGCGCAACGAAGCCCTTCCGTGGAAGGGCGCCCTTCGCAGGCCTTCCGAAGAGGGTCCGCGATCCAACATCAAGGTGAGGATTGAGAATGCCCAAATATATCATCGAACGCGATATCCCCGGCGCCGGCGACCTCGGCGCGCCGGACCTCGCCGCGATCTCCCAGAAATCCTGCAGCGTCCTCAACGAGATGGGGCCGAAGATCCAGTGGGTGGAGAGCTTCGTCACGGATGACAAGGTCTATTGCGTCTATATCGCCCCGGACGCGCAGACGGTGAGCGAGCACGCCAAACGCGGCGGCTTTCCCGCCAACCGCATCTCCGAGGTGAAAACGAGGATCGATCCGACGACCGCCGAGGCCTGATCGCGCGGCGCCGGCTCCAGGCGTCCAAGGCAAAGAACGTCCCGAGGGAAGAAAAAAGCGGCGCCCCTTGCGGCGCCGTCGCGTTCCGCCGGGTCTCGCGCTCAAATGTTCTCGTCGGGCGGGGCGAGAACGCGCCGCGCGCGCTCGATCGCCGCCGGATCGCGCCCCGCATTTGCGGCGAAGGACAGAAGCAGCGCCTCGTCCGAACTGAGGAAATCCAGCACGCCGACAAAAAATCCGGGTTCGGCCGCCGCCCGGCGCAGATCGCCGACGTCGAGCCCGGAAAGGCTCATGAAGCGCTCGAAGCTTGTCGGATCCGCGGCGAGATAGGCTAGAACTTCGATCGCCAGCGCCTGCGCCGATTCGTGCGCCGATTCGCGCGACTTTCCGGATTTGCCGCCAAAAGGCAGATTGCCTCGACTTTGCATATTGGCGATATCCCTTTCGTCAATTTCTATCCGTTAAGGCTTGCGGCTATGATCGGATGGCTCGAAGCCGGGGACGGTCCGCCGTCGGCAAACAGGCGGAACAGGGTTCTCCATGCAGAAAACCATCCTGATCGTAGAGGACAATGAGTTGAACATGAAGTTGTTCAACGATCTCCTCGAAGCGCATGGCTACAAGACCGTGCAGACACGCAGCGGAATGGAGGCGGTTGGGCTCGCGCGCGAGCATCGGCCGGATCTGATCCTGATGGACATTCAATTGCCGGAGGTTTCCGGACTCGAGGTCACGCGATGGCTGAAAGAGGACGAAGCGCTGCGCCATATCCCGGTCATCGCCATCACGGCTTTCGCGATGAAGGGCGACGAGGAGAAAATCCGTCAGGGCGGCTGCGAGGCCTATCTCTCGAAGCCCATTTCGATCGTCAAATTCCTCGAAACCATCCGCATCTATCTGCGCGAATAAAGGAGTTTTCGGTTTCCGTCATTTCCGCAGCGGCCCGGGCCGCCGGCGGAAGGAGGGAGGCATGACCGCCCGCGTTCTTGTCGTTGACGACATCGCTCCCAATCGCAAGCTGCTCGAAGCGCGCCTGACGGCCGATTATTTTGACGTCGTGACCTGCGCGAACGGCGCCGACGCGCTCAAAATCTGCGCCGACGGCGATTGCGACATCGTTCTGCTCGACGTGATGATGCCGGGAATGAACGGGTTCGAGGTCTGCCGCCGCCTCAAGGCCGATCCGGCGACCTCGCATATTCCCGTCGTCATGGTGACGGCGCTGGATCAGGCCGCCGACCGTCTCGCGGGACTTGAAGCTGGCGCCGATGACTTCCTGACCAAGCCGGTTGACGAAATCGCTCTTCTCGCGCGTGTGCGCTCGCTCTCGCGCCTGCGCCTTGCGCTCGACGAATTGCGCGCGCGGTCAATGCGCGCGGCGCAGTTCGGCATCAATGCGCCGCTGGCGGCGGCCGCGGCGGCGGCGGAAGCCGCCTCGGGCGGGCGCATTCTCGTCGTCGACGATCGTCGGTCGTCGAGCGAAGCGATCGTCAGCGCTCTGAACGACGCTCATGAGGTTGAGCTGGAGCCAGACGCCCTGGAGGCGCTGGTCGAAGGCGCCGCCGGCGCCTATGACCTCTTCATCGTCAGCCTCGGACTCGCCGCCTATGACGGATTGCGGCTGTGCAGCCAGATCCGCGCCGTCGAGGCGACGCGTCAAATCCCGATCCTCGCCATCGCCGAGCCGGAAGATCGCGCCAGAATGCTGCGTGGCCTCGAACTCGGGGTGAATGACTTTCTGCTGCGCCCGATCGACCGCAACGAACTCCTCGCCCGCGTGCGCACGCTGATGCGCCGCAAACGCTACGCGGACTGCCTGCGCCAGAATGTCGAGAGCACGATCGAGATGGCTGTGGTCGACGCCCTGACGGGCCTCTACAATCGCCGCTATCTCGACGGAATTCTCGGCGGCCTCATTGACGAGGCGCGGCGCAAGAGCCGGCCGCTCGCCCTGATGATGTTCGACATCGACCACTTCAAGACAGTCAATGACGTCTATGGCCACGCCGCGGGCGATCAACTGTTGCAGGCGCTTTCGGCCCGGATCAGAAAAACGATCCGCGGTTCGGATATTTTCTGCCGGCTCAGCGGCGATGAATTCGTCATCGTCATGCCAGACACTCGCCTCGACGTCGCGGCAAAGGCGGCCGATCGGATAAGGGCCAGCGTCGCTATTGAGAATTTTTCGCTCGCCGCGTCGAAAAAAGCGCTTTCAGTCACGATTTCGGCTGGGCTTGCTGCAAGCGGCGAGGACGCCGCTGGGCTGCTGCGGCGAGCCGACAAAGGACTCTACCGCTCGAAGCAGGCCGGACGCAACCGCGTCTCCGCCGAAACGCCACCGCTCCCGCCGGCGTCGCGGCTGGCCGGCGCCGGGCGTTTCGAGCAGATCGGCTTCGTGAAGCGAAGTCGATGAGGGAAACGAGGAGAGTGGACGCCGCCGTTCATTCCGTCCGGTTCCCATTCGTTCACGCAGCGATGGCGCCCTCGCGCGGCGGCTCCTGCCGGTATTGGCGCGACATCAGCCGCTCCTCGACGGCGGCGGAAAGTGTCAAAAATTTGCCGGCGATCGTTCCGATCTGGCGTCCGTCCTGAAAGAAAGTCACTTTGCCCGTGAAGCTCGTCTGGGGAGCGCCGCCGAGCATGCGCTCCTGAGCGGCGGCCTCCACGATAGCGTGAATCGGTTTTCCGATCTTCGCCCAGCGAAGAAAATCCATCTGGATATTTTGCATTACGAAGCGATTGTCGATGGGAATATCGTAATAAAGATGGCTCATCGCCTTCAACAACTGGCGGCTTGCATCAAGAAACGAAGTGCCGGAAACATGGTTGGCGATGGCTGGATTCTCGTACAAATAGGGATGCTGGCCATCGACGCAGAATTCCGTTTCGAATTGATCCGCGCCTGTCTTCCAGATTGCGTGGACGAAGAGATTTGCGTCGTCGATCACATGCGCGAGTTCTTTGGAGATGTTCATCACGGGGACTTCAGGTTGCGATGGGCTTGAAGACTGCATTGTCGGCTCCGGAATTCAGGCGCATGCGGCGCGCTCGGTGACTGCCCGGCCACGTTAAAAAACTGGCGCGCGGGCATGTGTGGCGAAACCCACAGAACGAGACGGCGGCGCGAAGAGGGGAAGGCGCGCAGACATGCTTGGCCATACGCCGCGGACGGGAAGCAGGCTCGGGAGCCGACAAGACTTACGAGTTGATAACGCTGCCGGATCAGGTGATTTTAAGCCGCCGCGACATTCCGCGGCGATCGCCCCGGCTGAGCGCGTTAACGAAACCAGACGCTCGCCGCAACAAGTCGTTGCATTTATCCCGCCGCGCGCTAACGTTCGAAGGCCCAGCCCGGCGCAACCGGGTGCGGCGCGGGACGGGTTCCTGCAAGAAAACCTTCACCCGCGCCCCTGCGCCTAGGCGCATCTGGCGACTTGAATGGAAGTTGCCCTACGGAGTGCTCAGGTCCGCCGCATCTCCTGGGTCCGTAGGGTCGGCCGGCGCGTAAGTCGTTTAGGAGTGGCCTCCTCGAAACGCGACTTGCCGCCGGCCACCTTCGCCCTCGCGTCCCGCTCTGATCAGACCACCACCAGCTCCGCCGCGGTCGCGAAGGCGGCGCGCTCCTGAATGAAGGCGAAACGCGCCTCCGGCTTGTTGCCCATGAGCCGCTCCACCGATTCCGAGGTACCTTCGCGATCTTCCGCGAGGATGACGACGCGCAGCAAATTACGCTTTTTCGGATCCATCGTGGTTTCCTTGAGCTGGGCCGGAAGCATTTCGCCGAGGCCCTTGAATCGGCTGACCTCCACCTTGCCGCGCCCGGTCAGGGTTTTGGCGATCAGTTCGTCGCGATGCGAGTCATCGCGGGCGTAAAGCTGGCGCGACCCCTGGGTCAGCCGGTAAAGCGGCGGTACGGCGAGGTAGAGATGGCCCGCCTCGATGAGCTTCGGCGTCTGCCGGTAGAAAAAGGTGATCAGCAACGAGGCGATATGGGCGCCGTCGACGTCGGCGTCGGTCATGATGATGATCTTCTCGTAGCGCAGGTCGCCTTCCTTGTAGGCCGCGCCGACGCCGCAGCCGAGCGCCTGAATGAGGTCGCTCAATTGCTGGTTCGCCGCCAGCTTGTCGCGCGTGGCGCTGGCGACGTTCAGGATCTTGCCGCGCAGGGGCAGGATGGCTTGGTTGGCGCGGTCGCGCGCCTGCTTCGCTGATCCACCTGCGGAATCGCCTTCAACGATAAATATTTCAGAACCTTGCGCTGAATTATTCGAGCAATCCGCGAGCTTGCCGGGAAGCCTTAATTTGCGGCTCGCGGTCTTGCGCGCGACGTCTTTTTCCGCGCGCCGGCGCAGTCGGTCCTCGGCGCGCTCGATCGTCCAGTCGAGCAGTTTCAGCGCATGGGAGGGCGCCGCCGCCAGCCAATGGTCGAACGCGTCGCGCAGGACGGATTCGACGATGCGCGAGGCTTCCGCCGTCATCAGGCGTCCCTTGTTCTGGCCCTGGAATTCGGGTTCGCGGATGAACACGGAGACCAGCGCCGCGCAGGAGGTCATCACGTCCTCGCTGCTGATCGCCGCCGCGCGCTTGCCCTGGCCGATCCGCTCGGCGTGATCCTTCAGCCCACGCAGCAGCGCCGCGCGCAGCCCCGCTTCATGCGTGCCGCCATCGGGAGTCGGGATCGTATTGCAATAGGAATGCACGAAGCCATCGTCGAAATTGAGCCAGCAAAGCGACCATTCGAGCGAGCCATGGCCGCCGGGCTTTTCGACTTTTCCTGAAAAAATCGGCTCGATGACGAGATCCTTGCCCTCGATCTCCTGGGCGAGATAATCCTTGAGGCCGCCGGGAAAATGCAGCACGGCCTCTGCGGGCGTCGCGCCACTGGCTTCCAGCCATTCCGGCGCGCAGCGCCAGCGGATCTCGACGCCGCCGAAGAGATAGGCTTTCGCGCGCGCCATCTTGAACAGCCGCGCCGGCTTGAAACGCGCGCCCTTGCCGAAAATCTGCTCGTCCGGCTTGAAGCGGATGCGCGTGCCGCGCCGGTTAGGCGCCTTGCCGACCTGTTCAAGCTTGCTCGTCGGCACGCCGCGGGCAAAGCTTTGCCGATAGAGCAGCTGGCCGCGCGCGACTTCGACTTCGAGCTCCGCCGAGAGCGCGTTGACGACCGAGACGCCGACCCCGTGCAGGCCGCCGGAGGTCTGATAGGCGCCAGAATCGAACTTCCCGCCGGCATGCAGCGTCG
>Ga0182014_10001669_pt1 | contig 29269 bp, 23 predicted proteins | sample 612S2DmetaG_FD_120489 | JGI IMG/M metagenome (GOLD analysis project Ga0182014, IMG submission 120489) | Permafrost microbial communities from Stordalen Mire, Sweden - 612S2D metaG | ecosystem: Environmental > Terrestrial > Soil > Wetlands > Permafrost | place: Sweden: Stordalen | collected... | reverse complement strand
GGACTACGGGCCTTCGCAGAAGATGTGTCCGTCTGCTTTGTTCGGCCTCGACCCCTCCCTTCTGGAGGGGTCGTAAGACCTTTCAGAAGTTATACTTCCTTCCCTTCGAAGGGGGGGACAAAGCCGGGACATGTCCCACCCAGTGTCGACTTGCTGGCCAGCCGGACGGCGGACTTTCCGCTCCCCCTCGTTTTGTGTTGACTCACCGCGATGATAGGGTATGGTTTCTCTGCAGCCCCTTCACGTGGCCCAGCTTGCCGGCAGTAAACGAACTTGCTTGCCGCACCCACGCGGGTCTTGCTGGCGACGTAACTAGAGCGGCCAACTCGTCGTAACAAAACCAGCAGCGCCCACAGCCGGCGCAGACTGCCGGGCGATGTTGCAACACTTGCGATGTCAACATCGGCTGCCGCAGGGCTGCCGTACCATGAGGATGGTGATGAAGCGGATACCGTTCCTTTCCAAGTCAAAATTCGTTGCCGGCGTGCAATGCCTGAAGCGACTTTACTGGCAGGTATACCAGCCGGACCTAGCCGCCGAAACCGACGACCAAGCGCAGTTCATCATGGACCAGGGCAAGGCGGTGGGGGTCGAGGCGCAAAAGGCGTTTCCGGGCGGTGTGCTCGTGGAAGCGGACCACCAGCACCCCCGCGAGGCCTTGGAGGAAACCGCCCAGCTTATGACCAACCCGCAGGTGCCGGCGGTGTTTGAGGCTGCCCTCCAGCACGACAGCGTCCTGGTGCGCGTGGATATCTTGGAGCGTCAGCCGCGAAACCGCTGGCGGCTGGTGGAAGTCAAGTCGTCCACACAGGTAAAGGACCACTACCTCTACGACGTTGCCATTCAGCGGCATGTGGCAAGCGGAGCGGGCTTGAAGATCGCCTCTGCGCGCCTCATGCATCTGAACAGCGACTACATCTATGATGGCAACCACTACGACCTCAGCAAGCTCTTCGTCATTGAGGACCTGACGGCGGAGATCGGCTCGATTGCCGGCGAGGTTGTGGAGCGACTCGCGGCACAGCGTCAGATGCTCCAGCAGGATGAACCGCCAGAAGTAGAAGTCGGTAGGCAGTGCACCGATCCCTTCACCTGTGAGTTTTATGACCAATGCCATGAGCCGGTGTCGGCGGGGCACATTTCGGAGCTTCCCCGACTCACGGAGCGTAAGCTCGAAGCTCTTCAGGTGCTTGGCGTCGAGATGATTCGGGACATCCCCGAATCGTTTGAATTGTCGGCTACCCAGCAAAGAGTCTACGACTGCGCGCTCAGTGGGCGCCCCTGGTTCGGGCCTGAGCTGCGGGATGCCCTGTCGACCATCAGGTACCCATGCTACTTCATGGACTTCGAGACCTTCTATCCCGCGCTGCCCCGGCACAAAGGGATGTGGCCCTACAGCCATATCCCCTTTCAGTGGTCAGTCCACGTCAGGGAGAAGCCGGACGCTCAGCTGCATCACCACGAGTTCCTTGCCGAGGACGAGACCGAACCACGGCTTCGATTCCTGGAGACACTCTTGGAAGTCCTGGGCACTTCGGGAAGCATCGTTGTCTACAACCGGTCGTTTGAGGCGGAACGACTGAAGGATCTTTCCGGATGGCTTCCTAGATACGCCAAACGTATCGCCGGCGTGCAGGCGCGCCTCTGGGACCTGTTGCCGGTCGTCAGGGCTAACGTGTACCATCCAGAGTTTCGAGGATCCTTTTCGATCAAAAGCACGTTGCCCGCGCTGGTGCCGGAGATGACGTATGAGGGCATGGAGGTCGCCGAAGGCGGGGAGGCTGGGCGCGCATGGGAGACGCTGGTGCATGGACAGCTAGGCCCGGACGCTAAGACGAGACTGCGAGCCGCGTTGCTTGCCTACTGCCGGCAGGATACCGAAGCGATGGTGAGAGTGTACGACGCGCTTGAGCAAGCAGCCAGCCATGGGAAGAGGACGAGAGGAGCGAGGGGCTGAACGAGGTTGCAGGCCGGACCCAGGCGTGTCTTGACTCGTGGAACAACTGGAACAGCCAACACACAACCCTGTACGTAAGGACTTTTCTTGTAGGAGGTTGTGGGTGAAATTTCGGCAGGACTGCAGTATGTCAGAAACGGCGGCCTGTCGCCACGCAGTAATGCCAGTCACAGATCGCTTCGGCGGTTGGCTCGTTCCTGTTCTTGTTGAAATCGCTTTCCTGCGCCATCGTTGAAATACACGACCCCCGCGGCATGGACGTAACCGACGACCATGTCCGGTCTCCGATCGCGATTCAAATCGGCGGCGACCATCGATTGAGGAACGGCCTGCGGATCCTGGAACTTGGCCCCGGGGCCGAAGCGGCCTTTGCCGTCGTTGAGATTTGGAATACCCGAGTCAGGGGCGCCGGTAGCGCTCCGGCGAGGTCGGTAGAAAGCGCCTGCGCAGGGGGTCCCAGCTCATCCGCTCGACCTCGATCTCCGGCAGTTCGATGCGGATCACGTTGAAGGAGTTTGCTTCGCCGCGGCCGCGGGTCGAGGTGGCGGTGCCGGCCTGAACGATGAGCGCCGAGAGGCCCTGGATCTCGTATCGGATGCTAGTGTCGCCCGTGTAGCCCAGGTGAAGGTGACCGGAGAGAAACAGGTCGGCGCCACAGCCGGCGAGCCGGTGCATCGCCATCTGCGCCCGCCCGACCACGTGGCCGCCATGGCCTGGCGGAAGGTCGAACGGGTGGTGGGTGACGATGATCTTGGCCACGCTGGGCGAGAAGCGGCACAGCCACTCGCGAGCCTGCTCCACCTGCCAGAGGTTGATGCGCCCGCCCTTGAAGGCAAGCGAGCGGGCGGAGTTGAGGCCGATGACGGCCATTTCCTCGTCGGCATAAGTGGGCTCGAGATCCTCGCCGATGTAGCGGCGAAAGCGGCGCAGGCCGCCGAAGAAGCGGAGATAGGCATTGTAGAGCGGCACGTCATGGTTGCCAGGCACAACGATCTGCGGCGAGGGCAGGGCGTCGAGAAAGGCGCGGGCCTGCTCGAACTCCTCGGGGCGGGCACGCTGCGTCAGGTCGCCGGAGACCGCCACCAGGTCGGGCCGGACCGCTTCGACAGATTCAACGAGCGGCTCGGGCAGTAGCGGATCGATGCGGCCGAAATGGAGGTCCGAGAGGTGGACGATGGTGCGCATCAGCCTTTCCTGGCCGGCACGCGAACCCGCAGGGCCAGCGGACGGCTGCGATACTGCAGGGGCGGCGGGACCTTGAAGATCTCGCCGTCGAGTGCAACCCGGATCTGCTTTCGGTTCGTTTCGACTCGCAGTTCGCGAGTCTGAAAAACGTTGAAATCGCGCTCCCGGCGGTCGCGCTTGAAGAGCGACCGGAGCGTGAGGCGGACCGCCCTCCAGCGTGAGGAGGGAGGCGGCCCCACGAAGACCCAAAGGCGGCCCTCGTCAAGCGAGCGCCGGCGGCCGAAGCGGAAGCTCTCTACCGCGTACTCGTTGTTGCCGACGAAGAGAACGGGCGTGACGACGCAGGCTCCGCCGGCGCCCGCATCGAGACGCACACTCAAGGAGGGGAAGCGGCGAGGAACGCTGAGACTGGCCCAAGCCATCGCCAGCCACTTGCTCCAACCGCGCCGGCGGCGGCGCTCGCGCTCAAATACGATCGCCGGATAGAGCCCCAGGCTGGAGTTGTTGACGAAGACCCGGCCGTTCACTTCACCCACGTCGATGGCGCGGATAGCGCCGGTGAGGGCAATCTCGACGGCCGCTTCCAGCTCGAGCGGAATGCCAAGCTCTTTGGCGAAGTGGTTGAGCGTTCCCACCGGCAGCACGGCCATTGTGGCCTCGGTATCGGCCAGCGCCGCGGCGACCGCACCGACCGTGCCATCGCCGCCCGCGGCGACCACCGTGCGCTCACCGCCGAGAACGGCCTGGCGGGCCAGCGAGGTGATCTCCTCCCCGGCACGCACCTCGTGGACGACCGCCTCGATTCCGCGTTCGCGCAAGTACCGGAGGAGTTGCTCGCGCACCCTCGCTCGCTGCGCGCGGCCAGCCTGGTGGTTCAGCAGGATGGTCATGCCGGCATCCGCGAGGCAGGCTGGCGGCGTTCGCTACGGCGCCTGATCAGCCGATTCGTGTAACTCACTGTGGCGACCCAGATGGTGGCGGCGGCGTAGCCGGCGATGACGTCGCTCGGATAGTGCACGCCCAGGTAAATGCGCGAATAGCCGATCAGGCCGGCGAGCAGAACGGCGCTCGCGAAGATGGCGGCGCGCGCGGCCGCGCCGCGGACGCGCTGCCCAGCGAAAAGCGCGAGCGAGCCCCAGAACCAAACCGAGAACACGGCGTGGCCGCTCGGGAAGCTGTAAGAGGCGGGTTCGGGCGTGCCGCAATAGCTGGGGGGCCGGGCGCGGTGGAACACCACTTTGAGCACCCCGTCGAGCACAAACCCGCCCGTCATTGCGACGAGGAAGAGCAGGGCTTCGCGAGGCCAGTGGGCGACGCGGAGGAGGATCAGGAACGCGATGAGGCTGAAGGCCACCAAGAAGGCGGGCGAGCCGATGAGGCTCATCAGGCGCATGAAGCTGGTGAGGGTGGGGTTGGAGTGGGCGTGGACCCAGCCGCGAACGGAAGCGTCAAAGGGCACGGCGGCCTTATCCTCGACAAAGTCCGCCAGCCACAGGAACAGGGCGAGCGCGGCCACGGCGGCAGCCAAACCCAGAACCAAGCGTACGCTGACGCTCATACTTGAATCAGGATTTCCATTATCGCTTTTCGCGCAGGGCTCAGTGTACACCTAGCGAGTGCCTTTTGATTCACAATTGTGGAGGCGTGGCTCTGAAACCTCACGGATCTGCAGGGCGACCGGCCAGCCGCGCCGGACGGCGTACTCCCGCATGGCCCTTTTCTGCATCACCAGAGTCTGGCGTGGGAAGCGACTGGGGCCGCCGGGCTCTGGCCGTGCAAAGTCCGCCGTCAAGCCAGAAGGCACCACACCAAAGCGTAAGAAGTTTTCTGCTGAGACTCGACGCAGAATGAAGGAAGCTCAGCAGCGGCGATGGGCCAAAATCAAAGGCGAATCAGCGCCGTCAGCGCCAGCCACCGCACCCGCCAAACCGAAGCGGAAAATCAGCACGGCTGGAAGAAAGGCGATGGCTGAGGCGTCCAGGAAGCGTTGGGCAGCGGTCAAGGCAGCGAAGGGAAAGTCGTAACCCACTCAGCGAAGCGAGCCACTCGCATGAAGTCCGGCGCAAAGAAAGCCGTTGTCAAAGAAGCAGCGGCAGAGACTCCGACAGCATAAGCAGCGATCCTTTCAGAAAAGGTGATTGGGCCAGCGGAGGCCAAGGAGCTAACAGAAAACTGACGTGCTGACGAAGCGTATCATCCTTGTACTAGCATTGGTGGCAGTAGCCCTGATCGGCTTTTTTCTCTACCGCTCTTGCACTTCAAGCAATCGTTTAAATGTCGCTCCGCACGCTTCCGAAGAGATCGAGAAGGCGAAGCGGCGATGAAGATCATCACGAACGATGACACAGTGAAAATCCTCAAAAGCTACAATCCTCAAAAGTGTATACATGCCGCCGACCCTAAGTGCGGGCCGGAATTTGGATTCCGCACCGTAGTTGAGTTCTAAAGGTCTACAATGGTCACCACGGTAACCGTGGCTGAAAGGAAAAGTCATGAAAACGAATAAGGCCCTCAAGCGACTTGCCAAAATCGTGGAATTGATGTCGGACGTGACGAGGCGATATTCAAGTGCACTCGACATCCGAGAAACGCTTCAAGATGCAAGCGCTGCTGTCAGCCGGGCGAAGGAGGCGCTGGATTTGCAGGCGGCATCTGAGAAGGCGAAGAATCTTGCCCTGAAGCATTCCAAGCCACCATCAAAGGCCAAGCCAGAACCGTCAAAACCTAAACGAAAACTCAGTGCGGCTGGCAGGTCCAAGAAGCGTCGGGCGGCGAAGAAGAAGTCGTGACCGTACACACCGAAAAGGACGCTCAAGACACGACTGCTGCAAGAACTCGTCCGGTGATGTTGCGGCATAAGGAAGTTGTGTTGGGCGGGTTTTCGGCGCTCTATTTTGACAAGATGATGCTGAGGGAATTGCAGGAAACAAAAACATCCACATGCCAAAACTCACAAACGAAATAATCACTGCCGCCATCGCAGGCTACGAGTCGCAAAAAACCCGAATCGACCAACAAATAGCCGAACTCCGAAGCCTTCTAACTGGTCGCCCTGCCCAACCATCCGCCAAACAAGAAGGTGCTCCACACAAGCGCCGAACATTCTCTGCTAAAACACGACGCAGGATGAAGGAAGCCCAACAGCTGCGCTGGGCAAAGATCCGGGGCGAATCCGAGCCGTCAAAGCCAGCCAAAGTACCCGCCAAAACGAAGCGGAAAATCAGCGCGGCTGGCAGAAAAGCAATGGCTGAGGCGACCAGGAAGCGTTGGGCGGCGGTCAAGGCGGCGAAGGGAAAACCAGAACAACCGGCGAGCAAGAAGACAGCCCCCAAGAAGTCCGGCGGAAGGAAGGTTGCTGCCAAGAAGACGACCGCGGAGACCCCAACAGAATAAGCGGCGGTGACAAAGGCCCGTGACGTTACCGTTCTCGTTCGGGTGTGTTCGTTTGCTTTGTTAGGTCTCGACCCCTCTCTTCTGGAGGGGTCGTAAGACCTTTCAGAAGTTTACTTCTTTCCCTTCAAACCTGGGACAAAGCCGGGACATGTCCCACCCCGCGGCGGCCTGCTGGCTGGCGGGGCGGGCTCAACGCTCCCCCTCGTCGTGTGTCGCCTCAAGGTGACGCTGAGTAGTCTTCCAAGCTCCCTCATTCCTCGATGACGTATACCGCCGCGCCTTTCCGGAGGGGAACGCGAATCGTTCCCGAGCTGGCATCCACGGGAGAACCTGGTCGGGATCTCCCCATTCTGTGCTCTGCGTTAAGCTTCTTTGGCGCTTGATCTTGGAGCTTCGCCATCGCCAAGGATGTTGCGAATCATAGGTGCTGACAAGTATATCTGCCGAAGAGGCTCCTCCGCGGGCAGGGAATTTACCAGCTTCATGATCGTCTCGCGGCTGAGCGCCAGTTGGCGATCCGCCGAATCTCGATCGCCTGAATTCCGGCAGAGTTCAAAAGCGGTCGCGTGAACGCGCCAGGCCGCCAACGGCAGCTCGAAACCTTCCATCGCCGCCAAAGCCTTGCCGATGTACTGCTGCGCGCGCGCGAGGTCTGGTTCGGCCATTGCCACGCGGGCATTTGCTTCCCAGGCCAGTGCCTGCCAGGTGTGTTCCGCGGTTGTCAGCGTGAGGCTGAGAAACCGTTCGACTTGCGGCCGGGCCTGCGTCAGGTTTCCTTCCGCAAGGCTAAGTTCGGTGAGTCCCCATTCCAGCGTCATTCGCCAATACCAGTCGTTCAGCGTTCGCCGGCGATCCATGTCGTCCCTTGCCGCGAAGACGTAATCACGCGCACGATCGAATTGTCCCAAAGCTGCCTCCGCCAAACCTCGCAGAACCAGGGACTGCTGGAAAGGCCAGGGAACCGGGAGTGGGGAGCCAGGCGCAGCACGCAGCCCAGAATCCCGGACCAAAGGAACCGCCGACTCGCAGATCGTCAGGACTCCGGCAAAGTCGCAGGCCATGAGGTGCAGCCAGCCGCGAGCGATGTGCAAGGCGCGCGCCCGGAAAGAGTAGTCTTCATTCTTTTGTGCCACCGTGATCGCTTCCTCGATCTCTCGAGAAGCCTCGCCCCACTCTCCCAGGAATATAAGATCAAAAACATGGAGAAGGTGCCATGGCTCCCAGCCAATACCGAGCAGAGACGGCTGAACCGTGTCAGCATCGAGCCACATCTTCAGGCCGTCGGCGTAGCTTCGATACGACTTGCGGTACTCAGACGAATACCACTGGATGGAACTATAGTTGAGGAGGTGCGGCGCCACCACGTGTGGGTCGCCCATTTTCCGGATCTCACCTATCGCATTCCGGTACTCCTCCGCCTGCTGAGGATTCCATCCGCACAGCCACAAGCAGAGAGAAAGGCAGGACGCATAGGCTGGAAGATGCTTCATCGGATCAGAAGTTCGAACGACGTGGAGTGCCCGTTCCAATAGTTCGAGTCCGCGTTCAGAACTCTCGAATGACTCACCGAGCGCGTGCTCGACGAGCGCACGTACCTCAACGTCGATCAGGCCGTAATGAGCCGCTCTTGCAGCCAGAACCGAGTAGGTTTCGGCGGCGCGGATGTCTCCCAGCGCAGCATAAACCCCAGCCAGCTTCTCCAGAATTCCGACCTCGCTTACGGCGCGCTCCGCATCCGGCAGCTTGTTCACCAGCTCCAGAGCGTGCTCAAGAATCTCTGTGGCTTGCCGGGGTTCAAACCGCCGCGCGGCCGCATCCGCCGCCAGCCGCAGGTACTTGATGGCACGCTGCCAATCGCCCCCCTGCTCGAAGTGGCCCGCCAGTTCAGCTGCCACTTCGCTTTCATGTTTGGAGAAAAGCTCCTCCAGCCGCTCCCCGATGCGCAGCTGCCGTTTCGCCCGGCGCCCAGGCGTCTGGCGGAGGTAGAAGACCTCCCGGTATAGTGCGTGTGTAAACTCGTAGCGCACGCAGACGGTCCCGTCCGGAAACTCACGCGATCCCGCCCAGCGCACGATGTAGTGGCGGCGCGCCAATTCGTCGCAAAGTTCTTCAAACGTCTCCTCGTCCAGGCCCGCGGGGATGGCATTGACGCTCGCCGAAAACATAACGCCGTTAATGCTGGCCACTTCCAGCGCCCGCTGCTGTTCGCTGGTAAGATGCTCGATCTGGGCTTCGATGACCTGACGCAGAGTCTCGGGCACATCGAGACCGATCTGTCCGATGGGGACTCGGAGGCGCCACTTCCCGTCCTCGCCCGAGATCTGGCCGTGCGCGGCCATGTGCTCCAGGGTGGCGAGCATGAACAGCGGATTACCCCCCGAGTGCCGATGGATCAGCTCGGCAAAACTCTCCGGCAGGCAGCCCCCCGGAGACTCCGCGCCCAGGTATTCGGCTACGTCTGCTTTCTCAAGCGGCGCGAGCGTAATTTCCTGACACAGGTGATGCACCAGCAGATCCTGCCTAAGCCTCTTCAGCGGATGCTCGGGAACTGCCATGTCCACCGGCCGCATCGTGATGATCACCATAGTCTTCGCCGTCGTCCGATGGCGGGCAAAAGCGGAGATGAGATCGACCGTTGAGGGATCCACCCATTGCAGATCCTCGAACCCGAACAACAGAGGCGCTTCCAAGTTGACCGTGGCGATCGCGTCGCGGATCTCGCGCAACATCCGATCCCGCGTCGCTCCCAGGATCTCCTGCTGCAGTGCCTGCCGCTGTTCGCTCTTCAAAAGTGAAGGAAACTGCACCAGCCAGGTGGGCGCTTGCGCGGCCAGAATCTCAATCACTCGCTTCCCCTCCGAACCATGGCACAACTGACCGAGCGCTTCCAGCATCGGGTAATACGCTTCCGTCCCGCCATAGCCTTCCACGCATTGGCCACGGGCGATGCGCAGGGATGGCTGCTCGACGACGGCCTGGCGTTGGAATTCGTCCACCAGGGCAGTCTTTCCAATTCCCGGCGCCCCCGTGATGAAGACGATCTGGTGCTGGCCGCTCAAGGCCCTTCGGAGGCTGGCTCGCAACGCGCCAAGCTCGCGGTCTCTGCCCACCAGTCTTCCGCGATCCGGGCTCGCCGGCGCCAAGGCGCCTGCAGACTCGCTATCCGTCACCGTGGCCACAAATCGATACCCGCGCCGGGGCATAGTCTCGATAAAAAGAGAATTCCTGGCGCGGTCCCCCAAGGTGCTCCGGATGTCGGCGATCTGATATTTGAGGACCTCCGGCTGGACGAAGGTGTCGGGCCACACAGTTTCCAGGAGCTCATCCTGGGTCACCAGGCGGCCGGCGTGCTCCACAAGATGACGTAGGACGGCGAAAGCTTTGGGAGTCAGTAGGACGCGTTCGTCGTCCGGGGCATCCCCGCGGCGCCAAAGGCATTGATTGACGGTATCCAGCCGGAATGGGGGAAACTCCTTCATGACCGTAGCTGCCCGCTTTCAGCCGGAATTCCCTTTGAAACTTCGGTATCCTGTTCGATTCTACACCCAGCCGTAATCCTTCGTTACCACGGTTGTTTTCGTCCTCAGCCACCGGCGGGACGATTCGGCTAAGCGACTTTCTCCATCGCCTCCAAAGCAATTTCGCGGCACAAATGCTGCATCAACTAGCTCACTTCTCCTCTATTCGAGTGATCGACGGATGACGCACACGCCGCGAAGCCCGGACAACTGGCCCTGAAGCTCCATTTTTGAGCGGTTAGCTCCGCCGATCTTCCCACCACCCCTGCATACCTTCCTTCCACCAAAACCTCACCGCAACCTCACGACTGCAACCCACCACTTCCCGTAATCTCGCAACAGGAGAACAAACAACAATGGCACGAACATTCGACAATCCACTCATCGCGGGCCTGGACGAGGTCCGCAACTCGTGGGGCTGGTTCCTGGCCCTCGGGATATTACTCACCATCCTCGGGGTGGCCTGCATCCTCTGTGATGTAACCGCCACATTTGCCACGGTGTTGGTCTTTGGCTGGCTGCTTTTGATCGGCGGAGTTTTCGCCCTGATTCAGGCCTTCACTATCGGGTCCTGGGGCGGATTCTTCCTGTATCTGCTCAGCGCGCTGTTTCGGGGATTCACCGGGTATTTGCTGATTCGCTATCCGGTCATCGGCGCCGAGAGCCTCACCCTGCTGCTCGGCTCGTTCTTCATCGTGGGCGGACTGTTCCGGGCCATCGGTTCCGGAATGGCCAAGTTCCCCAACTGGGGCTGGGCCGTCTTCTCCGGAATCGTCTCGGTGGTACTGGGGATCATGGTGCTTTGGCAGATGCCGATTACGGGCATCTGGTTCATCGGATTTGCCGTCGGCGTTGATCTCATCGTGGACGGCGTCGCGGTGACCAGTTTCGCCTCCGCGATCCACCATTTGCCCAAAGGGGCCGTTTTCGAAGCCGCGTAAATCACGGCGTAAATCTCAACAGAAAGAGGCATCTCAATGGAAAGAATACTAGTTGTAGTTTTTGACGACGAACCGAAAACCTATGAGGGAGCGCATGCCCTCAAGCAACTCGATGCCGAAGGAAGCATCGCAATTCACGCGGAAGCCGTGATCAAGAAGAACGCCGATGGCACGGTCACAATCAAGCAGTCGGAAGACGACTTCCCCATTCGCACCCTTGGCGGAACCGCGATCGGCAGCTTGATCGGCCTGCTCGAGGGGCCGGTTGGCCTGGCGGTCGGCGCCACAGCGGGCTTGCTCGCGGGCAGCATCGGCGACTTGCACGCCGCGGGAGTCGACGCGGAGTTCGTCGATGAGGTTGCCGCCAGCCTGTCACCCGGCAAGTGCGCAGTGATCGCCGACGTCAGCGAGGAGTGGGTCACTCCGGTGGATACCCGGATGGATGCCTTGGGCGGAACCGTGTTTCGCAAAGCCCGAAAGAACGTCGAGGACGACGAACGGGCCCGCGATGTGGCCGAGCTCCGCGCGGACATCGATCAACTGAAGGCCGAGCTCGCTCACGCCCATGGCGAACGCAAGGCCAAGCTCCAGGCCAGGATTGACAAGCTCAATGCCGAGCTCGAAGCCGAGCTGGATCAGGCCAGGCAGAGGGCCGAGCAAATCAAGAGCGAGACCGAAGCCAAAGTGAAGGCCCTGCAGAACAAGGCCGAAAAGACGCAAGGTGCGATCAAAGCTACCTTCGAGGCGCGCGTGAAGTGGATCCGCGACGACTACGATCAATCGCAGGCCAAGCTGAAACACATGCTCGCCGGGCACCTGAAGGAAGCAGCGGCGCGGCTGGAGAAGTAGAACGGGCCGAAGAAAGCAATGCCCACCGATACCCACGCCGCAAGCTATGGTGCCGACAAGGTTACCATCCACGGCCGGGTCACCATCGCAACCTCGGGCGAGATGCGCAGAATGCTGTCTGACGCCTTGCGTGCGAAGCCGGTCAACTTGTCCGTCGATTTGTCCGATGTCTCGTACATCGACACTTCCGGATTAGCCACGCTGGTGGAGGCGCTCCGAATTGCACGCAGGCAAGGCACGCGGCTGATCCTGGATGGGATCCACGATCAGCCGCGCTACCTTCTTGAGATCACGCACTTCAATCGTCTGTTCGACATGGCTGGACAGGAGGCAGGGACGTGAACGTCTTGGAACCCATCGGTGGCGGCGCCCTCCGCGGACTCGCCTACATTGGCGGACTTACCATGCAGGGCTGGGCGGGCCTGCGTGCCACACCCCGCGTGCTTCCGCTCGTGGGCAAGCCTGGGCGCTGGCGAGCGGCATTGCACCAGATGGCGGCTGTCGGCGTGGATGCGCTGCCGATGGTCGGCATCATGTCCATGTGCGCCGGATTCACCCTGGCCATGCAGGCCGGGGCCGAACTGCGCAGGTTCGGAGCGCTGCAGTACGTGATGGACACCGTGGCCATCGGCTTTACGCGCGAACTGGGTCCGCTGCTAACGGCTTTCGTCGTGAGCGGCCGCTCGGGATCGGCATTTTCAGCCGAAATCGGAACCATGGTGGTCACCAGCGAGATCGACGCGCTCCGGACCATGGCTATCGATCCGATCGAGTTTGTGTTGGCGCCGAAGTATCTCGCGGCGATCATTACAATCCCCTGCCTGAGCATCATGAGCAACGCATTCGGCATCCTGGCGGGCTTCGGGTTTATGTTCATCACCACCGGGTACAGGTTCTCCATGTATCTGCGATATGTTGCCGACTCGATTCAGCTGCATGACGTCTTTGCCGGGCTGCTGAAGAGTCTGGTGTTCGCGATCATTATCGTCAACGTCGGGTGCCTGGAAGGTTTCCGGACACGAGGAGGACCGGACGCGGTGGGACGGTCGGCCACTTCCGCCGTGGTCTGGTCCACCTTTCTTGTGATCCTTGCCGACGTGTTTTTCACGGCGATCTTCTACTTGGTGCATAAGGGTGCGTAAGAGTTAGCCTATGACAGACTCATTGATCTCCGTGGAGAACTTGACGGTCCAGTACGGCGACCATCGTGTGCTGGATGGCGTGAACCTGAACATCGAAGCGGGTGAAGTGATGGCGCTGCTCGGCGGCAGCGGCTCCGGCAAAACCACCATCCTGCGGCACATCATCGGACTCGAGCGGCCTACCTCCGGCACGATCCGCATCCGGGGCGTCGATATCAACCGCTGCTCGCCGAGAGAACTCAAGGACATCCGTCGCACCATGGGCGTAGCCTTCCAGGAGTGTGCATTGTTCAATGCCATGTCCATCGAAGAAAATGTCGCCCTGCCTCTGCACGAATTGACCGGCCTGGCCGACCCCGTCATCGAAATCATGACCTACATGAAACTCGCGGCCGTGGGTCTGAGTCAAGCCGCCAGGCAAATGCCTCAAGAACTGTCGGGGGGCATGAAGAAACGCGCCGCCGTCGCCCGGGCTACCGCACTCGATCCCGAAATTCTAGTCTTCGACGAACCGTCGGCGGGCCTGGATCCTATTGTCGCGGCCGGGCTGGACGAACTGATCCTGCTCTTGAAGCGCGCCTTCCACATGACCATCCTGGTCGTTACCCATGAGTTGGCCAGCGCATTCCGCGTCGCCGACCGTGTGGCCATGTTGGACCGCGGATCGCTCATCGCGGTCGACGACAAAGATGCGATCCAGAAGAGCACCCAGCCTCGCATCCGGCAGTTCCTCGACCGTGTTCCCGATCCCATTGCGGAAAGCGCGGTCGTACAGGACCGGTTTCGAGAATTGGCGGGGATCAGAGGAGGGCGAGCATGAAAACGGAAGCCAAAGTCGGCGCTTTCGTTTTGGTCTGCGCGGCGGTGCTGCTCGCCACCATCTATCACGTAAGCAACGCGCAGATCAGGGGAGCGCGCACCCCCTACCGGACGTACTTGAAGTATGCGGGCGGGCTGGAGCCCGGAGCAGACGTCCTGTTTGGCGGCATCAAGGTGGGCCAGGTGACAGCTGTCCGGCCCGACCCGCAGGACCCCACCCGGATTGAGGTTCTGTTGGAGGTCCGGGAGGGCACGCCGCTCAACGCCAAGTCCGTGGCGAAACTGGGATCGGTGACGGTGATTACCAGCCCGGTCATCTCCATCAGCATGGGATCGAATGACGCGCCCCGGTTGCCGGCCTATAGCGCGATCCCGTCGCTGGAAACCATCAGCCTCGACGACACTGAGCGCAAAATCGTGGCCCTCGCCGATTCCGCGCAGGGACTGCTGGAGGCAGTGCATACGGACGTGAACGAAGTCACGGGCGACGCCCGACAACTCATGTCGAATCTGAACGAGGTCACGGGCAAACCGAACCAGCAGCACATATCGGGGATTCTGACGAACGCGGATGCCATGGTGACGCGGATATCGCCGAAGATCGACCAGGTCGCCAACCAGGCTCTGAAGCTCACCAACGACGCCAATGGCGTCATGGCGAAAGTGGGGCCGGTCCTGGACAATGCAAACGCAACCGTGTCCAACGCGAACGACACCATCGCTGCGGTCCGCGATCCACTTCAGACGGACCTTGCCGAACTGCGCAAGACGCTCGAACAGTCGCGCGCCCTGATCGTGAATCTCCAAGCCGCCGTGCGGGCGAAAGATCAAAATATCGCCGACACCATCGAGAACCTTCGTGTGGTGACCGAAAATCTGAACGACCTGACAGAGTCCGTGAAAGAGCGTCCGTGGAGTCTGGTACGGATCAGGCAGCCCAAGGACCGGAAGGTTCCCAAGAAATGAGGACCAGATGACGGCCAAAATTCTGGCAAGTATGAGCGCTTGCGCGATGACGCTGTGGATGGCCGGTTGTGGGGGTAAAGTCCTGTATCCGCGATACTACGCGCTCGACGTCCCTCCTGCGCCGAGCCCCGCGGCAGCCGATGCGCGCCTGGCCGCGACACTGGCCGTCCGCCGGTTCGAAGCACTGCCATATCTGCGGCAGGGGCGGATTGTGTACCGTCCAGGCCCGGCGGAAATTGGCTTTTACGATTATCACCGGTGGGCTGCCGATCCCGCAGCGACGGTGACGGCGGCAATGATCGATTCACTCCGCTCCTCGCGACTATTCTCATTCGTGAGGCCGTGCGACGGTCAAAGCCAGCCAGACTATCTCATGACCGGCCGGCTCGAGCGGCTGGAAGAGATCGATTCCGCTGACAGTGTCCGGGTGGAAGCGAAGTTATCGGCCGAACTGGTGGATCTGCGAACCTCCGCCACCGTGTGGACTGGTGTTGCAGATGAGACTTTGGGAGTTGAAACCCGCAATCTAAACTCGGTGGTGGTGGAAATGAGTCATGCTATCCAAAAGAGCATTGATGGCCTCGTGACGAGCTTGGACCGGCAACTCCGCACGCAACGACAGGTGATGGATAGACGTTCAGAATGAGACCCAGGCTGCTGCCCAGGCGGTGAGGCCGAAGAACGAGGGTTGAAGAACAAGTAGCTGCCCAGCTCCACGCGCACTGCCGAGTACCGATTGTCGGCTGGCCAGATCACAGGAGGCAGTCCGAGTGCGGGCGGGGGCGACACTCAGGAACCCGCTAGCCGCCTTGCTTGATTCCCTGGTGCCCTCGCAGGTGTCGGTATCCCTGTTCGATCGGAAAGGTTACTTTCCCTCGACCACCAACTATAGCTTCGCCGTTCAGCAGCAGTTGTCCTGGACCACCACGCTCGAGGTCGCTTACAACGGCACCAAGGGCACGCATATGGGAACGACTTGGAGCGTTTGTCGAAGCAGCTCCCGGCGTTGGGCGCCCAGTGCCGGCGCCCCGAAGAACTGCAACTGATCGGCAGGTGCATTGAGAATGTCCTGCGGGACCTCCGGCAGGTTATGCAGAGAAGCCGCAAAACGCCATGACAGCCTGCGGTCTTCCACGCCATTCAGCCGCACAATCTCGCGGAACCTCTCGGCAACGATCATCCCCGCCCGCCGCGTACGTCACGCAGCCCATGAAATCCGAGCAACGGCTGAGCCAGGTGCGGTTTCTCCAGTTCAAAATCTGTTCAGGTCGCCGCAGTCGCTCCATTGCGACCGCTAGACCCAAGGAGAAAGCGGTTGGAAAGGGCTTTCTTGGGGAGCCAATTCCTTTTTGCCCCAACTCCAACCACCCGTTTCATTGACAGGAGCACCCGCCGCCGAATGCGCCCGTATCCACAACATTCCACTGGTTTTGGCGGCCCGAGCGTTCTCTCCGGTTGGAAGAGAGGCATTGCGGGGGTGCAAGCTCAACCCCCTCCGCGGCGGCTTCATCACCTATCGTCATTGCTTTGAACGCCCGCTCTCCCTGGAACGCTCCTTCGTTTTGCACCCGGAGCCTTGCTTCCACACCGCCGCCTACGACCACGAAATCCCCTTCTTCTATTTCGGCTTTGACGCCCTCCGCACCTTCGATCTACCCAACCTCCAGATGCATCTGGCAGAACAGAGACAATCAGTCCCCGGTTTTCGCCGGTTAACGACAAACGGATCCGGTGGAGTACAATCGGACCTTGTTCAGGATGAATCTCCATGAAATGTTGCATGTTTGCCGCATACGCCGCTCTGCTTCTGATGGGGGGGACGGCCTGGGCCGATGGCAGCCTACTGTCCGCCGGGCCGCTCTCCACAAAGGGCAACCAGATCGTCGATGCCGCCGGCAATCCGCAACGCCTAGCCTGCATCGGGTGGAATGAAGGCAACAGCGTCCATCCTCATCTGGCGGGGTTGGATCAGGTGGCCGTACGAGCCACGCTCGCGGACATGGTGCGGCTGGGCTTCAACTGCACGCGCGTGCTGACCTTCGCGCGCGGCGTGCTCGACAACATCGGCTACCTCAAGACTCTCGATGAGGTGATCGACAACGCCGGCGCGGTCGGAATTCGCGTGATCGTGGATATCCACAACGACGAAGGCGGCCATGGGGATAAAGACAACTGGGGCACGGCGCCGGTCAACGGCCTGTGGTACGACAAGGGCGGCGCCACGGACGGAACGGACGGCGGCGGCAACACCGGCACGATCAGCGACGCCGACTTCCAACAGGCGTGGGTGAAGCTGGCGACGCGGTGGAAAGATAAGCCGGCGATCCTGGGCTACGATCTGATTAACGAACCACATGCCGGGTTGACGACCTGGGGCGGCTACGACGGCGTGGCCGGGTCCAACACGGACATTCGCGCCATGTACATCCGCGTCGGGAACGCGATTCAGGCGATCGACCCGCGACCGCTGATCATCGCCGAGGGCGTGCAGAACTACAAAACCCACGCCTATGAGGGCGACCTGCGGGGCGTGGCCGGATGGCCGGTCACTTTGAACGTGCCGAACAAGGTGGTCTACTCGCCGCACGTTTACCCGGCGGAGGTGAGCGATGTTCCGAAAGATTACGGCCCGCAGTGGATCGAGCGGATGAACTCGATCTTTGGATTCATCGTCAAACAGAACATCGCCCCGGTGTTTATTGGCGAGTGCGGCGACTGGCTGGCGACGGATGACGCGCGGGCGTGGGCCGCGACCTTCGTCAGCTATGTAAACGGCACGGCGCCGGGAGGGCCGACGTTCCGCGCCGGCGAGCAGGGCATCTCGTGGAGCTGGTGGAATTGGAACGTCAGCGAGAGCGCGGGCGCCGTGCCCAATTTCGGGGTTCTGACGGCGTGGACGGGCGGCGAGCTGAGGACGCAGCAGGCGGGCATCCTCAGCCAAATGTTCTTCCACGCTACTGCCAAACCACAGCGCGCTCCGGCGAGTCGTTGACGGCCGGATCAGCCGGCGCGCCGCGGGGCGCCGGTTGCGGAGCGTTCCAAGAGCCTCTGATATGATTCACGAAATGGCTCCGCCGGACGGACTGGTGGATTGCGATAGAACGACAGCTTCTTTAGCGATGTTGGAACTGGCCGGGCAATCGCCCCACAGTCGGCAACCTCCAGCCCACCGATTTCAGATCTCTGTGCGGCGCCTCCGAACATGACGCAAAAACGTCGAGCCTTCGCCCGTATGCGGGTATGGCTCATCCGCGGAACGCAAACCTATACCGTCGGCATGGCCCTGGATCGACGGGTCCATTTGCCGTTAGCCCGCCTCGTTCTGGAATGCAGGCACCAACTCCAACACGCGCGAGTCTGTATTCAGGTTCCTGATCCAGAACGTCGCAATCAGCAGATCGCCCTTCCGGGCGCCTGCGATCGTGCTCACAGAATCGTCGCGTTCCAGTAAGGGGCGTAACCCTTGTCGGACTGCACCCGTACCGCCTGAGTGAAAGGGACACCCGAATCGCTCACCGCCACAACCGCGCAGGCTGCATGGTAGACCTTGTGAGTCGATGCGATGTCCCAAGCCAGAACGGGCATGTCGTTTTGCGATTGTGCCCTCGCGAGAACTGCCAGGAAGAAGGCAGTTCGTCGTATCCAGGCTAATGTCATCGTGTCTATCCCACGTCACCAGCCCGCCGCGCAGCATTGAATCGCTGGCTTCGGATGATCCCTTTTCCTTCGGCGATGACGACCAGTCGGTCGCAGGCAACGCCAGTCAACTTTTCCATCTGCCCGTTTGGCCAGCGGATTTCCAGATCCGCGGCAGTCGCCTTGCCCAGTCCGAAGTGCAGCCTGCGATCACTCACCGACAAATACGATGACTGCGCCAGCACGGCCTGCGCCTGCTTCCGGTCTTCATAAATCGCGATCACCTGGGCTCCAATCGCACTGCGGTTCGAAGTTACCCCCACAAGCAGCACCTTCAGCCAGTGATTTGCCCCCGTAACGTCGTTCCTCAGAAGCGAGGGCGGCTCGTTCAGATTCACCATCAGAATGTCGACGTCACCGTCGTTGTCGAAATCTCCGAAAGCAACGCCCCTGGTGGAGTGCAGTTCCTCAATACCCGGGCCAAGTTCAGTCTGCAGTTCCTCGAATCTCCCGTTCCCCAGATTGCGGAACACAATCGCAGGCGTCCGGTATGGAAATTGAGGCAGACGCCTCTCTATCTCCGGGTACGTCAGACCGGTGGCGAAAAAGAGGTCCGGGAACCCATCATTATCCAGATCCACCATGCCGGTCCCCCAGCAGACGTAGCGGGTTTCTACACCCAAGCCCGCGCGGATCGTCATATCCCGAAAATCCCCTTTGCCGTTGTTCTGGAACAGAGCAGGTGTGTCTTCGGTAAAGTGCGTCTTCAGCAGATCAATGTATCCGTCCGTGTTGAAGTCGCCGATGCCGAGTCCCATTCCCGCCTGGTCCAGTCCGTCCTCGTTCAGTGCCACACCGCGCTGCAGACCTTCTTCGCTGAACGTGCCGTCATGGTTGTTACGGAACAGCAGGCTGGGCGTGCCGTCGCAGGCAACATAAATATCCGGCCAGCCGTCGTAATCAAGATCCACGGCGGCAGTGGTCAGTGGGTGTCCCGGTCGCGCCACAGCAACACCACTCTTCGCGCTGACATCGCTGAATGTGCCATCACCGTTGTTGTGGAAGAGGCGAAATGTCTCCTGTCCCAGTCCGCGGGGACCGCATCCCACCGCAATGCCCTTCCAGTTACACGCAGGATCTCTCCCTGCTGGCGGAATCTTTGCGAAGTCGAACACGGTATAATTCGCGACAAAAAGATCCAGTCGCCCGTCCCGGTCGTAGTCGATCCACGTGCATCCGCTTCCGTAGTGTGCGCCCGATTCGAGCAGCCCTGCCTTTTCCGTTACGTCCGTAAATGTGCCGTCGCCGTTGTTGTGAAACAGCAGGTTGTGGCCCCAGCAGGTGATGAATAGATCGTCAAACCCATCATTGTCATAGTCCCCGGCCGTGATGCCGCAGGCCCATACGCTGCGGCCCAGCCCAGACTTCTCCGTTACGTCGCTGAAGGTGCCATTGCGATTGTTCTTATACAACCGGATCACGGCGCCGGCCGGAGTGGCCTCCACTCGCCGGCCCGTCAGCATCACTATGTCCAGCCAGCCGTCGTTATCGTAGTCGATGAACGCGGCGCCACATCCCATGCTCTCCAGAATGTAGTCGTTCTTCTCAGTGCCGCCGTAGATCACTGGAGCATGCAGACCGGCGGCACGCGCCACATTCACCAGGTGCGCGTTGAATGGCAGTCCGGACGCCTTGCCCCTGGGCAGAGCCTGCACCCCGCGTGAAGCCATCTGCGCATGCAGCAATGATGCGGAGGGAAGACCCGCTAGGATCAGGGGCAGCAATTCTCTGCGTGTCATCGGGAGGTTGCGAGAATCGGTTCAGGTTGCTGAAGTCCTAAATATACTGCGAGAGCGGGGGGCAGGATATATTTTTATCGATCATCGCTGCCGCCTTCGTCCGTGATCTCCAGCGCATTCAGACAGGCGTAGTTATTCGCAGGAGCGAACGACAGGTCCAGGCGGCCCTGCGGATTCGGCCTCAGATTCCGGAATGACACGGTGAGTGCCCTGTCAGCCCCGCCGGCCTGTTGATAGATATCAAAGTTCTGCAGCAAAGCCGCGCCGTTCGAATACACGTTGAAGGAACGGCTGCCGGCGCCGCCTCCCGCCGGTTTATCCGGGCTGAACCAGCGTTCCGCAAAACACAATGTCAGCCGATAACGACCGGGCGGAACGGCTACGTGGTAGCTGAAGTTCCCAAAGCGCTCGCCCTGGTATAGTTCGGGCGTCGATGTATTCGAAATCGGTCCGGTCCGCGCAACCAGTTGCCCGCCTTTCGAGCAGCGGTCCGGCAGCCAGTAGCGTCCTTCCGCATCCGCATACGGGCTATCACGCGCAATGAGACGAATAGGCTGCATCCTTCCGGGAATCCCCGGGGTGATTTCGATCCCGTTCAGAAACGCCAGATCGGTCAGCGGCACCAGCCGAATATGCAGCTTCCCGTCGGCCATCGGCGACAGATCCTTGAATGCAAGTACCGCGGCAACGCCTGGTCCCGCATTCCCAATCACATCGAAGAGGTGGAGCACTTCCCGGTCGTTGATGTGGATATGAAACAGACGGCTCGCTTCCCCGCCGCCGGCGATGTTGTCTTCCCCCCAGACAGTCTCGGCGAAGTGCAGGCGCAGTTCGTAAACGCCATTTTTCAGCGGAATGTCGTAGCTGAAAGCACCCTCCCGCCGGCTCTGGTAAAGGGTTCGATCATGGGTGTAGGCGATGGCATGATCGGGGCCGTGAGCCGCAGTGCCGCCATTGAAGAAGCGATCGCTTTGCCACAAATGGCCGAAACCGTCGACATAAGATCCGTGGTCCACGCCTGCCATGATCCGGATGTCCTCCGAAGGCTTGAGGGTCTCAGGAGTGTATGCTCTTCCGGCAACCGAATTGGCGGGGCGCTTGGCTGGATTGGCGCCGTGGAACAGCAAGAAAACCGCTGCCACGGCCACTACCGGAACCAAAGCTCCAATCCACCACATCTTCTTCGTTTTCCAGGCCTTCGCGGATTGCAGCGGCGACGAGGGAACGGGAGGAACCAGGGCCGGCGTGGCCGGAGCCGGCGATTCAGCAATCAGCGCCACCGGGCGATCCTCGTCAAAAGTGAAGGTGGGCGCGTATTGCCCCAGCGGGATCTGGATCTTCGCCGCGTGGCTGGAGCCCTCGGCCGCGTAGTAGTCCCGCAGTCGCTTGCGAAGCCCGTGGATTTCGACCCGCACAATGGAATCGCGCTTGTTGTCGAAGTGTGGAGGCCGCCCCAGGGCTTCGAATGCGATCGCATACTCGTTGAGTTGGTCGGCGGTGCCGGCGAAGTAACGGGAACACAGGTAGTCCAGCAACTGGGCCTGTACGGGCGCACGCTGGAGATCGCTGGACGCAAGGACCGCCCGCAACTCCAACTTCTCCCGCTCGAAATCGGCGGAAACCGACTCAGCCACAACGTCCTTTCGGTCGCTCAGAAGCATATCGCAGACCTTGGGATGGGCACAAGCGGCCCGGCTAACACGGCATCGATACCTGCTTAACATGCCGAAACTGGTCGTCACCCACCTGCACATCTCATTGAAAATACTGGGACATGCTCAGTCTGCCGAAACTCACCCTAACTAACGGCCATTAGCGTTTCATTGTGAAACCAACCGGTATAAGATCTGGTACAGTTCCGGGATTCCCTGATCTTCCCGGCTTTGGCCGTCGTACGCCTTGAACATTGACGCGCGATGCGGAATCACGGGTGGCTCCGTAGTCAAGGGGGTTATTATGATTGCGAAATCCGCACTGAAGCTCAAGTGCATTGTCCTTTTGCTGCTGGCGACCCTGACCGTCTCAGCCCAGATCTACACCGGTTCCGTCACCGGCGTTGTCGACGATCCGAGTGGAGCGGTCGTTCCAGGCGCGAGGATCACGCTCACCGAAACCAGCAGAAACTATAACTATTCAGCCACGACAGATGCCACGGGACGATACAGTTTGCGGTCCCTTCCGCCGGGCACATACACGCTGCGTGTGGAGTCCGCCGGCTTCAGCCCGTTCCAACGCACGAACATTGTCGTCGATGTGAACGGGAATGTTCAGGCAAACGCCAGTCTTAATATCAAGGTTGTGGGAGAGTCGATTGCCGTGGTCGACACCTCCGCGCCGCTGCTGCAAACTGAAGATTCCGTTACCGGCCAGACCGTTAATCGGACATTTATCAATAGCCTGCCGCTGGTCGGCCGCAATCCCGCTGATCTCGCCTTTCTGGCTCCCGGGGTCACACAACCGGCCGCCTTTGCATTCGGCACCGGCAGTTCCATGAACAACTTCGTCTCCGACGGAAGCCGGAATTCCACCGCCGATATTCTGATGGATGGCGTCAGCGTCAACAACTACGAGCAGAACAGCGGTGTTCAGGTTCCTATCTATACGCCGCCGGTGGAAGCGATCGAGGAGTTTCGGCTGCAGCAATCCAACTTCAGCGCGGAGATCGGATTCAGCAGTGCGACGATCGTCAACTTGGTCCTCAAGTCAGGAACCAACAGTTTCCATGGTGAGGCCTACGGGTTCGTTCGCAACAAGTTCTTCGATGCCAACAACTTCTTCGCCAACGCCGCGGGCCAGCCGCTTCCGTCCCTGCACTGGGACGACTTTGGAGGTACCGTCGCCGGGCCGATTATCAAGAATAAGACATTCTTCTTCTTCGACTACGACGGCATCCGCTCGGCCACGCCGTCAACGGCCAGCGTGGGCGTCCCCTCGGTAGCAGAGCGAGCCGGCGATTTCAGCGAACTCTGTACCCGCAATGGGGGCACCTTCAGCGCGACCGGCCTGTGCTCGGCTGACAGCGGCCAGATCTGGGATCCATTCACAGGCGTCTATGATCCCTCTTCGGGCGCAACTATCCGTCAAAACTACATTCCATTTAATAACATCGCCACATATCAGAGCCCTGGGAATCCGCTCGCCGTACCATTCTTTGGCGCCCTGGCCGCCAGTCCCGGAAATCTGATTGACCCGGTCGGCCAGAAGCTGATGAACATGTTTCCGCTGCCCAACGTGAACGTGGGCACGGGGGCCTATAACCCGTACGCGAACTTCTTCGCCACCGGGGCTAACACCTCGGCCATGAACTCGTACGATGTCAAGATCGACCACCGTTTCACGGACAACGATCTGCTGAGCCTCAGGTTGTCCCAGCAGTGGGGCAAGAATACTGCGCCGAATTTCTACGGAAACGAGGCCGACGTCAATTCATACGGGACTAGTTCCGGCATCAACGAGCTTGGATCCCTCAACTACACCCGTACGCTGAGTCCCCGAACCGTGCTTTCCCTCACTCTGGGCTATGGCCATGCCTGGACTAATACCAGCGGTCTCGGAGCGGAATACCCGGGTACCAGCGCGGTGAAGACACTGGGCATGCCCGCTTACATCGGGCTCTCCGGAGTCAATGAGTTTCCAACCATCCAGTTCGGCAGCGGCGGCTATAACAGCGAGGGGCTCGGCATGATTGGCTACCAGGGCTGGGCGCTGATGCACTATGCCAGCGAAACGGCCCATCTGGTCGGATCGCTGGACCATATGTTCGGCTCTCACGAGCTGAAAGTCGGTGGCGAACTGCGCCGTCATCGCATCAACTTCCTCCAAGTCGGAGCGCCCGCCGGCAACTATTCCTTCAGCAACGCCGGTACCGCCCAGTCTTCCTATGGGGCGGGTGGCGGCGATCCTTACGCGGGACTGCTCATCGGCTATGACGAGGGATGGGGCGAGTACGAAATACCGCTATCTCCCGCCACACAGAACTACCAGTACGGCGGCTTTGTTCAGGACAACTGGCACGTCAACCAGCGCCTGACTCTCAACATTGGAATGCGCTATGACATCGACACGCCGCGGACGGAACGCTACAACCGGATGAGCTACTTCGACCCGTACGCAACCTCACCGCTGGCCGGCAAGGTTCCCGCCGACGCCTGCGCCTACTGCGCCAATTTGTTGGGTGCCATGGAGTTCGTGGGCGTCGATGGCAACCCGCGATCGCAGGTCGATACCTATCACGGCGCCATCGGGCCGCGCTTCGGCTTTGCCTATAAGCTCACCAACAACACCACCGTTCGCGGAGGCTACGGCATGTTCTACGACCCGGCGACGAGCGGCGCGGCAGGAACCGGCGCCGGCGGCTTCAGCGGCTTCAGCCAACTCAGCTACCCAATGGCGCTCCAGCCGGGCAATACCGGTGTGCCCTTCTCATTCCTGAGAAATCCCTTCCCACCTAATGGCAACCCCATTCAGCTCCCACCCGGCGCAAGTGCGGGGAGCAACTACATGCTCGGCTTCACGCCTTCCGGACCCGTGCCCGAGTGGGATAAGCTGCCCCAGGAACAGACCTGGAGCTTTGGGCTCGAACGTCAGTTGCCTTGGTCCGTGCTGGTGGACGCCGAGTACGTCGGCAGAAAGGGCACCCACCTTTACTGTTCCGGCTGCTCCAATCTGGACGTCCTGCCTCCAAACATCGCTGCCGCATACCGGGCCAATCCCGCGGCTTTTAATGCGACAGTGCCGAGCCCGTTCGCCAATTTCGTACCTTCCTCGTCCGCGCTCGCTTCCGATATCTCGGCTTGGCAGCTTTTCCTGCCCTATCCGCAGTACAGCGGCGTAAGCACTTCTTCGCAACCAGTTGGCGACTCTATCTACAACGGGCTGCAGATCCGTGTTGAGAAGCGCTTCTCCGAAGGCCTCCAATTCCTCTTCACCTATACGAAGCAGAAGAGCATCGACGATTCCTCCGTCGCCAGTGGCAACATCCTTTGGCTGGGCGGCATTGATACCGGCGTCCAGGATCCCAACAATCTCCGGCTTGAACGAGGCCTCTCGAATTTCGATATCTCGCAGACAGCGATGTTCAGCTTTGTGTATCAGTTGCCGTTCGGCCACCATATGCGCTGGGGTGCCAGGTCCAACAACATCGCGAACGGCATTCTCGGTGGGTGGCAGCTCAATGGTATGTATCGCTGGGATACGGGTGTGCCCGTCATCCTGTCTCTGGTCAACGGAGTGAATGTTCCCACGTACGGTGCACAGCGGGCCGATCTGACCGGCACTCCGTTCCGCATCGCGAGCGATTACGGGACGACGTTGCAGTATTTCGTCGACCCTGGAGTAGGAGGTTCCAATTTGGGGGGCTTGCCGCCCGCCTTCACCGACGGCAACGCGCCGCGTGTTATGCCCAACCTGAGGCAGCCTGGAACGGATAACCTCTCGGCCTCCCTGTTCAAGCAGTTCCCGCTCGGTTTCAGGGAGGGCGCGAAGGCGGAGTTCCGACTGGAGGCTTTCAACGCACTGAACCGCGTTCAGTTCTGTGGACCGGCTACCGCCATCGGTCAGGACAACTTCGGCAGCATCACCTGCCAGGCGAACCAGCCGCGGCAGGTCCAGCTAGGCCTCAAACTTTACTTCTGACTTCCTCTTCAGGAGCACCCCTGTGGCGGGCTTCGGCCCGCCACAGTTTTCATTCCCTACAATAGCTTCTAGAAGCAGTCGTTTAATGCGCCGGTTCTTCACGCCTATCGCTGCCATACTCCTTGCCATCGTGCTGAGCATGGCGGCGGATCCAGCCCAGGCCGGTCTTTTCCGCAATGCGCTAACCGCCTTTCAGCGCGGCGACCTCCCCGCCGCTGAACAGGCGCTACGAACCGAGTTGAAATCCCGCCCGGGCAACGCCGCGGCGCTCGGCCTGCTGTGTATAGTACTTGATAGCGAAAAGAACTATACGGAAGCTGGCGATTGCTATCGCCGCGCCCTTGCAGCCGCTCCCCGTTCGATCACTTTCCTGAACAATTTCGGCAACCACCTACTGGCCACCCGCGACGCCAAAGGTGCACGGAAGGCGTTTCTGGAAGTCCTTGCACTCGACCCGCAGCACGAAAACGCAAATCTTCAGCTCGCGAAACTCGCGATTGACGACAAGCAGGCGGGGGAGGCCTTGCGTTCACTGGATCGCCTTCCGCCCGATGTGCGCGAATCCCCGCCCGTGGTCCTGCTGCGCCTGCAGGGCCTTTATCTCGCCGGCCGCAAAGCCGACGCCGAGGCCATCCTGTTCCGCTTTTCCCAGTCCGCCGGAAGCGACGCCCGCCTGGACTTTTCGGCCGGCCTCGCCCTGGCAGCCGTAGAACAGTTCGACCAGGCTGAGGTCTTCTTCTCCCGCGCGCTGGAATCCGCCGGTGCCGATTTCGACGTGCTGTATAACCTCGGCCTCGCCGCCTTCCATGCCGGTCATCAGGCACGCGCGCAAAACGTTCTCGGCATTGCCTTGTCACAGCGCCCTCAAGATGTGGACGTGCTCTACAACCTGGCCGCGGTAGACGTGGCTCTCAAACAAAACGACGCCGCCCTCGCGTTGCTGGCACAAGCGTCCCGGCTGGCGCCCGATCACCTCGCCGTGCAGCAACTCCTGGCGCGCAGCGCGATGGATCTGAGCTACTATGCCGACGCCGTGCTGGCCTGGAACAAGTGCGTGGCTCTCGCCCCCCAGGACGATGCCGCGCGCCGCGAGCGCGGATTTGCCATGGCCCTGAGCGGTCAGCCGGCAAAGGGCATCATCGACCTGCGCTGGTACGTCCAGCGCCACCCGGACGACGCCGTCGGTTTCTACGAACTAGGCGCCGCGGAAACCAAGGTGGATAAGGACAAAGCCCTGCTCCATCTGGATCGCGCGATCTCCCTGCAACCAGACTTCCTCCCGGCGCGCTTCTCACGGGCGGTGCTGTATGGCGAGATGGCCAAACCCGAGTCCGCCCTGCCGGACCTGCAGTTCGCCCTCGCTCGCGAGCCGGATAGCCCGAACCTGTTGGACCGCCTGGGACGGACGTACGCGGACCTGGATCGCCCTCAGGACGCCGTACCACTGCTGCGCAAAGCCACTGCGCTGGCCCCCGGTAATTTGAAAATCCTGTTTCATCTCAGCCGGGCGCTGGCCGGCGCCGGCCAGTCCGCCGAATCCCGCGCGGTCATCGAACAGTATCGCCGCCTCGGTCCCGAACGCCGGCCCCGCAATCCACCGGCCGGTATGGTCGAGTTCCTCAGCCTTTCGCCCGAGGAGCAGGACGCGCAGTTTCGCGCCCGCCTGCAGAAGCGCCTGGGCAGCGATCCCGACAACGCCATATGGCGGCTGGAGCAACTGCGACTGCTGCTCAGCGACGGGAAGATGAGCGAAGGCGCGACGGCCGCACGCCAGTTCCTGGCCCTTCAACCAGCCGCCTCGCTGCTCTCCAATGCTGGTCATGCGCTGCTCGAAGCGGAGCAATATCCGCTCGCGAAAGAGGTGCTCGAACAAGCCTCGGCCGGAGATCCTTCACCAGAGGTGAGGCTTGATCTGGCCATCGCCACGTTTCACGCCGTCAGCCCGAAGGCGGCGCTCGATCAGATGGAGCACATTGCCGAAGCGCAGCGCTCTGGAGATTACTACCTGGCCCGCGCCAACATGCTGGATGCCGCCGGCTCCACGGACTCCGCGGCGTCGGACCTCAATCGGGCCCTGCGCGCGGCCCCGCAGCGAGCTTCGCTGTACCGTGATGCGGCCCGGTTCCTGCTGCGGCACAAACGTATTCCCGCGGCGCTCCAGCTGGTCGAACAAGCAAGCCGCATCCTGCCCGACAGCCCCTCCATTCTGCTGCTCGAAGCGAGCACGCTCGAAGTCGCCCAAAAGACCGACGAGGCCCAGCGTCTGCTCTCGCAAATCGAGAGCCGCTGGCCCGAGTGGTCAGATCCTTATGTGACGTTCGGCATCGTTCTGGCGACCCACCGGCGCTATGAAGAAGCCCGACGCCAGCTCGAAACCGCACTGTCCCTGGGAGCGGATGGTCCGGCGGTGTGGTACTACCTGGCGGAATCCACCTATCATCTTTCACCCGATGAAATCGACTCGGCTCGGAAACAGGTCGAGCGGGCGCTCGAGTTCGAAACAGATAACCCCTGGGCGCATGCGCTCGCCGGGCGCATCGCCTTCGAGCAGGAGCAGTACGAGAAGGCCGTGGCCCAGCTGCGTGAAGCAGTCCGACTGCGCCCCAGCCTGCTGCAGGCGCATTACGATCTGGCGAAGGCGTACGCCATCCTCGGCCGCAAGGAAGACGCGCAGGCAGAGACCGAACAAGTCCGGCTGATCCGCGAACGCTACCCGTCGGGAGAGGAAGATGCGGCCATCGCCCCCAATCCCCTGCTGCCCGGCCAGGCGCAATAGACGTTTAGGGCACACGCCGCGGAGGAGTTAACGACTAACACGCGAGACCCGCGGCAACTTTACCCCGACTAATCGTCCGGAGCGTCTGGCTCGCAGCCACCCGGCTTTAGAATGTTGCTTCCAGTGCAATTCACAGCCGCTGTGCCGCGCGGCTGGTCTCCAGCGGAAGGAGCGTCATGGATCGGCGAAACTTTATCGGCGCCACCAGCGCGGCGATAGCCGGCATCTCGACGGGATGCGGTGCGCATTCGACTGGCACCTGGCGATTCCTGAGCGATGCGGAGGCGCACACGCTATCCGCGCTTTGCGATCAGATCATCCCCGCGGATCAGTACCCCTCCGCATCGCAGGCAGGTGTGGTGAACTACATAGATCTGCAGCTCACGCACCGATTCCACAAATACCAAAGCGCGTACCGGCGTGGCCTGCGCCGGGCCGAGGAACTGGCGGTCTCCCGCTGCGGGCAGAGTTTCACTCTGGCCCACGCGGAGGAACGGACGGAGATCGTTCAGAGGCTGGAGCACGAGGACGGGCGGTTTTTCGACCTTCTTCTGGCGCATAGCTTGCAGGGTTACTACGGTTCACCACGCCACGGCGGCAACCGCGATGCCACGAGCTGGCGCATGCTTGGCCTCTTCAGCGCTGCCGGGCAGG
>Ga0182014_10001668_pt1 | contig 29287 bp, 20 predicted proteins | sample 612S2DmetaG_FD_120489 | JGI IMG/M metagenome (GOLD analysis project Ga0182014, IMG submission 120489) | Permafrost microbial communities from Stordalen Mire, Sweden - 612S2D metaG | ecosystem: Environmental > Terrestrial > Soil > Wetlands > Permafrost | place: Sweden: Stordalen | collected... | reverse complement strand
CAGTTCTTGGCGACTCCCAGGGCTTCAAGCTACGTGGCCGAATCGCGCGAAACTCTCACCCTCTCGGTTCCCGATTTTCTCAAGCAAAACAAACTCCAAGTGGTCGCTGACGCCAATTATTACGATGCCAACCCGGGTGGTGCCGACCCGACCAGCGAAGGCATTTCTTGCGAAGTCTTTGGTCTGCAGATTTCCAGCGGGGTGGTGATTTCCGCGCAGACATCTACCGACTACGCCGGCGACCCTCGCGCTGCTTCCTTATTATTCTCGACGAACAAGCAGCCCATGTTTGTTTTCAGGAATCTTCCCCCAGGAACCAACACCGCAGGCATCTACAATGCCATCACCGGTTACTATCCCATTGTGTCAAATGGCGTGAACATCGGCGCCGCTACAATCACTGCCTATCCTGATTCCTTTATTCATCAACTCCAACCTCGCACCGCCTATGGTGTGTCTCAGGATAATCACTATCTCTACCTCCTGACCATCGATGGAAGGCAGTCCGGATACAGCGATGGCGCGCTGGATACTGAAACCGCTTATTGGATGCTTCAATGTGGCTCCTGGAATGCCATCAACATGGATGGCGGTGGATCCACTGCCCTTTACATGTCGGACAGCCTCGGTAACCCGGTGGCCCTCAATCACTCCAGTTACCTCGCGGGCTATGGCCGCGAGCGCTACGTCGGTTCCCACCTGGGTATGTATGCCAAGCCGGTGCCTGCCTTCATCAACAACGTTCTCCCGAACCCGGATGATACTGCGGCTACCATCACCTGGACCACGATTGCTCCAGCCACGACCCAACTCCAATATGGCCTGACCACAAATCTTGACTCTTCGACAACCCCCCAACCCACGTTGGTAACCAATCATGCTGTCTTGCTGACCAACCTCGCTCCCAACACGCCTTATTATTTCCAAGCCCTTGCCACCATCGGCGCCAATCAATACGCCTCCTCGAACCTCGTGTTTGTAACTACAAACTACGTCATCACCAGCCAAGTCTTCGATCTGACCAACACTTGGACTTACTCGACCGCGAACCTGGACGGGGTCAATTGGACAGCTCCTGGGTATGATGATTCGGGATGGAATGGCTCCGGACCGGGACTCCTATGGGTGGACGCCCGGGCGGTGCAGAATCCTTCCGGCATTCCGTTGATGGACACCGAGATGCCGGGAAACCCTAACAATCCCGCCATCCCCGGCTACCCGTTCGTGACCTATTATTTCCGCACCCACTTTATCTTTACCAACAGTATGTCGGGAGTCTCGCTACTGTTTGACGCTCGGGTGGATGATGGCGCCATCTTTTACCTGAATGGCGCCGAGGTCTATCGGAACAATATGCCGCCAGCGCCCGCTCCTATCTTGAACGCGGATCTCGCCATCGCATACAATTGCGGCGGGGATGCAAGTTGTTCTGTGCCTTTCAACCTGGCGGGGAGCACGGTGACGAATCTGGTTTCGGGCGACAATGTGATGGCGGTGGAAGTCCACAACTATAATGTTGCCAGTCCGGACATCACCTTCGGCACGGCGCTGGCATTTACCGAACCCTACACTCTCCCTCCGCAGTTGAGCATCGCCCCTGAGCAAGGTGCCGCCACGCTTTCCTGGACTCGCGGCGGGTTCACCCTCCAACAAGCCCCGGCTGTCGGTGGGCCTTGGACCGACGTCCCGGGACCCATTTTCAGCAGCCCATTCACTGCCACTAATTCCGGCGCCAGCCTGTTCTTTCGCCTCCGGAAATGATAGGCCCAAAATGTGCCAAGTTGCAGCGACGGCCAGGCAGGGTCCCTTGGCGAGCAAGCGCAGCCACCGCCCCAGCGTATCAGATGCGGGGCGGAGGGATGAACTTCCCGGAATGGCTGAGAGAGACAATGATTCGATCGACCTGGCCCGTGCGCTCGAAGATCGACTGGCTGGTTTCGGCCTTGAGGCGCAGTGTGTCCTCCTCCTGTCGCGAGCCGTCCGCAAACCGGGCGGCGATTGAGTCCTTTCGGCCAATCCGGTAGATGACGGGGGTCTGACAATACGTGAAGGCAAAAGAGCCGGTTTTGAGACGCAGCCGCCGCGGCTGTCCCGAGGTGTCCCAGTAATTGAAGTCAGCCGGTGAGGTAAGGAATTCCTTCCGACGCAAAAGAAGCGGACGAAAGCAGAGCTGGCCGGACTGGACGAACACGCCCAATTCGCCCCAGCGGCAGAGAATATCTTCTTTCACCTGCCCGGTCAGACCGGGTTGGCGCGCGCCGCTGTGCGCGGGGGTGTGCGAATAAGGATCCATCGGGAAGGCGCCATACACGTCCGGCGCTTTGGCGTCGCCGATACCCGCGCGAATATCATAGTAACCTGCGGCCAACTGCCGGAGCGTGGTGGTGGCAGCACCCGCATCGGCTGCACGGAAGAAACTCTCCTGCGCGGCCAGCAGTAGTTTTGAGACCATGTGCCAATAGATGCTGCCCAGTCCCTCGTAACCAAAGAACGTTCCGGACCGGCCGGTGAAGGATTGATGGTCGAAGAGGCTCTCGAACATCTCCAGAATCAGGGCCATATCCCTGCGTACCAGGGGCGCATAACCCGTGGCGGCCAGTTGCGAGAGTCTTTGGCGGAGATCCCCGGCATTTCGAATCGAGCCACTAAAATGCAGGCCCTCGTTGACGTCGCGCTCCAAGAGAACGCGGTTCCCGTCGGCCATTAGCTTCCGGAGGAGGGGCGATTTTGCGAGTGCGCCCTTCGGAAGGTTGTTCTTCTCCATGAACCGGGGCAACTGCCGGTCCGGATAGAGCAAGTAGCTGTGTTGGTCAGCGCGAAAGAGGGGGCTGTGGCGCAACGCTTTGAGCAGCCCAAGCGACTGCTCCGGCGACAGGCAACCGGAACTGAGCACGGCAACCTGACCCTCCAGCATCGGGTAGAGTCGGCGAATCCGAATGCCGGATGGTTGATCGACGTGAATCAAGTTGTAGGCGTCATACAAGCCATCGCTGCGCCGGTTGGCGCCGATCGTGTGATCGATCCAGTCCAACGCCTGGCTGAAGAAGGAAAGCAGGGTCTTCCCCACGACCTTGTCCTTTCGGCCGGAAAAGCCGTGCCGGTAGATCCGCTCGCGATAGACGCTTCCAGCACGGCCCAGTTTATCGAGCACGAGCCTGCGCTGACCGTCGGTAATCTTGCCGCGCAACAGATGTTTCTGGTGCCTCAACACAGTATGGACTGACGCGAGCAGCCGGTTGACTTCCTCCGATATAATGGCTTCCCCGTCAGCCAATGGCCCAAAGAGCTCCACCAGGAAGGCCAGATGGCGTCGGAGATAATAGAGTGTCACCATGGAGACGCCATTGCCCACGAGGGCGTTATTGGCGTCGTTCCATTCCGGTCTCTGCGTGTTGAGCCAGATGCCGGCCCCGGGGATGAAGTTCGTCAATTTGGCGAGCAGCGGGACGAGGAGTTTCTCGGTCAGGTTGACGAGACGCACGTTGCCATGCTCGTCCCAGACCAGTTTTCCATCCGCCCCGGCAGCCTTGACGCGGTGCCGCACAAGGTCCTCTGCGTGAGCGTCAAAGGTCACCGTATCCTTGGGATCCTGCAGCAGCTTCTGGTACGGCTTAATTCGATAAGGGACGTTAGCGTAAGAGAAGAGTTCGCGGGTGAGGAAAGCACGCAGGGTGTCGGGCTCATGGCGCTGCAATATCTCCAGCAGCTTCAGGAGGTAGATGATCTGGTGATCGCCCCAGTAACCGATAAAGGACCAAGGGTCGTGCGGATCCACCACCTCCCAATCAATGCCATCGCGCGTAATGCGGTAGGGGTTGTAGCCGTCGGCAGTGGAGGCATTGACAAATTTGCAGACCATGGCGGCGGCAAAGCCAGGGAAGGAGACGGCCAGCGCCTCCCAGTTCTGGAAGATGTCGCGCCAATTGCCCTCGTAATTCAGGATGCGTTTGCCATGCGCATCGCGGGTGGCAATGGAGAAGCGGTTCCAGGGCCGGCTCGGGTCGCCGTGGCGGCGGCTGAAGGTGAGGGGGAGGTATTCTCCGCAAATGCGCTCGAGTTGCGGATCGCCGGTCTCCGCAGCCAACGCTATCATGCGCGCACAAGTCGTGCCCGGCTTGAGCTTGCGAAAGAAGGCCGCATGGTGCGCCGCGACTGCGCCGTTGGCTTGCGCCACGAAGGCCCGGAGGTCCGCCGCGTCCAGCGCGTAGCTGTCGGCGAAGATGCCGCCGCGCATCTCGTTGAAGAGCACGTTGGCAAAATGGCGCGCATTGCCCAGAGGTTCGGCGGTGCGCTGGAGCCCATCTGCCGAGCCGACAATGCGCCGCAACTCCAGAGTGCCTTGGGCAATGTCAGCTTCTACCCGTCGCCGCAACTTCGCCGGAGTGCGGAGGAGTTGGTTGAGTTCGACCACGTCTGATGGGCCGCGGTTGACGTCAGCGACTATCAGCCAGTCGGCGGCCTGTCCAGGTCTCAGGCTCAGCTCCGAGCAAGCGAAATAGGCGCCTCGCTGGGCGCGTTCTTCGGTCTTCTGGACCAGGGGCAAGCCAGCGCGGAAGCGCTCGAGCTGGACCGAAGAAAGGAGGATGGCGCGACGCTTCACACCGCAAGACCATGCCGTGGTGGCCCTGAGAGCTTCGGCAGGCTCTGGCCGATCGATGGGAACCGAGCTGAGCGTGAACAGCCCCAGCCCGGTTTCCGGGACCAGTTCGTTTCTCTTGTACGCATCAAGCAGGGTGCTGTATTCGAGCTGAAAGCGGCTGCCTACCCCACAGGGCATCAGGTTTTGAATGCCGTCCAGCATCGTGACCTGCACCCTCGCCGGACGCGAATTGCACAACCAGGCACGCCGCACGAAGCCGAAGCGGTCGCTGTTGAACCACCCATATCGGAAGACTAGTCCCAGGTCGGCGTTGTGCTCCTCGAAGAGCAGTTTATTGCCGAAGAAACTCTTGTACAGGTTCCTCCGGGTGCGATAAATCCCCCGGTAACGATCCGAGAATGGCTCCCAGATATAATCCCGGCCATGTTGCCGGACTCGGAGCAGGGTCTTGCTACCGGTGATTTCTGCCGAATCATGGATCTTATCATCCGTCGCGTATGGGAGCAGCGCCATGTCCGCATTGCCGCGCCCAGCGGTCAGGGCTCCGGTGCTGGAGATGAACATCCAGTGATCCGAGCCGCTGACCAGGGTCATGAAGAAGGGGCGCATCCGGTCATAATTGGCAATTTGGTAGAACTCCTCCCCGTCGAGCATAACCAGCCGGCCCGCCACCGGGTCTTCGGCCAGGCGCTGCGGATTCCTGCCAACTAATAGTGGGCTCTTCATAAGTCGTAGCTGTTCAGGTAGTGGGACGGGCGCTCGGGTGACATTAACACCGGGGCTTTAGCCCGGTGGAAAGGCGACCCAGAGCTCCGAGCCGTTTCAACGGCTTGCCTGGGCGAGGGACAAACTGTTGAAACAGCTGAGTATTCGAGAGCCGACCCCGACACCCGGCTGAAGCCAGGGTGTTAATGAGAAGCGGCGCACGAGTGTGAAACATGCGGCTAGTACTGCTTATCAACGTAGAAGGGGATGTTGGCGTGGGCGGCATGCCCGTGACCATCGAAGATGTACACGAACAGGCGGTAAGCTCCTGGCGGTGTCGGGGCTTTCAGCGTAGTGTCGGCTTTGGTCGGATCCTCGAGCAGGCCCGGCAAGGCCTTTGGTTTCGATTCGACGTCGCCGCCCATCTTAAGATCGGTGCTCTCCGCCAGGATTTCCCAGCGATAGGACAGGTGATCCTGGTCTGGATCGCTCGCCTGCACTTTGATCGGATAGCGTTGGCCGGGTTTCAGCCGGGCGTTCTGTGAGGACGTCTTGCCGTCCAGCGAGGCCCCTTCCAGGCGGGGGCTGCGGTTCGCGGGCCAGGCGCCATTCCAAATATAATGCATCGTATCCACCGCTGCGGTTTCCTCGCCGGATTCAAGGAACACGCCGTACCAGGTCGGCGTGCGTTCCTGCTTTTGTCCCCAAAGGAACACATAGGAGCCAAGGCACTGGCGCTGGTCAGGACGGATGGCGGTGTCAAACCGCTTGAGATAGAAATCCGCCTTCGTAGTGCTGTCGTTCTCGATCGGCGCGCCCCATTGCGTCTTGCCCACCTCCCAATGTCCGGTGGCTCCCCACTCCGTGACGATGTAAGGACCGGTCCAGTCCGTGTCCTTTAGGTAGCGCGGCAGGTTGACGATGTCGGCGTAACTCTGAATCCCGAGAACATCCAGGTCCGGAGCCCGCGTCTTGATGAAGTTGACCGTGTCCGGTCCGATACCGGCGAGCATCGTCATCGTGGGGTGATTGGGATCGAGCTGATGAATCATCTTGGAGATTTCGTTGACGGCATCCCACACTTTCGGGTTCTTGGCGTTGAGGTTCAATTCGTTGCCGATGCCCCAGAGGAGCATGGCGGGATGGTCCTTGTATTTGAGAACCTCGGCCTTCACCTCGGCCAACTGTTTGGCGACCGCAACCGGGTCGTCGTAATTGAATCCATGCCGTTCGCGCGCGATCTCGAGCCCCATGGTGACAAAGAGCCCGTTCTTCAGCGCGCGGTCCAGCACCTGGCGCCCGCTATCCTGGCCGTTCTCCGTTCTCCAGGTGCGGAAGGAATTCCCGCCCTGGAGCGCCAACTCTTCCTGGCTGCCGAACTCAAGGCCGGCGCCCTTGATGTAAAAGGGTTGTCCATTGACAAACAGTTGGTAGCGGTCCGCGGTTTTGCGGACTTCGACCTTCGCAACCGAACCGGCCTTCGGTTTAGGATCGGCCGCATGGCTAACGGTTGCCACCAGGACGGCGGCGAAGGTCGTGATTAGTGTGCGTTGCGCTGAAATGAGAGGTGTTTTCATGGCGAGAGTATGGGTTACAGGTGACGGGGCTAGAATGCTCAGTGCCGCATCAGGAAGCTTTCCAGTTCTTCCAGCGACTTGCCTTTGGTTTCGGGAATAAACAGCAAGACAAAAACCAGCGCTAGCGCAGCCATCAGGCCGTAGCCAAGGAAAGTCCCCGCCGTGCCAAAATGCGACAATTCCCAGGGAAAGATAAACGTAACACTGGCGCTGATGGCGGAATTCCAGAACCCGGCCACCGACATGCCCAGGCCCCGGTATTGGTTGGGAAAGACCTCGGACAGCAGCACCCACATCACCGGCCCCAGCGAAATGGCGAACGAAGCCACAAAGCCAATGATGGCAAAGAGCACGAGCCCGGCCTGTATGTTCAGACCCGCAGAAACCAGAGCATCATGGTGAGGCTTGAGCCGTTCAGCACCCAACTTTGCCTCCAATGCCGACATGAAGTCCTTGTCTGTGGGAAAGGTGTTCTTATCCAGGGTCTTTAGGTCGGCGATAAACTCCGCCGGGATCTTGTTCTCCTGGAGAACTGCGAACGACTTGTCGGTTAGCTGATAGCTGGAGGCGTGAAAGGCCCAACTGCAGGTTAACAGCGACAAGGCCATGCCCGCAGCGCCGATCACCAGGAGTGGCTTGCGGCCCAGCCGGTCCACGAACCGGATGGCCACAAAGGTCATGCCCAGGTTGACGAGGCCAACCAGGACGGCCTGTTTGAACGCCGCGTTAGTGCCGCCGCCAGCCTGCGCAAAGATGGTGGGCAGATAATAGAAGATCGCGTTGATGCCCGTGATCTGCTGGAAGAAGCCAATAGTCAGCGCGATGAACAGGATAAAGCTCATCCTGCGGCTCAACAGCCCGCTGGCCCGGACCTGAGGAGCCTTTTGCGCGAAGCTTTGCCGGATGTTGATTAGTTCCTGCTCTACCGCAGCAGGACCGCAGGTTTTAGTCAGAATGTCCTTGGCCCGCTCCGTGTGGCCTTTGCCAAAGAGCCAGCGCGGGCTCTCCGGCACAGCAAAGAGCAGGAAGAAATACAGGATGGCTGGGATGGCATCCATCCCCAACATCCAGCGCCAGTTGTTTGCACCCGCGTCCACGAGAAAATAATTGGAGAAGAAGGAGGCCGAGATGCCCAGCACGATCATGAGCTGATTGAGCGAGACCATGCTGCCGCGGAGTGCCGGGGGCGAGATCTCCGCGATATAGACCGGCGCGATGAGGATGGCGCCACCGACCGCGATGCCGCCGAGGACCCGTGAGAAGACAAAGACAGCGAAACTGGTAGTCAGCGCAGACAAGAGGGCGGAACAGGTAAAGAAGACGGCGGTGGTGATCAGGACCTTCTTTCGGCCAAAGCGGTCACTGAAGAAGCCCGCTACCGCAGTGCCGCCCAGCACGCCCCAGCCGAGACAACTCACCGCCAAGCCAAGCAGCCAGTCGCCACGGTCCCCGGTCAGCACGAAGTACTTCTGGATGAAGGGAACGGCCCCCGAGATCACCGTGGCATCGAACCCCCAAACAAAACCGCCCAGCGCCACGACCAGCGCTACGAGAATTGTGAACCTTCTGCTCTGTGTCATAGTTTTCGGGTTTTCATTCTTCACAGTCGGGTTAAGCGGAAAACTCGGGGCTCGTTGGCAAAGAGCCGAGCTGGCGGCATATACGCTGATTGCACTCGGCACACGCAATACACTAAATCGCAAACCTCGTCAACACTCACCGACTGAGCCTCTTGCCCCCGGCGAATGCACACTGCCACCGTCCTGCGCGGTAGTGGTGGCAGACATCTTGTCTGCCGTAGAGCTGGGCGTCTCGCCTGGCGGCATGGTCGTTCGGCTAGCTATGATGCTTGGGACTTCGAGTGCCGGGCCGGGCGGCAAGATGCCGCCATCTACGGCAGGCAAGATGCCTGCCGCCACCTCTTGACGGTGTGCGCCTGCGCCTCTTGTCACAACAACCCCTTTGACTTTCAGGTGTTGCTCCGTTAGACGGTGTGTTATGTACCACCCAAGTGGTCTCCGCGGGGGGGCGTGTGCCGGTAGGCGGCGATTTGTTGCCGCCCTCTCCGTTGTTTGTCTTGCGGCAATACCTTCTCTCCGGGCGCAGCAGTTCCGCGCGGCCTGGGCCGACGTGTTTCATCCTGGGATGGAGAGTTCCAGCCAAGTTGACGCCATGATTACCAGGCTGGTCGCCGGACGCTACAACGCGGTCGTCGTCCAGGGGCTCGCGTACATGGACAAGACCTCGAGTCCCACGCACGGCGCTTACTGGAAATCGTCGGTCCTGCCCTGGTCGGGCTGCGTCACCGCCAACTTCGATCCGCTCGCTTACCTTTGTGCGCGGGCACATGCCAACGGGATTGAAGTTCACGCCTGGCTGGGGGGGAGCGGCGGCGGCATGTATCGCGTCTCGCTCTCGTGGCCGCCGGCGGGGAACACGCGACTGACGACCCATCCCGAGTGGATGATGGTTCCGCAGGCGAACAGCGAACGTAATGCCGTGGTGGCAGTCGGCTCCAGTTTCCTGCTCGATATGGGGTCAAGCGACGCGCAGGAGTATCTCGTCAGCATCGTTCGGGAACTGGTGACGAACTACCCGATCGACGGCATCAACTGGGACGATGAGCTTGACCCGGCCGAGTACATCGCGGGGATGGGATTCCCGGCGTATAGCGCGGCGACGTACCCGCGCTCGGGGCTGGCTCGGTATCGGGCCAACACGGGCTATGTTGGCACGCCCAGCGCGACCGATGCCACCTACGGCGACTATCGCCGACGGTTCAAGAACGAGCTGATCGCCCGCTGCCAAGCGGAAATCCAGTCAATCAAGACCAATCCGCGCCAACCGCTGCGGCACACCGCCGCGACCATGGCCTACGGCGGACCACCCGCGACGTGCAGCTTCAGTTCTGCGTCGGCCTACACGTATTATTCTGATTGGGCCGCCATGCTAAAGAACGGCTGGCTCGATGCCGCCATTCCGATGAACTACAAGACTGAGTCCACCGGCGGGAGTTCCTATCGCGCCTGGTGCGACCAGGCCTATTCGTGCTGGCGATACAACCGGCACATCTACTTGGGGCTCGGCGCCTACCGTAACACCATGGCCAACAACATCACGCAACTTCGATACGCCTACGCGGACGGCTTCAACGGCGGGGTGACCTACTCCTATGGCGCTCCCTCGATCGACAGGGGCGATTGGTGGAGCTACGCCGCGGCAAATATCTATGCCTCCGCAGCGACGGCTCCGGCGATGCCCTGGCGCAATCCAGCAACCGCTACCGAAGGCATGATGTGGGGCCGCGTCATGGATGCCAAAACAGGTCTTTACGTGGACGACGCCACCGTGAGCGTCACGGGCGGGCCGACGGTCAAGACCGACGGCAACGGCTACTACGTCGCCACCCTCATCCCGGCGACTGCCGGCGGCACCATGCACGCGACGACCGCGGGGAAGAGCGGAATGACTTCCCAGACGATCACCAACGCCACCGTCCTCGCCGGCGACATCGTGCGCTATGACTTCGTGCTCAACAGCGGGGTGACGGCGGCTGATTTCACGGCCAAATGGGGTCTGGACAAGGGGCGGTGAGTGGCCTAAGAATCTGCTAACTTTTGTGGTTGCAATAATTGAAGACAGTGGTAGAACTGACCCCGTTGGTTTTGTTCTTTAGGTTTAGTTGGTTGTTTTTTGAACAAGTTCCGCTTGGGCGCTTCCATTCCTCACGACCAAGTTCGCGGAGTCATAGTGAGATCGTGTCGGAATGAACGTACCTGTTTTTCTAGCTGCCGTTGGGGTCAACCCAAATGAGGCGGAATTGCTTTACGTGTGGCGACAAGCCACACCGGAAGGCAAGGCCATCATCTTCTGTCTTCTCGTTTTCTCCATTGTCGCGTGGTCTGTCATGATCGCCAAAGTGGTGCAGATGCGGCGCGCCAAGAGGCTCAACCAGTTTTTCAACGCCGAGTATCGCACGCAGAAGAACGTGCTGGATGTCTTTGACCGGCGGGTCCAGGCGGACGGCTGCCCGATGTTTATGGTGTATCAGGCCGGCAGCCTGGAGCTGGACGCGCGGCTCAAGAACCCCGACGGCAGCGGCCGCAAGCGGTTCGTCTCGCTCAAGGGGATGGAGCACGTGAAGCGATCGATGGAGAACGCCGTCGCACAGGAATCGCTCAAGCTGGAGTCGGGGCTGATCCTGCTGGCGATTGCGGTGAGCGGGGCGCCGTTCCTGGGCTTGCTGGGGACGGTGTGGGGGGTGATGAGCACGTTCGGCCATATCGCGCAGCAGGGCGTGGCGACCATGGCGGCGATGGCGCCGGGCGTGTCGGCAGCGCTGATCACGACGGTGGCGGGGCTGCTGGTGGCGATCCCGTCCATGTTTGCCTACAACTGGCTGGTACACACGCTGCGGGTGCTGACGGTCGAGCTGGACAATTTCGCGCAGGAGCTGGTGTCGAAGATGGAGACTGAGTACCTTGAAGACGACTAGACAGGCGGCGGGTAGCGGATTGCAGGCGGCGACTTTGGGCTGGCCATGAGGCGATTTTCACAACGCAGTGCGCTGGTGACGCTGAGTGAGATTAACATCACTCCGCTGCTGGACCTCGCATTTGTGTTGTTGATCATCTTTGTCATCACGACTCCGTTGCTGGAGCAGGGCTTGAACCTCAAGCTCCCGACGGGCGGCAAGCCGGACCGGCCAATCGAGCCCCGGGATGTGCGCACGGTTGAAGTCAGTTCTCAGGGAGTTTTATTGCTTGAGCGCAAGCGACTGAGCATCGATCAAATCGAGGCCGCGCTGGTTCGGGACTTCCACGCAAATCCAAATCTGGTGGTTTACCTCCGCGCCGATGAGAACAGCCGGTGGAAAGACGTGGAGGCGGTGATTGACCGTTGCCAGCGGAACGGCATCACGCGCCTCTCGCCGCGGACGGAGCCGCCCAAACGCTAATGAACCGCCTGGAACAGAAATGCATCATCGCCTCGGGCGGGTTCCACCTGCTGCTGGTGGTGATCCTGGTGATCGGGCCGGCGTTCCTGACCTCAAAGAGCAAGTCGGACGATCGGCCGCCCCTCGACGTCATCCCCGGGAAGCTAATCGATGCCGCGTTTTCCGATGGCGGCAATCCGCATGGGACACCGCCGCCGCCGGATCCGATTGTGCCCCGTCCGCAACCAGTTGTGCAACCCGCGCCCCAGCCAGAGCCGGTGAAGCCGCCCGAGCCAGTAAAGGTGCGCGAGCCGCAACCTCGCCCGGAGCCCATCGAAGAAGTCAAACCGGCCAAGCCCGACCCGAGTTCGCTGGAGACGAGCAACGATCACAAGCGGAGGAAGCCGGAAGTCAGCACTACGCCTATTGTCCGCCGGCAGGATACCAACAAGACTGCGAAGGCGCACAGCACGACGCCCAGCGCGGACAACGAGGAGCGGCGAATGGCCGATTCGCGGAAGCGGGCGGCGGACTTGATTGGGGCGACGGCTCGCAGTTTGCGCAGCGATATCGCTCCGGGCACGACTCTTGAAGCGCTCGGGCCAGGGGGCGGCGGCGAAGTCTATGCCAGCTACGACCAGGTGGTCCAAAGCATTTACTGGCATGCCTGGATCCCGCCTGAAGACACGGCCAGTGATGCGGCTATTACCAAGGCAACGGTTACGATCGCTAGCGACGGGACCGTGCTATCGGGGCACATAATTAAACCCTCGGGAGATGCGAGCGTCGATAAATCCGTGCAGCGGACGCTGGATCGCGTGACTTTCATCGCACCTTTTCCCGAGGGTGCGAAAGAGAAACAGCGAACCTACACGATCAATTTCAACCTCAAAGCCAAACGATTATCCGGATGAAACAGACCCAATCAATTCTCCAACAGATTAGCTTCCTAGCCTGCATCGTGGCCGGCACCAGCCTGATGGCTCAGAATGAACTCAATGTCTCGCGAGAGGTCGAGCTTCCCGGCCAGGCAAAACCGATCCTCGTCTCGATGAGCGGACTCACCGGCGAGGCCGCCACGACGCTGCAGTTCGACCTTTACGTTCAGGGGTTCGCGTTCACGAACGCCGAGGCGGCGCAATACCTGATAAGCGGCAGCAACAACGGCAACTTGCAGGCGCGGGCGAGCGATCCCCACAATAAGAGCACGCTCGTATCCAAGGCCTACTCGGGCGCGTCGCTGCGGCGGCAGGCGCATGCGTTCGCAGATGATTTCGTCCAGGCCCTAGGCCGGAAGGGGATCGCGCAAACGAAGATCGCGTTCAAAGGAGAGAACAGCCCGCACAGCGAGATTTACATCGCCGACTTCGACGGCCACGGCGGGCAGGCGGTGACCAGCGACAACAACCTCGTGGCAGCGCCGTGCTGGGTGCCGGGACACATGGCGCTGTGTTACCTTTCGTACAAGCGTAACCACGCGGATATCTTCTACCATGACCTCTCCACGGGCGCGCGCCGGGCTTTAGCCGAGTTCAGGGGGTCGAACATGAGCCCGGCGGTTTCACCTGGCGGCAGCAAAGTAGCGTTCATTTCGAGCATGGACGGCTGGACCGACCTGTATGTCTGCAATGCCGATGGCAGCGGTCTGAAGCGGCTGACCAAGTCGCCGCAGGACGAGTCGTCGCCGTGCTGGTCGCCGGACGGGAAATGGATTTGTTTCGCGGCGAAGGAGAAAGAGCACCGGACGTTGTGCAAGGTGTCGCCTTCGGGCGGCGCGATGCAGACCATCTCGACTGGGGGCACGCCCAGTCCCACGGAACCGGATTGGTCGCCGGACGGGAAGTGGATTGCGTTCACGGCGCAATACCGGTCCGGGTTCTCGATTTGCGTGGTGCCGGCGGAGGGGGGCACCGCGGTTTCGTTGGTCGAAGGTGAAGACCCGTCCTGGGCGCCGAATTCCCGGACGCTGGCTTTCGGACGGCGGCGGGGCGGGCATTACACACTATCCCTGCTTGACGTTCCGACGAAACAAGTCAAAGATGTTTCCCGGATTTCGGGAATTAGCTCACAATCACAACCGAGTTGGGCCAAATAAGCCCGTCCATGAAAGAGAAGAAAATGAAACTGAACAAGTTTGCGAACCTGTTGGTGATCGGATTAGTGCTGACCGTGGCAGCCTCTGGCTGCCGGAAAAAGCCCGTCAATGTGACTGAGCTCCCGGGAGCGCGGGCCGGAAGGATGTCGGATATGCCTCCCGGGAACCCGATAAGAACCGGCGATCAACCGTTAACAGAGGGTAATCCAATCGGGGTCCCAACCGGTCATGAGTCCAATTCTCGAACATTGCATGACGGCTGGCCCGAGGATGCACAAACTCTCAAAACCGAAACCGTTTATTTCGACTTTGACAGTTCGGTCCTCAAGGGTTCCGAGAAGCCAAAAGTGTCGGCAGTGGCGGACTATCTAAAGGCCAATTCAGCCAACGCGGTGCGAGTCGAAGGCAACTGCGACGAGCGCGGCACCGAGGAATACAATCGTTCGCTAGGCGAGCGGCGGGCGTTGGCGGTGCGGGAAGAACTCATCCGCCTCGGCATTGATCCGACTCGTGCTGATACGATCAGCTACGGCAAAGATAAGCCCGCAGTCCAGGGCCACGATGAAACCGCCTGGAAGCAAAACCGCCGGGACGACTTCATCGTTCTGTCGCCGCCCAAGTAACCCTGTAACGGTCTCGCGGTTTCAATAATGGCTTAAAGGCTGGGTGCGCACCCGACTGCGCGGCCTGCCCGGTTCGGGTCGTCGGCAGTGAGGGGAGGGGTTTCGAGTGGATAGACTCGCATGCAACTCTTTGGCGTATCCAGCGATGGTATGTCACTGATCACTTGTACATCCGTTGTGCATATAGTGCCCAGGCCTGACGCAAGGGTTTGAACGGAAAAGGGTTATTCGAATTTCCTGATATGGGTAACCTTGACGCCGCGGCCGGCGTCTCTATATTGGGCGCGGTGACGCTGGGCTGGCGCAAGGCCGGGCGGCAGGAGACCGGGCGGCAGGGTGGCGCGGGCGGCGTGCCGGGGGTGCCGTGAGGGGGGGCAGGAGGGTGCAGAGTGGGGAGCCAAGAAGCCAGGAACAAGCAAGGAACATCCTAGGAACATGCTTGCAACATGCTTGCGACTATGGATGTGGTCTTGCTGTGCTACGGTGTTGGCAGGGCGATGCTGTGGGGGTTGGGCCGGCCGGTGGAGCAGGCGGCCTGGCCGATCCGGCGGGGGTGACCGGGTTGGTGGCAGCGGTCTGCCGAGGCGCAGAGGCTGGGCACGGCGGGGGACCAAGCAAGGCAATCGTCCTCGCTGGCGGGTTTTGGCGGCGTCCCGTTGGCAAGTGTCGAAGGGCCCCCGCGCGAGACGCCCGGGCAACCCGCAGGCGAGGACGGTTGCGCTAGTTTGTCAGCCGCCGTGGCTGGCTGCGCGGGTGGTTTCTTTTGCTGCTTTACTATTTCTGGCGGGGGGCCTAGGCTTCTTAGGCAGTGATTGCTAATTTATGAATGTGATGTTTGGCTTATTCAACCTGGGCGGCGGGGAAATCATCCTGATTCTCGCGTTAGTATTGATCTTGTTCGGCGCGAAGAAGCTGCCGGAACTGGCCAAGGGCTTGGGCACCGGCATCAAGGAGTTTAAGAAGGCAACGCGCGACGTGACGGAGGAGATGCACTCCGCGATGGAAGAGCAGCCGCCCCCGCCACCCAAGTCTTTGCCGCCTGCCGTCCCGAAGCCTGAAGCGCAGCAAACGATCCCGCAACCTACTCCCGGCACCAAGGCCTGATTCGCTAAGCGGTTCCTGCCATGGCTGATGAACCCGTAGCGGAACCCCCAGGCGAGCAGGTGGAGGAGGAAGGCGGGCCGATAAAGTCCTTCCTCGAACATCTCGAAGATCTCCGGTGGGTGCTGATCAAGAGCGGTGTGGCTGCGGGTGTGGCCATGCTGGCGTGTTTGCTGGGGGGCAATTACGTCATCCGGGTCCTGGAATGGCCGCTGAGACAGGCGCCCGTGCGGCACAGCGCCAAGCTGCAGACGGTGCGGGTGTTTATCGGCACCAACCAACTGAGCGTGCTGCACATCACCACTAATGACCCCTTGGCGTCGGTGGTGGGGACCAATCCTATGGTCCGGCTGGAGCTGACGCCGGTGCTTCGGGGTACGAACCAGGTGCTGGAGTGGAACGCGCAGGCCGACTCGGAGGCGGTGCAGGAACGCGGGTTGGCCATTAAGATTGTCAACTTCAGTCCCGCGGGCTCGTTTATCGTGGCGACCAAGGTGGCGTTTTATGGCGGGCTGGTGCTGTCGGCGCCTTTCATCTTCTACTTCCTGGCGCATTTTGTGTTCCCGGCGCTCAAGATACGGGAGAAGAAGTACATCTATCGCGGGCTGGCGTTTGGCGCGGGCCTATTCGGGACGGGGGTTTGTTTCTGTTATTTCATACTGCTGCCGGTGGCGCTGACGGCGTCGGTGCAGTATGCGGAGTGGCTGGGCTTTACGGCGGACCAATGGCGGGCGGAGGATTACGTGGGGTTTGTGTGCAAGTTCATGCTGGGCATGGGGGTGGGATTCGAGTTGCCGGTGGTGGTGCTGACGCTGGTGAAGATCGGAGTGCTCAACTATCGGCTGCTGGCGGCTGGCCGGCGCTACGTGCTCGTGATCAGCGCCGTGCTGGGGGCCATCCTGACGACGCCTGAGGTCATTACGCAGATCTTAATGGCCTTCCCGCTCTACATGCTTTACGAGATCTGCGTGTGGATCGCCTGGTACTGGGAGCGGCAGGACAAGAAACGCGAGGCGGCGGCGAGCGCGGGTGAAATCGCGCGCGGGACGTGAGGCGTGAAACGTGAAACGCGAGGCATGAGGCGTGATGGGTGATGGGTGAAACGTGAAACGTGGTGAGCAGGGCGCGAGGCGCCAGAATCGACCCGTCCCCCGGCGGAGTTCACATTTCACGTTTCACGTACCACGCAGCATCTTTTTGCAATTCGGCCTTTACAACCCTGCAGGCCTGGCTAAAGTACAAACAAGTAACGAACATTTATGCGTAACATATTTCCCTTACTTGCCACCATGGCTATCGCCGGGGTCCTGAGTTCCGGCTGCGCCAACACGGAAAAGAAACTGGGGCGCGGCATGAGCAACATGGCGGAATTCGCCCGCATGGGAGAAATACGCCGCTCGGTTGAGCAAACCGCCCTGTTCGATCAACCCGGCGGTCATTACGCCACCGGCTTCATCAAGGGGTTGAACAAGTCCTTTGCGCGGACGGGCGTCGGCATTTATGAAGTCGTAACCTGTCCCTTCCCGCCTTACGGTCCGGTATGCACGGATTACCTGTCGCCGAACCCGGTGTATCCTGACAACTATAGGCCGGACATCATTGACGATCCGCTGTTCGCCACCGACTCCGACATGGGCTTCAGCGGCGGTGACGTAGCGCCTTGGTTCCCGGGGAGCCGGTTCAAGATATTTAATACGCAGTAGGGCTCTTTTCCGCCCTCAATCCGGCCAGCGCCAGCATTTCCGTGCTGGCGCTTCTTTTTTTGCGGTGGCAGCTTCGGCGCCCGCCCGGAACCGGCGGACCAACTTTTTGTGTCCTTCCCGGCCCTTTTGTGGCAAATCATTCGCCGTGACGCTCGAGAAATCATCGCCCTGCAAAGTCAACCTGCTGCTGAACATTCTGGGCCGGCGCGCGGATGGCTTCCATGAACTGGAGACAGTGCTGCAGCCGATCCAGGTATTCGACCGGCTACGCTTCGCGCGGTCGAGCCACGGGATCCAACTGAGCTGCGATACGCCCGGCCTTCCGACGGACGCGCGTAACTTGGTGTACCGGGCCGCAGGGTTGTTTCTGGAGGCGGCGGGAATCAAAGAGGGGGTCAGCTTGGAACTCCAGAAGCACATCCCGCTGGCGGCAGGCCTGGGGGGCGGCAGCGGCAATGCGGCGACGACGCTGCTCGGGCTGAACGAGTTGTTCGGCGGGCCGCTCGCGCCGGAACAGTTGCAGCGGCTCGCCGCGTCGCTCGGCTCCGATGTGCCGTTCTTTCTGCAAAGCCAGCCGGCGCTGGCAACCGGCCGAGGGGAGCGGATTGAGCCGCTCGAATCGTTCCCCGCTCTGCGAGGCGCGGCGTTTGTGCTGATTCATCCCGGCTTCGGCATTGCCACCGCGTGGGCTTATCAGCAACTGGCCCGCTTCCCGCAAGCGCTGAATGGCCGCCCCGGACGAGCGCAAGAGCTGATCTCCCGACTGCGAGGCGCCGACCTCGCGGCGGCGGGCGCGGAGTTCTACAACTCGCTCGAAGCGCCGGCACTCGAGAAGTATCCGCTGCTGGCGTTGTTCCAGGAATTCCTGCGCGCTAACGGCGCGGTGGCCACGCTGATGTCCGGCAGCGGCTCGACCACTTTTGCCGTGGTGCCCAGCCAGGCAGCCGCGGAAGTGCTGGTGGAAAAGTTCAAGGCGAGGTTTGGCCAGGCGAATTGGATTTTCGTAGTGGGCGCCTGACCCGCTGGCGGACGATCTGGGCGCAAGGGCCGAATGAATGCGGCTGACGGCTACTGCTTGGTCCGTGGCGCGTCGAGCGACTTCTGCGGGGCTTCGACTTTCTGCTTGAGCTTCTTGAGCCGCGGTTCCCAGTCCGCCCAGTTGCCCGCCCAGGCCTCGCCGACGAAATTGGTGCGCGCGCTGGGCAACGCTTCTTCGAGCGCGGTCAGCTCACGGCGGGCGTTATTGGGTTCGCGCCATTGCAGATACGCCTCGATGAGGTTCAAGCGGTTTTCCGGATACCGGGGTGCCAACTCTACAGCGCGCGTCAGATGTTCCCGCGCCTTGGTGCGGCTGCCAATGCTGCCGATGGACGGGGCATCAAGGTAAAGCAACCCCAGGTTGCGGTCGGGACCGGCCCAGTCAAGTTGCTCCTCCAGATCGTGCGCCCAGGTAAACTCACGCTGCATCTGGAGCACTAGTTTAAGGGCGGCCAGCCCTTTGGTTCGCGCCAGTTGCCCGAGATTCATGCCGAGATAATAGTGGGCGGCCGCTGAGTTGGATTCGCGCGCAATCGCCTGCTGGCAGGCCGCAATCCCCTGTTCCGCGAGCGAGGCGCGTTCCGCCTTGGTGGTGGCCAGGTCCGCCACGTCAAAGCATGCTCGGGCGAATTTCCAGGCCGAAGTCGCCTCGTCCGGCGCTTCGCGGTAGTGCGCTTGCGCCGCTTGGAGGTTCCGCTGCGCGTATGCGGCGATGCCTGAAGCGACGGCAGACGGATCGGCCAGGGCTTGATGTGTCTGCGCTAGAAGGCTCAGGCAAACCGGGATAATCATTACCCATAAAATAGGAGTTGCTAACGCCATGAATGAGTTTATACTTACCGCGCAGTGAGATTAAACTGGAAAATTGCGCGGTTGGCAATATGCGGGGGACTTTTGTTGCTGGGCGCCGGCTGCAGCGGCATCAACAGCAGCCAAAGCGTTTCGCCCGCCACCTTCCTGTTGCCCGGGCTGATGCGGGTCGATCCCCCGCTCGCGCACCCGGACGTGATCTTGCCTGTAGAAGCGCCTCCTGCCGAAGCCTCCCAATCCTGAGACTGGTTCTATGCGATTTCCGCTCGCGTTGACGGTCAAGATCGCCCGTCACATCATCAAGCACAAGATCCTGCGCACGCCCCGGTTTGCCCTCGTGCTGCAGCTAGAACCGCTGCACACCTGTAACCTGACCTGCACCGGCTGCGGCCGTATTCGCGAGTATTCCACCAGCCTCAAGGACATGATGAGCCTCGAGGATTGCCTGGCTTCCGCGCAGGAGTGCGGGGCGCCGATGGTTTCGGTCTGCGGCGGCGAGCCGCTGATCTATCCCAAGATCGAGGAGCTTGTCGCCGGGCTGCTTGGGCAGGGCCGGATCGTCTATGTCTGCACGAACGGCATGTTCATGCGGAAGAAACTGAAAGACTACCTGGCGAGCATTTACTCGTCAGGGCTGGAGCCAACTTTGGGCCGCTTGCTCGCCGAGAAGCTGATCTCCGAGAAGGACGCTGAGAGCATCCGCAAAGGCAAACACGATGGCCGGCCCGTCATCAAGCCGAGCAAGTGGATGTACTGGAATGTCCACATCGACGGTTTGGAATACACGCACGACCTGATCGTGGAGCGCGAAGGCGTGTTCAAGGAGTGCGTCGAGGCGATCCGCATGGCGAAGCTGCTCGGCTACCAGGTCGCGACCAACACCACAGTGTATAAGGAGACCGACGTTAAGGAGCTCGAAGAGATGTTTGAGTTCTTCTCGTCGCTCGAAGTGGACGGCCACACGATTTCCCCTGGCTACGATTACGATGCCGCCAAGAAGGACATGGCTTCGCGCCTGGGCCGCAAGTCGGAGGACTTCTTCCTCACGCGCGCCATGACCATCGCGAAGTTCGCGAAGATCCAGGAATGGGGGGAGCGCTTCACCATCTTCGGCACGCCTGTTTACCAGGAGTTCCTGGCCGGGAAACGCGAGCTGACCTGCACCGCCTGGGCCATTCCCACCCGCAACGTCAAAGGGTGGAAGGCTCCCTGCTACCTCATGACTGACGGTCATTACGAGCGCTACCAGGAAATGCTCGACCGGGTGGACTGGAACAAATACGGCGTGGTGAACGGCGTGGCGCGCGACCCGCGCTGCGAGAATTGCATGGTCCACTGCGGGTATGACCCAAGCGGCGCGCTCGGCACGAACTACCAGCACGGCGACAATTGGAAGAATATCCGCTACAACTTTGCGGCGAAGCCCAAGCCTTACCTCGCGGGCCGTCAGGTCAAGGCCTTCAACGGGGTTTCCATCGGCAAAGGCCATCTCGCCGAAGCTAAGGCCGCGATCAACACTGGTTTGACGGGCGCAAAATCGGCCTTCCAGAACAACGGCGACAACGGCAGCTCGGGCGGCGGCTGCGGCTGCGGCGAATCGTCACAGCGGGATGAATTGCTGGCCAAGGTGCGCGCGGCGAAGAAACCGTAGCTCGAACGCGAGCCGCTCCTGCGGGACTCCAGCGAGCGAGATATTGTTAAACTTAATGAAGACGCTCTTTCTCTCCCCACCCAGCTTTGACGGCTTCGACGGCGGCGCCGGCTCGCGCTACCAGGCACGGCGTGAAGTGACCAGTTTCTGGTATCCAACCTGGCTGGCGCAACCAGCCGCGTTGGTGCCGGACTCGAAGCTGATGGATTGCCCGCCGCACGATATCGACATCAAGCGGTGCCTGGAAGAGGCCAAGGGCTACGACCATGTCATCATCAACACGAGCACACCGTCCCTGAAGAACGATTGTAAGGTCGCCGAGGCCATCAAGCAGAACCGGCCCGAGACTATCATCGGTTTCATCGGCGCGCACACGGCGGTGCTGCCGGCTGAGACGCTGAAGGCGTCGCGGGCCATTGACTGGGTCGGGCGCAAGGAATTCGATTTCACGTGCAAAGAAGTGGCCGAGGGCCGGCCACTTGAGACCATTGCCGGCCTCAGCTATCGCGACAAGGAAGGCAAGATCAAGCACAACCCCGAGCGGGAGATGATCGCCAACATGGACGAGTTGCCGTGGGTGGCCGACGTCTATAAGCGCGATCTGCAAATCGAGAAGTATTTCATCGGCTACCTCCTCCATCCCTATGTGAGCCTCTACACGGGCCGCGGGTGTCCTGCTCAATGCACCTTTTGCCTCTGGCCGCAGACCATCGGCGGCCACAAATACCGCGTCCGCTCCCCGCAGAATGTCGCGGACGAAATGGCCTACATGAAGAAACTCTTCCCGCAGGTGCGGGAGTTCTTCTTCGATGACGATACCTTCACGGCAAACCTCCCGCGCGCGCGTGAGATCGCCAAAAAGCTTGCGCCCCTGGGCCTGACGTGGAGCTGCAATAGCCGCGCCAATCTGGATTACGACACGATCAAGTCGTTCAAGGATTCAGGTCTGCGGCTCTTCCTGGTCGGCTACGAAAGCGGCAACGAGCAGATTCTCAAGAACATTAAGAAGGGCGTTACCCTCGACGAGATGCGCCGTTTCACCAAGTCCTGCCATCAGGCGGGGGTCGTCGTTCACGGCACGTTCATCCTCGGCCTGCCGGTCGAGACAAAAGAGACCATCGAGGAAACGATCCGCTTCGCGCAGGAACTGGACGTCTTCAGCATGCAAGTCAGCCTGGCCGCGCCCTATCCCGGCACCGAGCTTTACGAGATGGCCCGGCAGAACGGCTGGTTCACGAAGCGGGACAAGACTGACTTGGTGGAGGACGATGGGTTCCAGCAAAGCGCCCTCGAATATCCGGGCTTGAGCAAGGACGCCATCTTCGAGGCCGTGGACCGCTTTTACCGCGCCTACTACCTGCGCCCCAAGCCGATCCTCCGCATCATCAAGACCATGCTGGAGGACAAGGACGTCTGTATCCGCCGCTGCCGCGAGGGCTACGAATTCTTCAAGAGCCTGCGCCAGCGCAAGGTGGATCTGGCCGCTGCCAGGAGTGTATCCGCCGCTGCACCCGCGGGCGCTTGACGCCGGAGCAGACGGTGGTGTCGCGAGTCTGGTTCACTGGGCAGTCCCCCTTTGAAGTGGGGGAAAGAGTATTGATGTAGTGGTTTGGCCAAGCCTCGAACGCTGCCGACCCCATGTAATCGGCAACCGCTCTTGCTGAACAGAGGGGACCAAATCCAAGCGGAAGTCCTAGTCGAACAGATCCCGCTCCATTGCTTTGGCTTTGGTGTGCTGCCCCAGCCAGCAAGGCAGGTCTGAAGTCCGGCTCAGCTCGCTCTCGGGGAGCGGGGCGGCGCCAAGCTTGAGCAGCTCGCGATTTCCTTTGGGCACGTCCGTGCCGTCACGTGCGAATACGGGACACCAGCCGGCTTTGAGCGCCTCGACGGACCCAGCCCAAGTGCCGCCGGTCTGGAAGTCGCTGCTCACCACCACCGCGAAGTCGGCCAAGCCGTAAATAACTTTGTTGCGGCCCATCGCCCCACCGACAGAGAAGCCGGCGGTAGGGACGTAAGGGGTCAGCAGCACCAGTTGGCCGTCGAGCAGCAACTGGCGCAGGTCCGGTTGGCGGACCGTGCGCTCCAGGCTGTCGGCCAGGACACCGAAGGCTCTGCCCCCGGCCTCGAGGGCGGCTCCCATAGCCAGACGGTCGGTGCCGCGCGCGCCGCCTGAGACCACCGGTACTTGGGCGGCCGCAGCTTTGCGCCCGACCTCTTGGGCGAAGGCCGTGCCAGCGTCATCAATGTTGCGTGAGCCGATAACCGCGATGCCGCCGCGGCTCAGCAGTTGGGGGTCGCCCGCGCCGAACAGCACGGTCGGGGCCTGGCGCTTCAGCGTGTCGCGCAGCTTCTTCGGATACGGTTCGTCCATGCGGGTCAGGGCCCATAACCCGCGCGAGAACAGCCCTTCCAGTTCGAGCGCGAGGCGTCCCGAGCGGTCGAGCAGGCGGACGATGCGTTCGGCGTCTTCGGACGGGATGGCCAGATCGTGCGCGAGGTCAGTCGCCGTTCGGCCCTGGAGTGCCGCCGGCTGCCGCAAGGGCGAGTCGTGGACTTGCCGGGCCAGCTTGTTCCATTCGGACAACGTGAAGGGGGCCGTTTCGCCTGCCGCGGACCCTTCGGGCAGCGCAAAGCCCGAGCACAGCGCCAGCAGCACCATGCCATCGTCACTGAGATAATCGCTAACGTTCATTTTACCCGCTTCAACTCACGTAACCCAAGTAACTCATCCAACTCGTCTAGCTGCCTCTGGGCGAGGCTTTCGCCAGGGCAAACGGATAGACCGGGCCGCTGCCGTGGTGCTGCAACAATACCGCCGCCAGGGTCAGCGTCCATCCCGAATCCACCATGTCGTCCACCAAGAGGACAGGAACGGGCGGAAGCGTCGGGCCGTTCCCCAAAGTCGCGCCCACCTTCCGGGCTAGGCGCTGAAAGACTCCGGTTAATCCGGCGGCGGCGGTCTCGGCGGCGGGCCGAGCTAACACCGGCGCTTCTCTGATTTCAAAGGCCCTAAGTACATTGCGCAGTTGGAGGGCACTGCACCGCATCTCTTTCTGCGGCTGCGTCTCGCGACCTTGGCGGAGTGCCGGCACGAACGGCAGACCCAGCTTCGCCGCCAGCCGTTGAGCAAAGTCCCGCACCAGTTCCGCGTGCCGTTGCGACGGAATCGCCGTCACCCACTGCGGCGGCGGCTCCGGTTTCCACTTGCTCTGGATCAACTCGGCCGACGCGGCCACCAGCGCCTCGCTGAAGCAGCCGGTCTGATACTTGCCGCGCGCGACTTCGTGGCCCCAGCCCGCATCGCCGTACATGCAGAGCACACGCCCGTGCTGCGCCCGCAGCTTCTGAGGAATGACCATCTTGGGCCGACCGTCCTCGAACCGGTCCAGCGCGCCGGGCAGGACCTTTTCCAGTTCTTCCAGCACCGGCTTGGGCCACCAGATGCGCGGCTCCAACACCAAGGCATCGTGCCGCAGAAAATCCAGCGCCGCCTGGGCCAGCTCCGGCGGGACCGCGCGCCGCTGCGTCTGGCCCGTGCAGTTCATGCACTTGCCGCACGGCGCCGCCGCCGGATCGTCCAGCGCGCGCGACAGAAACTCCATCAGGCATCCGCTATGCTCGACGTAGCGTTTGATTTCTACCAACTCCGAGCGGCGGTGTCGCGTGACCTGCTCGAAGCGCGCCGCGTCCGGTTGCCAGGGATTCGCCGTGCGGCTGTAGCCCTTCTTGTCATGCTCCACCGCGCCATCAACTAACAGTAACTTGAGCGCCTTCTCCATCGCGCCGCGGCCATAGTTGAGCTCGGCGGCAATCTCGTCCACCGTCAGCGTCCCGGCTTTGCCCAACACCCGCAGGGCCCCGGACATCACTTCCAGCGGCGGAAAGGCGCTCTTGATAAAGTACTCCTGGATCTCGTCATCTTCCCTTCCGCTCAGGAGAATGCCGAAAGCCGATTCCACCGCCCGCCCCGCCCGGCCAACCTGCTGATAATACGCGACCACCGAGCCGGGCCGCTGGAAATGGATAACGAACCCGAGGTCCGGCTTGTCAAAGCCCATGCCCAGAGCCACGGTGGCGACCAGGGCTTTGACATTATTGCTCAGGAGCTGCTGTTCGGCCTCGATGCGTTGCTGCGCCTCCAGGTCAGCATGGTAAGCGCGGGCGGCAATGCCCTGCCGCTTGAGCCATTCTGCGACCCGCCGGGCATCTTGCACCGTCAGCGTGTAGATGATGCCGCTGCCCGGCAGTTGCGGCAGGAAATGAGCCAGCCATGCCAGCCGGTCGGCCTGGTCGTCCAACCTGATGTTGAAGAGCTTGAGCGAGTGGCGGACCAGCGGACCGCGCAGCACGTGCAGGTTCGATATCTGCGACTCGATGTCCTTCACGACTCGGTCATTGGCGGTGGCTGTCGTGCAGAGCACCGGCACCCTGGGCGGCAGCAGGCGCAAAACACGCACGATGCGCCGGTAATCCGGGCGGAAGTCATGGCCCCAATCCGAAATGCAGTGCGCCTCGTCCACCACGAACATCCCGATGCTCCCCTGAATCAGCGGCAGCAGCTTTTGCAGGAACGCCGTATTACCCAGACGCTCTGGCGAGACCATCAGCACGTCCACCTGGTTGGCTTGCAGCCCGGCCTCGACCTGCGCCCAGTCCTCCAGGTTCTCGCTGTGGATGGTCGCCGCGCGGATACCCAGCTTCTCCGCCGCGAGGATCTGATTGCGCATGAGCGAGAGCAGAGGGCTGATCAGCAGGGTTGGCCCGGCCCCGTCGTCGCGCAGGATCCTGGCCGCGAGGAAATAGACGACGCTTTTCCCCCAGCCGGTCCGTTGGACGACCAGCAGCCGCCGACGCTGGTTGGCCGCCAGGTCAATGGCCTCCCATTGGCCGTCGCGAAACTCTGCGCCCTGACCGAGCATCTGCCGGAGCAGGGCAAGTGCGGGTTCCTTCTGCATCCCGACCGTCAGCGTGCGGCAAAACGCCGAAACCTGAAAGCACAATGTAGCGGGTTTGGTGGCGCCGGGCGCATCCTGACGCCATCACCGGAACGCCGGATTCATCCGGCCGCCCCAGTCCCACTCTCCCGCCTGCCGGATGAATCCGGCGTTCCGGTCCCTCTGATCGGCTGCAGTGGCGCTAGTGTCCAGATGCGCCGCCATGCCCTGCTCCTCGGGATGCCGCTCCCACGAACTAATTCACTACCGCCCGAGCCGCCAGGCACCCCGGCCAACCTGTCGCCCCCAACCCGCACGCTTCCCTAGGGCAACACCATAGCGCCGCTAGATCACCCCCATAGTTCCAAGCATGTTGCAAGCATGTTCCTAGGATGTTCCTTGGTTGTTCCTTGGTTGTTTCTAGCTTTTTGGTCCTTCTCTTTGTGCCCTGCTGCCCCCGGTCGCCACTCCTAATATAGAGACGGCAGCGGCCTGGTCAAGGTTACAATGACCGACGCCAGCCGCCCAAATCCGAACTCCGAAGGCCGAGGCCACGCTTGCGCATTTCGGGTTTCGAGTTTCGGCCTTCTTTCGGCCCTCGGATTTCGGGCTTCGGGTTTCGGTTCTGGGCCTTTGTGCTCACGGGTTGGTGGTATTGTCAAACGCCCGATGGTGCCGGGGCTTCCGGGCGCTTAACCCAGCGAGTCGCGCAGGAGGGCGAACTTCCCTTTGCCGGATTCGGGTGTGACGGGTTGCTTCGCCTTCTCATCCGCATGCTCCACCAGCTCGGGTGGCAGCTCCTTCAGAAACGGCGAGGGATGGCAGGGCATGAGCGTGCCGTACTTCTTCCGGCCGCCGCAATGGCTGATGGTCAGCGTCTGCATGGCGCGCGTAACGGCGACGTAGAAGAGGCGCCGCTCCTCGTCAAGTGTGCCCTCGACCTTGGAACGCGAGTGCGGTAACAGGCCGTCTTCCATGCCGACAATATAGACGTTGGGAAACTCCAGCCCCTTGCAACTGTGCATCGTGATGAGCGTCACGGCGTTGCCCGGCGCTTCCTCCTCCTCGTCCTCGCGTTCGTTATCCAGGGTAATCTGTTCGAGGAACGATTGGAGACGGTCAAACGGCGGGTGCGAGGCGGCCTCGGGGCCGTCCAACGTCGCAATGATGTCCTTGAGGTTGCGGACGCGGTTCTCGCCCGATTCGGCATTCTTCTCGGACCGGCGCAATTCGTTGAAATAGCCGATCTTGTCCAGGAACCGGTCGGCGAGCGTTTGCAGGGCTTGCGGGTCGCGCGAGAGGCTTTCCGCGTGGAGGCGTGCGCGCGTGCGCTCGATCAGCTCGACGAAGCCCTCGATGCTCTCGCGCGTCCGGGCCTGGAAGGTGGTCGTAACGGCTGGATTCTTCATCACGGCGAAGACGGGGCACTTGCGTTCGTGGCTCGCTCCCAGGAGGCGTTCCATGGTGACGTCGCTCAGCCCGCGCGCCGGGACATTGGCGATGCGCAGCAGGCTGACGTCGTCGTCCGGATTGATCATGACCTTGAGGTAAGCGAGGAAGTCGCGGACTTCGCGCCGGTCGAAGAAGCTCTGGCCGCCAATGAGGTGGTAACGCACGCCGGCCTGGCGCAAGGCGGTTTCCAGCGGGCGCGACTGGGCATTCGTCCGAAAGAGGATCGCCTGGTCCGCCCAGGGCACGCGCTGAGCCAGACGGGCGTATTCGATCTGCTCCGTGATGGTCCGGGCCTCCTCCTCATCGTTGGCGAAGGTGTGCAACATGATCTTCGGGCCGTCCCCCTTTTGGGACCAGAGCTTCTTGCCGCGGCGCCGGATGTTGTGCTGGATGATCGCGTTGGCGGCGGCGAGGATTGTGTTGGTGGAGCGGTAGTTCTGCTCGAGCTTGACGACCTTGGTCTCCGGGAAATGCTTCTCCATGTCGAGCAGGTTGGAGATCTCCGCGCCGCGCCAGCCGTAAATGCTCTGGTCATCATCCCCGACAACGCAGAGGTTGCGATGCTCGCAGGTCAGGGCCTGGACGAGCTTGAATTGCGCCGCATTGGTGTCCTGGTATTCATCGACCATCACGTAACGGTATCGTGCGCGGCAAGCTTCCAACGCGTCGGGATGCTCCTGGAAGAGCCGGAGCGTGAGCAGGATGAGATCGTCGAAGTCCACAGCGTTGCAGGCGCGCAGAGCGGATTCGTAGCGGGATCGGATGTGTTCTGCCATCGCGCGGACGCTGGGATCGCCGAAAATCGTTGCACGCTCGCCGCCGTTGCGAAAGCGGCTGAGCAGGCTGAGGATCGCCGCCGGATCGGTCTTTTCCCCCTTGGCGGAAATCTGCGCGAGAATCTTCTTAACGGCGCTGAGCTGCTCCGCTTCGTCATAGATAACGAAGTTCCGCTTGTAACCCAGCTTCTCAATATGCTGCCGCAGTATGCGCACACACAGCGAGTGAAACGTGCAGATGGTGGGTCGGAGGTCGGGAGTTGAGGGCTGAGAGCCTGCATCCACGCTGCGCGTTGCGGACTTCGGCGATCGGGCTTTCCTGGGGATCAGCTTGAAGACGCGTTCCTGCATTTCCCGTGCGGCCTTGTTGGTGAAGGTGACGCCGAGGATGTGTCCGGGCGAAATCCCCCGATCAACCATGTGCGCGACGCGAAAAGTAATCACCCGCGTCTTGCCGGTCCCAGCTCCGGCAAGAATCAAGACCGGGCCGCGGATCGTCTCGACGGCCTGTCTCTGCTGCGGATTGAGCGTACTCAAATTGAACATCGCGCGCGGAGTCTAGGGCGCAATGAACCGAACGCAAGAGGATTGGACGTCGCGCGGTGATCTGAGCGGGGCGGAGCCTATATCCGTGCGGGAGATGCCAAATCCGAAACCCGAATACCGAAAGCCGAAAGAAATCCTAATGCCGAAAACCGAAGCCAGGGCCACCGCCTCAGAGCCACTTTTGCAGCCGGAAATACCCGACCCGACTCTGCTAATAGTACGGATGTTCTTCTCCACCGAAAGCAGGTAAACTTCTCTTAGTCGATTCAGAATGAGAATATGGCGTGTTGCTTGAGCAAACTCACCACCCCGATGCCGGGGTGCCTGTTGCGGAAAGGGTCGCGGGTCTTCGCCCTGCTCGGGAAAGCCACGCCTCTCGGCCTGGCGGCCTTCAGTCGGGAGGATATTTCCCGCAGTTGGGCCCTGACTGCCGAGTTTGGTTGCCTGCGCCTCGAGCGCCTGTCCGGTGACGAAGAAGTGACCGGACAACAATTGTTTCTGCCTCTGCCCGCTGACTATGACTACGGCATCGTCGGCACTGACAAATCGCCTGAGACGACCCGGGCAATTTTTGGTCTGTTGGCTTCAGAGTTGGAGCAACTGGTCAGCGTCATGCGGCGGGGCAGTTTTCCGATCCTGGGTTTATCTGAGCGGGACCAGCGGTGCAGTCTGACGTGCTGCATTATCCCGGGCTATTGGCCGCACGTGGTCGCCTCGAACATGGCGCTGCACGGCAACAT
>Ga0182014_10001664_pt1 | contig 29329 bp, 14 predicted proteins | sample 612S2DmetaG_FD_120489 | JGI IMG/M metagenome (GOLD analysis project Ga0182014, IMG submission 120489) | Permafrost microbial communities from Stordalen Mire, Sweden - 612S2D metaG | ecosystem: Environmental > Terrestrial > Soil > Wetlands > Permafrost | place: Sweden: Stordalen | collected... | reverse complement strand
GCGTCATTTTGCGTGTATTCGTCGACGGTTCGAATGAATCCGTCCGTCCTCGCTTCGGTCGGCGTCACCCGATTGACTTTCATCGTCTGCGGGTTGAATTCGATTTCGACTGTGTTAGTCGCTGGCGCGGTCAAATCCACCAATCTCAGGTTGACTGGGTTGATTTGGTAATTTTCATTGATACTCGCCAGTTTGGCCTGCAAATCCAAAGGCGTGCGACCATTCCATCTGCCAGATGTGATGTTCCACAATGGATATGTCCGGATGGCTGACAGTACAGCTGACAGTACATCCGACAGTACATTTGATTGCCCGATATTGTTAATGAATTTGAGCAAGATCGTCTCGTCGGTTGTTGGGTTTTGCCCTTGTTTTTCCGAATACTTGGCAAAATCGCTGGCGATTCCAGTTTGTTCGCTTGTGAAGGGTGTGTAGGCGTTGGAGTTTTCGTCAGTCATGTTTGAACAAGAGAGTCCGTGTCGTAGCCAACAAACACCACGCCCACAATCAAGACTAATGATATTCGAATCTTTTCGTTGGCCCCCTTACTTTTTTAGGATGGATGATTGTGTTTTTTATGATGGACATTTTGAAAAATAGTGCTACAGGTTCGCGCGAATTCATTCGGAATGCAAATCCAATCATCATATCGCGATGCGAGCCAGTTGTTCGTCGCGCTGCAGCTGCTGTTTCAAGAGCGCCAGCTGGTGACGGGACTCTTGCAATCGTACCCGACATTCCTCGTCCGAAACGGCCTTGGCCTGCGGAATGATAAAGTTGCTCGGTGCCTTGCGTCTCTTTGGCATCTTGAGCATGGCAAGACGCACGAGGATTTGACCGACGACTTTTTGTTGCGAAGCAATGCCGGCAAACCCGGCCTTCATATCTTCTGCCAACACCGAAACGTATTGGAATACCAGTTTCTGAATTTGTGCGGCTACGTGAAGGAATAGGGCGTTGTGACGATGGTTATTCAACATGGTATTCCACTGTTGTACTTCAATGAGGTTGTTGCGAGGAAAGGCAGCAGTGGCTTCAGCCACGGTAATGCGGCGTCTGGGTCCAAAAAAGGGGATCATCACAGGTAACAATAGTTGCTGAGCGCCCAGCATCTGCGCATTCAGTTTGGTCGTCATTCGTTTCTTTTCCATGCAGCGACTTTTCAAATTCCAGCGCTCCTTCAGGCGTTTCAAATAATCCTCACACACTGGCTCCTTGTCGTCGAGCAAGTAGCGGAGTTGATCAAAGAACTCGTCAATGCGGAATTCATTGTCCATCCCCACGCCACCGACGAGATCGTCTTCGAGTTGACCCAGAATGTGCGGAAAGTCCTTCTTGGCCGGATTGAAAATGAGTCTTCTCGTTTCACCACTCACGGCCAAGTGCACACTGCTGGACGCGACATTGATCTCTTGCGCCGTCAGGTCGCCATTCTTCTTAATTTCGTTTTTTCGCGCCTGGACCGTCGGATAAATGAAGTCTTTGCGAGCCGTCGACCAAAGTCGCCACTCGTATTCCGTGAGCAAATCGCTGGTCCTGCGGATGATGGAAGGGGAGTCGGCATTGACATTGTCAAAGGGCGCACATTCGTCGGACTCTGGTGCCTCGTATTCCTCGTAGGTGCCCTCGGCAATGTCAATTTGTACGGGTTTGTCAATGACCAAGCCATTGCGTCTCACCTGGTGGTAAAAGGTGCCGGTATTCGGGTCGATTTGAACATTTTTGCGGATGCGACGCGGCAAGTAATCCAGTGCACTTTGAATGAAATGTAGGCGATATGACACATTTTCCTGTAAATCCTTGTCGTACAAGCGTTCCCCAGTCGGCAGCCAAACATCCGTTCGATGGGCCCCGTCGTCGTAGTAAACGAGCCGAACGTTCGTTGGGGATTCGATGACAAAGAGTTGTTTACAGTGCTCGCCCTCGTAGTCATTTTTAAACGTGGCCCACGTGATGCTCTTCTCAATCAGGCCAGAGTAGGCCGATTCATCCAGGTCCGGCACCGATTCGTAATTGACAAAATCCCAGGTTTCGGTGTTGCCAGTCGCAAAAGCTTCTGCTGCTAGCGACTGATTTTTGAGCATAGTGAATTGCGTGTATTCGACGGCGCTACGCAAAAATCCGTCGTTTCTCATAGTGTTGGGAGAGGTGTTTCGGATTTGCTTGGTTGACGGATTGTATTCCACTTCCTGCGTCGATACCAGGGATGAGGTTCGCACGAGTCTGAGGTTGACAGGATTAATGTCAACGCTGGGATCAATCTTCTGCAACTCGGCCCTCAAATCCAAAGGCGTATAGCGGTTCCAAAATGGACTGACGCTCGACTCTTTCCAAACTGGGTAGGTTTTGACGGCCAGATCTCGGGCCTCTTTGGCAGCCTGGCTAATAATCGGCCCCGGCAGGGGCGCGTCGACATTGTTATAAATTCCTTCAAAGAGCGCTCCAGCGGATGCTGCACCGCCGTTTCGGAAGCGATCAATCACGACTTCAGTGTCGCCGTCCTTGGGTTCCACACCGGGTTTTCGGTCGAGTAACACGCTAACAGTATCGTCAGGGTTGGGACCCCTGGCAAAGAGTGGCCGAGAAATGGTAGCTGAGGACGACATTTTTCAAAAGTCGGCAAAATGATGACTGGGTGTTCGGGCGACTAATATCTAACGCAGAGTCCGCACAAAAAACGTGACGTGCATTCTTTTATTTTGCGCGTGTTTCAAATCCCAAACGTCAGTGTCGACGATGAGCCTGACACTTTTTTTTTCAACTCACCTGAAAAAAAAACAATCATGTCGAACAAGGCCGTTTACTATGTGGTTTTAAAGGGCAGATGTCCTGGGATTTACGAAACATGGACCGCCTGTCGAGATCAAGTGGACGGATTTTCGGGCGCCATCTTTAAGCGATTCAAATCCCTTGAAAATGCGCAATTGAGTTATAAAAGCAAGACGTTGGATGTGCCAGAACTGTGTGGCACGAGCAAGCCCAATTTGAAAAAACAACGATTTCAAAAGTGCAATGGACTCAGAGCTGCTACTCGTGGCGGCATCTCGTCATCTCGCGTCAAACAACCGTCGGCAGTAGAGGAAGAAAAAAAGGAGCACGATCGGGGCGATAACAATGTTGACGATGATGAAAAGCAAGAGGAAGAAATTCCAAAGGAAAAGCGAAAACGAATCAGGACGAGCCATTTGAATTGGGAATCCATTTTTATCACGGCAGAAGTCGCCGGCCGGGAGCCAGAACGGTTGTGGAAACAAAATTCGCCGCTCGTTGTATACACGGATGGTTCCTCGAAGGAAAACGGGTACGAGAACTGCTATGCGGGTTGCGGGGTTTGGTTTGGCGAAGAACACGCGCTCAATCGAGCATTTCCCCTGCCCAATTCGAATCCAAACTCCGATCGCTATTATCGACCAACGAACATCCGGGCCGAATACTACGCCGTGTACTGGGTCCTTCGGAATGTCGATGTATCCGTACCTCTCACCGTTCTCACCGACTGCATGGAGGTGGTGGAAGCGATGAATGGCAAGGACGAGGATATTCGGCCTGACAAATGCCATATTGAATTGGTGACTCTGATGAGGGAACGCAAAGCCATGTTCCAGAGTGTGGCCATTGAAAAAGTAAAGGCGCACGTCGGCATTCTCGGCAATGAAATGGCCGATCGATTTGCGCACTACGGTGCGTGTCACGGAGTGGAGGCCATGCGGTATTTGGCTGCCAAAAACGCGGCGCGACCCAAGATAAAAGCCAGCTTGTGAAAGAAACCAGACGATTCTTTTTTTGATTTTTTATCAAGCCCCGCTCGGCGAGGCAATACACATATTTTTTCGAAAACGAAAAAGTTCGTCGCCGTTTTTTTGTACCTCGAGACGGTTTCTCCGTCGTCATGCATGCTAAAATAGTACATCCGAGGCAGAGTCGTCACCGTCGCTGTGGTCGGAGGAATCCGAAGACCAGGGAGAAGAAAGTGTACTGGCCTGGTTGTCAAAACTGTGGAGTCGCCGCAAGACGGGCTTTCCACGCGCCGGTAGGGGTGGTGGTGGCTTGTCGTCCGGATGAGAGGAGGCAGGTTGTGCGTTGGATGGGGAAGAAGGAGATGGGGGCGCTGCGGTCGTCTCGGCACGAGCCGCTTCCTTTTGGCGATGATTGTCCTCGACCAAGGTCCAATCATCCTCGCTAGCGTTATCATGGTCAGCATTGTTGTCAAAGGCTATGTGCGACGATGACGTGTGGATTTTTTCTGGTGGTGGCGGCGGTCGTCTGCGGGCGAGATTGGAATTGCGAAAATTGCCACGCGGGAGGTGGCGTGCTTCGGAGACGGAGGAGCCCGGTCGTCGTGTTGCGCACGGCGGTTGGGTCATTGGGGCAGTGACGGTGGTTGTGATGGTTAATGGTTTGGCCCGTGCCGCTGCCCTGTGGGCGGCCAAATTTTGTGCTTTTTTCGAATCTTCAAGGTTCACTCGCGCCATAATGTCTCGAAGCAACGGGGGCACGTTCGGGTGTTGGGTGGCCCACTTGAAAAACGAACGGGCAAGATGACCGTGGGCAGCGTATTGTTTTTCAAAGTCAGTCACCATTGCGTCCTGATTCAACCATTCTGGCACCTTTGCCATGTTACTCAAACTGATCAAATCGCCCCACGTCCTTGGCAATTTAACGAATTTGAACGGTCGGCTATCGATTTTCTCCGCATTACTGGCCGAAACTGTTTCCTTCGAAAACAATCCAACCATGCGGCTCTGAGGAGATCGAGTCTGAACGTTGGGAGCAAAATCTCTTGCCACCTCGACGTTGTAATCGGGAGCGTAAAATTCGTCGTAGTGATCGTCTCTCGCATAATACCATCTCCAGTAGTACCAGTACCATGCAAAGAAGACGCGGAACCAAAAATCGACCACATCCGTCGGGTTGGTCGTATAGTAGTAATACAAGACCAGCAAGATCCACACGGGATTCCAAAAGTATTCCGATTGTCGGTCCTCTTCCGCCCGCTGATCCAGGACCTCTTGCTCACCCCAGTAGTCCCAATAATCGGGCCCGTTGAGCCACATGAAAATAGATGGCGGTGGTTGTCCGGGCAGGGGGTATGCCAGCCAAATGATCAAGTCGAGCCATTGCCTGAATATCCAGTCCATGACGACCCCGGCAAAGATGCCAAAGAAAAGGTTGATCGCCGTCACATGCATTTTACGGACGCATAAGTAACGTTTGCAATCGAAAATGACGAGGCGGGACTAAACATGTCCGAATTGTTTAGGCGTCAAAATCCAAGCATTTGTTTTGGAATACTTGACAAAAAATGACTTTCATCATTTTCGCCTGTGAGGAATGGGTAATTTTGTTTTTTTCATTTCGTGAAGCCTTCGTTGTTCCTTGTCGAATTCCACACCATCCATATTTGTGACGACCATTTTGCGGGTGAAAGTGCCATTTATAAAAAGGGTGTCCAAAGACCTCAGACGACCTAACATTAAATAAGTCATATTGGGCGGCGGATTTTCAGACAGATTGACCTCCACGGCGTCCAAAGTGCAACCTTGAACGCTATGCGCCGTTTTGGCACTGATTTGTTTCAGAGGAAGACACACCAGCGTCGTGTGTGTCGAGGGAATGTCAGCAGTGATTTTGGCTCTAGAGCTGCGGCCGTCCTTCAAGCGGTACTCGGGCGAGCCATCGAATAATTTCAATGAAGCGGTTGGTACTTCGACTGCAATCGGCAAGATCAGCTCTCCTCCGATATCTATTGCGAGTCGATCGCGACCGACATGACGACCATTGATCTCCGTGTGCTGGTTTGACGAACGAGCGTGATGATTGCTGCGTCTGGCAAAGTCAACAATCGGACTGAAACGAGATTGTCCCGACATTCCTGCAAAAAAAGGCAAAACATTATTGTGTCCCTCCCAAAAGGACGGCACGTTGTAGGATGGTGAGAGGGGTAAGGCCGATGAAGATGTTGTTGTCGTTGATGCTGACGATAGCAGTGCTGGTGGTGAGGGTAGTGGCGCCGATGGTGGCAAATGTCCGCATGTGCTATTGGCATTGTCGTTCGCGTTGGCACGGGCTGCCGCTTCGGCATTCCAATCGGGCTGAGCCAGCGACACGCCCAACAAGCTTGGATTATCGTGATCGATAATTTTAAGAGTCCATAAATCGACAAAACCCACGATGACTCCTGGAGCATTGTTGACCAGGCCTTCGGCAGTGTCGATATTCACCGTCAGGCACACTGGCAAACCTCGAATCATTCGAAACACAGGTCTTTTCATCTCCGAACCACCACCACCACCACAACCATTACCACTACCGCTCGAGTGGGGACTTTGAGTAAAAACAGCAATCGGTGGGGCCATGTCATTTTTCGCTGTCGTCAAACAATGATGAATGAATACGGAGGGCAATTGGAATGAACAAAAGTCTTCAACGATTTGTTGCAGACTGAGTCGGAACTCCAGGGCCTCGACGAGTTTGGATGTTTTTTCAATGTACGTTGCCACTTCAAAATAATCCGGCGCGGACGCCTCCCGGGATTGTTTGTCTGGAAAAAGGACTTGGTCAAGCAGTGCTCGACCATTGATCTCGGCCCGACGATTTTCATGGGCGATCACGTCTGCCGCCTCCGACGACGACGACGACATGTACACCGGTTTCGGCTCGCTATGGATTTTTAGCGCCAGAGCCCGGCACAACTGGTATTTCATTCTTTGAATAGGCAAATTCTTATTGTTCGGGTCCATCAGAGACTGTGCAATCGAGGGCCCAATGTCATATGGGATCAGGGATTGCGGCAGAGTGAGACTTGTATTCTTGCTCGTGCTGGTGGTTTCCTCGTGGCGCAAAGCCTCCCTCACGGCACGAGCCAATGGATCCTGCGTCAATTTGGCATTGACAGACATTCGAGGTCTGCAACTTTCTATGCCGAGTGCGATTCGAGCTCGTACCGAATTTGAAATGTGAATATTAATCAAGTTGGCGGGATAAGGCCCGACCACGATGACTGAATGGAAAAAGTGGACGGAGTGATCCTTGTGATCCCTGCATAGTTGCTCAAAAACCAACGCGTTTTTGCGGTCGACTTGGTAGTTCATTGGGTAAATATGAGTCAGTAGGGGCGTTGGTATGGCAATATCGTCGTTGTTGGGATAAAAACGTTGGTAACTCGGATCCTCCATGACTCGCAACACAGAGAGGCGGCGCTTTTGAATTAGTTCAATGTCCTCCTCGGTATTTTCGCCATATCGGGTACGATTGAGAATCTGCGCAAATACCTCATCGTCTTTTTGGCGAAATGCGAGTGTCAGCATGGAAGTTTGTACGCCGCCAGACATCCACCAGTGGGTCCGAAAAATGTATTTTGGGCGCTCATCGGCCGATCCGGCGGTGCCAGTCTGTTTACTCGAAATGGGTTCCAATTGACACACATCTCCTGCAGGCATGATCCGAAATGGCCTAGCATTGGCGGCATCGTAATCACGATCCGTCGTCGTTCGTCGAACCAATTCAATGATTCGCACGGAGATTTCGATAAACTGGGGATCGATCATAAAGGCTTCGTCCAAGGCCACAAACAGCGTCCTTCGAATGCGCCGGATCGCCTTTTCATAATGTGGCATGGTTTTGAAATCCAAAGCCGGAGTTTGGCTTTTGGTTTTCTTGCGGTAGCAGAATCGATCGTAGTCGTAGTTCGGCGACAATACATGCAACGCCGGCGGTGGTGGACCGAGTTGCGGCGATAGGCGCTGCGTCACGCCTTTTGGAAAATAAATGGTGCGCGGATCAGTGTAGTCCGGCTTTGGAGTGAGACGCGGGGGCGGCGGTGTCGCTGGCACCGAGGATGAGCCGGACAAGGGCGCCTTCCAAAAGTTCGGGTCATCAATGCAAGCATCATAACGGACGATTTTGCGGGCGAGCAGGGACTTGCGACGGCGCATGAGGTAGTTTTCAAATTTGGTCCACTGATGATCGTGAATTCCAATGCCAGCCCAGTGATGGAACGTGTCGACCGAAAAGGACAAGGCAGAGACGCGAATGGCGAGTTCCGACAATGCCTGGTCGTCGCACCAATAATCACTCACGTCACTCGTACCATGACGACTACCTTTGGACGACGCGTTCGACGAGCAAATGTCAGCGTCATCCGTGTAGAATTGCAAATCCCAATCGTTTCCCATTCGATCATACGTTTGCATGAGGTTCACAGCGGACATGCCCGTTACGGAAGTGACAAAAATGGTCTGCGACTTGCATCCGCTGATGGATTCGGTTTGAACGTGGGCGACTATTAGTTGTTCCAATTCTGGATCGAGTCTGTAGCGACGAGAACATTTTCGCACCGACTCCTTCAAATGGCCCCGCAATTGACCGGCCAGATCGGCATTTGCCCTTAGCAAGTCACTTTCGTCGCCATCATCAGAAGATTCGTCGTCTTCAATGTCATCTTCTTTTTCATCACATTTCAGGTGCGAAGTGTCCCCGTTTGAATTTGATTCGTATTCGACATTATCAGCGCCATCGTCGTCTTTTGTTTGCGGCATCACTTGCATTTCTGCCAAAATATTACCCAGGGGATTCGATGACAAGATGTTTTTCGGCTTGTTCCGGTGTAAATAGTAGAATAAGCGGGCCGCCTTTGCAAAGACAATACCAAAAATCAAACAGTAGCTCTTTCCAACACCAGCTCCGCCGAGCATGGCGAACGTTTGATCCGTGTTCAACAAACGGTCGAAAAAGTGGTTTTGTTCTGGAGTAAAGGCATTGTCGTTGACGCACTCCGGAAGATGAAACCGTGGATGTCTCTCTGACAATGCGTCCAAATGAGCGGCAGCAATCGCGTTTGGCGTGTCCACATGAGGAATCATGATCCGTGTTCGACTGCCAACCAGGCTGGAGGATGCATGATTGGGTCGGGTCAGCGGATGAAACGTTTCAAAGGTGCGCACGTTTCGATCCACGTGATGCATGCCGTCCATGTTTGCGTCAGATACATTCCATTTTGGTCTCTTGTTGTATGAATCCGAATCTGTTTTGCCAAAATAGTTGCCCGTCGATGGACGGTGTCTCTTCATGGGATGAGTTGAGACGGAATGCCAGACACACAAGCGGACGCGCAGGTCGAGGAAAAACAAGAGCAACTCGGACGACCCATGCGCACATTTCCGCGGGGCCATTCACGGAAGGCGGATTTCATTTGAACACTCGTCGGAATAGGTGCGCATGTATGACAGACGCGCTTGGGTCCACGAACCGAATGAGGGTAGTGGCGCGAGGCGGCAACACATGCGCGCTTCGCTGACGGTTTTCCAATGCGGGAGTTCGCGCAATCGCTTGCCAATTTTGCCGGGTCATGTGCACATCGTCGAAAACGGAATTTGTGCCAGATATGCGTGTTAGTCGGTCAGTACCTGGGTTGTCCTCACGAGAACGTTCACCGTACTCCCTGGTGACACTTGGAGCCCTACGAGCAGGCACAAGCCACGACGACCACATTGTGAGAATCGGACAGTATCATCGCGACGCAGAGCGAACGAGCGGTCGGCAAAAGCGCCCGCGCAGATTTATGTATTTTGCCCGTATGATTTGATATGGCCGCCGACCCGACGTGGCCCACGACAGTCCTCGCATAAGTGCGCCACTATTTGGGTCGTCGCCTTTATTTTGCCCGTGCAATAGTGGTGTCGTATTCAGCTTGATTACGTAGGAATGTGCGCCCAAAACACTCTCGGAGACGCCAAAGTCAGCCAGCCGATAAAGGGCGCCGACTTGGACAAATTGGTCGACGTCCAGCTTTTGTTCGAAACATGGGCCTCGCAGTGTCTGAATGAAAGAATGGTGCCTCACGAGATATTCAAACCCTTAATGTCACTCAACAAAATCGTCTACTGGAGATTGGCAATGTGCCAGGAACTCAAAAACCTCTTCCCGCCATGGTTAGAATTGATATTCAACTGCAAGAAACCGCAGTTGAAGTCCGAAATGGCGCGATTGTTTTTGGAAATATTTTACGCGCCCACCGCCACGGCTACCTTCGGCGTGCGACCGCTGCCTGATTTTATGGAGAAATACACAGATTTCCAGATTGTACTCGGATCGGGCAAAAATTGCGAGTCTCCCGCGTTTTATCCCTACATTACGAAAAACGAGCTCCAACACTGGATTTTAACCCAACACCCAATTTTTAACGTCGGAAGTCTTTTGCGATTTCTGCCTTACGAGGAGCAATACACAGAGGGATCCATTCGCTCCTCGGTGATCAAAATGGTCACGCCCCCATCCACCATTCCCGGCACCGGCACGGACAATGACGGACGGGTAAATAATCCCCGAAAAACTAGGACGGCGGAATATTCCCCTAGCAGTAGCAGTGGCAACGCCCCGCAACAACAAACGCCACTACAAGAACCTCTCGTTCGGAACGGCGACGATATTCGAATCGTTTACAAGCCGAAGGTCAAAGAGACTCCACAGAATCTCCTTGAAAAAATCCACAGCGTCATTGAGTCGCGAAGGATATTTCCACCGCTCATTTTTGATGAGGTGGCCGCGCGCCCGTTGCGGGCCGGTGGAGAAGTGACGGGTGTCATCAACTGGGTCCACTTGCACACTCCAGGGGATTGGCTTGCGGATTTTGCATACGAGGGGGAATATAGAAACATACATTCAACGGTCGGTCTCATGCTTCGCACCAATGTCTGCGCCTATTTGGCGTCACCACACCGTCGCGAATTGTCAGTGATCGCCAGAGCATCGTCGCCCAAATTATTCGGATTGAATCTAACCCCGGACGTGTACACTACTCTGGATTATCACACGATCCTCGAGCGTGCCCGCGACGATTACTTGGCCCAACTGAAAATATATTTGAATGATGCTCCGTCCGGCTTGAAACGTTCTGTGACTCCGAACATTCGGTTGGAAATATTTCCATTTTCCGACAGGCAACTGGTTGCCAATATGACCTTGCATGGCACTACGACTGGATCTTTTGATTACAATGAGTTTCTGGTTACCAAATATTCAAACGTGCGCGTACTTCGATATGCAAACTATGATTTCGACATTCCGGTGGATGGCAACACCGAATTGAACACCTATCAACTGATCAACGCCATTATTCCACAAATCCCATGTACATCCTATTATCGCGATCCTCTGAAAATGCCCACAAGAATCGAGGATTTACAATTGGTTCTCAAATGTCTTAGCGTTCTGGGATCTGCGTCCGAAGCGCACTGTTCCCTGATCAGTTTCGGATCCCTTCCCAATCGATACTTCATTCCTTCGACACAATATGGGGATCGTTCGGAGTTCGGAATGTTCCGCGGACGTTTTGACTATGATACTGCAGAATGCAGTGTGCAGACGGAGGAGGAGGCGCAGGAAGTAAAATGGATCATAGCCGAATTATACCCGAAAACCCCGGCCGCGAATTCAGCGTACAATTTGGTAGCGCTTAGCAACTTGTGGGAACTCCAGGAACGATTGGGAGAAACGTCCTTGATCGGACGCAAGGTCACCGTCATGACCAAAGGTGAGAACCCAGAAAAGACTTTTATCACAGTGGGCCCGCAACATTATCGCATTCCCGCCTCGTCCACACGGGCTCCCATTGTCAACGATTTTCATTATTGGCTCGGCTGGTTTATGCATATTGCCCGGATGATACCCAGTGTACGGACTCGGCTGAAAAGTTTTGAAATCCGTTCCGCGCTCGCTGCTGAAAAGTCCTTTACTCAGGGTTTCGAGGCCATGACAGACGAACAAATAACAAAATGGTTGGAAGATGAGGGCTACAATCGCCTGCAGGTCGCCTACATGATGTACACCGACTGCCTGACCCAAAATCCCTTGTTGCAGGATGAGGTGTGGCGGAGCCAGGTCAATCAAGTGTTCGAATCGTTCAATTTCAGAGCTCCCTTCCGAAAACCGTAATCTTGTCAAAGTGCAATAAACCTTTTCGTATCAATCGTCATCACCGTCGTCGCGATTATTCGTGCCAGATGACGTAGTAGCACCACCGAACGGCCAGCCAGGACCACGCTGAACGCCAGATTTTTGTGGCACTTTCGCAATCGGCTTGTGGCGTCAGTCTCATCAACGGCGCGCCCAACCGACGTGTCCCGCAGAATGGATCCTCCCGCGATCATCTGGCATCAAGCACGCCTGCCGGTGACTGAGTTCTTTGACGACGAACGGGAATGTTATAATTGCGACGACGGTGTGACCTGCTTGCTTGACGCCACTTCAAACGTCGATATCATTGATCCACAATCCTGGTCACAATGGCATTCGCGATATTTGGTATCCGAGAACGACAAAATAGCAGAGGTGTTGATTGATGAACAAAGACAGCAGGTGCGTTTCTTGGTCAGGAATCGGTGGTTCTTGTTGACTCAGCATCCTCATCACGCACGAGAGTACAGCATCGAAAACATTGAAAATGAGGCATAATAAAAATGAACTTGCAGACCAGGTCGTTTTTTATTCGTATATCCACCATTGTTGTATTCATGCCGGTTGGTCGGACGCAGCATACATACTTTCAAGAAGCACAGACAGACTCAGAGTTTGAAAGGGTTCCATGAAATAGACAGGCGCCTTATCGTCATCTGCCGTATCCGAAATATTTCTCGAAGGGCTTCATTAAATGGACAGGCACCGTGTCGTCATCTGCCATCTTGCGATCTCCAAAATGTTTCTGGTACCTAGCGCCATTGAGGATTGCGTAGTTGTAGGCTACGCGGCGGAATCTCTGGTACAGTTCGTCGCACTTGCGGTCACACAACGCATCCTTGGCTTCTTTCGTCAAGCTGTCGTCCTTGTCAATTTCGATGATCACTTTGCGATACTCCTTCAAGAATTCGTCCCCAGATTCCACATAGTTTTTAGAGTATTCGAGCTGTCTCCTTTCAAAGTTGATCTTGTTGCTCATGGCTTCAAAATGCACCTTGTGGCTTTGAAAGTCACTGCAGGGTTTTCTGGGCGGAGGGACGCCTTCCAGGGGCACGTCACTGAACATGAAATTGAAAGAGGGATTGCTATAAAAGACTTGCAATTGCTCGTCGCTGAGGGCATCGTGGTACAGTAGTCTGGCTACGGACGCATTGGCCATTTGCTCATCGGCTGATGGACCGTCGTCGGACGACGCCGAAGACGATGTGGCGGCGCGCTGTTGACGCTCATCCCTCGTTCCCAAGTCCGCAATGCCGCCATTATTCTTGTCGTAGACTTTGAAAATATCACGAATTTTTGATCTTCGTTTGCCGCCGCCGATGATGGCGGGAGACGGCGGTGTTTCGATGTCGTTCATGTCGTTCGCCATGGTTCGTCGACCCGGTCGGTGTTCGATTGGAAATTTGAGCGGGCACTATCTAAATCATTTTGTTGTTGAAATTAATTAAATTTTGAGTAGTTGTTCGAAAACGCTAGGGTGTGCTCGATACTCGAAATTTCCTTGCATGTTACTCGTATTTGTTTCGCGCCATGAACCTGCTTGAAATCATGGCTGACATGATGGACCCCCGTCGAGATGGATCTGAATATCGATCCAAATCCGATCGTTCTCGTTCGACAAAAAAATCCAAATATACATCGGATTCCGACGACGACGACTACTTTCATCGCCAACGCCGCCGCCAACACCACTCATCCTCCTCCTACTCCTCTTGCTCGGACCCGGATGACGCTTCGATCGAATCCGAACGTGAGGAACCTGCCAAAAACAAGAGCAAACGGTACCACGAACGACGCCCGCCTCAATCTTCCACCACTTTTTCTTCCTCTCGTGCTTCGTCATCGTCAGATCGGGACGGACGGCGGTGGCGGCGACGGGAGGGACACCACAATGGTGGCAACATGAGCAGGACAACAACAGCGACAAACCATTTACATGACGAAGAAGACGACGAAATGTCGAGCGGCGACGATGATTCGGCCCCATCTATTCGCACCAACATTCCAAACCACGCCCGTGGCTTTGTTCCGTATTTTCGTCGGAATACCGGCAATTGTTCAATATTTGCCGCCGGTACACCCGGCGCGTCGGCAGTGTCAGCGGCGCCTCCCAGATCCATTCTAAAAAATACCCCAACGTCGATTCGGTCCGTGTCTGCTCATGTGAATCCGCCTTTGAGTCGAAGACGACTGTCCATTTTGCCGGACTCTGATGACGATGAAACCATGGCGACGGTAACCACGGGACCTGAACGACAACAAGTATATGGGTCGACACGTGGCACTGCCACTGCTACTGACACATTACCCGCTCGTGACGTCCATCGGCAGCCATTGTCGGTCACGGCGGCGTCTTCGTCGGCACCACCACCACCACCACCGCCACCACTTCTCGCCTCTTGGTCACCCGCCAGAACGACGGAATCTGAAAATGCGGCGCAGAGTTTTTGTAATCCTATTTATTTGGAATATCCGCCGACGATCGGCTCTTGGAGAATTGTTCAGGTAAATTTTCGAGACCCGTCCATGGATGTTAGCGTTCGCCCACGTTTTGAAACAATCCGGTTGCCGTCGCCGAGGCGCCAAGGGCGTCATCATCACGCCTTTGCGGACGAAGACGAAACCCCTTTTGATGACACGCGCAGCAACACCTCTTCGATCAGCAGCACCAGAGATTTCGGCATCGACAAGAGGATTACTTTTCAGTATTTGGACAAGAGTGGCCAGTGGCACGCGGGCGATGAAATTGCACTGCCCATGGATTTGTCCGTGGTCGATGCGCAGGATGATCCTTCCGGCCGCCTGGGTTGCTCAACCCCGTTCCAAACAAATTCCGACACACTTCCCTTCTCGGGCCGTACTGCCACGCTGCGATGCTTGTCCGATGACGAAAGCGATAGTGGTGATTAGATATAAAAAAATGATGACGAACGACGTTTCGGTCACACGATGAGATTGTCCACATGTGTGCTCAAAAAGTGCCTCATCTCTGCTCACCACAGCATACATGTCGTGTGCCCGTCGGGTTGCATTAAAAATCACGTCCATATAGTTATCTTTTTTCGACGATCGACGAGTTTTCATAACATGTTGGGTCGAAAAGCGGATCACAGAACGAGCCCAATGAATCGAACGCAATTGCTGGACCCGAATGCCATGTTGCGCGGGCCGGCGCCCAGGTCGAACGAATCGAGCCAAGCACTCTTGGCAGCTGCACCCAAAAATCTGCCTCCGGCAAGCGCCAAGCAGTTTCCCACGACTTTCGCTTCGTCCCATGGCCAAGCCGAAAGATATCGTGGCAATTCCCAGTTCAGCATCCATCTCAACGACGGGTTCTCCCCAATTTGCCCAGGAGAGCAGATATACACTGAGTTTTCCTACAACGGCTCCGGCGCTCCAATTCCAGCAGTGGCTCCCTACTGGTGGGTCGAACAGGTCGCTGCCAATGGTGCCATCAAAGTTTCATACTTTTCAGCACCAATTTTGATTCCACCGACCCCTACCCCCGCATTCTACATGCAAGCTGAGCTTGCGGGAACGCCTGGCTTTTTCGAAAACAATGCCGCAGTAGGAGACACCTGGGCGTTGAGCGGCGTCGCCCCGCTATCGTCGGCCTATCCGAATTTGGCAATGCTCAACAGATTCTATGTGATCGTGCAGGCCTTCCCAGATGCCACCGACGCCGATGGAGCGGGAAGCTACTATATTTTGATGCCTTACATTCCCGTCGCTTCATTGGACCGGAAAACCAAAATCCAGTCCATGCACGCCTTTGATGACACCGGAATTTTGGATGGAACGCCTCGCCTCTTGGATCTCACTTCGGTTAATCTGACTTTTTGCAGCTGGGTTTTGACGCCCACGCCAATCCAACAGATTACCTTCTACACCCGGGTCAAGACCTGCCTGAGAGTCAAACAAAAGTGCTGCAGTCAGTGTCCATTCACCTATATCTTCGGAACTATAAGTGATTTTCTATCTGGTCCAGTAATGTCCGCCGCTGCCTTGCGAAATGGCGACAGACACCCGCAAGGTTTGGATTGTAAGAATTTGATGTGTCGCAGACCACAAATGAAGATAAAATTCATGGGCAAACCCGCATCCTTCCGCGACGAGACGTTTGACGTTTCCCATTTGGAAAACAAAGCCGTAGCTATCGCACCGAATGAGGCTGAGGCGATGGAACGCAAACGAATCGTACCCAAGAAACGCGCCGAGCACGAGGCCTCCACCAGGGGAGACGACAAGAAGGAGACCAAGAAAGTTCATGTCGCCGTCAAATCCAAATCCAAACACCACTCTTCCAACAAGCACCGCCGTCACGGTTCAGAAGACGATGATTCGGATGGTAGCAACTCGGACGACGACGCTGGATCGGATATGCCCGGTGGCGACATGTTCAAAGGCATGAATTCTGCTTTTGGGGGCTTTTTTGACCAGAAGATGAAGAGGTTATTCTGAGTACGCGCGCCTGTGCGCTCCTACACTCTTTTACAGGTGATGGTCCATAAAAATCATTCATAATAGGTCATTTTTGCTTTTTGGCTCGAGTTTTTTGCATTTCCCACGGCCGAACGCGTCTTCATCCGCCGCCGCCGCGTCCGTTTATCCATTCGAACGCGCCAAGAGCCGGTTCGGTTCACGAACATATAATCACAAACCGCCGAGGCACCCACGTCCCAACAAACACCAAATCCCGCGCCCACCTCTGACATTCCGTTTTGTTTTGAAAAGTATTTGTCAATTGCCGACTCGTCGAACGTGCGAGTGTGTGCGTGTGTATGTAATGTTCAAAGTCGTGGGTACCGAAAAAAGACGCCGGCAGCAGCGCGTTTGCGCGCCTCGATTGGTTTCTGACTTGTTCGAAAAATTACAAAAAAGGATTACCAACAAAATTAGTGGTCGCACGGCATTGCGATTTGGATTAATTTTTCATTGTTGTGGCAAAGGGAGGAGGACGAGCAATAGGTTGGAAAGGAAATGGCGAGCTCAAAACAGAGGACTCCGCCCCCCAAGTCGTTGTTTGGATCAGTTACAAAAGAACAAATGGCATCATTGTTGGATCAGGAATTGCTGCGTACACTCAATCCTGGACTCTTTAACAAATTCGGACTCGTCGATAGCAATCCAATCTACCTCGTCAACTTCAAGTCGGTCATCACAAACCACATACCCGTCATTGATTTTGTATTTTCGGACTGTGAAGAAAGAGCAGGCGCTCAACTCGACGCCCGTCTACTGCAAGCCCGTTGGATGAAACGAACAGAAAAAAAATCTCCGGGACTTCCCCCAATCGGCGACCAACTGCCCTATGATTTTCTAAACCGCCTACAAATACATCCCGAGGTGTTGGGCGAGGGCAGGAATGGCATTGTATACCCCGGATTGTTGCGATCCAGTGCCGCACTTGAGACGCAACAAAAATGGCAATGTCATGCCGTACAATCGGCTTCTGTGACGCTCACGAGCGACTCTGTCGAAAAGAATGACACCGACGATGGCGAGCCCAGCAGCAAGGATGACGATGCCGTCGTGAACATTCCAGTGGTACTGAAAATCGCCAACGCCAATGTTGGTTATAGCGAATTTTGGACTTCGCTTTCCTATTGGACCCTGCACTGGCACCATTTGACGGTACTCTTCAGAGAATTGGTTCAAGTGAGCGCCGAGGTGTGTTCGTCGCCAAAAAATTTGAGTCTTCGGGACCAATACGGACGATATTTGAATCTAATCAAGGCCACCATGACCGCCATGTTCAGATTCCAACATCGGCTTGCGGATTCCGTTAAAACCTATCGTTATTTAATCCCCAGCCTGAAAAAACTGAATTTGGTGGGATTGATTACTGGGACGGATAGTTTGGCGGCAATTCTCAAGTACTTTTTCTATAGTCTGCAAGAGGCGCTCTCCGACGGAGGTGGTGGAGGAGGAGACGAAAATTGCACCGACAAGATACTATCATGGCCTCGCATCCGCCTCGCTCTCGCCCCATTTCTGCAGGGATACTTGGAAAGACTGGGGTCGTTGAAACGGGCCAACCGCTCCTCCAATAACGACAGAACCCTGTTCTTCCGGGCCTGGATCATCAGCGCGCTGGCCTATCAATTTTCATTTTGGTGGACTCAACACTTGGATTTGTGCGTCATCATGCTGCAAAACGATTTGTGGTCGGCCACGGGACTCACCGAACCGTTGGCGGCCTGGACTTTGAGTCAAATCGACTCTTTCGGAATCAGCCCGAATTTTCTACGACTATATGACGCGCGCCTGATTCAAAATCCTTTCGAAACCTTCTTCCGCACCAGTGACACAGTCAGTGAAAGTGAAACGACGCAAGATGTTCTCAATCGGGATTCGGCGCCAGCCATTCGAGAAATTTTCAATTCTCAAGTTTTTGGCCAATATCAAATCCTACTGACTCGCTCGACCGGAAATTACCCCGTGGACTCTCCCGCGCTGCTGAGAAGGATAACCGGCCAAGACTCGGCGAAATTGAACTCTGCTCAATGGTCGATGGTTCGATCGGCTGCCGGCCTGCAAAAGGCGAGTCGCCTGGCCGTCGTGCTCATCATGGAGCGATTGGTGGCAACATTGTACGAATTGTGGAATGTCGCCGACGAACAAAGTCGCTTGTTCCAAAAAATTTCGACGCGGATTCGCTTCGACCGATGGCTACAACCTCTCCTGGCCGATTCCACTCAAATAGCGCCCGTATTGGAATCAAAAACCAGCATCTTGTTGCGTTTTAACATTTCTACGTCAGAGTGGCAATTCGGTCAAATCGATACTGCCCGATTAGAGTCCATCTTGCGTCTAAACACCAATGACGAGACGCCGACGTGGAGCGACGAGATTGTTTGGCAGCTCTGGCTTGCGCCTCTGGCCTACTACGGCCAGGTCTATTCCAAATCCATTGGCATTGAACTGAATCGTCGAGTCCATTTCGAACTCGATCATGTGCCAAACTCTTCCAAATGGCTAAAAAATCAAGGTTTCGTCTGGTTTTACAATTTAAAGTCGGGTTCCATCCAGGCCTTAATCTCTCGTCAAAAACCAATCATTTCGATCAAATCCAAATCCTGGTTGGGACCTACGATCCAGGCTTTGTTCTTCCCAAGATCCGCCACACAAAAGGCACCCGAGCAGAAGCACAAGATGACCAAAACTTTATCGCCAAAAATGCAGAAAGGCGAACCGCTATTGCTTCTCGACACCTCTCTGCCACTGGAATTACATCCTTCGGTGGCCCATCTGCGCGACAGTTTCTATGCCAACTTGGCCTTGAACGCGCAGACATGTATCATGTTACTCACGGCCCAGACGTTGTTCAAACACATCAATCGCGATCTCCATCCGAACAATCTCATGTTTGCGTCGACTTGCCACGAACATCTCTTTTTTGACCTCACCATCATAAGGAGCATGTCGACTTCTAAAATCGGCACACGCGATCCCGCATTGTCTTACGAAGTGGTAGAACGAAGATTGTGCATCATTCCCACTTTTGGCATGATTATCAAGATGATTGATGAAGGCTGGAGTTCCCTGGTGGTTCGAAAAATTCGCCAAAATGTCCCGCTCGATGCCATTCATTCCGGTCTGGGCGATGATGGCGGCGGCGTGTCTTGTTACGTCGCCAACAGTGACAATTTGCTTTTGCTTCAAGAAACTGTGAATGAGCAACTGGAGCCCACGACGGACCGAACGGTGTTTGGGGACTTTTTAATTTCCAACCCTCGCACACCGGAGAATCTCGTAGACAACTCTGCCAATATCGATTACGTTAGTTTCAAAGCGAACGATCAAAAAGTGATGCTCCCCGACTTGGAAGATACAATTGCGTCATACCATCGTGCGACGATCCGTTTGGCGCCGTCCGACGCCCACCCAGGACTACAACCACCAGATTTCGATAGTAGTTGGACTCAGACTTATCTGCGAAATTACGCATCGACCGCGACCAATTCCTCTTGGAAGGACTATTTGCAACTGGGGCTCGCGGGACATCAAGACTGGTCTTCGAACTTTTTGAATTATATTCCCATCGAAACGGCCTCTTTAATTGCCTCCGAGGCCGCACGGACGCAAGCATGCTGGGACTTCGATCGTTACAGGCCCATTCCCAAGTGGCAATATCTGAATCGAAAGGCCAAAAGTGTTCCTGGGACCCCGAAGGAAGACGACGACACGCCTCCCGCTGCCATTGTGACCGAAGGCAATTGTGATCAAGTTTTTTCGCTCGTCCGGGCATTTTTCCGGACCACTGGTTCATTCCAGTGTTCGGAGGCTGATTTCATGGCTCAATCACGGCTCGAATCCGCCCGGATTTACAAAATTGTAATCGATATTTCGAGCAATCCGTTCGTGACGGAATCCCCGATTTGAAACCTGCCCTTGCTTGGCCCGCAGGTTTCGTCACACGCGCACGCGTCCGACCACAGACAGCAGCAGCACAAACGGACGCACACATGTGATGATGCAAACATATAAAAGGAATGAATCGAATGCAAAACGTTATTTTTTTAATCAGCATACGGCTCGAATTTGTGCCGCCGGGAACTCATTCGAAATTTGAAAATCATCAGCGTGGACTATGGCGTCCAAGGGTGAGCGAGCGGCAGCGCCGGCGGCGACCAGCGATTCGACTCGCCCTATTCGCATGCCCGCCAGTTATATCGGCATCCGCGGCGGGGAAAATTCCGAAAGCCCCGGGTCGACACTGGCCAAACAGTTCAAAAATTGGCGTCAAGAAAAATTAAAAAAATATCTTGGCTACGAACGCCCTGCTGAAGACGACGACGATGATTCGGAGTTGGTACATTCCGCGGATTTGGACGACGATTCGCGATTGGCTCGCAAGAAACGAAAAACAAAATCGCCCAGTGCGGACATCTGGGAGACGAATGAAAATGGTCAAAAAATACACATCGGGTTCGGCGATTACGCGCAGGACGATCAACGAACGGGCACTTCGCGCAAAATACGCAAAAAATCAAGAGGCCGCAAATCCGACGGTGATGGTGGTGGTGGTGCGTCCAAATCCAAAGCGGAGGCTTCGAATATGTTGGAAGAAATTCTGCCCATCATCAAGACGGCCGCCTTGGGGGCATTGGCAGGAGCGACCTACAGCTACGCCCAAGGTGTCCGCGAAAAGAGTCAAATACTGCAAAAAATTACCATCGAAGACTTTCCGCAGTTGGAGGAGGATGAAAAGTTGTGTGAGTTGTTTCACAAACTGCACGTCTACTACAAGATTTCTCCAGCCTACGAGAAGCAACTCAGAAGTTGTGCCAATCATCTCATCAGCATTTTCAAATCCGTAGTATTTTTTTGCAATGCGGCTGCAAAATGGCGCAAGGGTTATGAGTACTTTAAAAAGGGGTTGGAACAGCAGGCCGATAATTACGTCAACAAGTCCCGCACGCCAGAGAACGCCAGGGTGTATGCTAATGCGCAAGTGAAAAACCATCTTTTCGAGTACACCCAGAAGTATCCTCCGCCTGCGGTCAATTCGACGTTGCTGGAACTGGCCATCTTCTTCCGCTACCGAGCCGGGAGACTGTGTGAGAAAATGTTTCGTCTGGCCAGAGAATACAACAATTACTTGATGTATTGTTTGGATATCTTGCTTCTACCCTCTTACGACCCCAACAACGTCAAAATCCAGTTGAAAATGGCATCCGAGGTCATTAAGTCTGGCAGATTACCAAAAAATGCGCTCTCGCAAGCGACCGGCCACCAAAATGTCGCGTATCAATTGGATTTTTTCGACTACGCCGCCGACGTCGAAGACGTGCGAAGAAAAGAAGTCATTGCGGATCTGATTCAGAGCGCTCGTGCGATGCCCGCGGGCGAAGGCGAAAAATGGATCACGGAACGTCTCGCCGAAATCAACCGACGCATCATTCAAAACGAGGGCAAGGACGAGCTGGCTTTGGATGATTTTTTACGAGAACACTTTAAATACTGGATGTACTGCATGTTGTACCAACAAAAGTCCATGCGATGCGCCGCGCGCTTGTCTCATTTTCGCCCGACGCCCCAATTTTCCGGCACCGGACATGGCGATCCTGCTACTGAAGATGCAGAGTTGGAAGCGAATTTACGGCGAGTGATCAAGGAGAACAGGATGCGCCGAGGTCAAATTCCCGTTCCAAAAGAAGACGCTTCCCAAGTGAGCCATGGATGGACGGCTATGTTGAAGAAGATTTTACCCAAATCCGTTCGCCAAAAAATGGAAATTGTGCTAGGTGGTGGTGGTGGTGGTGGTGGTGGTGGTGGTGACGGAGATGGCTGGAAAACAAATGGTGGGACACCAGGTTCGCCGACGGACGAAAACATTTGGACCTTTCTCGTCCACAATGGCATTGTCAATGACGAAAGCAAAATGACCATGAGCGCTCCGTTGAAGGCCAAATTGTTCCATGCGGCCCGGTGCATCTGGAAGGAGGGCGTTTTGAACTACATGATGGATCCCTTTAAAGATTACATTCCCGATTGCAGAATCAATAATGATTTACCGATACTGGAATTTGACACTGATGATTTGCATGAAATGAATGGTGAGCTGATGCATGTCATTGTTCAATACCGCGACAGTATCGTTACGATGCTGAAAAATGTGTCGGAATCCAGTGCTTACTTGGAGGTCAAAAGTTTGGCGGCGCGCAGTCGAGAAATCAAGCAAAAAACGATACGCATGGCCGAGGAAATGAATGAGAGGACACTTGCGGCCGCACACGGTCCTACCACACTGGCCGATCCATACGAGTCGTCAACCGTGCCACTGGGAACAGCCGCCGCCGAATTTAGAACTCAGAAATATTTGGACACGGGTGGATTTAGTGATGATGATGATGATGACGAGGAAGAGGATGGTGGGGATGGCGATGAGGAGGACGCTGATGAATCTTGGGACGAGCTTGACGAACTGATCGATGAGGTGATGGCAGAAGAGGAAGAATCACTCCCTCGCCAATAGTAAAAGTCCCAACAGAACAAGGGTGGAGAATTACTGTGTAAAAATCACAAATAAAGCCTTCCAACGAACCTAGTTTGAAAGGACATGGTGCGCAGGACTGGGTTATAGTACATTACAGTTGTTTGCGTTTTGGATTGTCCGATAGGCCAGCAACAAAACAACTATTCGAACAATGCCCCAATGGCGAACCGCCGCCGTTCGCCCCCAGTGACTGGTCAACGGGGGTTTTGAAAATGGATCAGGGGGTTGTCATCTTGAATGTCGACCTTGAACTCAAACACCCAGGGTATCGTTTTGGCATCGGTAATGTGGTCGTACTCCCTCGTCTCGTAACAATCGATGATCAATTGAAGCAAAGATTGAAGGTTCCAAATGGGATCACATGCCGCCTGTGCCGGACCCAAATCATCTTTCCATGGATTGTACTCGTCGCAGTTTTTTTCACGTCCGGCACTGGCATACGTCTTTATCTTTTCAATCAGGAAGTATTCTTTCGATCGAGTCTTTTCGAGTTGATCAAAAACGGCCTGTATTTCCGGAATCACAGGCTCCTGATGCTGCATCCACGATTCATGAACGGTAATCCAAAGGTTTCGAAACGCAAAGGCTTGCAAACTGTTGGATAGAAAAACCGCAGTATTTCCAAGAAGAAGATCGGTGCGGGACCGTCCATTGATGACACTGCGATCCACCAGGCTCATCCAAGGAAAGGTCGACAGTGAGGTAGGTGTGGTTCGCGCCCAGCGTCCCACCCAGTTGGCCCAGGGTTGCTCGGGAAAAGAATCCAGATAGGGGCGAACTTTGGTGCTTGTGATGACCGCGGATTCTTTCAGTGCAAGGCGTCTGTTCTCATCAACGACCTTGGACGCGATTTTGGACTCCCGAGTCGCGAGTTTAATATCAGTTTGGTAAATAAAGTACAATGTGAAGTAGCTGATGAGCAAAAAGTAGGGATCCGAGTATTCGGTATTGGGCACGGGCGGCTTGGATTTGCCAAACCAAGAATCGAGAACGGCAGCCATGGGATTCAACACCTTGTCCTGTCCGTGCCGCCAAAACCACTTCATGTTTTGGTAGGCGTTGATATCGTAAACGGGTGTCTTGATTTTCGACAACCAGGCCTTCTTTTCATCCGTCTTGGACAAGAAGCTGCTGAGCGGTTCGGGATTGAAACCAAGCCGGCGGATGGCGCACGATGCAAAACCAAAGTCTATCAAGCGGACCAGCCAGCCGCAAGTCGGAATCAATAATCTTACGGTGCCTTTGGATTTCAAGCGGGTATTATAGGGTTTGCCACCGTTACCAGTGTGATTCAAATGAATAATGTACAGAAGGTGTGTCCATGCAGTGGGTTCTACCATGGTATTGGCGGCGTGCTCGTCATAATGAGTGAAACCTAGAATGGACTGCGAAGCGACCTGACCGAGCAGGACTTGGGCAAACATGCCTGCTGCACCCTTCAAACTGAACACCGGGTACACGTATTTGGAAAAGAGTTCCGAGATGCGTGAACCCGGGCCATCAATGCCATATCGAGTTCTGAATTCGACAGCCGCCTTTAATTTTTCCAGACGCGCCGCAGACAAGTCCGAGGGATTCTCGAAATATTCGACAATAATCTCGTACGAAAGTTTGTGTTGTCTTTTAAACATTTTGTACGGAGTCTTGGAGGCGGGATAGTCGAGTCGGTACAGATATTGGACGCGTTCATCTGAGAATTCAACGTGACTGGCCACTGTAGAGCCGAGAATCCTCCGATTGAAAAGACTCATAAATGGGGCATTTAAATCTTGGCGAATGCGAATCAAGGACGATGACGGTTTTACGAGTGAATATCCCAAGAATTCTGTGAAGATGGGCGTGATTTTAAAGTCCCACAGCTGGCCCACGGCGTAGCTCACGAGCATCTCCATCCAGCTACCATTCGTCACGCTACCAAGAATGTGCCGGTTGCAAAGGGCTTTGAGTGTCTGCGAACAGTTGAACACCCAGTTCCAAGTGTTGACATACAGGTGCCATTGGTAAACGAACCACGCGTTACGCGCGTGGATAAAATCGGAGCTCCGGGGATTTGTTTTCTTCGAGCTTCGACTCTCCATTGCGAATGACTCTGCGATCCAAATTTGAAACAGATTTCGCAATTTGGCTCGCTTGGACGGGCTGATTGTGGAAGGATCGCGACCACCACCACCACCATCACTCTGGAACTCCTTGTCCAATGACGCGGTTTCAAAATCCGTCCACTGAAATGCAACAGTGGCGCTTTTGACGGTGCGGCCTCTCGCGTCGTGGTCGACGACTCTGTCGTCATTATTACCACGGCCTCGTCCGGGAAAGAACGATTCGCCGCCGCTCGCCCACTGTTCAATCAAATGTCGCGGCAGAACCGAAAGTATAAATTGGTCCAGGGATCGAAATCGGCGAGGTTGCAAATATAGTTTTCCATCCCCGTGATGTCGGTCACCGAAAGCCGCGGGACTTTCAAACATTCCGTGTGCTGCATATACGATATTTTCCAATCGAGTTAGAGATCTGAGAGACCAGGCATTCTGAAAGGACGATTGTGCCAATTGCTCATTATCGTTAGACGCCAAGGGATATTCGCTCATGGTCGCAGCACGCGTCGATGCCCAGTCGTTTTGGAGCACTGCCAAAAAATCCAGGGGCTGGATGGCGAAATTCGATTCGGACTCGGCAGACAACCACCAACCCATCAATGCAAGGACGACCACTCGGATCTTGTTGAGAAAAGCCCCGGTGTCTGCCAAGGCGTCCAGTGTTGTCTGCCAGTGAATGGCGACGTCGCTGGGCAGGGGTTGGAATTTAATGACTGCTGGAACGGTCAAAAGAGGTATTTTACGGGGCGCTGGCGTTCCGGATTTGCCTTGGCCTCCCAAAGCTACTTTGCCGTCCAAGGGCGTCGATGATGATGATGTTGTGCCCCAAGTTTGGCATTTTAAGGCAATTTCTCCAGCATAGGCCACGTTATACGAGCCGGCGGCAAAGCCGAGCGGTGCCATCCGTATCACATTCCAACTCCTGCTCCACTCCAGCTGTTCCTCGAGACCGTATTCGGCGAATGGCTCAATGTTCTTACTCAGTTTGGGGTTTGACTTTGAAATCTTTCCGTCTCTGATGGTATATTTGTGCGACGCGGAAAAATCGGTCAACACCTTAAGCAAATGCCGGTTGGCTGGACTTTTGGGATTGTAGGGCGCAAGAAGACCGTCATTTTCCGCCAACAGCCTCATTTCCTTTTTTGTTTGCTCGTCAAACTGTCGGAATGCTTCCTTGGCGAACAAGTCGCCGATCTGCGATTGAACTGCAGGTGAGAGATGGCGGATGCTGTCATGTAGTTTGGGGAACAAGTCCAAAAGTCTTGCGTCATTATCTGCGGTCGCAGGCGACGACGACACTCCTTGCCGATCTTCAGGAGACGCGACGATGGCGCCATTATTTGCAGGCAGCTGGAGCTTTTGTGCGATTAAATTCTTAAGTTTTGGTGGGATTTGATCGAGATGTAACCAACGAATGCGTTGTTGTTCCAAAATGGATTCTATAATCGTTTCATAATGGCGCACCCAAAGATTGCAGGTTTGGCGATTCAAGAAGCGATCGGAAAAGTCCTTTTGACTGTGCAGAGTGGTGTACTCGATCGCGGCATCGAGACGCCAGTCGGCTGGGAACAGGCCCGGTTTGAAAAATGCTTGGGGATCCAACAGTGGCGGAATACCATTACGGATCAAGCACGCGGCATCCTGACCCAACCGACTCAAACGATCGGTGCTGAACAAAACCGACGGATTCATCTCGATCTGCGGGCGATCGTCCAGCGTCCCATCTGGATTGGGCGACGGCAGCCAAGGCATAAAAACACGAGTCGTCTCGTCCTTGAACCGTTCCCTCGCTTCTTCAATGTCGGTTTTAAGGTATATCGTAGTCCACCAATCGTTTACGAGCGTGTCTACAGTCGCTGGTTCATTTTGGACAACGCTGAATTCAGTGGATTCGGCCCGTTCTCCGCGCGCCCTAATCGCAGTTTTGGCGTCTTTCGACAGAAATTGCAACAAGGTCTCGGACAATTGAGCCCTTGCGGAAGCTGATACGCTGGTCGTCGTGGTCGTTAACAATTTTGCCGGCGCGAAAGAACTTCGCAGCTGTATGGGAAGGGTGTTTCGATTGACATTTGTTTTTGCCAAGGTTGTTGTCCATTCGAACATCCAGGGAAAAAGTCGTACCAGTTCAAGAGCGGAAGGGCTTGATGGGATACCCAGGGACGCGGAAGGCGATGGAGTTGATGAAGCAATCGGGTGGTGGCGGTGGTGGTGGTGGTGCTGGTGTTGATGTTGACGAAAAGTTTGATCGGTCGTGGGTGGCGATCGGGCGGCATCGGCAGACATGGTGCAAATCGTCGTTATGGGTTTTTCGAGATTTCGACTGAAGCAATCGCGAAAATGCCAGTCTATTTTTTGCCAAAAATAATATTACACAAAGATGTTCCTTGATTCAGTTGGATTATCGGAATATACCGCTCATCTTGAACGTTCTTTAAAAACTACGGCCACTACTTTTTGCAAAACAGTCGTCCTTTGATCGACCAATAGTTTACAATGTCTTGGCAATCATCTTTGTCGCCGGCGGCCGCCACAACGAGGGCGCCTGGAGGCCCCGTATCCTTGGGGCACCAAGCCAAAATGCAAAACCAAGAGGTCCGACAAAATTGGCAACAAATCGAAAAATCGACATTGGCGCCCGTCCCTCCACTCACTCGAACCTCGATTCCCTCTGCGACATTGCCGGCCGTGTTAGAAAGCGCCGCGGATTCCAAACCTCCAATTACATTCGAGTCGGTTCTGAAGGCGACCGCCAAAGCGGCTGAATCCAATGATCTGGTGGCGGCCGACGTCAATACATTGATTCCCACCGCGACCGTCTCGAGTCAGCGCGTCCCGAACCGTGTCAGCGTGCCAGCGTCTTTACATGAATACGATGGCATCGCCAACGTCGCATGGACGATTTGCATTTTATTCGTGGCTGCGATATTCCTTTTCGGAACCATTGACTTGTTCGTGTACGAACAGTCCTTTTTATTTCACGCCTGTCATCTGAGTGCCCCGGAACGCTCCTTCCTCTCCGAGAATCATCTGTTGCCGGAGTGGTCCAATTGGTACTGCAACCGAGAGGTGCGAATCATTGATACGGTCCGGGATTGGCTTCCGGGTGGTCAAATTTCCTGGACGTGTCCTCATGCGCCACCCCTGCGGCTCATTTTGGAGACACACCATCCCCAATTGTACGAGGAGTTGGTTTTGGATCAAAAATTGCCGTCTGATCCATACAAAACGCCACACGGGGCGGACGATTCCATCGACGCCCTCTCCGGTCTCTCGTGCCATTTGACCCATTGGGAAGGCACAAATCGCTGGTGGTTGCCGTTCGTAGAAATTGTCGATTATGCGTTGAGAGTGTTTTTGCAAATCCACTTGCGATTCGTCAGTGGCTTTTGTCGATTGAATTTTGTGACGGATCCATCCCCGTCGTCGTCGGAATGGATGGGCTCGCCAGAAACCGTCCGTTCGACAGTCGGCCGCCAAAATCTGCAACAACATCAGCAACCGCAGCAGCAGCAGCAGCAGCACCGACGACCCTCGTCTGGCGGTGCGCAAAAAGAACCGCCGGTCTCCTCCAGGTCCTTTAGTAGTAACCACGACAACCATTTGCAAAAATTCACCGACATTGGCCGATGGCAAACTGAATATTGTCATGAATGCAGCGTGCTGGAATATTCGGATCATCTGCCGACATTGAGTCACAAGGCGTATGCGGAATTATTCCATGATGAACAATGTGACGTCGATTCGTTCCCCTTTTCGACCCTAGATGTGCCCCGTGCCTCCATTTTATCAAACCAACAACAACAACAACAACAACAACAACAACAAGAGCACCATCCAAGAACCAGCAGGGAATACCGGAAAAACACGCGCGTCGACTGGATCAGTATTCGATTGCTGAATGGCGACATTGAAAATGATAATACAGCATACAGTTATTACCAAGTGGTTCATTCCAGTCACCGAGATTGGGTGAAAAAATGCCCTCTTTGTACGCAACTTTATGAACAGTTGTCAGCACTGGAAACTCACGACACTCCAACGATCGGTACACTGGGCGTCTGGTTTGTGGTGCAATCGGTGGACTATGAGCATTTGCTCAACCAATCCCGTGATTGGCGACAACAACTGTACTCGGCCGACAATCGAGTTGAATGCCGCTGGATGCATTCCCAATTGCAAAGCACTGTCGCGGGCCATACAACCGACAAGTGGCTCGAACTGAAACGGGTGTACGAAGCTCGGTGTGTCAGCTTTGGTCGTGGTGGCGGTGGTGGCGGTG
>Ga0182014_10001662_pt1 | contig 29378 bp, 22 predicted proteins | sample 612S2DmetaG_FD_120489 | JGI IMG/M metagenome (GOLD analysis project Ga0182014, IMG submission 120489) | Permafrost microbial communities from Stordalen Mire, Sweden - 612S2D metaG | ecosystem: Environmental > Terrestrial > Soil > Wetlands > Permafrost | place: Sweden: Stordalen | collected... | reverse complement strand
TTTCGTCGTGACCGGGCGCATCCCGGTCTCGTTGCCGCAGGCGTCAGGCTCTAAGGTCGAGGAGCACAAGGACAAGACGATCGAAATCGTCGCGAGCGGCGACATCTATCTCGAGGACGCGCCAGTCGCGCAAGACGCGTTCGAGAGCGCGCTCGCATCGCTGCCGCCGGACACGTCCTTCCTGATCCGCGCCGACCGCACTGTCGCCTTCCAGAAATTCGTCGATGTCGCCGACGTTCTGAAGCGGCTGCATTTCAACAAGGTCGCCGTCCAGACCAAAACAACCACAGGAAAATAGATGGCGCGTGGCGACGAAGGGCCCGGAGAAAAGCCGCGTGCATGACTGAAATTCACGCTCCGTCACGGCTTTGCCACCTCGCACGCCCCGCATGCGCCTTTTGCGGCGCCTTTCGTCCTTTACGCCCTGGTCCCTACGCCCGAAGAGGCGCTGCCGCTCGTCGTCGAAACGCAGGGCGCCGTCGCGGACAGCCAGAGCGAAGAACGGGCGCTACAGAAAACGAAGGGTGAGGCGAAGCCGGGCCAGACCGAAAGGCCGAAATTTATCGTAGCGCCGCCGCAGCCGCGTCCCGACGAACAGGCGACGAATGCCGCGGACGAAAACTGGCATGCGACACCGGCGCCCGAGGTGGCGCCGGCCTCCGAGCGAAGCCCAATCCGGGGGGCGCGGGCGCGAATAGCATTTAGGGCGTTGAGGAGCGACAGAACGCGCAAAGAATCAAGGCGGATCGCGACGGCATGATAGGCGAGATCAACCGCCGCGGCGAACTGTTGACAAAACCGATCATGAAGGAACTTGTCTATCCGGACGAAGGGCGGCACGCGCGTCCTTAGGTGGCCGCGACGGCATCTTTCGCTATCCTGACGAACGGACAGATCCGACCGGACGCCTTGAAAATCCGTGTGAGCAGCAATCAGTCGAATCTCGATGCAAGCGCCTTGAAGACTGTTCGCTCGGGCGCCTCTTTCATGCGCCGCCAAAGGAGCTACCCTTGGCGATCGCCGTCGTCTTCGGCCGAAAACATTGGCGCCGGCGGACTGCGCGCCTAACGCCTTTTCCATTGCGCTCCCGGGATAGAGTTGGCCATTTGACCTGTCGACTGTGGGCCCGTCCGGCGACGATGTGCCAGGCGACCAAGCTCAATAGAAACTCTTTACGGCCGCCTCGCGCGCGCAATGATGTCATCAGCTAATTCGCTCTAAGGGGGCTGAGCGGAATAAAAATATAGAAGTAGACTATTCGCCTTCGTCTATTCTATATTTTGAAACGCAATAGACAGGCTTCCTCCAGAGATTGCAAAATGGTTGAGAATTCAGGCGCGTCCGCGCCTCGGCTCTTTCCGAAAATGGAGGTCAAGGCGCTAGGTCACGGGTCGCCAACAGTGGCGACGCCGGCCGTTCAGGTGCGCCGTGGCCGCAAACATCACGCGCAGGGCATCGTCTACGCGCGGGAAAATAAGTGGAAACAGGCGCTTCGTGAATTTGAGGAGGCGGCGCGGCGCGCGCCCGATCAGCCAAATTTTCATTACGCACATGGCATGGCGCTGTGCCACCTAAAGCGATTTGGCGACGCAATTAAAGCCTTCGAACGCGAACTGGCGATCACACCAGATCACGGATCCGCGTTGGCGGAATTAGGCGCCTGCCTGGCGCGAACGGGTCGCACCCGCGAAGGCATTTCCTACCTGCAAAAAGGGCTGCGGCTGGCGCCCAACCTGCCACGAGCTCAATATAATCTCGGGCTCGCCCTGCTGACCGAAAACCGCCGCAAGGAAGCGATCGACGCGTGCGACCGCGCGCTCGAATTCGACGCCGCTTACGCAGATGCTTATCGCATGCGGGGACTGGCGTATGCGATGGCCGGCGAGGACGAAAAGTCCTATAGCGACCTGCATGCGGCAGCGGCGCTGGACAATGACAATTTTCAGGTATTGGTTACGCTCGGCGCGCAACACGACAAGAACTCGCGCGTGCATCAAGCAGGTCGTCTGTTCGAAATGGCGGCAAAGGTCGCCCCAAATATGGCGTTGTCCCAATATGCTTACGGTCACTTTCTCATCAACAACCGTATGTATGAACTAGGGTTGAGCTATATCAATCGCGCCATCGAACTCGATCCATTGCAGCCGTCGCCATATCTCGCGAGAGCATTAGGCTATCTGGGACAAGGCCTTATCGACGAAGCAATGGGATGCTACAGCCGCGCAAGCGAACTCCGACCGGACAGCGTTGAAATAGCGGGAGCGCAGCTCTTCACGTTGCAGCATAAGCCCTCCGTCACTAAAGCGGATCTATTGGACGCTCATAGGAAATGGGGAGCCCTCGCTCGGCATCAATCGCCGAGAGACAGGGTGGATTTTAACAATGATCCGGATCTTCGGCGTAACCTGCGGATAGGATTAGTGTCAGCTGATATGCATCGCCACGCTGTTGCTTTTCTGACCCTTCGCGCATTCGAACAATTGGCGGCGATAGGATATGAAATATTCTGTTTTAAAACAGATCGAAAGCGTCAGGATGACGACTTTAGCGAACGCTATAAAGCAATAGCGAAATCATGGCGTGACGTGTCAGATCTCGATGATCAGGCCCTCGCCGCGCTTATAAGCGAACAAGAGATCGATATACTTTTTGATCTTGCCGGCCATACCGCCGGAAATCGTCTTACCTTGTTCGCCATGCGCGCTGCGCCCGTCCAACTGACCTGGGCCGGATATGTCGGATCTGTCGGTTTAGACACTTATGACGGCCTCATCGCCGACCCAATCGAGATTCCGCCCGCCCATGATGAGTTTTATGTGGAGCCCATTATCCGTCTGCCAGATTGCTATGTTTGCTATCATCCGCCGACTCAAGCGCCGAATGTTGGGCCCCTTCCATTCCTTGAATCGGGCGCCTTCACATTTGGCTGCTTCAATCGCCCGGCGAAAATCAATGCCGAGGTCGGACGCGTCTGGTCGAGGATCTTGGAACAAGTCCCTCATGCCCGCATCCTGATGGTATATGGAGGTCTAGGCGAGGGCAGTACGAGGGAGGCTATTTACAAGGTTCTTGAAAGCGGCGGCGTCATGCGCGATCGCGTCGATCTTGTCGGCGAACATGAGCAATCCAAGTTGCTTCAAGCTTACGCGGAAAGAGTCGATCTGGCTCTTGATCCTTTTCCCTATTCAGGTGGCGTCACGACGCTCGAAGCCATGTGGATGGGTGTGCCGACAGTGACATTTGTAGGAGATACATTCGCGGGCCGCCATTCGGCAACGCATCTTACCGCGGCAGGGCTCGGGAATTTCTGTACGGATTCGATCGAAGCCTACATAAATCTTGCGGTGGATTGGACAAGGCGACCAGAGGAGCTTGCTACTTTGCGCGCTGAATTGCGAGAAAAAGTCGCTGCGTCGCCGTTGAATGACGAGGTTCTTTTTGGCAACAATCTTGACGCGGCGTTGAGAAGCCTGTGGCAAGACTGGCGCACTCTACGTTTGGCGAATCAAGTGTCCTATATTTGACCAAATGATGGAAGCATATCTTGCGAAAAGTTGAAAGCTTGATTCCATAGTTTAGTATGTGGTCGACTAGGTGACTTGTTCAGAGTCTGAGTCACTTCCCTGGCTTGATGAAAGGCAAGGCGCTCCCTGCGAATGCTTTGTCGGTCCGGTTCTCGCTACCGTCGCGCCTGCCCGCCTTGTGAGTTTCAACAAGTTACTGTCATATTTCTGAGGCAACGACAAACTGCTGAGACGTGTCGGTGCGGCGCCGTAAGGCTAAACCGCCGAGTTAGTGTGTTTCCTAAGGCGAGGGGTCAGTCTCGACTTCATGAATCGAAGAATGCTTCCAGACCGGGAGCTCCTGGCTAAAATCGGCACCGCTGGCGGGGACATTCGACCCCGCTGACGAACTATCCGAGGGAACAACATGCATAAGCGAATATTGGTGACCGGCGGGGCCGGCTTTCTTGGGTCGCATTTGTGCGAGCGGCTGCTGGAAGCGGGCCACGAGGTCTTATGCGTGGATAATTTCTTCACCGGCACCCGGCGCAACGTCGCTCATCTTTTCAATAATCCATCATTCGAGTTATTGCGTCATGACATCACATTCCCACTCTATGTCGAGGTGGATGAGATTTACAATCTCGCCTGCCCCGCATCGCCTGTTCACTACCAATTCGATCCGGTCCAGACGACAAAGACGAGCGTCATCGGCGCCATCAACATGCTTGGCCTGGCGAAGCGGGTGAAAGCAAAGTTTTTGCAGGCCTCTACGTCGGAAGTCTACGGCGATCCGATCGTGCATCCGCAACCCGAAGAATATTGGGGTCATGTGAATCCGATCGGCTTTCGGTCCTGCTACGATGAAGGAAAGCGCTGTGCGGAAACCCTCGTGTTCGATTACAATCGCCAACACAAGATGGCCGCAAAGGTGGTGCGTATTTTCAACACTTATGGCCCGCGCATGCACCCCAACGACGGGCGAGTGGTCTCGAACTTCGTGATGCAGGCTTTGAGCGGCGAGGACATCACGCTTTACGGAGACGGCGGCCAGACGCGGTCTTTTTGTTACGTCGACGATCTGGTCGAGGCAATGATCCGGATGATGGCGGCGGGGCGGGAGACGACAGGGCCGATCAACATCGGCAATCCGACAGAATTTACGATTAGGGAATTGGCGGAAATGGTCGTGGAGCTGACCGGCTCGAAATCGAAACTTGTATTTCAACCCTTGCCGGCGGACGATCCCAAACAGCGTCAACCGGACATTCGCAAAGCGATTAAAGAGCTGAATTGGCGACCAACGATCGAATTGCGCGAGGGGCTGATCAAGACGATCGACTATTTTGATGAATTGCGGCGTAGCGGTACAGGACAACAAAGCGTGGGCGCCAGCTGTGGCGGTTGAACCTCTTCTCTGTTGATTTCCACTGAGAATTGGCTCTGACGCATTTTTGCTGGAGGCGATTAGCTACCCCGCGCCGATCAGCCGCGCCTGAAGTAGATCGATTTTGGCGCGCCCGTACATCTGGCGTTTGATGAGTTTGAGACGAGTGATCTGCCCCTCCGTCTGTCCATTGGACCAGGGCGAGATGATCGCATTTCGGACAGCGGCCAGATCTCTCTCAACACCATTGGCGAAAGATCCGGCAAGGGTTTCCTTTCCAGCTTCGAGCCATGCATCCAGCTTGGCGGCCGCCTTTGATCGGATCATGGATTGGAATTCCAGGATGGTCTCGCGGGCTGTAACCAGGTCCTGGACATTTCCTTCAATGGCCGCCACCAGAATGGCTTCAGACCTTGTCAGGTCGTCACGGGCTGACGTCAATAGACGGGCGATGATCCGAGCTGACGGCGTTCGCGCCAGCCCGTTTTGACCTGCCTTTTCCGCAAGGCGTCGGCGTTGCGCCCATTGCGACACCACGCCGCTTCGCCCGGGAAAGCCCGCCGCACGCATTTCGCGCCAAAGCGCCAGCGCATCGCGCTCCCCTTGCTCCCAGCGATCATTCAGCCAGGGCGACCAGCTGTCGAGCGAACTGGGCCTTGTCCGGAAGACATCCGTCCGCTGGCCGCGCAGGACGTCGCGAACAAGCTTGCGGCTGTGTCCCGTCTCCCTCACGATTTGCCTGATGGCGGCGCCTTGCTTCGACATTTTCAGAATGGCCTCATTTGTCTCCTGCCGACGCAGATATCCCTCGTACTGGAGGCGCTCAGCGCAGGTGAGAAGCTTGGGATCTATGACGCTGCTGCCGATAGCCTTTCTGATCTGCCGCATGGATTTGCCGACCGCATCGAGAAAGGCTCGGCTCGCGTTCTCCAGGAGATGCCAACGATCCGCGACTTGTTCAGCGTGCGGCAGGGCTTTGGCGATGGCCTCGCCGTAGCCGCCGCCCCGGTCTCGGGCGACCGTAACTATTGAAGGCCGCTCAGCCAGCCACGCCCGAGAGGTGTCCAGCGCCCGATCTGGCAACAAGGTCACGGGGCGACGGCGCTCAAGATCGTAGACGATCGTTCCGTAGGTCTGACCTCGACGAAACGCGAAGTCGTCGATGCCGACGACCGTAAGCTCGGCGCCACCGGTATGGGTGCTGCGGCGACGGACAACGCGTAGAAGCGTGTCGTTGCTGACGGGCATCATCAAGCGAAGGGCGAAAGCCGCTGCAGGTCTGCCACCCAAGGCCAGACCGAGATGATGGACGATTGTCTCAAGTCTTCCGGTGCGCCGCCCGTATGGGGAAAGGACGCCAATCTCAAATCGTTCACAAAAGATGCGTCGACCGCACAAAACCGCGTCACACCAGAAGCGGCGCGCAATAACGATCAGTTCGACTCGGCGGCCGCCAAGGGGAAGGTCGGCGGGGCGGCGCAAATACCGGCTCTGAATCCGGCGGCTTCTTCGACCGCAATCTGGACAATGACCAAACGGCTGAAGAGACCGCAACCGGATCTGGACGCGGGCGCCTTCCACCGTGACGCCCTCAACTGCAAAGCCATCTGGCGCCAGGCTGGCGCGTTGAAATTGCTGGCCCATTCACAGCTCCTCCGACGAATCAGCAAGAGCGTCCCGGCGAACCGCAGCAAATGTGAGTCAGAGCCAATTCTCAATGAAAATCCCGGGTCAGTTCGAAGCGAAAATCAACACGAAGGCCAATAACGACCCCGAACCTATAGCCCCCCCCGGGTTCGAGAAGGTCTCAGACCCCTCTAAGATGCCACCGGAAGCCCGACCCCAAGTTTGAGACGGTCTCCCGCCCCATGCCATATCCGCTCGTAGAGCCGGCTGGCGCTTATGCGTAGGCACGAAGGTTTGTGAAGGTCTCCATCGGGCTATCATCATCCCGAGCGCGGATTTGCGCCGAGGCGTCCGCAGCCGTCAGTTCATCACGGCCGTCGACGCAACGCTCAACGCGGGCGTCAAGCCGACCGGAACCAACGAACATCGCAACATTCGACGCCGCTGACTTTCATTCCAGGCCGGAGGGCGAGTCGCATTTTCTTTCGTATGCCTTCGTCTGCGCGTAAGACGAAACCCTCGCAATTGGCTCCGCACAATTTGACGACGCCTCCGCAAAGGCGCTTCCTGACAACAAGGTCATTGCGTCCCGCTGTCATCACTATCGCTAAGCGAGGCGCCGACGACCGCTGCGAGTTTGTCGAAGGGACCGCCCGAAGACGTCCAGGTCTTTTCATAGCCGTCGCGCAAAACTTGGTCCTCGAAGCCAGTCTGGCGCAGCGCCACTGCCGTGCCTTTACCATGATGCTCGAAAGTCACCGTGATGACCGTTTCCTGACTGTTGTCCCGCAACCAACTCAGCACGAGCCTCGATGGTCGCACCAATTCCTGATAAATCCCAGTAATATTGACAGAACTGCCATCTGGCCTGCTCAAGCTTACATGATAAGAACCGCCGACATGCGGCTCTTGCGCGACCACTTTGCAATGCGCGCCGACAGGGGCCAGCCACTCCCCCCATATCTCGCTCAACCAGGCATCGAACACGGATTCGCGCGACGCATCGAACCAGCGTGTGATTTCGAGTGAAAGCCCGGATTCTCTAGTGTCGTTCATGCAGCTTCCTCGATACTTTCGCGGGTATGAATCGAATTGACTTTCGCAGGACTTCCGGCGTGACCACGGCGAAACTCGCCCACAGCACAAGATTTATCGTAACTTTCGTCGGCGGCGCCGCACATTCATTCTGTTCAACATCGACATGGCGAGCGGCGCGTCGCCGAGCGCGCCGGCTCAGGCTCGAGACAATCGCTCTGGAATTCGAGCAACGCTTCGTTGAATATTGCAGGAGTGAGGACAGGGGCGGCGTGCATTCCGTTGGGCAGGACGACGAGGCGCGCTCCGGGGATGCAGCGGCTCGCCGTGTCCGCCACGATCCGATAAAATGATCGTGTGCGTTCGCCCCTCGCAATGGCCACTGGCGCAGCTATTTGACCAAGCTCAGCGCAGCTGAGGGGTGTATGCGGCGGGGCGCCGAATAAGAGCGGAATGGTGCGCGCATTATCAAGAAAGGCCGCTCGTATGCGGGGAGCAAGCGTGTCGAAAAGGCCGGGATGACCATTTGCGCCGTCGAAGACGAACCGAACGGCTTCGGCGAGATCACCGGATTTTGTCGCGGAAATCGCGGCGGCGATCATTTCGCTGCGATCCTTTGCGGCAACCTCGGCATCCACCGCATCGGTGACGAAAGTCGCTATTCCGGGCTCGTAGGCGAAGAGGCTCTTCACTAGATCTCGATGTTGCACGGAGAGCGCGAGCCCAAGCGCGGCGCCATACGACCATCCAACGACATGCACGGGACCAGCATTCAGCGCGCGAATGAACCCCGCAAGATCGCTGACATGCGTGGCGAGCGAAAACTGTTCGCCGCTGTCACGCCACGGGCTTAGCCCAAAATAGCGTTGGGACACTGCGATGTATCGATACCCTTGCGCGAGCGCCTCGCATTGCGCGTCCCATGCTCTGTAATCGGAAATATACCCGTGAACGAACACGACCGGAGCGCCTTGACCCCGCTCCACATACGGGAGACTGACGCCATTCACACGGATCTGGTTGACCGACGCCGCCATGAGGCTCTCCTCTACCTTTCATCCAGCGCGCGGTCGAGTTCTGCGCGCAACACGGCCTGGAACCCCGTCACATGCTTTGGGTCGAGCAGCGTGTGATGTTCTCCAGCAACCTCAATGTAGCGGTTTGGCGCGCGCGTAAACTTATCCCAATTCTTGAGCTGGCTTTCCAGATAGTGTTGCTTGGCGCCCCACAGCGGATGAGCGTAAAATACGGTTACCGAGTCCACCGTGCCGGACGGGGAGTAGGTGTGGCCAATGTCCGACAATGACTGCGCGAGCGCAGCCCAAGCCCTGAACCTGGGCAAATCAAGGTCGAGTTCCGTCAATCGTTCTGGAGAAGCAATTCGAATGAGATATGCGCAAGGGTCCTCGGGCGTTCGCGCGGAACGGAGCTGATTCGGTAACTCCTCCATTTGCTGCTTGTTGATTAGCGACAGAAAGAAAGCCAGCATAATAGCGCTTTCAACGGCGTCGACCTCACCCCTCGGATGTCGAATGTGAGGAGGGGCGTCGATGCTACCAATGAAGGCGACGCGCTCGCCCTGCGACTCAATCATCCTGGCGATAGGCAGCGCGACGGGCCCCCCGTAGGAATAGCCCGCGATGGCGTAGGGTCCACGCGGCTGGCGGCTGCGAATGGCGTCAACATAGGTGCGAACCAATTCGTCAAAGGTGTCGAAGTGCCTTTCGCCTTCGTTGAACCCACGGGCGCGCAGCGCGTAAAACGGACGATCGTTGGCGAAGTAACCGGCGAGGTTGACGAAAACGAGGACCTCGCCGACGCCTGGGTGAATGCAGAACAAAGGCGTTTTGCCGCCTGTGACCTGCAGAGGTACGATCGGATCGTATGCCTTTGCTCTTTGTCGGCTCTCGGGATCCGCGCGAGCCGCAAGCGCGCGAACGGTCGGATTCTGGAGAACCGCCATGATCGGAACGTCCCGTCGACCACCCAGGCGTTGTGTTAGTCTTCGCGTGAGCGTGAGTATATCAAGCGACGTCCCGCCGAGATCGAAAAAGCTCGTTGTCGCACTTATGATCGATGGATCGAGTCCGAACATTTCGGCATAGATCTGCGCGATCGCCACTTCGACCCAGCCCGCAAGGGGCGTACGCTCACCCGATTGGCGAGTCGTTACGCCAGCTACGTGGGCCTCATGAGCCGCGTATTCTCCGGCATCGAGGCGATTGCGCAGAATCGCGCGCTGGATTTTGCCTAGGCTCGTCTTTGGGAAGGCGTCCTTCGGCAGCGGCAGGATCAGCGCCGGCCTGAAGCCCCACAGAAGAATGACGGTGCTGCGGATCGCGATGACGAGCTGATACAGCCTGGCCTCATCGTCGAGCGGGAACGAAGCGGCGAACGCGACCACGAGCTGCTCAGTGTCGGCCGCTTTCGGACGTATCGAGAAGGCGGCCACGTAGGAGCGTTCAATTCCCTCCAGTTTCTGGAGAGCAGTCTCGAGCTCATGGCTGTGGTAATTGGCGCCGCTGACGATGATGGTGTCCTTGCTGCGGCCGATGACGCTCAATCGGCCATTCTCTATGCGTCCAAGATCACCGGAACGGAACCAACCGTCAGCCGCGAACGCCGCGCGCGTCGCCTCCTCATCGTTGTAGTATTGGCTGAAGACCATCGGGCCGCGAAACTCCAATGAACCCGATTCGCCGGCTGAAAGAACCGCGCCGCGCTCATCGACTATGCGCATCTGGAGCCCGGCGATCGGCAAGCCGAGAGAAGCGAACTCACGATCGGCATCGGCGTCCGGGAACTCCCCCGAATACACCGAACCGGCGCAAGTCTCGGTCATGCCGAATGCGGGCCACAGCGCATCGCGGGCAAGTCCATATGTCGCGAGCAGATCGACAAAGCGCCGCCCAGTCTCGACGACTGTCGCCTCACCGCCTGAAATGATGCGCCGCAGACTGGACAAATCGAAGGCGTCATGCCGAGTTCCAAATGCTTCCGGGCCTGACGAAAGAAGCGCGGCGTTGATCTGGCCGAAAAGGAAATTCGGTGCAAAGGTCATCGAAACCCGTTCCCGATCAATGAGGCGCAGGAACAGCAGCGGATCGGTGAGAATCTCCGTTGGCTCAACATGAAGTTGGACGGCTCCGACAAAGAGCGGCAGGAGATGCGCCTCGATGAGCGCGGCGACGTGATCGAAGGAGATCCAGTTGAGCGTGACATCGGCGGCGCTCAGCCCTTGGCGCTGGGCCTTGCCCGCCAGGGAGGCGAGAAGATTGCGGTGAGTCAGCGCGACTGCCTTTGGTTTGCCTGTGGATCCGGATGTCAGCACGAGGACGGCCGGCTCATCGAGTTGCGCATCGTGGGCAGACTCCTGAGGTGCAGCGGCCCGGAGAAGCTCGATATTCGCAGCTGCGCCGGCGTCTGGCAGCTCCTTTCTTAGCGCATCGGTCGCAACGAGGAGCGGACCGTCAAGCAAGGCGTCAACATGAGAAAGGTGCCTTTTCCAGCGCTCCTCGTCGTTGCGAATCGGGGCGAGGGGGCAGGAAATAAATCCTCCCAACAGGCAGGCCCAGAAGGCGGGGATGAAATCGCTCGCCCGTTCAAGCAGAAGCGCAACCCTCGCGCCGGGCTGCAGGCCGAGGGCCTGCAGCCCGCCTAATATGCATTGCGCATCGGCGAGCAGCGCCGGATAAGTGAGCAATGCAAACTTGCCGTCGCGGCTTCCCGGCGTCAAACCCAAGCCCGAGCGGGGATGCTGTCTTGCAGCCTGCAGAAGGAGGTCCGCGACCCCCGCCGGGCAGCCCGATTGCCGATTGAACTCAGCGGACGGTGTCGTCGACGCTCCAGTTAATGCTGACATGACCGTGCTCCCTGCATCGAATACAATCGACATGAGTAAAAATGGCCGCTACAGAGACGTTGCAATGGCCTGCGTCATGCGGCATGGAGTTACCTCTGCCATTTACTTCGTGGTCATTTGAATTGCAGCGGCGTCAAACCTTGTCGACGGCGCAAAACGCCAACCAGGAAGCGAGCGCTTCGTGACGCACATAACTATGTCGCGTGCTTAATCTATTGACTAATATCTACAAACACAGAAGGCAGAGTTGCTGGGCAGCTCATTAAGCCAGATGGGTTTAATGTCGCGGCGCTGAGAGGACCGTCATCAAGATTCCGTCATTGTCCGCGGGGGTAGCTGCCGAGGAACCTGACAGCGACGCCGTATTGTTGCAGCCCCCCGAGAGCATCTTTGACCGGCGGATCTAAAACATGCCCGTCGCAATCGATGAGGAAGTGATAGCGGCCAAAGCCGGCGCCGGTTGGTCGCGGGTCAATGCGCGTTACGGGTACGCCGCGACTCGCGAATGAATCGAGGACGTGGCGCAGCCAATCGAGGTGGTCGTAATCGGCGACAGCGTGGATCGATGTCCGGTCTTTGCCCGAGCGAGGCGCCGGGGGACCCGGACGGCGCAGCAAGACAAAGCGCGTGACGGAGTCGTTGCGCTCGCCAATGTTGTTGGCCAACACCTCAAGGCCGTAGCGCGCCGCAGCCATTGGAGCCGCGATAGCGGCCGTGCGCCCTGCCCGGACCTCTGCGACGCTGAACGCGGCCGCCGCCGTCGACGAGGCGTTGTCTTGTTTGGCGTCAGGCAGCCATTGCTGGAGCCATGGTCGACATTGTCCGAAGGCATGCGGGTGAGTAACCACTCTGTCGATGGCGTTCAGCTTTGCGCCAGATAGCCCCATCAGGGCGAACTCGACCTTTAGATGAACTTCGGCCACGATGTGCAGGAGACCGCCAGAGACGAACTCCACCATCGTCGCAGGCACGCCGCCTTCGATTGAGTTCTCCAATGGAGCCATTGCGGCGTCTACCGCGCCGTTGCGCACGGCGTCCAACGCTGCCGCCACGGTGGCGAATGAGATGCATTCCGCGTCATCAATGCCCGGCAGTGTGCGTAGCGCGGCTTCAGTGAAGGTCGCTTCCGGTCCAAGATAGGCATAGCGCGTGATCCTTTGCCTCTCAACGGCGTTGACCACAGGCTGCACCCGGCGCATCTCCTGCGTTTTGAGAGATCCGCACGGCTCCTTTTGAAGGAGCGCCTCGCGTGACGATTGAAGAGCGTTGATGTTGATCAACATGACGATGGTTCTCCTTGGCGGAAGGTACAATCAGACCGGCTCGGCGATTAGCGCGCGAGGAATGTTGGCCGCCATCGTCGCTTCCCAGGCGGGCATCGCGCTCATTGTTCGATACCAACGACGAATCGCACCGTAGGACTCGAGCGGCAATCCGGCGACCCGCGCATAATTCAACGGGGCAGCAAGCGAAAAGTCGGCGAGCGTTAGTCGGTCTCCTGTGACGAAACGACGTTTGCTGAGTTGTCCGTCGAGAACGGCTGCTGTGCGGTGAAAGAAGCCCGTCGCCTTGGCGATCACCGCGGGGTCGGGTTCTCCGCTCTTCATCACAAATGGCTTGACCAGATTTTCGGAAATGATGGACCCGCATGCGGGATCCCAATGGGCGAGGTCCCAGAACTGCCATCGCGTCACATCGATGCGGCCTCGTTCATCGAGCGGAAGCAGGCCGGCCTCCGGAACTTTCAACGCAAGATATTGCAGAATGGCGTTAGATTCCCAAAGAATGAAATCGCCGTCCTGCAGGGTTGGGACGCGCATGTTTGGATTGAGCGCGAAATAGTCGGACTCCCTGTGTTCATTCTTGGTGAGATCGACGACTTTAATGTCAACGGCGAGATTCAGATATTTTGCTACCGACAATACCTTGAATGTGCGTGGCGACGACGGAAAGATGTGTAGGACAATAGACATTAACTGTTCTCCTCAAATATGACGGGAGCCGCGCAATGGTACGGACGCGTTGGCGGCGCGCCCGCGCAATCCGACCAAAGCCGAGGACGACATAGTCGGACGATCCGCAGCCATCGAAGCCGACGACATGAACCGCCGGGTCTGGGGCGGACACACGATCACGAGACGAAGACATCGCCTTCGGTGGGCTCTGCGCCCGCTTCCGGCTTCGCGGCGGTGGAAAAGGATGCCTGAAGCTGGGCGCAGCGTAGGGGCAAGCATGTGTATTGCGGGACGACATATCGTTAGGTCCGTTTCAGCATTCTGGGGCCCTGTCCGCCACAATTCGGCTTCAAAAGTATATAAAGTCGATGGAACAGATAGACTTTATTGCCCTGACATGTTAGATTTAGCTTAGCAGCTTTACGAAGGCCTGCTTTTCACGGAGTAGGTTGGATTATAACTGGAGTGGGCAAAATGGGCTCCACCGAACATTTGAGAGAAACAGATTTTGCGCGGGCAAATCAGGAGCTGTCCGGTTCTGCGCGCGATCATCCCGACATGCTCGATCAGTGGATGGGGTTCGTCGCGCGCAATATTCATACATATAGTCTTGGAACGGCGACGCCCGGACCGCCAGGCTTTCAGACCCAGGCGCGAAGCCGCGCGGTCGCGAACTTCGCGATCGTGTCGGGCATGACGGCGGGCAGATATAGACTGCTGCGTGATGTCGCGGAAATCGCCGGGGACAGCCAGGACCGGTACGGTCTTTACATATCGCTGCGGGGCGAGATGCAAATGTCCCAATTTGGCCGAAGTCATTTGGTCGGCCCAGGGTCATACGCGTTGATATCTGCATCCGAGCCGAGCATTCACGAAGCTGCCGGGGACAACTATTCCATATGTTTCCTGATACCACGCGAATTCGTCGATCAACGGGTCGTTAGCGGCGAGCGCATCTGCTTGCGGCAGTCCGCGAACGGAAAAGGGTTGCATAATCTCGTTCTCGAATCCGTAACGGCGTTCGAAAAAAACGCCTGGGATATCACTGACGACGAATTCGAAAAGTCAGCGCGCATCCTCGCCGACCTTGCCCTGCTCGGGCTTATCGGCTCTGCGGATCAGCGCGCAGGCGAACGATCGGTCCGCAGCGGCAACCTCGCCCGCGTGAAACGCATCTTCCGCCATCGGCTTTCGAACCCGGACCTGACGCTTTCGGATGTTGCGCGCGAGGCAGGTCTTTCGCTGAGCTACCTGCATGAATTGTTCAGGGACGACGGCGCAGGTTGCACGGCGCAGGAATATTTGAAAGGACTGCGCCTTCAACGGGCGCGCGAACTTCTGGAGCTTTCGTCGTCGCGCAAGACGACCGTTACCGACGTATCCCTGGAGTGCGGCTTTTCAAACATGTCGCACTTCAGTGCGGCTTTCAAACGCGCCTTCGGCATTTCTCCTACGGATGTGACGAGAAATCGGCAGCCGCCAAACTCCGGCTCGGGCAAAAGACAGAGCTGAGGACGGAGAGCATCATGACCAATGCGTTGAGACTGAGAGAATTCATATTAGCGCTTGCCGATCTGCTCGATGGCGCGCCCGATGAGGCGACCATTCTGGGTGGGGGCGCGAGCCTCTTGGGCGAACTCCTGCGCCACGACGACTGGTTGTCGGGCGCGCTGGCGGCGCCAGATCCCGTCAGTTACCGACAGAACCTGCTCCATTGCGATTCGCGCGAACGCTTTTCGGTTGTGAGCTTCGTCTGGGGCCCCGGCCAGAAAACGCCCATTCACAATCATACCGTCTGGGGACTGGTCGGGGTCTTGCGGGGCGCGGAGCTGAACCAGCGGTTTCGCCGGCTCACCGATGGCGGCTTGGCGTCCGATGGCGAGATCAAGCGACTGGAGCCCGGCGCGGTCGTGGCGCTATCGCCATCGGTCGGCGACATTCATCGCGTAAGCAACGCCTTCTCCGACCGCACTTCGATCAGCATCCATGTCTACGGAGCCAACATCGGCGGCGTGGAGCGCGCGGTCTTCGACGAAACGGGCGCGAGCAAATCTTTCGTCTCGGGCTACTCAAATGCTCTTTTGCCAAATATATGGGATCATTCGGCGACAGCGACACACGAGAAGCGTGCATGACGCGGCAGCTGGCTTAAGCCAAGACGCGTGAGGCGCCACCGGGCAAAATTTCCGGCCCGAATGTTTGCTTGTCCGCCGCTCGGCTGATGATCACGTCGGGCATCGCTTCGTGCAGCGTTTCGACGAGGAGCGACTCGAAAAACGACGTCAGTTCGGAAAACCGATGGCGATGATTATAAAGCACGAGCGAAACATTCGGAAGATCAGGCAATCCAACCCCAAGCTCCAGCGTGCTCAAAGACCGCGGCGTTCCGAGCGAGGTGCGAACCGTGATGCCGATGCCGGCTTCAGTCGCGGCCCAGAGCCCCGCCAGGCTGGGGCTGGTGAAGGCGAGGCGCCAGGGCATGCGCGCGCGGTCCAGGGCCTCCACGGCCATCTGCCGAAAGCAACAGGGCGGATCGAGCAGGACCAAGGGCACTTCGTTGTTTTGATCGAAACGGAGCGCCTTGCGTCCGATCCATCGCACCTGGAGATCGGCGGAGAAGGATGCGCCCGCGCGATCATCGGATCCAAAAGCGAGGGCGAGATCCAGCAGTCCCTGGCTGAACATCTGCAGGAGCTCGACGCTGCGATCAGTCCGCAATTCAATATGGACGCGCGGATGCGCTTCGCTGAAGCGAGCGAGAACCGCGGGTAGCCAGTCGACGGTGAGATCAAAGGGCAGACCGAGGCGCACGACGCCCTCAATATCGACGCCGCGCGTGACGGAGACCGCTTCGTCGTTCAAGGCGAGAATCCGACGCGCGTAACCAAGCAGAAGGTCGCCGGAATCGGTCAATCTTATGCCCCGACCCTCCTTTCGGAACAGGGCTTTCCCGACCTGTTCCTCAAGTTTTTGCATTTGCAGGCTGATCGCGGAAGGCGATCGCCGGAGCCGCTCCGCGGCGCGGCCGAGACTGCCGAGTTCGCTGGCGATCGACAACGTCCGCAAAAGGTCCATGTCGAGGTTGGTCAGCCGCATTTTGAGTTTTCCCAACGAGTCGATTGAAAATTACGAAATTTTCAGAACGCTTCACTCCTGTATGAATGGTATGTATTATCTACTATTTCCATGGAAATAAAAGTCTGGAGTTCCCGGAGCTTGGCAAAGGCATTCTACGCGCGCGCGATCGCGCCGCTGCTTCTTCTGCTCGCGTGGGAAATGGCCAGCCGAACAGGCCTCATTCCGCAACGCGCATTGGCTTCGCCATCGAGCGTCCTTGGCGCATTGCGCGATTCCATCCTGTCGGGTGACATCGGGCGCCACCTTTTCGTTTCGCTAAGTCGCGTCCTGGCGGGGCTTGCAATCGGCGTGACCACAGGAACTATTCTCGGCGTTCTTGCGGGTCTTTCCCGGCTCGGCGAATTGGCTATTGACGCGCCGATGCAGATGCTTCGCGCGCTTCCCTTCCTCGCGCTGGTGCCTCTGTTCATCCTCTGGTTCGGGATCGGAGAACAGCCGAAAATCGCGTTGATCGCGTTGGGCACGACCTTCCCGATCTATCTCAACTTGTTCTCCGGCATTCGCGGCGTCGACGTCAAATTGGTCGAAGCCGCACGATCCCTTGGCCTCAATCAGCTTGAATTGATTTTCCATATTATTTTGCCCGGGGCCTTGCCTTATTTTCTTGTCGGGTTGCGCTATGCCCTCGCGGTCGCCTGGCTCAGCCTCGTCGTCGCCGAGCAGATCAACGCGACGAGCGGCATCGGCTATCTTATCATGCAGGCGCGCGAGTTTTTCCGCACGGATATGATCGTCGTCGGTCTGCTGATCTACGCGTTCCTCGGGCTTGCGACAGATCTCTTCGTGCGTGCGATTGAGCGGCATGCGTTCGCCTGGCGTCCATCCTTCGTGCGGAGCTGAGACGATGACGACCGCCAACATCACCCCCGCAAAGAGCGAGGCGCCCACGGTCCTCGCGTCAAGCCTAAGCCGGCGCTTTGGCGATCGCATCGTCCTCGACCAGCTCGATCTTTCAATCGCGCCCGGCGAATTCGTGGCGCTGCTGGGGCGCAGCGGATCGGGCAAGACGACTTTGTTGCGCCATCTCGCCGGCCTCGATCCAGTCGAGTCGGGCTCTCTGTCCTTGCCGCGAACGCGCGCTGTCGTCTTTCAGGAGCCCCGGCTCGTGCCCTGGAAGCGCGTCCGGCGCAATGTCGCGCTCGGGCTTCGAAAGGCGGACGCCAGCCCTCGCGCCATCGCCGCGCTGAACGAAGTGGAACTCGGTCACAAAGCGGACGCCTGGCCGGCGACGCTCTCGGGCGGAGAAGCGCAGCGCGTCGCGCTCGCGCGCGCCCTGGTGCGCGAACCAGCGCTTCTCCTGCTCGACGAGCCCTTCGCGGCGCTCGACGCATTGACGCGCATGCGCATGCACGGACTTGTCGTCGATCTCTGGCGCCGCCATCGTCCGGCAGTCTTGCTCGTGACGCATGATGTCGACGAGGCAATTTTTCTGGCGGACCGGGTGCTCGTCCTCGTCGACGGAAAAATTGCGACGGACGAGATCATAGATCTGCCCCGGCCCCACGCATATGAACAGCCCGGTTTCATCGCGGCGCGCCGGCGGTTGCTGCAGGCCCTTGGCGTCGTCGTTCCGCCCGCCCACATCGTCGAAGCTCCGCGCGCATTGGCGAAGGCGGCCGCGCGATGACCCCCGCTCCGCCCGTTTTCCATTCCACGTCGCGCCGCCGCTTCCTTGTTCGAAGCGCAATTTCGGTTGCGGCGCTCGGCATTAGCCGTGGCGCATATGCCGATAGGTCAGCGGCCTCGCTGCGCGTGGCGCAGGCCAAGGGCCGGTTTGATTTTGAAGTTCTGTTTGGCGCCGCCGGCGTGACGACCCCGCCCTATCCCGTCGCCTACAGCGAATTTGCGGTAGGCAATCTCGTCGTCGAAGCGATGAACGCGGGCGCGCTCGATTTCGGCGGGATGAGTGAGGTTTCACCGATCTTCATCGCCGCCAACAATCCGCAGCTAAAGATCGTCGCGGTGTTCAAGGGCGACGTCAACACGCAGGTGATGCTCATTCCCCACGAATCCACAATTGGTTTGGTCGCCGACCTCAAGGGCAGGCGGGTTGGCTATGTGCGGGGGACCGGCGGTCATTACTTTTTGATCAAAATCCTGGCGGAGCTTGGATTGACCTTTCGCGACATCACGCCCGTCAATCTCTCGCCCGCGGATGGACAGGCGGCGTTCGTGAGCGGCGCGATCGACGCCTGGGCCATATATGGTCATTTCGGTCCGCTGGCGGTGCATAATCACGGCGCGCGTGTTCTCAAGACGGCGCTTGGCTATCTGTCGGGGAACTACCTTCTCGCGGCTCATCCGGAGGCGATTGCGGATCCCGTCCGGCATGCGGAGATCGGCGATTTTCTGCTGCGCCTTCGCAAGGCCTATGGCTGGCTCAACAGCAACCCGGAGACATGGGCGCCAATCGAGGCGAAGGCGCTAGGCTTGCCGCCGGAGATCATCCTCGAAGAGCTGCGCAATCAAAGCGCGCCGACGCAAATTCTCGCGGGGGATGCGGCTTCCATCAAATCCCAGCAGGAAGTTGCGGATGTTTTCTTCACCGCAGGTCTACTGCCCAAACCCATCGATGTGACCCCGCTTTGGGATCACAGCTTCAGCGCCCTCCTTCTCGAGAATTAGAAATGACGCATGAGAACGTAGGTCTCGACGCGCTGCTCGCGTCGCTGACGAGAGAGTTCGCGGCGCGCGCCGCCGAGCATGATCGCGATGCATCGTTTCCGTTCGAAAATATCGAGCGGCTGCATCATCTCGGACTGCTGTCGCTGACGGTTTCGCCGGACTTCCGCGGCGGTCAGCCCTCGGCTTTTGGCGGGGACGAACCGAACCTCGGACTCGCCGCGCAGGCCGTGCGCGCTGTCGCGCAGGGAGAGCCCTCCACCGCGCTCGTGCTGGTGATGCAATATATCTTTCAATATTCGATCGGGCGAACGCAACAATGGCCGACGCATTTGCGTGCGCGCGTGCAAGAGGATGCGGTTCGCAGCGGCGCCTTGATCAACGCCTTGCGCGTCGAGCCCGAACTCGGGACGCCCGCCCGTGGTGGATTGCCGGCTACGCTCGCTCGGCGCACGCAGGAAGGTTGGCGCCTTTCCGGCCATAAGCTCTATTCGACGGGCATCCCGGCCTTGACATGGCTCGCGGTCTGGGGTCGCAGCGATGAAGACGAGCCGCGCGTCGGGACCTTCCTCGTCCATCGACAGACGCCGGGAGTCAGGGTTGTCGAAACCTGGGATCATCTTGGGATGCGCGCGAGCGGCAGCCATGACGTGATCTTCGAGGATGTCCTGATTCCGCTCGACCATGCCGTCGACATCCGCCCGCAGGCGGCCTGGGCGAACGGCCTTCCGGCCGACGAGGCGGCATGGATCGTCGTGCTGCTGAGCGCCCTCTACGATGGCGTCGCCCGGAGCGCGCGCGACTGGTTCGTGGCTTTCGCCGGCGCTCGAACGCCTTCCAATCTCGGCGCGCCTCTATCGAGCCTCGCTCGGTTTCAGGAGGCGGTCGGCGCCATCGACGCGCTTTTGCTGACGAATGCGGCGCTTCTCAAAAACATCGCCGATGCCGTCGCGCGGGGCGACTACCCGGCGGCGGACGACAGCAATCTCGTCAAATATATCGTCACGAAAAATGCGATCGAGGCTGTGGAGACCGCGATCCGGTTCTCCGGCAACCATGGTCTCGCACGAGCCAACCCGCTCGAACGTCATTATCGCGATGTGTTGTGCAGCCGAATACACACGCCCCAGAATGATGCGATCCTCGCCAGTGCGGGGCGGCGCGCCTTCGCCGAACTTCAATTGAATGGAGCGGCCTGATGCCCGTTGAATTTATCGGGTTCGCCGCGACTCAGGAATTTTCCGAGGTCATCCCCCGGGCCGGCCCGGTGATCGATAAAGATTACCTTAGAGATGTCGTTCAGGCGCATGAGGCCGGCGGCTTCGACCGCGTTCTCGTCGGTCACACCAGCGCTTCGGTCGATGGCTTGCAGGTCGCTTCTTACGCGCTCAGCCAGACGCAGCGCATCAAGCTTCTGCTTGCGCATCGCCCGGGCTTCATCGCGCCGGCCTACGCCGCGCGCATCTTCGCGACATTTGATCAATTCAACGATGGACGCGTCGCGATCCACATCATCAGCGGTGGCGATGACGTCGAACAGCAGCGGGATGGCGACTATCTCGATCATGACCAGCGCTACGCGCGTTCGGCCGAGTTCGTCGACATTCTGAAGCGCATCTGGGGAGCCGACAGGCCGATTGACTACGAGGGCGTCTATTATCGTTTCGCCGGCGCCTTTTCCTCCGTCAAGCCGATTCAGCAACCGCATATTCCCATTTTCTTCGGCGGTTCCTCGGAGGCCGCTATCAAGGTCGCCGGGCAGTTCGCGGATGTCTTCGCGCTGTGGGGTGAATCGCTCGCGCAAGTGCGCGAGACGATCGCGCGCGTTCGCGCCGCGGCTGTGCCTTTCGGTCGCGCGGATCACATTCAGTTCAGCCTCTCGCTACGCCCGATTCTCGGGACGACCGAAGCGGAGGCGTGGGAAAAAGCCGAGCACATTCTGGCCCGCGCCAAGGCGGCGCAGGGGCTGAACGCATTTTATCAGCGCGGCGACGCGCCCGCCAACACCGGCTCGCGCCGCCTCCTCGACGCGGCCGCACAAGGGCGCGTCGTCGACAAACGACTCTGGACCGAGATCGCCGCTTTGACAGGCGCGAGAGGGAATTCGACGTCCCTCGTCGGCACGCGGGAACAGATCGTCGAATCTCTTCTGGACTATTATGATTTGGGCATCACGCATTTCCTCATTCGCGGCTTCTACCCGCTGCAGGATGCAATCTCCTACGGCCGCGATCTCATTCCCTTGGCGCGACAGGCCATTGCGGCGCGCGACGCTTCGACGCCAGCTCAATACGTGAAGGCAGGATGAACGGTCCGCAGATGCCGGGCGCCGCCGTCGAGCAGTTTCTCTTTTCGTCGTCGATAAGCAATTTTCAAAGGAGGTTCCTTCATGTCGGTAGTTGCTCCCGGGAAGCGGGTCACGACGGCCTCCGATAATCTTGATCTCTTTGCTTATCCCGGCCCGCAGCCGACGATCGAGGCGGAGCGGCTCTTTCGCAAGCAACGGCTGGCGGCGTCGTTTCGTCTCTTCGCGCGCTACGGATTCGATCACGGCCCAGCTGGTCATATCACAGCGCGCGATCCCGGATCGCCCGATCATTTTTGGGTGAACCCGCTCGGCGTTCATTTCGCTCATATCCGCGTTTCGGATCTCCTGCTCGTCAATCACGCCGGCGAAATCGTCGAAGGCGATCGACCCGTCAATCGCGCCGCCTTCGCCATTCATTCCGCATTGCATAAAGCGCGGCCTGATGTCGTCGCCGCCGCCCATTCTCATTCGATCCATGGGAAGGCCTGGTCGGCGCTTGGCCGGCTGCTGGATCCATTGACCCAGGACGCCGTCGCCTTTTACGAAGATCACGTTCTCTTCGCGGATTTCTCCGGCGTCGTTCTCGAAACCAGCGAGGGCGATCCCATTGCGCAGGCGCTCGGTCCGCATAAAGCGGCGATCCTCCAGAACCATGGCATTCTCACCGTCGGCGCCTCAGTCGAAGCCGCGGTCTGGAACTACATTTCCTTCGAGAACGCCTGCCATGCTCAATTGCTGGCCGAAGCCGCGGGCGCGCCAAAGCCCATCTCGACGGAAGTCGCACGGCATACGGTGTCGCAGCTCAAGGGCATGGACATCGCATGGTTCGCATTCCAGCCGCTATGGGATTTCATCACGCGCGAACAGCCCGATCTCTTCGATTGACTTGAACGAGCGATTTCAATGATTGACGGAAGCCGTGGTCGCGCCTCCGCGACCAGCGCAATCGCTCAACCACGCCAACCCATATGGGGTCAGGCGCGCGGACGCGCTCCAGACCCCATATGGGGTCAGGCGCGCGGACGCGCTCCATCAAGAAACATGGCGACCGTCTGCGCGACGAAAGCCTCGCGCTCCTCCTGTGTCTGATCAGACATCAACCCACAATATCGAGCGCCTCTCAATGAAGCGACAAAATGCTCGGCTGCAAAACGCGGGTTGGCGATGGCGAGCTTTCCAGCCTGCAGGGCCGCTTCGAAATAACGTTCGATCTCTGCGCTGACATGTTCGGGACCGGCCTGATAGAACAGGCTCGCCACTTCGGGAAAGCGCGCCGCTTCGCCAGTGACGATCTGCTCCAAGCGGAAGACCTCGGGCGACCACAAGAGGTCGAGCAAACGCATCCCGATGTCGCGCAAGGCGACATCGACCGGCTGATCAGCGAGCGCCGCCGCCGAAAAATGCGCGCCGCGCGATTCGCACTCCGCCTTCATGCAGGCCGAAAAAAGGGCTTCCTTGGACGGGAACCGCTTGTAGAGCGTCGTCTTCGAGGCGTGGGCCCGTTGAGCCACCAGATCCATGGAGGTCTCGGCATAGCCGAACTCCAGGAAAGCTGATTTCGCCGCGGTGAGGATCCTCTCCGCTTTGGGATCGTCGCGACCTGCGGTTTGGCCTTCAGACATCTGTACTAAGCTGTATCATTTTCTGTTGACCGCGACAACTGCCCAGCGTACCAATATATCGATACGATACAGTCCAGTCCAGCCCCGTCTGTCATTTCGGGGATATCGAGGCGTGACGATGCAACAGTCTTCTGCGCGATCCTCCAGAGGCCGAACGCTACTCGCGTTGGCGCTCTGCGCGGCGGGTCTAGGCGGTTGCGGCGACGCCCCGAAGGCGGACAATTCTCACCCTATTCCGCTGCGCGCCGAGACGGTTCACCTGACGCCACTGGCCATGACGGCGCGCTATGCAGCCGTCATTAAGCCGCGCCGCGAGGCGGATCTGGGCTTTCGGGTCGGCGGAAAAATGGTAGCACGCCTTGTCGACGTCGGCGCCCGCGTGGATGCAGGAACCACCCTGGCGCGGCTTGATCCGAGCGATCTTGAGCTGCAGGCGCAGGCGACCGAAGCCCAACTTGTCTCCGTCCGTGCAGACGCCGCCAATGCGCGCAGTGATTTTGAACGCTCCGTGTCGCTCCGACGTAGCGAATGGACGACGCAGCAAGAATATGACAAGCGCCGGGCGGCCTTGGAGACGACGCAGGCCAGGGTCAATCAACTCGAGGCCCAGCTCCGCGTCGCGCGCAACGCCGCCCAATACACGACGTTGGACGCAGATGGCCCCGGCGTCGTGACCGCGGTGCTGGTCGAGCCGGGACAGGTCGTGTCCCAAGGACAGACAATTTTCAAAGTGGCGCGGCTCGGCGAGACGGAAGTCGAAGCCGATCTCCCTGAGCAGCATGTAGCGGAACTCGCCGACGACGATCTCAAGGTCGAATTATGGTCGCTGCCAGGCATCGCGATCACCGCGAAGCTGCGCGAGGTTTCGCCCTCGGCCAACCCGACGACGCGAACCTATCAGGTCCGCGCGACGCTGATCGATCCGCCGGCGCAACTGCAACTGGGGATGACTGCATCCTTGATCGCAACCGATCATCGCAGCGGGACAGCGGCCATCCTGCCAACAACCGCGTTAACCAAACGGGGGTCCGACCCTGCCGTCTGGGTGGTCAACAGCCAAGGCGACGGGATTGAACTGCGTTCGGTCTTGATTGGCTCCTACTCCGGCGACAGAGTCATCCTTAGCGCTGGCCTGAGCGATGGCGAGCGCGTCGTGACCGCAGGCGTCCACAAGCTCGACGCTTCTCAGAAGGTGCGGATCTGGGCGGAGCCGGCGCGATGATCGAGCCCGAGACGGAGCTCGGCAATCTGTCGGCCTGGGCGCTCTCACATCGTGTGCTGATCCTGTTTCTGATCATCGCCTCGACGGCGACCGGGATCTACGCCTATTTCACGCTCGGCCGCGCGGAGGATCCTTCATTCACATTCAAAGTGATGACGATTCGCACCGACTGGCCTGGCGCCACGGCGCGCGAAGTCGAGCAGCTCCTGAGCGATCCGATCGAAAAAAAGCTCGAGGAAGTTCCCTATTATGACTTTACGCGAAGCTACTCGAAGCCCGGCCAGTCGGTCATCCTGTTGACGCTAAAGGATTCGACGCCGCCCCGTTTGGTCGACGGCCTTTGGTACCAGGCGCGCAAAAAAATTGGCGACATCAAGGACAATCTGCCCAGTGGCGTTCGTGGCCCGTATTTCAACGACGAGTTCGGCGAAGTCTACTCTGTGATATATGCTTTCATGGGCGAGGATTTCAGCCCCTCTCAGATGAAAAAAGTCGTCGAAGAGGCGCGCGAGCGCTTGCTCCGCGTGGCGGCGGTCGAGAAGATAGATCTGATCGGCCTGCAAGATCAGAGGATCTACGTGGAGATCTCCAGCCATCGCCTTGCTAGCTATGGGCTGACCATGGACCAGGTCATCCAAGCGATCCAGCGCGAGAACAGCGTCGCCGAGACCGGTCAGGTCGACAGCGGTTCGGATCGCGCCTTTATTCGGATTGACGTCGGCTTCGACAATGTAGCGGCGATCCGTCGAGCGCCGATCGAGGCCGGAGGCCGTCAGTTGACGGTCGGCGATATCGCGGAAATCAAACGGGGCTATGTCGATCCGAAAACCTTCACCATGCGGTATGGCGGCCGGGATGCGCTGGGGCTTGGCGTCGTTATGGCCAAGGGCGGCGACGTGCTAGCGCTCGGCGACGCGTTGGCCGCCGAGATGGCGCACTTCAAGGCGGGCCTGCCGGCCGGCGTCGATGTCGCCATGGTCGCCGATCAACCGAAAGTGGTGGAACGCTCGATTCATGAATTTGTCGAGAGCCTGGCGGAGGCGCTTTTGATCGTCATGGCCGTGAGCTTTCTGAGCCTTGGCTGGCGCGCAGGCATCGTCGTCGCGCTCGCGGTCCCGCTGGTCCTGGCGCTGACCCTCGTCGCAATGCTGGCGCTCGGCATTGACCTGCATCGCATTTCGCTCGGCGCCTTGATCATTGCGCTTGGCTTACTGGTCGATGACGCCATCATCGCGGTCGAGATGATGGTGGTGAAGATTGAACAGGGCTGGGACCGCATGAAAGCGGGGGCCTTTGCCTACCGCTCGACCGCTTTCCCGATGCTGACAGGCACACTGGTCACCGCGACCGGCTTCGTACCTGTTGGCTTCGCGGTGTCCGCGGCCGGCGAATACACCAATGCGATCTTCTGGGTTGTTGCGCTATCGCTACTCCTATCCTGGATTGTAGCGGTGTTGTTTACGCCCTATCTCGGCTACCATCTGTTGCGGGCGCCCAAATCCATTCACGAGCAAGACGCGCTATATGATACGCCGATCTATCGTCGTCTGCGCGCCGCGATCAGCGCTTGTGTAAGGGCTCGCTGGATGACGATCAGCGTGACCGGGGCCTTGTTCATCGCGGCGCTAGTCGGATTCTCCTTTGTTCAACAACAATTCTTTCCGAGCGCGAGCCGGCCGGAACTGCTTGTTGACCTGCGCCTCGCTGAAGGCGCCTCCTTCGAGGCTACGGCCGTCGAGGCGGCGAGGATGGAGAAGCTTCTGGGCGCTGACCCCAACGTCGATCATTGGGTCGCCTATACGGGCTCTGGGTCCCCGCGCTTCTATTTACCGCTGGACCAGCAATTGGAGAGCGCAAACTTTTCCCAGTTCGTCGTCATAACCAAGGGGCTGGATGCGCGTGAGCAGGCCTTGCGGGCTCTCAACGCCCGCGCGGAGGCGGAATTCCCGGCCGCTCGCGTGCGCGTCAATCGTCTGGAAAATGGGCCTCCGGTCGGCTATCCGATCCAGTTTCGCGTGTCTGGCGGCGATCCCGCCACGCTGCGCGAAATTGCTTACAAGGTGCGTGATGCGGTACGCAATAACCCACACACAGCCTACGCCCACCTCGATTGGGACGAACTGTCCAAACGAGTGCGCGTCGAGGTAGACCCTTCGAAGGCCCGCGCACTTGGCGTTTCTCGGCAGACCCTCGCCAGCGCACTGCAGTTAATTTTGACGGGAACGACGATAACGCAGTATCGCGAAGGCACGCAATTGATTGGTGTCGTGCTCCGCGCGCCATCGACGGAGCGGCTGGACCTTACGCAAATAGACGACTGGCCGGTGTTGACGAGCAATGGCGCCACGATCCCGCTGTCACAGATCGCGACTATCCGCTACGAGCTGGAGGATCCCATTTTGTGGCGGCGCGCGCGCACGACGACGATCACCGTTCGCGCCGATATGGCGGATTCGACCCAGGCGCCGATGGTCAGCCAGCAAATCGATCCCATGCTCGATGCAATCCGCGCAGACCTACCGGATGGTTACAAGATCGAAATGGGAGGCGCAATCGAGGAAAGTGCGAAAGGACAGGTTTCGATCATGGCGCGCCTGCCACTGATGGGCTTGATCATGGTGGTTGTACTTATGGTCCAGCTGCAAAGTTTCGCTCGCCTCGCTTTGGTGTTGTTGACGGCGCCGCTCGGGCTAATCGGCGTCACTGTCGCGCTCCTTTTGTCACACCAGCCGTTTGGCTTCGTCGCGATGCTGGGCGTGATCGCGCTCGCCGGCATCATCATGCGAAACTCCGTGATTCTTGTCGATCAGATTAAGCAAAACATCACCGCCGGCCTGCCGCCATTCGATGCCGTCGTCGAGGCGACTGTGCGCCGGACGCGGCCGATCGGCCTTACCGCGGCGGCGGCCATTCTGGCGATGATTCCATTGGCATCGAGCGCGTTCTGGGGACCGATGGCCGTGGCCATCATGGGCGGCCTGACCGGCGCGACCTTCCTGACAATTTTTTTTCTGCCAGCCCTTTACGCGGCGTTCTTTAGCGTTACCGCGATGGACGCGGCTTCGGCCGCGGCGCCCGAGCCTGTGGGCCTCATTCTAGCTCGCCGATCGTCTTTCGAGGCCTAGATGCTACCGCGCATGGCGGACACATGTGTCATGTCACGATCCGTCGGGCCGCTGGCGTACCGTCGAGCGAAATGAAGCAAGACGCCATAGTCGGTCAAGTTCGCGTGGATCGAGTACCGCACGGTTGCAATGCGGACGACGAGAATAGCGTATACTTCCATTCCGGCGAAAAGATTGCGCCACCAAAACAGGGATCAAACACTTCGTACTTCTTTGGCGAAAATCGGGGCTTGCCGCAGGAGCGCCTTCGCGTTGCAAGATCTGTCGCTCCGTATCAAGTACGTTCCACGCAAGCTTCAGGACGTAAAGCCCGGCGTGGGATGGACGCCATTCAGCGTATAATCCCCTACATCGCGAATCTTATAACTCACTGGATCGTGCAGCGTATGCGTGCGTACCTTGCGCCAGAATCGATCGAACCCGTGGCTCGCATAGCTGGAGCGGGCGCCCATCACCTCAAAGATGCCGCTCGTAATCTCCAATGCCGCACGCGTCGCCAGCGCCTTGACCCCGGACACGTTGACCATCAGCTCGCCGCGCGTCCTCGGAGTCACCGGCGCGCCCTGATCCCATATCTGCTGAAGAGCGTTCGCCGCCTCGCGCGCCGCGGCATTGGCGCCTTGCAGCTGCACGGCGAACTCGCCATAACGCGCCAGAATGTAGGGGTCTTCGATCGCCCGCTGAACGCCGGCGGGGCTCCACGGCCGGGACCGCGTGCGGGTATATTCGACCGCCTCAGCCAGGGCGCCCTCGGCAACGCCGAGATACATGAACGAAAACATCAACTGAACAGCGGGAGTCCACAAGCTTGCCAGAGATCCGTCAAAAAATCCGTCGACAATGGCGTTGGGCTGTCCCAGGACTTCACTGGAAAGCACCTCGACATTGCGAAAGACCACGCCACCGCTATCCGTCTGCCGCATGCCGATGGCGTCCCAGTCGCCGTTAATTTGGACGCCCTCGCGATCGGAGGGAATCATGGCCGTGACGATAGCGCCGGCGAGCGCTGGATCACCATCTATCACGCCGAACACAAAGAGCTGGTCGGCGTCAACTGAGCCGCTGCAGAAATGCTTGACGCCATTGAGAAGGTAACCGCCGCCGGCGGTCGCGCTGGCGGTGGTCTTCCAGTCGCGAACATGACTGTTGTTTTCGCTGGATGCATTGCCTACGAACCAGCGCCGTTGCGCAGCCTCGCGATAGAACCGCGCCGCCTGCTCCGCGTTCCCCAGCAGTTCGACCCCGAGCTGCAACAGCAGGTGATAGCCGAATATATGACCCAGTGAACCGTCGGATGTGGCGATCTCTTTCACCACATCGAAAGCGACAGGAAATGTTGCTCCCCACCCGCCGTACGCCTCGGGAATTATCAGGCTGAGAAGCCCGCTTTGACGCAGTTGATCGCGCTCTGGTTTAGCGGCGCCGCCGACCTTATCGCGGTCATGCGCAGTCTGGCGGAAATTGGAGCTCAAGTGACGCGCTATCTCCAAGGGGTCCTTGCGCGGTGCGCCGATCGAGGCGCCAAGGACGGGGTTCACGCTCATTCCACTCTCCTAACTGACCAGATCGATCCTGGTTTCCGCGCGAAACAATGCGGTTACGCGGCGTGTTCCATCCTGCTTTATGGCGAATGCGCCTGCGCCGTCGGCTGGGAACTCGCGCCGCCCGGCGACTCGGAGACGAGAGCGACCTTAGTGTAACCGGCCGAATTGATGAGGCCCATCACCTCGATGACCTTGCCATAGGCGACGGTCTTGTCGCCGCGCACGTGGATGCGCCGCTCCTTGCCGTCGGCGTTCTCGCCGAGAACGGCAATCAATTCGTCCGAGGCGACTTCGCGCTGATCGACAAAATATTTGCCGGCGGAATCGATGCTCACGGCGATCGGCTGCTTCTGGTCGACCAGCGGCTTCGTCTGCGCTTTCGGCAGATCCACCGGCACGCCCGTGGCCATCAGCGGCGCCGCCACCATG
>Ga0182014_10001661_pt1 | contig 29380 bp, 36 predicted proteins | sample 612S2DmetaG_FD_120489 | JGI IMG/M metagenome (GOLD analysis project Ga0182014, IMG submission 120489) | Permafrost microbial communities from Stordalen Mire, Sweden - 612S2D metaG | ecosystem: Environmental > Terrestrial > Soil > Wetlands > Permafrost | place: Sweden: Stordalen | collected... | reverse complement strand
TTGTACTTGTTCGCATTGTCAAGCGATAAAACATATTTCTCAGTCTCAAACGGATTATCTAAATCTACATTTTTGCTCAAAAACTTGATTTTCTTCGCATAACCTTTCTGACTGGAAGGTTTAAGATTTCTAAGCTCCCATAGTGCTTTTACGATTTTTTCGTTGATTTGACTACGAGAGCTACTGGTAGCCCGGGATAAAATACCCTCTAGAGGCTAATTTATACTTTTTATGGTTTTGTTGCGCTTTCATTTTTGGTCTTCTCGGATTTCTTTTATAAGTTGGTTCTTTAGGGCTAAGCTGAGTTGGTGTAGTTGTTGTTCTTCGGCTTGATGGTGATTGATGATTGTTGCGTTTGGTTTGAGCAGTGCTTCTTTTGTTAGGATTTCTTCTGGGTTAAGTCCCCAAGCTCTTATGATTTCTTTTAAGGCGTCGATTTTGCTTAGGCGTGTTTTGGGTTTTATGCAAAGGCCAGATGCTGAATAGATTCCGCGCAGGTATTCTATGCCTTTCATCTCAATGTCGTGGTAGGTGCTAATCGTGTGGCCCATCATGTATTCGATATAGTCTGGTTGGGCGCCAAGGGCAGCGAGTTGGGTGCGGAAGAATTTGCGAATGCTATGAACTCGTAGGTTGTAGCGTCTTCCTAGCGTTTCTCGCGGAAGTATATTTGCTTTAACGTATAGGTCATGGATAAGTTTGTGTACAGCGGATGTCGATATTGGAATTGGAATTCTTGATTGTGAATTACGTATCAGCGGTGATTCATCAGTTATGATTTCTGGCGGCATTTTGTCAGTTCCGATGCGCCTCATTTGCAGGTAGATTTTGAGGTAGTCAGCGGCTTCTTGGGATAGGAAGGTGTCGTAGTCGTGATATTTTCCTTTGGTAATTTCGGCTTCGACGTGCACATGGATTGGTGTTATGCCTCTTTCGAAGTCGAGTTTAACGTGTCGGTAGCGCAGTTTAACCAGTGTGCCTGATCTGAATCCGCCTAAGGCGAGTGTGCTGATTAGGACTTTTGTGCGGATTTCTGCCATGTCAATTATGAGTGCGATTTCTTCTGGTGTGGGCGCTCGGTCTTTGTATATGATGCGTTTTGATAGGGCGTAGTCCAGTTCGAGTCTTAGGTGGTTTGCGCGGAAAAGAGCTTTGACCCCTTTAGCGTGGTTACTAACGGTGCCAGGAGCAAGATTTTCTGCTTGAAGCTCTCCTACGAAGTCATCGAGAAGTCGGCCGTATTTAGCTAGGGCTTTGGGGTTTGGGTCGCCGTCTTGGTCTTGGCAAGCTTTGACAAGCTGGTCCGGTGGTGTGTTTGTCCATTTACAGAAGCGGTGGATGCCGTAGAGGTATTGGTAGAGCGTTTGTTCGCTTGCTGTCCTGTGACGTAACAGGTGTTTTGCGAGCTCTAACACTGAGGTGTTGTCGAAAGCAAGGATAACTAAGGCTGGCATTCTTGCGGAGAGGCTTGTAATTACGTATTGCTGGAGTCTTTGATCAGCTGCCGAGGTTGTTTCAGGAAGAGATAGTTCGATTGGTTTTTTGAGTTTTTTTCCGAGGGGGCTGTGGGTTATGGTCAGTGCTTGCATCTTGTTTGCTTCCTTCATTGGTTTCGGGAAGGTTGAGTTTTTCGCTTCTTTGGCAAAAGCGCATACTCACCTTTACCTATGGTCTTTTGAGAATTTAAAGAGCAGTTTGAAATATTTTGTAAGGGTAGCTCGCGGATTTCTAAGATGCAGTTTTTGAGGATAATGATGCCGTTACCTTGGCCGCTCGATATTTCGCTGTTTTGAATAGTTCTGTCATGTTCAATTAGCATAATTTCCTCGTTTTGCTTTGTCAGCCAACCGACTGTTTCACGTTCTGCAGGTTCAGCCATAGGCTTTAGAACGTTCTTGTAAATAACGTGGTCCTGATAGCGCACATAAACTAGTGAGTATGGGTTTAGGGGGCTGGTGTTTGCAGAACCTTGGGCGGGTTCTGACTTACATTTACAGGGACTGGACTGAGAGCTCATTTGGCTACTTTCAAGTGAATTTGCCTCTGCGGTAAGTCCAACCATTCCCTCCCCTCCTCACACGTTTAAGTTACGCTAACCGCGTCGGTTTTTGGCGGCTGTAAAAAGAGGATGGTTTTGCCCTGCACTGAGCGTTTGAAAAGGCCAGGGTGTTCTTTCTTGAAGAGGTCCAAGGCATCTTGGTTTTCAAAGACAGGTCTGGAATACGCTTGTTGATTTTCTAGGTGCAGTTGGCAAAAGGGCACGCCAATTTTGTTCGTACCGTCCGCCATGAAGACATAGCTTGCGACTCCTGCAGATTGTTTACCACATACGAGGCAGGGTTTTCGCCGTTTCTTGTATGGCGCCTTTTCAACCTCAGGCCTTGTCGTGGGTTCTTCTAAAACGCAAGTCATAGGTTCAGCCTTCTTATTTGAAGAATTCTTCGTCTCGCATATGCTCGCTTATCTGAATGAAGCGACGTTTTTTGCAGAAATCAAGAATGCTCAAAAGCTCCGGATCGTCGCCTGCCTTGAACTCTTTTTTGTAGCCGATCCGTCCTGTTTGGACTCTAACTTCTATGGTTCCATCGTTGCCAAGGAGTTGGTAGAAACCAAGCTTTTCCCCAGCATATTCCGCGAGGACATCCCAATCCTCAATTATATTTACCACTTTTGTGTCACCTAACACTATGTTGCGCCGATTAGCTAAAGGAATTCTGGCAGTCGGAAAAAATAGTATTTTTTATTCTGCAAATATAAAATAGTATTTTTTGAAGCCCCTGCTACGGAGCCTATTTGTTTAAATACTTGAGTTGTGGGCGAGCTCTTCGAAGGCGATTATTTTCTTTCGGGCAATGTTGGTGCGCCTGGAAGGTAAACTGCTTTTGCGCTTATCTCGGCACTGCAGGATCCGTGGTGTGCTCGGCAATAATCTTCGCATTCTTGAGCGGTGGCTCTGTCTGCGTAGCCAAGACCGCAAATGTCGCAGAGAAAAACCGTTCTGTTCCCAATCTTTTTCTTCGTAACCAAAAACATCCCTCTCACTGATAACTAATTAGAATATAGTTTTAAGATTTGCGGGCTCGTATTCGAGCCAGCAGGGCAACATATTCAATGGCATCCATCTCGTTCATGAGCTCGAATAACTTGTCCTGATTGGTTCTATTCTGTTCGAGTGCTGCCCATGCTTTGAAATTTGCCTCGTAGAGGATGCCTTCGCTGCCTGGCTGAGTTTTTCTAATGCCTACCTGTTTGACGTAACCGGTTTCTTCAAGAATCAATATTCGCTTCTTTATGGTTCCGTAGTTTGTATCTTTGAAGCCGAGTTTAACCATGGCTTTGTGGACATCGTATTTTACGAGAGCCTCTTTGGACAGGGCTAAGAGTATGGCACGTGTTAAGTCAGGTTTTCTGCCTTTGAACACTGCAAGCTCAGTGCCTTTACTCTTCTTCCCCGCCAAAGTTTTCTATCCCCTCCAACTCAGGAAGCGGAGAAACAAGGCGATGAAACCTGCTTATTACATTACTTCAGAAATTTCGAGGCGCTTTGTCTGGGGCAAAATCTTGCTGTATACAGGAATGCCTTAGCGTAAAATTCAGAAGTGATTTTAGGCTTGCATAATTGCATTTATTATGTTAAAAGTTCAGAGATGCGGCTGGCTTTAAGATGAATTTTGCCGAGGGTCAAAAGGCTGATTCCTATATACAGGAATGTTTTCACGGGTGCAATTTCAGGCTTTTCTGAGTAAACAAAAATGATGCGGGGGAAAAGCTTGCCATTCTAAAAAAGACGGAGCTAAAATCAGAGGCTTAGTCTTCATCTAACTCTGTTAGCGTTATAAGAACTGTTTTATCTTTTCGGGAAACATCGATAGCTAAATGTCTGCCCTTAAGCGGTATGAAAAACTCGTGCGTTTTCTTGGGAAAATGAAGAGACACCTTATCAGATAGATAGGTGTTTTTACCGTGCAAGTAGTCTCTTTTGCTTTTGCTGAATTGGAGCTTGATCTTCATTTGACGCAACTCAATTTCACCTGTGGAAGCATTTTTGATGATTGGAACGATTTTATGCGCTCTTTTTTGGGTTTTTTGGTTTCTGAAGTTGTTTCAGGCTGTTTTTGCGCAGGTCTTAAGGTAAATGTTATTTCGCCATTGTCGGATCTAGCGTCAAAGTCAAAGTCTTGGCTAAAGACAGGGCTCAGGATTTTGTTGTATTCCTTGGGAAAAACAAACTCTATATCCTCAAGCTGGCTAAACCACTCTTTCTTGTTAGCTTCTGAAACAGGCTTTCTAACTGTCCGTCTTACAATTAAAACAACCGTCTTTGCTCACCTCCATTTGCAACAGCTTGAACGATATTCTCAGGTTTGGAATCAAGTGGCACCCTTGCTTCATAGCTTTTCGAAAGGTTGGCTGCTTCAGGTTTGAGCGCCTGCAGTTCTTGTTCCAGCTGCCTGATCCTCTTTTGCTGGAATAGCGGAATAGACATAACCATAGGCTCAAAGATTATTGGGCTAGTTGCGCAGCTGCTCTCTGAAGCATAAGTTCTGCGCATATCCATCAGCGGATCAAAAGCCTCGTTGTCAGGTTTGCGTAAGGCTCTAGCGAAGCCGCTCCAACAGTTAATCTCTCCCTCCAAAGCCATCCTGAAAGATTCAACGGTCTTACCCATGCTTGCTAAGCCTCCAGACAATCTAATTTCTTTATCATAGGCATTCACTTGGGGGTACTGCTTTTGGGTGAAATCACTTAAAAAGTAAATGTTGAAACGAACTTTTGGAGCAGTAGAGGGATCAGTGAAAGTGAAGATTAACTTTAACATTCTTAACGCGCGCGCCTATGAATAATTTAAAAAAAATCAGTTAAAAATAAGGTTTTACCGATTGGTTTTGAATTTCGCTCATTTGCGTTTTTACGGGGTGATTGTTAGTAGTAACAATGTTTTACCGAGCCTTTTTCTAGCACTAGAAAGGTGGTTTTAGGCCATTGCGGCTGTATTAAGCAACTGAGGGCAACTACGCCGTCTGTTCAGGGCGTCTACTAATAGCATGTTTCTTTGATGTCAAAACAATATCTAGAACTGTCTCATCAGCGGTCTCTTTTGCAACGATGTCCCTCATATTAAAATCTACTCCCAAATATGGCTCGACCTTAGGCTGGCAACTCTTAGGAATCCTGAGCAAAATACTTACTTGCGCTATCTGTCCCTTTTCTGCTTCTTGCCCGATTTATGACAAGTAAGCTTCCCGCCACAGCCATTGCTATAACAACCGCCAGTCCTATCCAAAGAAGCGCTGAAAAAATTTGAGTAGAAGAGTTAGGGGTAGGAATCGGAGAAGGAGTCTGCGAAGTTCCTGTTTCACCAATTACTTTAAAGTTCTGGATATTTGGGAAAATTAAGTAAGTTAGTCCAAGCATAAGAAAACCCGCCAAAACAGCCGCAATTATTGCCAATCCGCTTTTAAGTTTTTGTCCGATCATTAATTCAGTCTCTATGGCACTGTACTTTAACCTTTGTAATAAAAATTCTATTATTTAACGTTATTTTTAGGCAGAACTGTACTAATTTCTGTACAATCGTTTGACACCTTCGACCAAGAATTGCTAAACCGAATAATTCATAACGAAGGCGGAACTCTGTATTGGGGGGAATGAACGTTAACTGATAAGGAGTCGGCTGACGCGCTTAAAGGAACGGCATTTGACATATATCGATTTATGCTTAGGTCAAAAAAGCCGCTCGGTATAAGAGAAATTCAGAGAGAACTTAAACTAAGCAGTCCTTCTGTAGCCCAGTATCATCTCTCAAAGTTAGAGCAAGTTGGATTAGTCAAAAAAGAAGCGGGTAATTATGTTATCAATAGGGTATTGTTGGATAATTGCGTAAAAATTAGCCGTTTCATAATTCCAAAATACCTCTTTTACTCTGTCCTTGCCTTTGTAGTCCTTATGATCGAGCTTACCTTTCTTAAGCCTGATTTTCTCGATCCAGATTACTATTTTTCAGTTTTTGCAACCATTCTATTTCTTTCGATCTTTTGTTATGAAACCATTAAAGTATGGCTTAAAGGGAGCCTATAAAACGAGTACAATGTCTGGTGCTCAGATTTTTCCATTATTTGAACGCATTGTGTAACTATAGTTGACCTGTACAATTTTTAGGACATCCACTTGTTTTAGCTTGAAATTAGTAAACTGTTTTGTTTCACAGCAGGTTGCTTTGTCCTAATGCGTAGAAATAATATGTCGAGCGCCGTGTAGAAAACAGGAGCGCTGAGAGAGGAGCGCAATGAAAAAATTATCCAAACTTTAGGAGATAGAAAAATGCGTAAAATAACGGTATGTTTGATCGCTATAATGCTTTTGTCTATAGTGACAATTCCAATGGCTCACGAAATTAAGGCAGAAACAACTGATGTAAACAGTTCTAGCTCAAGTGTCTTAACTGCAACTATCCCGTTAAGCTCAAGCGAAATTACGAGTGCTTGGCCAAATCTTCCTACCGCCCGGCAACTATACAACACAGTCGGTGTTAACATGATAGATACAAGAACCCTTGGCATGCAAGGTTCACTAAAAAATCTTGATCCAAACGCGCCAGAATCTCTAAATTTAACGTCAATGGTCAGCAACTATACGTCAAATGACGTTACAATTTATGGCATAGTTCAGAACGATCCACATATCTGGCTGCAATATAATAGCACCGTTTGGGTTGAAGTGCCAACACTCTATTTGAACACGACAGTTCAGCCCTTTGCAACAGCAATTAAACAATTGTACGGCTTAAGTTCACTTGGACCTTACCCAAGAAATAATACAACTTCGCAAACAACCTCCACTTCACCTGATACTTCCTACCCTTCTACCTGGGCAATAGGCGAATACGATAATCCGTCAGATATTTGCGATGGTTATCCTGTAATGGGAGCATTGACTTATGGCGAATGGTCTTGCTATCCACCCAATACTCTTCCAAGCGGTGCGGAAATCTTAACAGACGTACTAACGACATACGATGACCAGAATGTAGGAATTCAAGTAATGATGTGTATTATTAATCCTGGCGGAGGAACAGAATGGGCGGTGGCTTATAACACTTGGGTTGACGGCGTTCTCACAGGAGGCGGAACTCCATTGCAGCCTTGGTCGGGACACTTTACACCATCGGCAAATACATTTTACAACGAATTCATTGAATCTACAACAGGTGGAAACTGGAACATATACTGGGATGGCTATTCTATTGATACCGTCAGCGTTAACGGTGACCCCTCGCCTCACTTACAAGTCGGCGACGCACCCCATGCAACGCTTGAATCTAATGACTTCAACTTAGCTGATTTTACAAGCCATCAGAATTACATGGACGTCATTGGCGGAGGTCAACAAACAATTGGCGGGCAAACCGTTTATGAACCTGCTATAGGCTATTATTTTGACGGTGTTTGGGCTCCAACGCTGCCGTATGAAACTGCGCCCGCCGGATATGTTTATGTAAGCCCAAACCTGGTTGGTGGACATAACGTTGGCAGTGCATCGCTACCCAATTGGAGCGGAAGTACCCCAAACGAATTAGGTTACCCTGATGTGCTACCGATTGGCCTTGGACAATCGGGCGGTTCAAACACTGAAGGCGTTCAACTCTGGTCTTTAAATCCAGTTCCTTGATAACTCAAGTGCAAAAGATCGCCTAACCTTTTTCCTTTTTCTGATCAACTATTTTTTCTGCCATGCCCACTTTATTATAACGAATTAAGATTTTGCTACTTGTCTTTAAGGAGTGCTTATCCCATAGTCTCTTTCTTTGATTCAGACTCTTTTCAATTTCGTTAGAATTACAGTCATTCTTCACTTTAAACGTCATGTGAAATAACTTGGAATCGCTTAAGTATCTTAAGAAAATAATTAATTTTGTTGGCATTAAAAAAGATTGATGGCCGGCTGGTTTTGAAAAGAAGCAGACATTACTCATCCCGTGCTTAATCTTACGGCTGGCAAATATGGGTACAGAACTCATGCCAGAAAGCTCACGCGTTTAGTTCACCGTACTTTTTGTACAATTTTTAGGACAGGATGTTTGTTTTGGATTCAAATTAGCTGACGGTTGTACTAGTGTTCAGGAGATTTGTCCTAATGTGTAGAAATAACAACAACTTAACTCAATAAGATACTTACAAGTTTGCTCTAACAAAGCAAGCTATACCAAGACTTATTGTCTTGGGGGCGTGTCACCACCTAGCTCTAAGGGAAGGGCAAAAAGAGAACAGAAGTTAAGCACAACTTAAAGGAGGCAAACCGTATGACAACTTCCAAGAAATTACTATCGCTAACCATCGTAAGTTTGCTTATTTTAATGGTTGTAGCTACGACAGGCATTCAAGCGGTAAAGGCAAGCAATGCAGCACTCTTATTTACACCTAATTATATAAATGGTGATCCGTCAGGTGAAGCATCCTATTCAGACTCCGTCGCCAACATGGTCTACTACTACTTTTACACCTATGGAAGCAATTATGCGTATACTTATAATTGCGAAGACTCTGCAGCAACCGTATCTAATTACATGAGTTGCCTAAGTTACGCTCAAAACAACTTTTACAACTCAGTAATTTACTCCAAAGGACATGAAGTCCCATGTGAGAATGGCGATCATTATGCGATTCTAGATCACACTGCAGCATATCTTTATGACTACTCTGATGTATACGATAGTACAGGCGCTTCCGACAGATTCGTATTTCTCTGGCACTGTGGCACGGCTATGTCTTATCCGTCAGACTACGACAGCTATGGATGGGAAGGAATGCCCTATTGCTTTACACATGACAATAGTATGAGCACTAACGGCTATGGCAGTGGTGCAGATCCTGGCGTCTATGTCTTTTTGGGTTTCATTGAATATTCGCAGGAATATATGACTGGAACAAGCTATCAAAGTTACAACTACGGCGATTTTGTAACGATATTCTATCAATATCTTTTGGAGTATCATTACTCAGTAAGTAGCGCACTTGATGCAGCCGCAATTTTAACTTTAGGATCCACAAACTTTGGGAGTTCGGCACTTCACACAGGAATTTGGATGACCGGAACTTGCGGCTCTTTCTGGAGTAAAATGGTTGTTTACGGAGATGGCAACTTAGGAATACCTAGCTAGTGAGGAATGCTTGATGAAACTTTCAATCAAAAAAACTTTGACAATATTTTGCGTGCTTGCTATCTTCTCCCTTTTCATAGTACAATCAACTGATGCCCATGCACAAATAACCACATCCAGCAATGCCAGTAAAGCGTTAGCTTTCATAAAAGATGTAATTCAACCAAATATGTCGAAGTACAACATAACCTTGGTTAACGATATCACAGGTCAGCCATCAAATCAATCCCCCACAATGCAAGAAAGCATAGACTACCACCTAGGCTTCAATGGAAGCGGACCCGACATACTTTGCATCTTTACAAACAACAAGTTAACTGCAGCTCTATTAAGCATTTCACCAACATTTGCACATAATGAAACAACGCCAGCTCTTTACACTTCTCTGCCTACCGGTACAACCAACACTGCGCTTTCTGTTATCGAAGGTTATCAAACCTATACAGGCGAGAACTTGCAAGGTATGATAAACGCGTTCACCAACGTAGACGCAACGCAAAACATTACAAAGATATCTGGGAATACTGAACTAACAGTAACAAACATTCCATCTGAAACTGATATCTCCCTAAAATACACAGCTAATGGCACGGAGTACACCGGAATAAGCTTTTCGCTCAGAAATGGGCAGCTTTACTCGTTTGTAGATGACCGCAGTGAATGGACGATAGGAAATACAGATGTAAACATTAATCAGACTCAAGCAATTGCCCTTGCTCAACAATACGTTAAGAATTACTCATATACAACAGACGGTGGCGTAGTCGCTAAAGGGTTCAATGTCACAAGTATCCAAGCTGGCTTAAGCACTTATCCGAGAGATAACTCAACATCAATATTCCCTTACTGGAGACTCCAACTTAATCTTGGCTCAGTATACCCAGGCAGTGTCTACGCTCTCTCAATCGGCATCTGGGCAGACTCCGGAACAGTTTTCCTCGCTCAACCGATAGGTTCTGGAGAAGGTTCATCACTGCCGACTTCCACAGCAACCTCATCACAGTCGTCGCAATATAATGGGCAAGCAGGAATTTCACCAATAGATGTTAGCGCAATAGTGGCCGCAGCAGCAATTGTCATAATAGTAAGTGCAATAGTTTTGAAAAAGAGAAGCAGATAAACCACATCCTTTTTTTTACCTATTTTTATGACTAATTCCTTAAATGGATAAATAATACAAAAGATGGTAGCAACGGACATAGCGCAATCAAATTAAGCATTAAAAAAGAAAGCGTTTCCATTTATAGAGGGCATTTCCAACTTGCAACGCTTAAGACCTTTTCTTTCCTCTATCATAGTCAAACCCTATTTCATGTATTTATTTTCGGCGTCAGACTATACAAAACATCATTTGCATCCTTCAGGCACAATGGATAACGTATATATGTCTAATTAGAAAAAGGATTACTTTCTTAAGTTACTGGTTTTTCGATGCCTTAGTAACATAGCAATAGGAAGCATGGAGAGCAGCAAAGGCCCAATTAATAGCATTGAAGAAAACTCTGAAATCTTTGTTTGAGGCTTTGAACCCATTAATGGAATGGCAACTGGTTTCATTAATGGATGGTTATCCTGATATGTTATTGTAGTTTTAGTTCCATCAGGCGAGATATTTTGAACAGAATAGTAAACATATGCCTGATCACCTACCCCTGAATGGTCAACTTCTGTTGCGTTAGAATACTTAGTTAAGTAGTCACTCCAATAATTTCTATCGACAGTTTCACTCCCACTGATCCAAACCAAAACGCCATAAGGTGGAAGATTACATTCAGTCACGAGGTTGAAGTTTGCTGAATAATCCATACTAATTTGTGACTCATTATCGAAGTTGCAATAAGAAATGTTGTTATAACTACAGTCCATCAGCCGTATGGCAGCTCCAGAGCTGCAATTAGAAAATTCATCGTCAAAAAAATTGTTTCGGCTGCCGCCGTCAGAAGATATCCCAAATGCGCAATTATCAACATACAAGTTTTCTATAGTAATGTTAGTAACTGAAACTGTTGCGTAACTGTTTAGGTCATTTAGGTCAAACCCTACGCCACCATTTCCATTCAGCCAATAACCCGATCCGTTGATTACAATGTTACTTGTTTGGACCTCAAGATTACCTGTAATATTAGCGATAAAAGTATAGATGTTACCGCTTTGAACAATAGCGGTTGTTCCTGTGATTGAACCACCCGGATTAATTATTATACTACTGACTGATTGCGCCTTGATAGGAGAAACTTTGAAAATAGCTAATGCCCCAAAGAAGATAAGAACAAGCAATAAAGCAAATATTCGGTAGCGCATCGATTTATTCATGGATTATCCTTAAGGAATGATTCTTAATAAAAGGCTATCCTTGTCCATAATTTAGGACATACATTCCTTGTTTTAGGTTGCGTGTCCTAATGTGTAGAAATAACTTTAACTTGCCTGTAATAAAAACATGGAGTTGGCCCTAAAAAAGCCAGACTCCGCCGGGACTATTGTCTTGGGGGCGTGTCACCGCTTAGCCCTAAGGGAAGGGCAGAAAGAGAACAAAAAAGAAGCAAAGGAAATAAATGGAGAATGATAAGATGAAAAAACGATTAACAAATATAAAAAAATTGTCAACTACCTTACTCTTGGGACTGCTTCTCATTTCAGCTGCGTGCACAATTATGACAAGCAACGCGAAGGCTTTACCTAGCACAAGTTCAATCAAAAACACACAAACTTCGCCCGAAAATAATTCGACATTGACTGGCAACAACATGCCTCCACCTATCGGAGGCCCAGTCACCCATTATTCGACTAACGAAAAATATTTGCCGCCCTCAGCTACCGTTATATCAAATCAATCGCTTCCTATGCTGATTCCATCCGGCCTGAATAACGGTTCAGTTAATCAGAGCGTAAGCCCAATGTACACGACGCATTGGTATATGATGGATATTTGGTCGACTCAATCTGGTAATAATATGCCCCAATATATGGATGGAACCATTACTGCTGTTGCAAACACGATCGGTGGTATGCAGTCGGGAAATGATTATGTCGCATACCTTCCAATGAACGTGGCTTACGGTACAACTACTAACTTTGATTGGTTTCAATTTGGAATTATTTTTTGGCAAGGCGGTTCATGTAATTTTCAATTTGATTGGTATCTTGACGCTACCGGAAACCAAAATAACGTCGATGTATTGATGCCATATACGCCTGGCGATTCGTATGACTTCAGTTTCACAACATCCGGTTCGAACACTGTTACATTCACCCTGACTTGTTCACAATATAACCCATGGACAGACACTTTCACAGTACCGGGAACTCAACTTCTCCACTATCCAGGTGGAGGGTTTTCGCCATGCAGTGCTGTCGAGGGCTTCACAGAAAGTAGCCTTACTAATGTTCCGTACGTACAAACGTACCTTGGGTATGGAGAATCGACATATTACTACATTGCTGGTGGCCAAACCCCTCCCTCGGGAATTACGACAGGGGTTTGGGGTGCAGGCACTGGTTATTTCTTGTGGGCTATGACTGGCGAAAATGACATGGCAAGCCTTACCTCTCAAACTGGCGGAATAGGTTACGGAAGCGTTAACAATCCTAGCAACTTGTTAAATGCCCAGGACGGTAATTACGCAACTATTTACGGAGGAAATCCTGGTGATGGAGGACAGATAGTTGGGCAGATGAGCGCACTTTCTGGTGGAAACATTTATGTTTACGGTTATTCAAGTTCGGGATATTATAGTAACTTGTATGTGTACGTATCTACGGATGACAGTACTTGGTACCAAATCGGCAGTTATACAACCGTTTCCTCGACAACGCCATCTTGGATAAGTGTAGGACAATATTTTGGAGACTTCAAATATATTTCGGTCGTTGGCTATGATTCCTATGACAGCGTGAAATTACAATTGGATGCGGTAAAAGTAGGCGTTTGATTAAATGATAAAACCAACAACAATAATCCTTTTTTCTTTTTTATTTGCTAGGCAGCCTTTATTACCTGCAAAGCAAAGGAACAGCATGCAAAGGTCTTATCATGCGTGAGTTGCAGATAATTAAGGCGTCTTCGCGCTTGAACCATAAGTCGCTTGCCGTCATCCTAATATTGGTTCTGGCAATATCAACAGGAGTTGCAACTGTTATTTATTTTCAAAGTAGTCGGTCGGAATCAAGCAGCAGCCCCTCGAGCGCCACAGCTTCAAGCGGGTTAGTCGACGGTTTACGTTTATCGATTACTCTTGAAGGAAACAAGACCAAATATTCGCAGGGAGAGGTTGTGAATATAACGTTTGCAGTCATAAATGAAAGTAAAAGAACGCAGATGTTCATAAACGAGAACGGGAATGCAACTTTTAACTTTGTTGTTTACAACAGTAGCGACGTGCCGATCTACTCGGAGTTATTCGGGGCAATTGCGCCTCTCAACGCAAGCGAACGGCTTGGCCCCAACCAAGACTTCACTAGTACTCTTAGTTGGCCACAAGAGAGTCTCATAGGAGGCTTTTCACAAGTTCCTCCAGGAGGTTACTACATTATAGGCGAGACAGGCAATAATACGCCACACGAACTCGAGACCGCCCGCCTAAACATAACAATCCTGAACGAATAGGTAAACAATTTATTCAATTGTTCTTCGTCTAAACAAGAAACTAAAACGTCTATGAGTTCTTCGCTGCCTTTAACCATGGAGATAACGCCGACAACAGTTTAATCCGCTGCCTGAGTAGCCTATAAGATGAAAAACTATGAAAGCAAAATTAGCCTTCCGCTAACACATAATTTAAACTGTTGAAAAACAGATACAAAATAACTATTTTTAATCAAAAAAGAAGGGAAAGAAAGGATTTTATGTTGGAGTTGTTGCTGTTTGGCTTTGTGTCTGAGTGGATACTTGCGTTTGGAATACGTTGACGAATTTGTGCCATACCGCAATCATGGAGCCGCCGATAGTGATCAAGCCACCGCACACTGATGCTCCTAAAGCTTGATATTGAATTGGCATTGAACTTACCGCGGTCATGCCGGCAGTGCCTGCAGCAATCAAACCTGCGCTAACCTCAACAAGTACAGTCTCGGCTTTCTGACTCAAATTTATAGAACTCGCCATTCACATTCACCTCCTCACCCAAAAAACAGGCTACCATGAAAAAGGACGAACTACTGAGCCACCCAAGGCTTCAGCAAAGGAACTTCGTAAAAAATTGTGTTTTAGCTGCCACTCGGGGTAGGAACTGCTACATCAGCATTGGCTTTCTTCATAGCATCAGCAGCCGCCTTATCTTTCAGATCCTCATCAGACTTCACACCTTCGACAAATCGCTCGTACAAGCCGAGCATGCTGATATGCAGTTTTTTCTGTTCACTCGCAGTTTTGAGTGCTTCCACGATTACATCGCGAGCTTTCTCGCCAACTGCGACATCTTTCAGAACTGTAAGTTTGTCTTTGTTTAGATCTTCGTATTTGCTGCCGTTGGGCAATTTGTACTCAACAATGAATTCGCGGTGTTCCTCTTCCGTAAAACCAAGTGCCGTCTGCAAATCACGGATAATTTTCAATGTAGACGCGGTTCCTTCCTTGGGAATCACATTGAGCAGATTTATTCTTTCAGCTGGATTAAACTTCAATCATTCTCACCTCAATTAAAAATTTAATTTACTTAAAATCAAAAAGAAACTAAGTGGATGCAGAGGTTGATGTAGTTGGAGATGCCGTTGTTGCTGCTGCCGCTGCCGTTATAGTGGCGTTCAAGGATGCGGCTGTTATGGCTGGCACTCCAAATATTGTTGCTAATGCTGCGACTGTGTCTGGGAAATCGTTGAATACTTGCTGAACGGGCAGGTTGAAAGGCTGACCCATAGTTTGTTGAGTAACGATGAAGCCGTTTGAGACTTGCTGAACGGTGACGCTAACTAGAGTAGTCGGTGATGTTGCTGGTGTTGTCAAATCAATCACCTCCCACTTTTTGCTTTAATTCGTCAAGACGTAACCGTAACTCATCAATTTCCATTCTGGCTTTATCTAGCTCTTCTCTGAGCTCATCGCTGATGATTTCTTGCTCGTCAAGCTTCTTGACTATCAATTGTTGGACACATAAATGCCAGCCATCCATCGTGGAGGATTCATAGAACCCGTCTTTGTTTTTGAGGTGCTTTATGCAGTCGGGGTCAATCGTGTCGCCTTTAAGTTTGAGGTTGCGGATTAAATCAAAGTTTATTTTTTCATTAAATTCATCATGCAAAAGTTCGTTGAAAGCTGATGGAGCATGGATATAGTAGATGTAGGCTGAGTACACGTAGTTCCAATAAGAGCTTGATGTCCCGCAAGATCCGCCTCCGCCGTAGATGGTTATTCCGGTGGTTAAGCTGTTTATGACGTTGACATAGAGATATTGCGTATCTACTATTTGCCATGGGTAGCTATAAGAGCCGCAATAGTATGAGCCCCCTGATGTTGGAATTATGTTTCCGCCAATACTAACTGCAGCGCAGTTTAGGTTTCCAATGCTAAGACCGCCTGTGTTTAATGCTAATAGCTGTGTGCTTGCGTTGTCGGCAAAAATCATGAGTGTATCTCCGCCCCAACCATTGTCGCCCATGGTAAAGAAAAAGTGGTAACCAGCGTTGGTGTTTTCAAGCACGAGTTGCCCGAAAACTCCGCCATTAGCGATCCAAACAGAGTTTCCATATCCAGCTTTTGGAATAAGGGTGTTTGTGTAAACTGAATAAGCGACTAAGCCTTGCCATGCGTTTGAACCTGAACCAAGCCCAAAAGAATTATCCACTGTCGGGTCAAAACTTCCGTTACCATAAATCGTGACGTACGCACCAGAAGAACCACCCAAGTACAAAGTGCTTGAAGAATTAAGCCAGGAACCACTAACCCAAAAATTACTGGCCTCACATTGACCTGTAACGTTCATGCTGCCATTCACAGTCAAAAAATCCCAAATACCCACACGCCTACCGCTACCAGCCGAATAGTTTCCGAGAATCATGAGGCATTTGTATGAACCTGAGTCGTTTGCCAGAATCGACGTCGTTGCAGTGCAATCTGACCATGTCGAACTCCAATTTTTCTCAATATTTACGCCAGCAAATGAACCATAGTTATTTCCTGTTACACCGTTTGAGATGGTCATGTTTCCCGATTGATCTAAAAGTAGTAGATCAACGGTCCAACCGTAATCCACGACGTCTAATCGTTGTCCTGAAGCCCCAAGTTGTATCGTGCAGCCTGGAATAGAATCAGTCCGACAGAAAATTTCTGGATACCCCGTATTATTTGCCCCTGTCCCTCGCGGACCTATTCTAAGCAAACTGCCAAGATACAAACTGCCATAAGCATCAAACCATGATATCGGAGGCCAATCATTATTGGTATCGCCTATCGCTAAAGGATACGCTGACGAAGAAGGCGCTGAAAGATACAAAGTATAAACAGACCAGTTCCCAGAACACCAAAGTCTATTCGTGCCTGAATAAGATACATAGAACGAATTCGTTATTGTTCCGCCATTCCAAGAAATGCTTCCTGATATTGTGCCAGTAACGGTTAGGTTGCCGTTTATGTACACCATAGGATTTGCGGTACCGGTTATGTAAAGCGGGTTGCTGTAGGTGTTAAGAACGTTGTAGACTGTTGAACCGATGGTGTAGTTACCGTTCATTGCTAAATAAGTGGCTCCGCCGTAGACGCCGATTTTGATTGCTGCAGACGCGTTTGTGCATAAGACACTGTCAAACACTGCGTCGCTGGTGGTGTTTAATGCTTGATTAGGCAACGAAGAAGCGGCGGCATAATAACTTGCTAACAGCCCGTTCAGTTCGGTTGCGTTTGTAGCTGTAGCTGCATTGCCAGTGCATGATCCTGAAGAACCTGAACAGTTGCCTGTAACGTTACCTGAAAATGCCCCTGTTATCGTGCCATTAACGGTTACGTTTCCATTCACATACATAATGGGAATAGCTGTACCCGTTATGTACAAGGGATAAGCGTAGGTGTTAAGAATGTTGTACGCGGTGGAACTGATTGTGTAGTTGCCTACCATTACTAAGTAGGGTGCTGACGGGTTTGAGGAGGGCGAGATTTTTATGGCTGCAGAAGTATTCGTGCAGTTCACGCTGTCAAACACTGGGTCTGCCGATGCTGCGCCCGTTAACTGTGAAAATTGAATGGGCATTGATGTGTAATTTGAAATTTGGCTGTAAGGCATTGTCCAGCCAGACGGGACGGCGCCGGATCCTGAAAGCGTGGCAGGAGTAACAGCGGTTCCAAGCTGAGTAGTAGAGATTGTACCGCCTAGAAGCGCGAATGTAACTTGAGCGTAGGTTGGTGCTGAGCTGCCTTGGCCTTCCAAAAAGTAGCCGCTTGTACCTAGCGGCATTTGAGTTAATGTTGTTGTTAGAGTTACCCATTTAGGCGGGGCGCCTGAACCTTGACTTTGCAAAACCTGTCCGCTTGAGCCGATCGTTGCGCTTCCGATTGTTCCTGTGTTTAGGGGGCACAGCAAAGTTATCGCTGAAGACTCCAGGGAATTCAGGAAGTCAGTGTAGCAAAAGACTTGGTCAACCCAAAGAAACGGGTACTTGTAGGTGCCTAAGCCGATCATTGGCGCCGTGTAGGATGGTCCAGACTGAGGCGTGATTGTTGCTGTTGCTGCGGAGCCATTTTGGTTTGCCACTGAAGGAATAATATATGTGAGATAGCTGCTGTTGAAAGTCAAAAATGACGCTGGAAACCCAGAAGAAGGCACAGGCAACAACGTGTTATTGCCCAGCATCAACGAAGCGACATCACCAAAATTATCAGCTAATGTTACGTACATACCAGATGTGTTTGGATCGCTGCCATCTGGCATGGTCTGTAATGCAGCTGAGGCATTAGCCAGCGAGGCTACTACACCGTTAATTGAAGACGTCGCATTGATCAATGCGAGAAAAGCGCCTGCGGGAGTCACGATTTCCAAAGTGCTTTTTGTCAAGTTCTTTGTAATGCGGTAAATCGCATAGTTGCCGTTTAAGCCAAGTTCGGCGCCATTTGATATCGTGACCAAATCGCCGCTGTTCAAAGCTGCTGTCTGCGAGATATCGGCTTCTAGCGGGCAACCGCTATTGGTTTCTGCTAAACTCTGCAGGTACGCGGCTGCCAACGCATTCAAAGACGCCTGGCTTGTAACAGCATTATTCGTTAACGTAATGGTGTTATTACCCGCTCCAGTACTTCCCGCAGTACCGATAATCACTTGTCCGGTAGGGCTGACGCCGCGAATAATTACGCCTGCATAGCCTGTTTTGCTTCGATCAAAGTTAACTTGACTTTGTGTATCAACTGTTATTGAGGTTGGTGTTTGGTTGCCTTTTACCCCGATAATAACTGTTGAACCCGTGTTGTAGACGTTTTGGTTAAGGAGAGCGGCCAAGTTTTGAGCAGCAGTTAAGCAGTCTGTTGAATTAAACTGAATGCTCACTGCAGTGGTTGGGCAAGAGCCAGGAGTCATACCTGACGCGGCACAGATAGCAGCCAAAACCGAGTTCGCGGCCACATTATTGTACGCCCCTGTGATTTGGCGTTTCTGCATGACCTCAAAAGTGTTGTTATAAACTGTGCAGGTTATCTGAGTAAAAGTAGCGGTGTAAGCTTCAAGTAAGCCGCTGAAAATTACGGTGCTTCCCCACAGCAGCTGCACTTGCTGGTTACTCTTCACAAATGCCAAGTTCGCCGACGTATTGGGAATAATAAAATCAAGTTCGAGTTGCCCGTTCAATTCATCAATAATCTGGTTAAACAAGGCATTCGGTACCGTAACCCAACTAGTACCGTTATTGTATTGAAAAGTAAAAACCATTAGAGATTCACATAGGACGCTGCATGTTTGAATATCAAAGTAAATTTGAGCACTGGATTGTTTGCGTAATCCTTAGTTTGAATGAACGTTGCTTTATCCAGTTTCCAGGTGCTGTTGAGGCTTGATCGGGGTGTAGATAACGTGCAAACTAAGCCTCGAAAACCAAGAAGAGGCGTAACATAATTGGTATCCAGGTAAGCCATGTTCTGGCCTAAAACGTTAAGAACGCCCTCCAAAGTAAGCTGCCGAATGTCGCTGCCAATAGAAACGAGAACGGGTTCTTGCTCAGGAACTGTAATTGTCGTGTCATCGACGGTGGGCGCTTCATCGGTTACTGTCTGCGGCGCCAAGGGCAACGTAACCGTGGTGGATCCTTGTGTTATCTGCCAGCTCATCTACAGCACCTTGTTCATTAGTCCTTTCTTGTACATGGCGTCGCAGATGCCTTTGCTTACGGCGTCACGTGTTTGCTTAAGTGAAGCTGATCCTGTAATGCCGCCGTTTATTGTGATGTTGGGCGAAGAAATATTCACGTTACTTGTTCCAGAACCGCCTTTAACATTTACGTTTCCAGCTAGACCCTGCAGGCTGCTGCCTAATGTGCTGGTTTTGTGTGCGAGTTGATCGCTAAGCGAGATGCTCTGCGTAACCTGTTTGTTAAATTCTTCCGCAGCGGGTGCAGCGTGCGCAAAACATAAGTGACTAAGAGCTGAACCCAAATCGCCAATCAAGCTACTTAGAGGCTTTACGGCGTTCGCAACAGCATTAATCGCCACTTCAAAAGCCTTCACTGGAATCAATGCAACGTCCAAATCTGCAACAAGAATTTCCTTGAAAAAGTTAGCCACTGGCAAAAGAATGGTTGTGTAAGCCCAGTTAAGCCCACTCCATAGGGCGTCTCCTGCGCTTTTCAAATCGTCAAAGGCAGAAAGCAACGCTCCGCCGATTACATGACCCAGGTCATTCATGAAGTCGCGGAAGGGTTTGCAGTGCTCATAAGCTTCATAAAATATGGCTGCTAACGCGGTAACTGCCAACACGACAAGCATGATCGGGTTTGCGTCGCAGACTGCATCGAATAAGCCCATGGCACCCGTCGCCGCCTCTGTAGCGCCAACCTGGATCCACTGAGCAGCTGACTGCATATTAGTCGCCACCGTACTAGCAATCGTGCCAAGCGTCCCAGCTTCACGAAGGCTATTCAATGTCGTCATAATACCGACGACACTGGGAATAACCGTCAACGAAGACATTATCAAAGTACTGTTATAGTTTCGCTGAGCTTCTGAAACCCGTTCCTGATCTACGCTTTGAGTCTGCTCCGCCAAAGCAAGTTTATTCTGGGCATCCTGCGCCTGCAAACTCGTCGGACCATATTCGGCAACAGCTTTATTGTATGCTTGCTGAGCCAAAGTCACGGAATTCGCAGCTTTCTCCTCAGTCAAATTAGCTCTGGCAAGTGAAGTTTGCGCATTCTCGATGTTATTTACGCTCATATAGAGCATGGCGCCGCTCATCGCCATCGTGTTCATTTGCATTGCATTTTTGCCAAAGCTGCTGCTTGAAGCCTCAGTTGCTTCTCCCGCCTGCTGTGTGCTGATTGTAACCTGATTCATGCTTACCTGCGCCGAATCAGCAGCTTGATTAAAAGAATCCTGCATCTGAACAGTGTCAGCCTGAACAGTAGTCGTCATACTGGTGACGCTGCTTGACGTATTCTGCATGCTATCTGACACGTCGGTGCTCATTGCATCGGAAGCTTCGCTGACATTGCTGCTCATATCAGTAAAGTTGCTGCTGACCTCTTGGAAAACATCCGAAGCATCGTCAGTTGCAACAATGTCTATTTCTGCAGGAGCTCCACTCACGATTTAGCCTTCTGACAATTTTTTGAACCATACTGCTGATTGAATCAAAAACTCAAGCTGAAAATTGGTCAAGCTTGCCGCGTATTCTAGGGTGTAGTGGTAGAGGTTGACGATGGCTGCGATCCGCTGGGCTTCGCTGCTCCAGTTGATCCAGTCATTGACCGCCTCACCTGACGCGGTAAAAAACCCTCATTAAGCAACGCCTTCTCCAGGGCACGCACCAAATCCCATGGGGCATCGCGCAGATCCTTCTCGGATAAGTCTGGGTAGCATGGCCTCATCATCTTTAGAAGAGCCTGCAGTTCGAATTCCCGTTGATCATCCTTGTAGAATTTAGCTAAATCGCTAAGCTCGTTATGAGTCAGTAATACGAATTTGACCCATCCGGCGCCAGGCACATTAGCCTCCTGCGGAACCTTACTACTTTTTAGCAGGCCTACGCTAAAGTTTTTGAACCGCTCCTTCTGCTCTGCCTCGTACTCGTTGAATGCTGCTTTAAGTTTCTCGAATCCTTCACTGTCAAATTTTTCTTCACTCATCAAATCACCTCATTACTAACCATTAATATCATGTAATGCTTGGTTAACTCAATATGACCGGAACAGGCGAACCTTTTTGGTGTGAAATTAAAACGTTTTTTCTGGGGATAAGTCTTAAATCTGCACAGCATAGAAATAATCAAAAGTGGGAAGAAACGCTGTGAATCCAAGGAATTCAGTCTTTGAATATTTTCATTTTTTAAAAAACAACAAAACGGATACAGTTCTTTTGCTTATAGTGGCCTTAATGATCGCTATTTTTTCTTTGCCTAGAATTGTCTCTATTCCTCTCCCAATTATTGTGTTCTTTTTAGGATCCATCTTGCTTTTTAGACAACATGAAAAGGGAAAATTGCATGAACAACGAGCCAAATATGTTAAGAAACTTCGTGTCTTACTGGACGATTTGAAAGATACGATAATCAACGAAAGTTACAGTTATTCATTACCATTTATAGCTATGACAATTGCCAACGATAAACAACTTATAAACAAAACTCAAGCAGAGAAACGATTGCTATTACTTCTCTCAACCAATTTAGCTAAGGAAACCAACGAATTAATTGAAGAGGTACAGGTAATGGAAAGTAAAGGCGAACGGTTTTATGGTTTGCTTGAAAAGTTTGCTAAACTACTCAGCAACCTTTCAAATTTTAAAACGGAATTTTATAACATGATTCAAGAAACCAGAACCGTTGTCAATTTAGGTTCAGATTTAGAGTTCAAGACAAATTTCTACAGCAGATTTAGTTATGAATACAACAGCTATATGGATAAACTCTCTCGATTCTCAGATAACTTGAAAGAAGAAGGAGAACGAGGATTGAACAAAGATCTTATTGAACACGTAAAAAATTTGGACGAGCTGTATGGAACTAAATAAACTTGGAAAAACAAAGAAAGAAAAATTACTTAGAAAGTACTTGTTGCTACTGATTGTGCTTCGCCGCTAATGTCATTTGCAATGGTGCCTTTCTGCCCGTTCTTCACGCTGTAGGCTGTTAGGACAACGTTGCTTAACGTGATTTTTGGAGTTCCCGACCCAGTAGTCGTACCCTGTGGACCCCAAATAACCGTAACTAATGAGCCGTTAAGCACATCTGTTAATAGCGCGGCGTAGTTTGCTGGAACATAAAGCGCTGAAGCTTTGAACGTGTAGGATTGGTTGCCGCTTGCCGTGAAAGCTGGCGACGGAGACCCACCTGAAGAGCAAACATATTCCTTAATCATCTCCGCTTTAACATCCATAGTGAAGTCAGTGAGAAAGCCGATTGCTGTGCCACCTACCTGAACAACTGCATTCCGACTTAGAACTGGCGTAGTTGCTAAACTCATACTTTTTCACCTCGATTACAATGGTTACTGTAAGACGTAGCTACACATTTTTGCTACTTTATGATTTTTAATAGCTACTGAATAAATGATAAAATAAGCTTCCCGCGTAGATCAGCTAAAAAAGTCGATACAGGTAAATGAGTAAGCTCTTCTTACATGGTTTGGGTAGAGCATCAACGCATATTTATTCTCAGCCAAGAAGCTTTGATTCGACTTAGTCAAGAAAGTTTTACTGCATGCATCAACACCGCTAACGTATAAAGTCGGAATTTACCTTTCTGAGCCAAACAATATTACTATTAAAAACATAGAGATAAATGGATTTTCCGTTGGAATTCAGCTAAACAACTCACACCTACAACATTACCTACAACACTTGGAACTAAATCAAACCCGAAAGTAATGGAGTAACCCTAATCGGAAGTTCAAACAACCTAATTGGGCAATAAACTTCATGTCGGCGCGTCATCAGACAAAATCATTATCATTAAACTGATAACCGCTTCGATCATTTAGCTTGGACCGTAAGGAAACGCTTATATTTAGATATCATGGAAGAACCTCGTGAGATGCGAAAATGAGTAAGAAAAATGACAAATTAAAGACAATTGCATTCGTAATCTGTGCTGTCTTTATGGTGACTACAGTAATATCTGCTTATACAAAAGCTGACACTGCGCTGGCAGTTAACTCCAACAACGACACATCAATTAGTTTAGTGCCTGTTCTATTGACCGACAACCAAGTACAGGTGGAGTATCCTAATCTTCCAACAGCAGACCAGTTATGGGGTAACAGCCCTTGGGTAGATACTAGCAAACGCACCGAGCCTCTAATCAACTGTACCGTTAACCTACCAAGCACCATGAATGGCGAAGTTTTATCAAACGTTCCTGAAATTTGGCTTCAATATAACAGTACAATTTATGTTGAAGTTCCTTTATCCGATTTGAACTATACTCAAACAACCATCACGTCGCAAAACCCATCAGCTTCACCACAATCCAATCCAGCAAGTTGGGCCATAGGAGCCGAAGCCAATCCAGCAGATATTTCAGGGTCAAACCCTGTCACAGGTGCCGTAACATATGCCGAGTACGGCTGGACGGGTTCAGCCTCGAACGATTGGGTTGGAACTGTTCTATCAATCAACGACGGCGTCTATGCATATCAAATTGAGATCGAAGATGTTACTGATTATGGCCACTATGTAAACGCTGAGCAATGGAGTGACAGCACGGGCAAAGTAGTTAACACTGAAATAGGCTCTGTAACTGCCAATAATGATCAAATGTACTCCGAATATATTCAATATAATACTAATGAAAATGATTGGCAGTTCATGTTCAACCAATACACCCAATGGTGGACTTGTCCAGCAGATGGCAAAACTAGCATACTAACTGGGACCCAACCTACTGTTTGCATAGAGTCAAATGATTTTACTCCCAGCGACTTCACTAGCTTCGCGAAAACAGCTGGAGAAACCTATTATAATTGCGGCAACGGCACCGATATATACATACCAGCAATTGGCTATCAATATAATAACGGAGAACAGACACCTGATAATTGGCATCCTTACTATGAACGTATTTCCAACAGCAACCCAACGTCCGACCCCGTTCCTAAGGCCGAAGTTTATGAAGGCGGTTCAGCCGTGTCGGCATGGCCTACACTCCTTGATTCTGTAAGTTTCGAAGGTCCTCCATCAAGTCTTGATGTTGGAATACAGAATCCTGCTGCATACACAGAAATACTACAGTTTGGACATGGCTATAGTGACCCAAGCACAGGTACGAAACTCTGGTGAGCAGTTTCTTAGCAATTAATCGACAAAATATCCTTTTTTCTAATTTTTGAATTCCTGAAAACTTTTTTGGTTACCAACTTGTTTACATATCCGCCTAACAATATGAGTTAAACAAGTTGCAGACCGCGCCTCTTAGCATGAATCTCAATTGCGCGCTTTGATCTTTTTTTACTCCTTTAAACCACAATCCATTCATACAATATTTGATGTTTAGGGTTGTGCAACATTGGCGCTTTTGGGCATGTTTAAGTCTTATGTTGCTTATTGTAGGCAAGCTCAAAAGCGTCGATATAAAAAACACGGTGGGACTTTTTTAAGTTGTTTCTTCAAAGATATCTAACCTTGCAATAGATCTTGGATTTGTTGCTCAATCTCCGGCGCGAATTCAGGCAAATGCAGATTAACTGAATTAGTAAGGTAAAGCCTCGCAGACATTTTCTTTGTGCCAAACTCAACATAATACGCGTAAGGTGCCGTAGCCTTAACCTTAAGTTGGAAATTGCTGGGCTGTTCAACCGTCAATGTACTTTTCAAATAGCCCGTTCTGACTGGAACTAACGTGTTTGCTGTAGCCAAAATGTTCTGGGCAACATTCCTCATAGCCTGCCCAACAGCCTCCGGGTACTGCTCACAGAGACAATCAAAGCAGCTGCTCAGCACATCAAAATTTGACAAATTAACCTGAATAGAAATACTCGTATCTTTTTCACCTTAACGGAGACCGTTGCATTCTCCTAAGCTATTTTCGTTACTCTGTGCTCTACAAGAACCTGAGAACCGTTTTTGTAAGTCACAATCCAAGAGCTAAATCGGGTTTTAAATTTCTGGTTTGCCGCCCTTTTTTGTTCTGCCATTTACTTCACCTGCCTATAAATTTGAAATGCTGAAGTAAACGGCATCAATGTTAATCATGACGCGGGTTACTTCAGTTGCGTTACTGTGAATCGGCTCTCCGGTTACCACATAGTTTGGGTCTTGCAAGTGTACGATGCGGGTAACTTCAGCCTGCAAGGTCTCCAAAGTAGATTCTGCAGTCGCTAAATCAGCCGAGTTTTGGCTAACGTTAACAACAATTATGTCTACAACGAGTTTTTCAGTAACCAGGTAACATTCGCGACTAAGCGCATCGACCTGTTTGCTTGGGCTCGCGTAGTAGATGGCTATTTGTAAGGGTCCTTTTCCCTGAGTAATCCCAATTGCATCCATGCGAGTTGTAGGCCACAAAATATTTGCGGCGGCCACAGGATTTGAAAGCCCCCAATTGTCCTGCAGCAACTCCGAAACCGCCAAGGCTTGGTTAGTTGACATCTAAGCTTTCCTCCGTTTTCTGCGCTTTCTGCCAAAACAATAAAGAAGCCAACCTATCAGGAAAAGCGCTATAGCAACGGGAAGAAGCAGAAGCCGAAGTTTTCGTTTTGCCATTCCTAACCCCACTGCCCTCTGTAATGGGGAACTTCATTTCCCAGGCGTGCTTGAGCGCTTGCTGCTCCAGTTGAAAGATTCGCTATATTTCGGGTAAAGCTTTCTTGGAAGCTTTGTACCGCGTTTTGAAATGAGAATTTTCCAACGGTGCCTTTGGTTACGAATAGGTCGCCAAGCTTGTAATCTGCCGCGCCCAAAAGCATGCCGCCACTCGCAGCAACTAAAACGCCTATGCATGCAAGGTCAAGTGCGGCTAACTGCGCAAACGGGTAACGAGGATCCGTCGATGTAACACCAGGCACGAAGCTGCCTATGTAAGTGTTCGCGTGGTCAACGTATGCCTGAACGCTATTACCTGAAACAGAAAGCCCGTAAACAACATAATTGCCGTTGCCATCAGGTCCGGTAACATTTAGAAAGCCAATAACCTCCTCTAGCGAGGTAAAGGCTGGATAGGTTGACATGAGAAGTCTCCGTAAAATTGGTTAATTTGAAGCCGGCTTTACGGTTCCAGACTCAAAAGACTGGAGCAAATGATTGCTTAACTGGTTGAGTAGCCCGTTGTTTTGCATATGCAGAAGCCGTTTGCCACGTAAGGTGTCTTGCGGTAGCTAGTGAACGGTATGATTTTGCGTAAACGCTTTTGGATGTCTATGTCGGTTGTGATTTCTTGTTTGGTTACCATGAAACCCATGGGTGCGTAGTTGTTGTTTGGGTTCTGGCCATCGCTGATGCCATAGACTGTGCCTGCTGGAACAAGATTGCTGACTAAAAGTGTCCATATGCCGAGTTTTTGTTCAACTTCATTGGTTAATGGGTTGGTGACTTCACGGAACAAGTTGGGGTAGGGCAAGTTGCGTAGGGATTCTTCCTGGATAGGGTTGACTGCGATGTATTTCATTATGAAGTTGTGTTGTTTTATGAGTCGGTTCATTTTGTTGAGGTCTTCGAGGCCTACGCCGCCGCTGACGGTTATTGTTGAGCCTGTGACGCTGATTGTGTTTCCTGTGCCTGCAAAAGAGTTGCCGTTCGCTGCCCCTGCTCCGTCTATGGCGGTCCAGCTGTCGAGCTCTATTTGGTACATTGTGCGGAAGGCCAGACGCATCATTTGAGTGTCTGCTACGCCGAGTTCAAAGTCGGTTATCATTTCTATTGGGATTTCGACTTCTTCGCCGTAAGTGTCAGGTGTTATGCTAACGCTTGTTAGTGGAGTGAAGTCTAGTACTGCGGGTGCTGCGATTCCTTTTCTTTGAATGCCGATTGCGACGTTGCCTGCTTCTTTGACGTAAGTTCGTGTTCGTCCTTTTATGATTGGGTCAGGAACAAAGAGCTTGGCGAAAATCATGGCGTTAGTTGCCATCTGCAGGATTTTTTGGTGTAGCTCTGGATATTGAATAGCTGGGCTATCATCCATTGTTACTTGATCAGGTGCAAAACTCATTTCTTGATTTCTCCTTTACTTTTTACTTTAGAATTTCTCGACTTGACGAGTCCAAACTTGAAAGATTGGAGTTAGGGAATTACGATTGCTTGGCCGCCGTTAGAAGCGCCAGTATCGCATAGACAGTGTTTTGTGGTTGGGGTGTTGTTGGTTACTCCGACTCCGTTTGCTCCGGAAACTACTAGGTCGCCGGGGTTGATTGTGCCGCTGGCTGTGATTCTGGCTTTGACTTTGCCAGTCATTACTGTGCATATTTTGCCTGCTGGTGCGCCGACTTTAACGATGCCTACCCATTCTTGTGCGCCTGTGGTTGGGGAAACCGTGCCTGGTCCGCTAATGTAGACAAACTGCCCTGCGGTGACGCCGCCTGTGCCTGCGATAAACGAGAGATCAGTTGAGGATGGTTGCTGTACGAGAGGTCCTGAATTTTCATAGGACATTTTACTGCATGCCTCCTTGCGTTACCTGCGCATCGAAGGTTCGTTTTTTCTGTGCGGCTGCTGCAAGCTCTTTGAAGTAAGGCGGGACTGCCACCATTCCTGGCTGAGTCTTCTGTGGTTCTAAGTGTTCGTTTAGGACTCCTGCGACTCCTTTCCCGGGTGCACGTTGTTTTAGTGCTTGTTTTATGGATTCGTCGACTTTGGCTGCGATCGCGGCGGTTTCCAATTTGACTGCTTCTCTTGCGGCTTCGACAGCTTTGGTTACTGCTTCGGCTGAGGCTTTGTTGCATGCTTCTGACAAGTTGTTTGCGTGCTTTTCCATCATTGCCTTTATGGCTTCTGCATCTAAGGGTTGATTTGTTGACAATTTTCTCTCCTCCGAATTTTCCTTTTCATTTTTTTGGTTAGCTCCCTTTTGGGAGTGTACCTTTGAATTACAACTTAAACAACTAAGGGTCAAAGCGCTTGCACATAGCCCGCATGGAGCTTTTTTCTGCATGGTTAGCGCTTTTCGGATGGCTTGCTGTTGGTCTGCTTTCATGGCAGCCGCAAAGCCAACTGGCTTAAACTTGGCATGTTCATAAGCGCCTATGGAAACAATGCTCAACTCGACAAGGCGCGGTCTGCGCATGATTTCCCAAGCGCCACGGCAAATGTGCACCAAATTCATCAGATCGTCTCTGGAGCGGGATCCACATAGGCTGCAGTAAGCTTCTCCCAAGATGCGTGGGCTGACGCTGTTGACGTATTCACGCTCGATTTTTGCGAGCAGTTCTTCATCGCCGCTTACTTCCCCCTCGAAGGGAACAACGATTCTGCCGTCAGCTGAGGTCTGGGGCGAGTGTAAAATATTGATGACGCCTTTGATGTCTTCCACGCGGTCGCCATGGTCAACACGAATCTGAGCATTTTGACTAACGGCGACGAAATAGGGCAGTTCTTCAGCGGGAACCTGCCAACCATTCTCGTTAACCGTGTCATCAATGGCTGTTCCCTTAATGAGCAGGACTTTGCCGTCGATGCTTCGCTTGAAAGTAACGGGCACATTGTAGTCTAGATGAATGTTGGGTTTAGAAACGCTCATTTTGGGCTCTCTTTAGTTACCAGTAAACATCATTATCACGAGCAACGAGGCAAACACAATTCGGATGCAAATTCACCGCAAAAGTGTCCTCGTCAAGCCATTCTCCGTAAGGAAACATATCCGTAAGTTCATCGGGATCTTGCAGTTCGTAGACGTCATTGTTGTGGTCTTGGCAGTTTTGGCATAGATTGGGACTGGGCTTTAGGCCTTCAGTTACATAACGCCAAACAGTGTAACGGATTGCTGGGTTAACCACAGCTGCCTTGAAAGCCTTGAACGCAAGAAAGGCGTTGACCGCGTTCTGCATGTCATTGTCTTGGAATTTCTGAGATAACATAGCTTTTCCCGTTCATGCTTAGCTGTCTTTGAGAAGCCTTTAGTTCAGGAGAAGGCTGAGATGCAACGCTTTTGCTGACGGCGTCGGCAGGCATTGCTTGGC
>Ga0182014_10001660_pt1 | contig 29397 bp, 28 predicted proteins | sample 612S2DmetaG_FD_120489 | JGI IMG/M metagenome (GOLD analysis project Ga0182014, IMG submission 120489) | Permafrost microbial communities from Stordalen Mire, Sweden - 612S2D metaG | ecosystem: Environmental > Terrestrial > Soil > Wetlands > Permafrost | place: Sweden: Stordalen | collected... | reverse complement strand
TTTAGGTGAAAGAAAAACACAAAGAGATGTTTCAGACATCGCAGGTGTAACCGAAGTTACCATCAGAAATCGGTACAAAGAATTAACCGAACAACTCGATATGGGTGTAACTTTATAAAACACATAAACTTTTTTTTTACAGGCTTTATTCAAATAAGAGTGAAGCCTGAAAAAAACATCTAATTAATTATAAAACTAATTATTCATAGAATATTTTTTCGCTAATTTACATTCTTTTTTTTATCAAATTTTTAATCCCCAAATTTAATTCGAGAACTTTATTATTCCTTTTAAATATTATTTCATACAACATTAAATGATTTATAAATCTAAAGTCAATAATATAATACATATTATATTCTCCAAATTACAAACAAATTATACAATTCTCTGGGAGGGAAAATGCAAATGAGCATGGAAGATCCTATAAAAACAACTTTGGATGGACTTTTAAATGTTTTAAAAATTGAAAATGTGATTGGAGAACCCATTGAAAGTGATGGTAAAATATTAATCCCAATTACAAGAGTAAGATTAGGCTTTGGAGCTGGAATGGGTCAAGGAGAAATTACTGAAGGAAACGAATCTCAAGGCACCGGAGCTGCTGGCGGTGCAACAGTAGAACCCATAGCTTTTGTGTTAGTAAATAAAAATGCAGAAGAAGAATCAGAACAGATCAAAGTACTAAATTTAAACCCACCAGATCCATTGAACAAAGCTATAAGTGAAGTAAGTGGAATCGCTCTTGAACTTCTTAAAGAATATAGAGATAGACAAAAAAAACAGGAAGAAGAGAATAAAAGAATGAGAAAGGAAGCTGAAAACCTTTATACACCTTAATATTATACACAACTTCCTATTTAGAATGATGAACCCCATTCAACTTTTAAAAAAAAATTGGATAGATTTTTAGAGTATAAAAAAAGAATAATGAGTTTTGAAAAAAATAAATCAGTTTTTTATTTATAAAAAAAAAGAAAAAAAGTTCTTTTTAATAACACTAGTAAGTTAAAATCTACCCTTTAAAATGAAAAATAAATATACAATTACCAATACAGCGAATAATATGTAAATTATGGTTCTTGTTTTTGATACTTTTTTCTGTCTTTCTGCAACCACCTGTTCACATTTAGGAGAACAAAAACGTTCACTCATAGGTATGGGTGTACCACAGGTAGGACAATGTTTATGCGGCTCTGTCGCCATAAAATATCACCTCAATTTTTAGTTTTAAATAAATTTTTAATTTTATTAGTAAATTTAGTTTTTTAGATCTCAATCCGGTATAATAGTGGTTCCAATTTTCTCCCAAGTAGCCTTAATAAGATTTTGCGGATCATCTCCATTGATTATAACCGTGTTGATACCGGATCGCTTTATGATTCCAATAGCGGTATGATCAAAGAATTCATAAGTACCCGCCTTAATATCCTTACCAGCCAGTAAATCCGTAATTTGGGATGTTGTAACCTCTTCAAACATAATAGCATCCGGATATTTCTCAGGATCCTTATCATAGAGACCATTAACTGAAGTAACATTTATCAGAAGATCAGCTCCTATGAACTCGGCAAGTATACTCCCAACAGCATCAGTACTATGAGCAGGCTCTGTACCTCCCATAACCACTAGTTTACCTGATTGAGAGTATTCTAAAGCTTCAGCAAAATTATGGGGTACTACCGGGTAAGCCGCATCACCCAAAGCCATGATCAACAATCGAGCATTCAAACGAGTTACATCAATTCCTATATCATCACAAAGGGCTTCAGAAGCTCCCAGTTCTCGAGCAATGTTAATATAATCTCGAGCCGGTTTTCCACCCCCAACAACTACAAAAAGTTCATTTTCAGCCTTCATCTCTATTAATACATCAGTATAATCTTTGAATTTCTGATAATCATTATCCCGGATTATTATAGATCCACCAATAGTAACCACTATTCTCATCTCATCACCATAAAAAAATATGTAAATTCAATATAATATACTATCACTTAATAGGAATTTTCACAATATTATTCCTCTCAGAATATTGGAATTCCAAAGGATATAAAAATTTACCATACATTAGAATATCAATTTGATAATTTAACTTAAAAACAAATTTGATGAAAACTAATAAATCTAAATTTAAAGTATATTTTAGGATTAAATTTTAAATCATAATAAAAACTTAATATTAATAGATGATTTGATTTATTAAATTTGTGTAAATAAAAATTCATTTAATTGATTATTAAGTAATTGATATTTCAATTAATATAATATAATAAAAAGATGGTAATAACTATAAAAAAAAGAAAATATTCATTTTTATTTAATAGTAAAATGCCTAATTTAATAAATTCAAATAGATTTATAGGCAACAATATAATATTCAATCAAATTAAGGAGTGATTATCATTGTCAGAAGTATCATCAAGGGATCTTTACGAGGTTAAAAGAACTCTAAAAGAACTTTCACAAAAAAAAGGCCGAGGTACAGAACTCGTATCAGTTTACATACCACCAGATAGGCAGATCAGCGATGTTGTAAAGCATATGCGAGAAGAATTAAGCCAAAGTGCAAATATAAAGAGTAAACAGACTAAAAAAAACGTGCAATCTGCTATTGAAGTTATAATGCAGAGAATGAAGCTATTCCCCAAACCTCCAGAGAAAGGTTTAGTATTATTCGTAGGAATGATACCTCGAGGCGGTCCTGGAACCGAAAAAATGGAAACTTACGTTTTTGAACCACCAGAAACAGTGCAAACTTATATCTACCATTGCAATTCTGAATTCTACCTAGAACCCCTTCAAGAAATCCTAGCAGAGAAAGATGTCTACGCTTTAGCCGTTATAGATCGAAAAGAAGCTACCTTAGCCATACTTAGAGGAAAAAGAATTGATATTATAAAACATATGACTAGCGGAGTGCCCGGTAAGCATAAAGCAGGTGGACAATCCCAACGGAGATTCGACCGTTTGATAGATTTAGCCGCACACGAATTTTTAAAAAGAATAGGCGACCATATGAATGATGCATACTTAAACGTTCCCGATCTTAAAGGAGTTATAATCGGTGGACCCGGCCATACAAAGGAAGAATTCGTAGAAGGTGACTACCTACATCATGAAATAAAACAAAAAATTATCACCACAGTAGATACCTCATATACTGGAGAATTCGGAATCCGAGAAGTAATGGATAAATCTATGGATGTATTGACAGAAATCGATGTCATGCGCGAGAAAAAGCTGATGCAGAGATTTTTACATGAATTGATTGATGAAGATGGTTTAGCCTCATATGGAGAAGCAGAAGTGAGACATAATCTCCAAGTAGGTGCTGTAGAAATTCTACTACTTTCAGAAGATCTTAAAAAGAAGAGATTAATTTATCATTGTCCCTCATGTCAGGGTAAAATCAGGAAAACCATTGAAAAAGAAATGGAATCCGAAGAAATATCCTGTCCCACCTGTGGTGAGAAAATTAAAACAGAAGAAGGTAGAGATCTAATTGATGATTTCCTAGATATGGTTGAGGAAGTAGGATCAGAAATTGAGATTATTTCCACCGAAACAGAGGAAGGTATACAGTTAATACGTGCTTTTGGTGGAATCGCAGCTATTTTAAGGTATCATATATGAGGTCCTCATAAAATTTATATCAATAAAGAAGCGGAAATGGTAAGAGTATGAGTATAGTTTGAGGAATTTCACACTCTAAAAAACTTTATTTCTCTAAAATAAAATCATTTCTAAGCTGAAATTTTTTTTTAAATTATCCCAACCTACTAACCCTTATAAGAGATAGTACTGGAACCCCTTCTAATTCATTTATCCCCTTTTTATCGATTAAAACCACTGCAGCCAATGGTTCAGCACCTAATTCTCTGAAAACCCTGATAGCTTCATTGATTGTTCTGCCACTAGTTATAACATCATCAACAATAACTACTCGACGGCCACTCACATTTGCAAAGTTACTGCTTACAGCTCCCTGAGCATCCTCTTCCTTACGATGTTTTATAGGATGGAAAACTGAGATATCTGCCCCTATAATATCCGCCATCATGGTGGCAAATGGTATTCCACTAACAGTGATTCCTACAATAACTTCAGGTTCTCCATGTTCAAGGGCCATGTCTATCATAGCTGCAGAAACATATTTCATCCTAACTGAACTGCCGCCCAGACTCTTCCAATTTATAGCAAAGTCAAGAGGAGCTTTTTCTTCTTTATCCCCCTTCAATTTACCTGTTCCTTGGAGAATAAGCCACCTTGCGGTATCCTTAGAAACATTTAATTCATCGGCAATTTCTCCAGTAGTGAACCCTCTACTTCTAAGATCATATGCTTGGTTTAAGAGTTTTTCATTCATAGAATTTTACACATCCTATCCAAATAATTATTTTTTATAATTTTAATCATAAAAAAAAATGGATAATCCAAAAAAATCCATAATTTTTTTTTTAGCCTAACATTCATTCATATTTATGGGGATTTTGAACTTAGCAGATTTCATGGCAGCTAATACCACCTTAAGAGCATGAATCCCATCGGCTCCGGTGATCTTAGGTTCTTCATCACGATCAATAGCTAATAAAAATGCATTCAACTCTTCTCTAAGAGGCTCTTTATGTTCCACATCAATTTTGCGAGCGTTTTTCCCATAAACCTTTACAGTCTGATCTATATAATCAATGGATATTATACCATCAACACCTGTTATCTCTAACTGTCGCTTTTTGTATGGAGTAAGCCAATTAGTCTCCAGGACACCTACAGCTCCATTTTCAAACTTCATCATTAACTCAGCATGATCTTCATATTCACATTTTTCGAGTCGACTACCCATATTAGCGTAAACTCGAGATACTGGGCTGTCAAATAAGTAAAACATAATATCAACTTCGTGAATAGCTAAATCTATAGTTACACCTACATCTTTAATTCGAGGCGGGAAGGGTCCCACTCTTTTTGCGGATGCTGAAACAATTTCTCCTATTACACCGTCATCTATTAATTTTTTAGCCTCAAGGACTGCAGGATTAAATCGTTCCACATGACCTGTTGCCAGTTTGACTCCAGCTTCCTCAGCAGCATCTACCATCTCTTTAGCCTCATCTAGAGTGAACGCTATGGGTTTCTCCACAAGCACATGCTTCCCATTTTTTATAGCACTCATGACGACTTCATAATGATAAGTAGTAGGTACGCATATACTAACTGCTTCAATTTCTGGCATACCCAATATATTATCGTAATCCACGTAACCTACAGTGTTATATTTCTTAGAAACCTCAGCTAAGGTTCCTTTCATTAGATCTGATACGGCTAGGAGGTTGGCGTTTTTAATTTCAGAATAGACTCGCACATGATTCTGACCCATGGCTCCTACTCCTATCACGCCTACATTGATATTTCTCACTGGTAATCCTCCTTAATAATTTTACCGGCTTCCATACCAAGCTTTTCAGCTTCAGATATGGCGCCACTCATGCTTACTTGAGATAATATTTCTCCATCTGTATTAAGTAAAATAGTATAAAGATGAAGTTCATTTTTATCTGCTCGGGCATTAGCACCTAATGGCCACTGGCAACCCCCACCAAGTTCTTCAAGTACAGTTTTTTCAGCTTTTACTTCTTGTGCGGATGGAAAATGATTTAATTGCTCTAAAACTTTCATATATTTATTATCTTTCCGTGTTACTATAGCTAATGCTCCTTGCCCTGCTGGTGGAGTGTAATAATGGGGGGAGAATACTTGTTGGATATTTTTTTCTAATCCCAACCTTTTCAAACCGGCTTCAGCCATTATGGTAGCATCATATTCTCCATTTAAAACCTTTCTCACCCGGGTATCAACATTTCCTCTGATTGGTTTTATATTAACATTTTTTAGATGATGATTTATAAAGGCTTCTCTTCGCAGACTACTGGTGCCTATAGTTGCTCCGTCAGAAAGCTTTTCCCAGGGATAATTAGATATTAGAGCTTCTCTTGGAGATTCTCGCAGTGGAACAGCTACTATTTCCAAATCATCCTCCAATTCTATAGGAAGATCCTTGAAACTATGCACTGCAAAGTCAACTTCTTCTTCTAAAACTGCTTTATCGAGTTCCTTGGTAAATATCCCTTTTACATCGATCTGGTAGAGTTTAGAGTCTTTATTTATATCTCCTGTACTTCTGATTTTCTTAAATTTTACTTCCTCATCTGTTATTTTAGATAACTGTGTGATTATATTTTTTGTCTGAACTATTGCAAGATTACTTCCCCTAGTACCTGCCTTCAAATAATCATCTCCAAGCCACTCTGATAAATCATTAAAAAATTCTTCATAAATTAATCATAAAAATATTTTAGTATTCAAAAAAAGTTTCTTAACTAAAATATCAAATTAATAATATTAAGTTTTAAGGTCTTTAATGCAGTTAAACTTTATTAAATCATTCCCAACGATCTTTTATAAATGTTGTCATAGTTCCATACACTATTATCTATGTTGTAAGTCTGGAAAAGTAGATCGGTAAATCAACAGTATATTCTGACAGCCAAAATTTAATGCATAGTCCATAGCCTCATCTAAATGCGGTATGTAATGAAAATTTCGTTCTATTCCATCTTTAACAGCATTACCCAATTCATCGGTAAGTATAAGTTGAATATCTTTAGTTAATTCATTTAAAATACTAGAAGCAGATTGTTCATCAATTTCTTCACATGTTACGCCGTATTTACCCCCAAATACTATACCAGTTCTAGGGAGATCTTCTAACATGCTTATCGCCTTTTCAATGGTTGCTAAGTTTATACCGGGATTTACCTCTTCTATAATGCGAACTTCTTTCCTGTTTGCTATAGATGTTCTTCCTTTCAAACCATTATAATTTTTTAAACCATTTATTATATGATTCTTGGAAATTCCCAGGGTTAAAGAAGCGCATATGGCTGAAATAACATTTTGAACATGATGCGGGGCTGGTGCGAATGTGGAAATTTCAAATGCATCATCTAAAATCTCTCCAGAAATAGTTTTAAGATCCTTTACTTCCACTTGAAAAATGGTTTCCTGAAATCCAAAAATTATATTAGATGCTTTAACATTTCCTTTCTTATCAATACTGAATGTATTGGTTTTTTCTTTAAAATCTGGATAGAAACGATTGAATGAATCATAATCACATGCTAATAGTTTATTATTAAAGATTTGAATTTTAGCTTCACTGGCTTTTCTAGTACCTTTGGCTATGCTATAATCTTCAATTATGTTTGTTAATATTCCAACCTCAGCGAGACCCGTTCCCCCCAGTGAAGTCTCCACTATAAAAATACCCGCATCATATTCCTGAGCCATTCTCCACGCGTCGATAATATTAGCAGGGGTTATGCTAATATCCTTCTTCAATAACTTACTTTCACCATCATCCACCACTTCTACACCTAAACTACTTAGAATAAGTGGATTTAAATCTTTAAATATTTCCTTCAGCATATGTACAACGCTGGTTTTACCCTTAACTCCAGTAACTTCTATAACCGGTATTTTTATGCGGTTCTTCATTAAAAATGCCACTGCTTCATGATGCGTCATATTAACCGGATAATCTAAATTACAATGAATTGGAGCAACTACCCACGTGGATCTATTTAAATAATTTTCATCAACCAATTTTACTCCACTCTCATGGAGATTATTTTTATCCTCATCTGTCAATGTATTATAGATATCCCAGCCAAAAACATTATATCCCGGTAATTTTGAGAATTCAGTAGCTATTATTTTCCCACCATGAGTCATATCCACTACCAATACATTTTTAAATGGTTTTTTTAACATAAACCGCCTTTTATAAGTTTTTCTCTTACTCTACGATAGAAGTCTTTGGTTAATCTTACAAAGCATGCGTAATCATTAGATTTACTGAATATAATCTCATCCATATAATTTATTTCCTCTTCTGTTTGACCATCAATCACGGCTATGGCGTTTTTACCCTCTCTGAGTAATTTAACTTTTATTTCACTATCATCAGATACTAAAGTTGGTCTGGATCCTAATTTGAAGGGACATATAGGAACTATTATAAAAGCCTCCACTTTAGGATCCACTATAGGTCCACCCGCTGACATAGCGTAGGCAGTTGAACCACTAGGAGTAGCAATTATTAATCCATCAGCCCTTAATTCTTCTACTACTTCATCATCAACTGATATTTCCATATTCAACATTTTAGCTGGTTTAAGCGTCATTAATACTACCTCATTTAGAGCTGAATGAAGTTTACTGTTATGACGGATCTGGAGTTGAGAGCGTTTTTCCACAAAATAATTACCCGCTAAAACCTCTTCTATAGCTGTAAAAGTATCTTCTGGATCTATTTCGGTTAAAAAACCAACAGTACCCATATTTATACCAAATAACGGAATTTCTTTAGGACTGATAAAACTCTGGGTTCTCAGGATGGTTCCATCCCCACCCACTGCTATTATAATATCAGTATCCATCTCCTCAAGTGGACATGATAATTCTTCATATTTATTTAACCTCTCCATAACCGAGGTATCCAGCACAGTTTCAATATTCTTTTCTATTAGTAATTCAACTATTTTACCAGCCAATTGAATCGCTTCTTCCACATCAAGACGTGCAACTACTCCTATTCGCATTTAAACCCCCTCCCCTAAAATCCGAATCAACTCCTTATGAATATTACTGTTTCCAGAGGCTATTATGGAAGTTCTCTCCAGAACATTTAATTTACCATGCAATGGATGATCATATTCATTAGTAACTAATCCACCTGCTTCCTCCACTATAATTTTAGCAGCTGATAAATCCATTATTCGTTGATTTCCACGTACATCCACAAAAGCATCATATATTCCCTCAGCTACATAACATAGTTCAACAGCAACCGAACCTAGAATTCTCATCCGTCTAATCATTTTACAAAGCTGATCTACCTTATCCATATCTGCACGGTATACGTAGGCTCCTATTAATGAATTAGAAAGATTATTCTGATTAGAAGTGGAAATTACCTCACCATTTAAAGTGGCTCCTCCTCCTTTAACTGCCTGGTAAATATCTCCAGTGGCGAAGTTTTTAACGAATCCTAACTCCAAATCATCGGTGGTCATGATTTTTTCAGAATTAGACATAGTTCCTATCGCTAGTGATATTCCATATGCTGGTATATTTTTAACCGCGTTATTAGTACCATCCAACGGATCAACCACTAAAACAACTTCAGATGGAGTATCACCCAGTTTAAGCTCACCTATCTCCTCACTAACCAGTGTTAAAGGCCTACCAGTACTTTCTAAAATTTCAATTACCTTCTCTTCAGCTTCTAAATCTATCAATTTAGTAGGAGTACCATCTGCACCCATTTTAACTGTATTTCCAGCTTTTTTTTGGCCCACAAGTGGTGAAATTACTTCGTTAACTTCCTCCATGATTTCATAGGAGATTTTACTCCAGAATCTAATATCCTCATCTTTCATATCCCATTATCTCCTTTTAAAAAAAATATGGTTAAACCCATAATAATTCATATTAATACTAACCAATTTATTTCTCTAATTTTTTCTCGTGTTAATTGTTACTCATTTAAATATACTAAGGCTGCTACTACTGCACCCTGTTTTTTTACAATATAATCTTGCTGTTCTACTATAATCTCCCTGATTTCAATGTTACGTATTTGCATCATGTACTGCACCATGTACACTGCTTTTTCCTTAATCTTACCTGAATCTTGATTTATTCCGGAATGTTCCACTACACAACCTAAATCATCTCCTACCGCCACTGCTATTACGGCTGATAAGAGATCACCTTTACAGTCAGATGACGTGTAAGATAGAACTGTATTCACCATTTCACCCGCAGGGAACTTAGGAAGCTTCACTATCCTTGTATTGGAAGGTAATATACTGGAAACCTTTATAAGATTTATATCCCCTATTCCCGCATCCAAAAGGGCGTTGTCGAATGCATTAAGTTTGGTTGGACCTTCCGCTTTACCTGAAGTTATCGATACTTTCATGAGATCACTTAAAATTTAATATCCAAAAAATATAACCCATATTATATATCCATATATGATCAAAGTTTTATAACAAAGGGATTCATCTAAGAATTCCTATAAAAAATATCTAGAATTAATCTATAAATCTTTATCCTAAAACTAAATTTAAATAGAAATATTTTTCATAAAAATTGATCTAGAAAATGTTTTTCTTAATAATAATTCTAATTAAATATGATGAAATTTATAATACTATTTAGAAAAGGCTTAAAATTTTATTAAATTTCATAAATCTTCTTAATTTTAATCTTTATTAAGAATTAAAATAATTATAATCGGAGGAATTTCAAATGGCTAAAAAGGTAGTAGAAGTTAAAACTTTAAAGGTAGGTAAATATGTTATACTAGATGGTGAAGCATCAAAAATCGTGAATATACAAACCTCATCCCCCGGGAAACATGGTGCCGCGAAAGCGCGAGTGGATGCAATAGGAATTTTTGACAATCAGAAACGAGGCATCGTAAAACCTGTTGATACTAAGATAGATGTACCTATAATTGATAAAAGAACTGCTCAAGTATTATCTCTAATGGGTAGTGACGTGCAACTCATGGATTTAGAGACTTATGAAACCTTTGAAGTTCCAATACCTGACGAATTACGCAACGATTTAATTGAAGGTGCAGAAGTAAGTTACATTATTGCATTAGGTAATAAGAAGCTAATGCAAATTAAATAATAAAAATAAAATGGATATTAAATTTATCAAATAAGAAATATTTTTTTTCCCTGAAAAATTTTTTATTATCAAATTTATTCTAAACATGATTACTTGAGATAAAAAAAATGTTTTTTTATACAGAAACACCCCTCAAATTTGCTTTCAGTCGAGATATAACCGAATTTAAGAGTAATTCTTCAAAATCGAAATCTGAAGTCAGTACACCCCAATTCGGGATTTTAGGGGTGCCTTTTGATAGTACTAGTTCTTATAAACCAGGGGCTAGATTCGGGCCTAACATGGTTCGAGAAGCATCCTATAACTTGGAAAGATATAACTTGCTCTTAAAAAAAAACTTGAAAGCAACATTTTATGAGCTGGGAAATCTAGAAGTAGTTCATGGAAATTTCAATAAAACTTCTAAACATCTGATATCAACAATAGAAGAAATAAAAGATGATTTAATCCCTATTATTATAGGTGGCGAACATACCATAACTTATGGGGTTATAAAAGGTTTGAATAAAGTTATGGATATTCAGGATGCAACAATCATCCATTTTGACGCTCATATGGATCTACGTGACAAATATATGGGTGAGAAATATTCCCATGCCACAGTTATGCGACGGATATGGGACTTAAATCCCCAAGATATAATGCAGATAGGGGTTAGATCCTGCTTAGAAGATGAAGAAATCTTTGCAAGAGAAGAGGATATAAAATATTACACTTCAACCGAAGTGAAAAGTAATATAACAGAAATTGAAAAAGTAATATCCAATATAAAGACCCCTATATATGTTACCATTGATATAGACGTTCTGGATCCCGCATACGCCCCATCAGTTGGGACACCCGCATCCTTTGGTTTAGAACCTCATGAGTTACAAAAGCTAATAAATAACCTGCAAGGTAAAGAAATTATTGGATTGGACGTGGTTGAAGTATCTTCCAGTTCCATAGGAGATAGAACTTCCATAAACGGTGCACAAGTCATCTATGATTTTCTTTCTTTGCAATAAAAAATTTATTTTTTTTTTTAAATGAAAAAAAATCAAAGATATAATATTTGTTTCTAATAAATTTATTAAATCAAGTAAATTTTAGATGGTGGATAAATTGTACACAAGAGAAGTAGAACTTTCTGGTCATATTATAGATTCATTGATGTTGCCTAAGGCCTTTGATATAATAATGGATAAGGGAGGAGATTTCAAAATTCTTGATTTCCATGTGGGTAAACTTAAAAAGGATATAAGTCATGCCCGGATCCAGGTTAAAGGAAAAACTGAAGTACAATTAGGAGAAATACTCGACGAACTTACTGAAATTGGATGTGTAGTTGTTGAAATCAAGGAAGCAGAGCTTCAAACCTCCCCTAAAGATAAAACTCTGCCTTCAGACTTCTATTCCACCACTAACCATCCCACTGATATCCGCTATAAAAATCATTGGGTACCAGTAGAAGACATTGAAATGGATTGCATGATAGTGTTTGATCCGGAAAATAATCGAGCTTTATGCAAACCTATGGCACATATTAAAAAAGGGGATTTAGTAGTAGTTGGGAGAGAAGGTATAAAGGTAACTCCTCCCGAGAGACCTCGAGGTAAATTAGGTGTTTTTGAATTCATGTCCAGTGAAGCTTCCTCTGAAAAACCTTTCAAATCCATAATAGAAAAAATAGCCTCTGAGATACATGAAGTAAAAGAAGCAGGTGGTAAAATTGCAGTGGTTGGCGGACCAGCGATAGTACACACCGGATCTGCTCCAATTCTAGCTCAAATGATTAAAGAAGGAATTATTGATGTCCTTTTTGCTGGAAATGCTCTGGCAACTCATGACATAGAAAATGCAATCTACGGTACTTCCCTTGGAGTATGTGTAAATACTGGTGAAATTGTAACCAGGGGACATAGACACCACATTTATGCTATAAATCAAATAAATCAAGCCGGATCCATCAAAAAAGCTGTAGAGAATGGTATTTTAAAAAAAGGAATTATGTACGAGTGCGTTAAAAACAATGTACCCTTTGTACTTTCCGGTTCAATAAGAGATGATGGACCTCTACCGGACGTTATAACCGATGTTATAAAAGCCCAAGATGAAATGAGAAAATATGTGCAAGATGTGGATATGGTAATCATGATCGCTACCATGCTCCATTCTATAGCAATGGGAAACATTCTACCCTCTCAAGTTAAAAGTATCTGCGTAGATATCAACCCAGCTACCGTTACTAAACTCAGCGATAGGGGCAGTGCTCAAGTAGTAGGTATCGTAACTGATGTAGGGGCTTTTATGCCACTGTTATATCAGGAATTAACTAATCACTGCATGAATTAAACATTATATAAAAAAAATAATCTAAATGCATTTTCATGCCAATTGAAAATATAAAAATCGCAGGCGCCGGCCCAGCAGGACTAACAGCAGCTATAAACCTCGCCAAAGCAGGATACCAAGTTGAAGTATTTGAAAAAAACCACGATACTGGCGTCCGTTTCCATGGGGATCTGCAGGGATTGGAGAATTGGTCTCGGGAAAGAGATATAATAGATGAATTACATGATATGAATATTAAAAGTACTAATTTTAATTATAATGGATTCAAAAATCTTAGAATATCAAACGGAACTAAAAACTGGGATTTTTCATGTGAAGAACCTGTTTTCTATCTGGTTAGAAGAGGAAATATTGAAGGAAGTCTTGACCACGGATTAAAAAAACAAGCAGTAGATTCCGGAGTTAATTTACATTTTAAAACGAATCCACCGGTAGATACAATAAATATTATTGCAACTGGACCCATTAAAAATGAAGTATACATCATAGCTAAAGGAAAAACCTTCGAAACTGATGCAGATGATACTGCATTAGGTATCGTTGACAATCACGCTGCATTTAACGGTTATTCCTACCTTTTAATATCACAAGGTTATGGATGCTTATGCACAGTTTTGTTTGACAGATTTAAAGATGCATCAAAGTGTTTCGAGAAAACAGAGAAAATTATATCAAGTCAAGTTGATTTTAACATTCAAAATCCTAAAAAAATGGCAGGATTAGGCTCTTTCTCTAATAAAAATATTTTTAAGCAAAATGAAAAGCTTTACATCGGCGAAGCCGCAGGTTTACAGGATTTATTCTGGGGTTTCGGTATGGGAAATGCCATAACCTCCGGATTTCTCGCAGCAGAGAGTATAATAAATGGTACAGACTACGCTAAAACTGCGGAAAACTATTTCAAAAAAAAATTAAAAGCCAGTATAGTTAACAGATATATATGGGAAAAAGTAGGTTCCAAAGATTACTCATTCATCGTAAACAGAATTCACAATTCAACCGACTCCATAAAATATCTAAGATCATTTTATAATTTTAATATCCTGCAAAAAATTATTTATCCATTTTCAATGCATTATATGAAAAAAAGATACCCCAATTTAAGACTTTAAACTTACTAACAGAAGATCTGAAAATAGACTAAATTAATTGAAGTTACTAAATAGTTAATTTTTAGAGGAAAAACTTCTATGATTAAAGGCAATCTATTGAATCTATTCACCGAGGAAATCTACCCTGCAGAAATTCACTTTGAGAATGGAGTTATAAAGTGTGTTAAACCTGTTAAAGAAGATTTTAAAGATTTTATTTTACCAGGATTCATAGATGCTCACATTCACATTGAAAGTTCCATGCTAACTCCTTCAAGATTTGCAGAAGCTGTAGTTCCACATGGAACAACCTCTGTAGTCTCGGATCCACATGAAATAGCCAATATCATGGGTTTAGATGGAATTAAATACATGATGAAAGATGCTAATTCTGTTCCCCTAAACTTCTACTTCACAGCACCCTCCTGTGTACCCGCCACTAATTTTGAAACATCCGGAGCAATTATAGATCCAAAAAAAATAGAAGAACTACTTAAACAAGATAATATAGTTGCACTAGGAGAAATGATGAATTTCCCCGGAGTTTTAGCAGAAGATCCAATAGTCACCGAAAAAATCAGACTAGCTCATAAATATAAAAAACCAGTAGATGGTCACGCTCCCCTACTTTCTGGTCAGGAACTTTGTAAATATATAGAGTCTGGTATATCCACAGATCATGAATGCACTAGTCCAGAAGAAGTTACGGAAAAAAGACGATTAGGTATGAAAATAATGCTTCGTGAAGGCTCTTCCGCTCAAAACTTATCGGATCTGGTTTCTGCGGGAGGAGATTTCATAGTATCCGACGATAAAGATCCTGAGGACCTATTAAAGGGTCATGTAGACGTGATGCTTAGAAAATCTGTTGAATTAGGCTTAGATCCAATAGATGCTGTTAAAATGGTTACTCTTAATCCATGTATTCATTATAAATTAAATAGAGGATGTATTTCTCCTGGAAAGCCTGCAGACATTGTATTGGTTGATGATCTTGAAAAATTTAATGTAAAGAAGGTTTTTATTAATGGAATTCTTGTTGCAAGTGATAATAAAGTTCTATTTTCAGTTAAACCACTTGAAATAGAAAATACATTTAATTTAGGTGCTAAGAAACTTGAAGATTTTGAGATCTTAAGTTCTAATGATGAAGAAATTGTAAGAGTAATTGAAGTTATGGAGAGTCAATTACTTACACAGGAATCTGAAGCTGTTTTAAAGATTGCTGATGGTAAAATAAAGCCTGATATTGGAAATGATATTTTAAAAATCAGTGTTGTAGAAAGATACGGTCATGGAAATATATCAAACGCGTTTATACATGGCTTCGGACTTGAAGAAGGAGCAATTGCATCAAGCATAGCTCATGACTCTCACAACATTATAGTAGTGGGGACTAATAGTAAAGACATGGCATATGCAGTTAATAAACTAGTAAAAAATAATGGAGGATTAGTTGCGGTTTCAGGTGGATTCCATGTATCAGTGAAGCTTCCCGTTGCAGGGTTGATGAGTACTAGGAATGTAGAGGAAGTAACTAAGGAATGTCGTATATTGCATGAAATGTTGGATGATATGGGATGTAAACTGAATGCACCCTTCATGACATTGTCTTTCATGGCACTTCTCGTGATTCCAAAATTAAAGATAAGTGATAAAGGCTTATTTAATGTAGAGAATTTTGAATTTGTTACTGTAACAAAATAATAATCTAAAAAATTTTTTTTTGAAATTTGAAATATAAACTAAATTATTATAAATTAAGATTAATAACAATATATAAGAAAATGCGGGGGTGTAATAAATTGGCAGATAAACCATCAAACTCAGATGAAAATAAAAAAAATAAACAATCTGACGATAAAACATTTATAAAAACACGTCAAGTAGTAGGATCTATTATTATACTTCTAGGTTTAGTAATTAGTGCTTTAATTGTAAAGTTTACTCCAATCATTGGTTTAAACTCTACTTCTGTAAACTCTACCACTGCAAACATAGCTACTGCCAGTGCAGCTTTAAACTCCACTATCACTGCAAATGCAGCTTTAAACACGAACGCTGCTTTAACATCTTTAGGACTTGTTGGACTTGTAACCTTCATATTTGTGCTTTTTGGAACATATCTAGTTACTGATAAATGGGATTTTAAATGTGGCGAATTTAGAACTGCAATAACCATTTCAGTAATAGCAGTATTTTTCGGGACACTAGCATTTGGTAATAGAATATTTATAGCTCCAAGCACTGTTTTAAGTCAAGTATTAAGCAACTTTTGGTGGATAGTTGTCACAGTAATAGGTTTCTATTTCGGTTCAAGAGTAATAGATAATAAAACAAACAAAACCGATTCTACCAACAATACTTCAAGTAACGAAGATGATAGAGGAAGTGAATAGAAGAAAAGGAGAATTAAACTTATGAATTGATCGTTTTTACAGAATCCAACAATTAAGTATTGTTTTTATGATTTTTGATAAAAGTTTAGCCAGAATTGTTCTATTAATTTGACTGAATTTTGATATTCTTCTATTGTATTTGGTTTACGAATCAATAGATTAGGACAGTTTTTTACTTTAATCTCTTCCACTTCTTCTTCTAAATAAATTAGAATAACGGTAGGTATGCATTTTATATCTGCTCTTTCGGCAATGTGATCTAAAATTCCCGATCTAACCTCCGTCCTGTAACTGTCAAGATCAGTTATTATAATATTTGGTACGAGAGTTTCACCATATTCACCTCTTTGGAATATCATTTTTAATGCTACATCTGCATTCCCAGCAAAACGAATATCATTGAGAATCTTAGATTCTTTAAACGCTTCAATAAATCCCTTCAAATTCTCAGGATCTTTTCCGACGAAAAGTAAATGTACTGTCTTTTCGTTTTTTTTATCATTAAGTTGCATAATTAATATTTAGCATTGAAAAAATAAATATTTAACTGAATATAATAAGATTTTTTTTTAAATATATAATAATAATATAAAATATTACTAAATAAAATGGAAGAAAAGGATAAAAGAAAAGTTAGACAGTCCTGTGAAAAGGTATGCTTAATTTGTTTAAATAATGAAGGATACGTCCTTTTCATACAAGACACCCAGATCTTGAGGATCTTTCTCCTTGAGATATCTTTAATAATCAAATTTGGATACGAGAAACTAAAGGGGGAATAATAATGAATACAATTCTTGATCAGGAAAAATATTGGGATAAAGTTTCAGAGGAAAAAGAATTTCCAACACCTTTTCAAATTCAGGAATTTGAAAAATATGTTTCCAAAGATATGAACATTCTAGATATTGGCTGTGGTTATGGAAGAACATTAAATGAACTGCATAATCAAGGTTTTAAGAATTTAACGGGCATAGATTACTCACAAGGCATGATTAATAAGGGATTAAGGTTGAATCCTTATTTAAATCTCATAAAAAATGATGGATATACAATTCCATTCCCCGATAGCAAATTTGATGCAGTACTTCTTATTTCAGTATTGACATCAAATATTAAGGATGAAGAACAGGAAAGATTAATGTCAGAGATCTCAAGAGTATTAAAAGATAATGGAATTTTATACATCACTGATTATCTGATTAACAATAACAAGAGAAATCTTGAACGATACAAAAAATATACAGATAAATATGGAATATACGGTGTTTTCAAACTTTCTGAAGGTGTAATTTTGAGACATCATACTGAAAACCACATTATGAAATTAACAAAAGATTTTCAAAAATTAGTATTTGAAAAAACAGTTTATGAAACCATGAATGGTAATAAATCAAATGGATTCTATTATATTTTGAAAAATAGTAAATAACTGAATACTTAATGAAATATAAAGGACTAATTGAAATAGAATTAAACACTTTTTTCAGGTTTACAGCCAAAACCAGCCGAATTTCTGTATATTAAATAATGAGGCTATTAAAAGAGGGTTTATATTTATTTTTTTTTAACCATCATAAAAACTTCCCGTAACTTAATAAATTATTTGGTTTATATTATATATTGATAAGGATCCAGAGGTGATCTTAAATGATTTATAAGATAATTGAAAATGATGTGTATTCTGTAGGTGTGAAAGACTGGAATAGAAGAATTTTTGATGAACTTATTCCACTTCCAGATGGAACCAGTTACAATTCATTTCTTGTGAAGGGCAGTAATAAAACAGCCCTTATAGATACTGTTGATCCAACTAAAGCTAATGAATTATTGGATAATCTAAAAAAGTTGGATGCTGACATTGATTACCTTATTGTTAACCATGCAGAACAGGATCATTCTGGAACCATACCCCAAATACTTGATATTTACAATAATGCCCTTATCATTACCAACTCAAAATGTAAAGACTTATTAATCGAATTCCATCTAATTCCCGATGAAAAATTCCTGGTTGTGGGGGATGGTGAAACCTTGGATCTCGGAGGTAAAACATTAGAGTTTATCATAACTCCCTGGGTGCACTGGCCAGATACAATGGTGACTTATCTACAGGAAGACCAGATACTATTTTCATGCGATTTTTTCGGCTCGCACTTGGCAACCAGTGAATTATTCGCAGATGAAGATATTTACAAGTCTGCTAAAAGATATTACGCTGAGATAATGATGCCCTTCAGAACCATCATTCCGAAGAATTTGGAGAAGCTGAAGAACCTGAAAATTCAGATTATAGCACCTAGCCACGGGCCATTATACAATAATCCTGAATTTATATTGGATGCCTACAAAGATTGGACTTCAGACAACACTAAAAATCATGTTATCATACCCTACATATCCATGCACGGTAGCACCCAAAATATGGTAGATTATTTAGTGGATTCTTTAATTGAAAGAGGATTAACAGTTAAACCATTGAATTTAACCTATACTGATTTGGGTGAATTAGCTTTAGATCTTGTGGACGCTACAACCATGGTTATTGCTTCACCCACAGTCTTAACAGGCCCACATCCAAGTGTTGTGTATGCCACTTACCTTGCAAACGCCCTTAGACCTAAGTTAAAATTTGTTTCAGTAATGGGTTCCTATGGATGGGGAGGTAGAATGCTGGATCAAATCACTGGGATGATTGGTAGCTTAAGGGTTGAAATGATCACACCATTAATCATAAAAGGCTTTCCCAAGGAAGAAGATTACGTGAAAATAGATGAAATGGCCGATGAAATCACTGAAAAACATAAACAGCTTGGAATTATTATAAAATAACCCATAATTAACATTAAATTATTAAAAACTAGTAATTTAAAGAAAAATAACCTAAAAAAGGTAAGAAATTTTAATGTTTAAGGTAAATTATACTTATATTTTATCATATATGTAGGGTAAACCTGTACAAATCCCTTCTCTGAATTCTTTAAGGTAATTTCTATTTTATGTTCTGAAATCTTAATTTGATCTACTTTAAATCCACCCACCTGTTCACCAATTTCATAACGAATTTCTTCTTTTCTATCTACATCTTTAACCAATCTAAACTCACCTGAGGAAAAATCTAAGGCTCCAATCGTAACCCACCTAGGAAATATAACACTACCAAAGCTACTATTCTCATTTTTATCCGACATTATTTTTACCCACTACTTCTGTAATATTTGGTTGATAAATTTTTACAAACATCTATTGACTATAATAATAAATTTAAAAAATTTAAATTTAACTGAATAAAACATTTCACTCTATTATAATTTTAGATAAAATTAATAATATTTAAAAAAGATATAATGGATGGATGATATTGTTATAACTGCAGCTTTTGAGTTTAGAAAGTACATATTCTCAATCTATTCTGGTATACTGCGAATGTCTGGATTTAATTTCCAATGCAGCCAAATCTGAACATCTCATTATTATTGTAGCCCCGGGGATAGGCTTATTAACATTATTGCAATTTAAAGCTATTTACAACCATTTCGAATTTAGGTAGTGTGGCGTTATATTCATTAGCTGGGACTACACATCCAATTCTATAATATTTGGACCCGGGAACAGCTTCAATGTGTACAGTCAGGGCCATGTATTGTGTATCACCATTACGCCAAGTCTTAATGAGCTCCACTGCTCTCATCCCATTGACGGTGATGTTTCGCTCTGAAACTTCTGTTTGCCCAATAGCTGCAATATCACTCCTATAATCACTGAGCATCTCATCTAGCGACCCCACATTTCGTTGTTTTATGTAAAAATAAGTCTCAATATAATCTTCACTGCCATTGCCAATTGGTTCATAATATGCCACGATAGGGTCACCATATCCCCATCTACTAGGACTATCAAGATTCGATATTTCTTTCCAATCAGCTGGATAGTTAAATGTCAGTCCATTAGCTGCGTAAGTGTTGTTTGGGATATAAGTAGTGTTATTGTTGGATTTATTAATTTGATTCCCAATTTGAGGGTGATGGATTAATCCTGCATTAACCACTATAATCAAAGAAATAACGATTAAAATTAAGAGCACAATTATAGAAATATAACTCTTTTTCATCTTTAACCCCATCTTCAGATTCTACATATAAATTATATGGATACTACCTTCTTTTATGAAATTCTTCAAGTTCTCTAAATTTAATACATTGGACCTTATTTTCGGAGTGCTTCACTGGCTAGGGCAAATATGACGACTAAGTATCCTATGGCTCTGATTATTATTAAGAAAATAGGGATACTAATCACTTCTTTTTTACTATTTTAACTAATTAACTGTTATGATTGTATCACTTATTAAAATATTAATTAGTGGTCTTTTGTTATTTTTAAATAGCAAATAATATAGTAAATGTTTAAATAGAGAGAAAAAAAGAATCACAATATAAAAGTCAGGGATGAAGATAGTGCCAATTGCAGGAATACCATTTATGGTTTTAGTGGCAGTCCTCTGTTCAATTGGTTCCTAGATTGATGCTTACTACTCAGATATTACAGGAGACAAAAAAATGAACTCTGAGTTTCTAGAAGACAAAGAAATAATTGTAGCCTCTAACAGAGGACCAGTAGTATTTAAAAGATATGAAAAAGGAAAAATCGAACTAATACGAGGTGCAGGGGGGATAGTCGGTTCTATGATACCTTTTTTGAAAAAAACACATGGGAAATGGGTTTCTTCTGCAATCGGAGAATGTGATCACTATATGAACAATAAATACCGCTGTAAAGTGCCTATACCATTAGAAGACCCTGAATATTATGTCCAATTCATCAAAACAGAAGAGGATATTTATAATGGGTTTAATGGTAAATTCGCAAATCCTTTATTGTGGTTTATTCATCATTCTATGTGGAATCCACCATATTCACCATGTGCAGACGATGAACTGCATCAAGCATGGGATTCATACCAATATGTGAACTCTATGTTTGCAGCAGCGATAGGGGAAGATGTATGTAAATCAGAGAAGACTCCAATAGTAATGTTACAGGATTATCATCTCTATTTAACACCTAAATTGATAAGAAAGCAGCATCCAGATGTTCTTATGAGTCAATTCGTCCACATACCATTCCCCCCACCAGAAATATTCCAGCAATTGCCCAATCACATGCAAATCGAGATATTAGACAGTATGCTGACAAATAATATTTTAGGATTCCATATTCCACGTTATATGAACAATTTTTTTGCAACAATTAAACTTATTCTACCAAACGCTTCGGTGGATGACATAGTAGGAGACATTCTATATAAAGGACATGTCTGCCATATAAGAACTTATCCCATCAGTGTTGATATGAAAACACTCCAGACACACGCACAAGATCCAAATGTCACTGCTAAGGAAGTAGAAGTAGATGAAATGATTGGTGACTGCAAGTTAATCTACAGAACAGACAGAACAGACTTATCTAAGAATATTATCAGAGGATTCCAGGCTTATGACATGTTTCTTGAGAAATATCCAGAATGGAGAGAAAAAGTTAAGTTTGTAGCAACTTTAATGCCATCAAGACAAGATATAAAGATCTACAGAGAATACACCGATAAAATACAAGACATAGTTAAGGAAATCAACGAGAAATATGCTACTCCAGATTGGCAACCAATTAAATACATTTGTAGGGGAGATTACGACTTAGTAATTGCTCTTTTGAAAAGATATGATGTTTTAATGGTTAATCCTATATTAGATGGAATGAATATCGTAGCCAAAGAAGGGAGTGTCGTGAACGAAAATAATGGTGTATTAATCCTTTCTACTGGAGCAGGATGTTATGAAGAATTAAAAGATGGCGCAATTTGCATAAATCCTTTTGATTTAAGGCAGACTGCAGAATCAATCGATGTAGCTTTATTAATGGATGAAACAGTCAAAGCCCAGATGATTGCCAAAACAAATAAAGCTATTCAAATAAATGACCTGAATAAATGGGTATCCGATCAATTAAAAGACATTGAGGCTGTTATGTACGAAAGACTAAAACTTAAATCTAATGAAAACCCTGAGGAATCTCGATTCGAAATTAATTGAATTAAATGTTTTCTTAAGATAATTTGAATAATCCCTAAATAAGAATACTAATGATTTTTAATTTCTAACAATTGAAAGGATAGTGTTTAATGTCGATTCAACTTCATGATTCCTTAAAAATAGCAGAAAAAGAGAAGGCTTTGCCAAAAGTTATTGCATACAACAGAATTGATGGTCCAGGATCCAGTTTAGATTTAAGCGAATTTCAGCAGACATTCTGGAAATTACCAAATATACAAGATAAAGATGATCCTGCAAGAAAATGGACATGTAATCTTCCAAGAACAATAGGTATAACCATAGATACAGGAACTAAAATTGAGGCCCATCCTTTCAATCCTGATCTTATAGGTGTTAAATCTGTTGAATATAAAACTGAAGTTATTGCTTCCCCGGGTGAAGTAATTCCAGTTAAAGAAAACTGGTTACTTAAAATAATTGAAATATTTGACATTAAAGGTGTCATATTTGTTTTAAAGAATCTAAGAGGAGGTATACAATCTTCAGGGCTTGGAGGATCATCAACAGCCACAATTGGCGTGTGTATACTTGCAAATGAATTAGCAGGACGACCATTTAGCAAGATTCAGTTGATTTCTTTAGCTTCTCGTATTGAACAGGGTTTTGGAGTAAGTATCACTGGAACCCAGGAACAATCCAATGTTATTTTTGGAGGAGTAACTGATTATGTCTGGTTTCCATGGGGAAAACCTGGATATCCTGGTACAGGTTATGGCGAATCTTTACGATTTGAATTGATACCACCAGAAGATTACGGGCTTTTAGAAGGGAGAACGGCTATTTTTCATTCTGGACATCCTCGCCTAAGCTCAGAAGTTAATTTAACATGGAGAAACGCTCTCTTAACTGAAGTTGGATATAACTTAAATTCTAAAAAAATGAAGGTAGCTTATGAGTTTCGTGAGGGATTAAGACTACAAAAGTGGGATCATGTTCTTGAATCAATAGAAGAATACCGTAAAATACGGACAAAACTATGTGAAGGTTATATGGAAAGTTCCAGGGATTTATTGGAACGTGCTAAAAGCTGTAACTGTACAACTTTCCCTTTGGGCGCTGGTGGAGGAGGTGTAGTCCTTTTATTTTCTCCAAACCCAGAATCTTTAGAAAAATTGCGCGAGGATCTTAAAGGTATTTATAGTGAAATCCCCTTTAAAATACGATCTAAGGGTCATGAAATTAATAATGTAAAACTATAAAAACACTTCAATTTTGTCCTCTAATGATCAATGCTCCAAAATTTTTTTTAGTTCTCGCTCATATAATAAACAGGAGTAGTGGTTTTTCTTCTCAAATTTCTATAAAATTGGTCCAACCAAATGTCAGTTTACTTCTTCACAAACTGATTTTAAAATAATATATATATTCATTTTCTATTTTTAGTCAACGTGGACATTTCATTCCTTATTAATTCTATATCCTTAAATTGATCGCTTATCCAGCTGTATATATTTCTATTGCTAACAATATTGTATAAATTTTTTAATCGCCGTCTTCTTTCATTTTCATCCATTGTTATGGCCTGGTAAAATGCTTCAGCTGTTTGGCTAATGTCATATGGATTCACAGGGATTGTTTCTTCTTTAATCTCCTCAAAACAACCTGCTGCTTCAGATAATATCAGTACCCCGTTTTCTTCATTTACAACTGCCGCTTCCTTGGGAACAATGTTCATACCATCAGAAATGGGATTCACAATTAGACAGTCGTAGTTTTTAAATGCAGCAACAACAAAATTGTAGTTAGCTTTAAATATGCATTCAACAGGTTTCCAATTATTTCTAGCATACTTATGGTTAATTTCTTTGATGATTGTTTGAACATCATTTAAATAGTTCCGGTATTCCTTTATCTGTTGTCGGGTGGGTTTTCCAGTTATTAAAAATACCACTTTCTCAAGGTACTCTGGATGTTTCTCTAAAAAAGTATCGAATGCTTTGAATCCTCTTATAATATTTTTGCTTAAGTCTAACCGATCAGTTCTGTAAAAAAGGAATTTATTTCCCTTAATTCTTTTTACAATCTTCTCTTTTTCCTGCACGTCCTTTGATGCAGCCATGTTTTTTAATCCCTCAGAATTAACTGAGATAGGGTAACTTTTAACATGTGTTTCGTTGCCGTTGCGATACACTATCTGGTTTTCATAGTCTATTTTGTCTGCAAATTCTTCACAGGTTCCAAGAAAGTTGTCCACGTATCTTGGAATGTGAAAACCCAAGAGATCGTTTGCGAGAAGACCATCTATTATGGAATCCCTCATGTAGTGGGGCAGAATTTTAAAGTAATCTGACTGTGGCCATGGAATATGTATGAAATGACTTAAAAAAGTATTTCTCAATTTACGACGAATAATTGCAGGACAAAGATAAAGGTGATAGTCCTGCAACATTATCATAGGCTCTTTATCATTGCTCTTGCTTTCTTCCACTACATGATCCGCGAATTTCTTGTTCATATGGAGGTAACCTTTTTCCCAAGCTTTGTGAATGTTATCATCAATGTTAGGACTGTAGGGGCTGTTCCACATGTAGTGTTGTAAAAACCAGAGGAGTGGATTACTTATTACACTGTAATATTCTTCGTAATATTCTTTTTCTGCAACAACAAATTGAACCCAAAATTTTGGGTCCCCTTCGGGTATGGGTACCTTGTTTCCAGGGAACCTTGCTGCTACCACGGCATCTCCTAGGGTCATGGCACTTGCAATCCATACACCATTCAATGTTTCCATGAGGGGAAGTAATGTTGATACAAGCCCGCCAGCACCTCTTTTAATTTTTATACCGTCGTTTTTATGTTGAAATTCAACTGGTCCCCTGTTAGAAACTACAATTAAATTTTTATCCTTTAAAAACTCCAATATTTCCTTTTCGTGGGGATAGTTCATTGAATCACATCATGTTCAATAAGTCAGATAATTAAAATTCTAAACATTTTCAATTATCCTTTTAACTGAAGCTGTTAATTTTTGCAGTTTTTTTGAAGATTTAGATTCTATGTAGATCCTTATTAAAGGTTCGAATCTGGAGGGTCTCACCAATATGAATGAATCTTCCATTTCGACCCTCAGACCATCTACTGTGTTGATGTCCTTTTCAGAGTCAAAACTGCTTTTAATAGTGTCTATAACTTTCATTTTTTTCCCTTGTTCACATTTTAGCGTGAAAAATGTGCGAGGATATTCTGCTATTTCTTGGGTCAGTTTTGAAAGGGTTGTATCCTCCCTGGCAAGTATCTCAAGCATGCGGACCACAGCAAAGATTGCATCGTAGCATGTCTGGAATTCTGGGAAAACATACATTCCAGGTTCATCACCACCAAAAACTGCATTATTATCAATTACCTCCTTTAAAACTTGGTTTACGGATGTTTTTATGAGATTTCCACCATACTGGGATACCACTTCATCCAGTGATTGTGATGCCACCACTGAAGATACAACTGTACCTCCCTGTTCCCTGCTCAAGGCGTCCCTTGCAAAAATGCCAAGTATGGCCTGGTCCCTGATAATCTTTCCACATTCATCGATGAAGATGGCACCATCGAGGTCATTGTCAAGGATTATGCCCATGTCAGCTCCGACAGTAGTTGTAACTTCACTATCAAGTGATAACCTCTCAGGTCCCGGTTCAGAAAAGTTTAAGTCATGTTTTGTATCCTTAAAACCTATAGTAACTGTTTCACAACACATTTTATTCAATATTTTTGGTGTGAAGGGTGCGCTCATCCCCATTTCACAGTCTGCTATCAGCACGAACGATTTACTTTTTATGAGTTTTGTGGCAGCTTTTTTTAAAACAGCCTTTATATATTCTTCCTTGTATTCATGGGCATATCTCAGTTCACCTATACAATTCCATGCAACTTTATCACCGTGTCTTTGTTCTAAAGGAATTATAATTTTGCTGAATATTTTTATACTCACATCTTGAGGTCTCAAATCCGATTCTGCCACTGTGACCATGACTTTGGTTTGGTATAAACGCATAACATAGTGTATGACTGGTATCGGGGCAATTCCAAAGTCCATGACGTTAATTCCTGCAGACATCAGTCCTGTGCTTATGGATCTTTTTATCATCTGGGAGGGTGTGTTAATATCCCTGCCTAAAACCACGTTTTCACCAGGGCTCAAGTAGTTGCCTATTACTGTGCCTAAGTGTGATGCAAACTTGTTGGTGATCTCTGAATTCACCTTTCCCCTGATATCATAAACGTATTTAACCATTTAACCCTCTCAAAAATTAATTTAAATAATTTAGTGAATATCTGAGTCTACTACGGAATCAGAGTAAATTTCCACTTCGTTGTATATGGACGTGTCAGATCTAATAGTGCTGTGATGGCCAATCAACACGGAACTACCTAAAATAGCTCCCCTTTCAATAACACTGCATCTTTCCAAAATACATTTTTTATCAATTATACAATTCTTTAAGTGAGAATTGGCCTTTATAAGATTATTGGGAAATATTACGGAACCTTTAATGGTGCAGTTCTTTTCCACATACACATCTTCGTTTAAAACTGTATTTTTCCCCAGTCTACAGTCCTTTTCAATAAAACAGTTATCTCCTATAACCACCGGACCAACTATTCTGACACTTTCATCGATATTAACATCATCTCCAACCCATATGTTCCCCAACCTACCAACACCTTCTTTTATTTTATGGCCCGCTGGTTCTGGCTTAATTTTTTCCCCTAAAACATCATAATTAGCCTTTAAATATGTTTCTGGTCTTCCAACATCGTTCCAGTAACCATCCAATCTGTATCCGAAAACCCCTGCTTTTTTTTCAATTAAAACTGGGAACAGATCCTTTGAAAAATCAATTTCACCCTTTTCAGTTTCAATGTAATCAAATACCTCTGGTTCCAGAACGTATGTCCCAGCATTGGCCAGTTTACTGAAAACTTCCTGTGGGGAAGGTTTTTCAAGAAATTTCACGATCTGATCATCTTCATCAAGAACTGCAATACCGTAGTGGGTGGGATCATCCACCTCTGTCAAAACAATGGTTGCTATGGCTTTTTTTTCCCTGTGAAATTTTAACAATTTATTCAAATCAAGATCAATTAAAACATCACCACTTAAAACAAAAAAAGTATCATCTATGTATTTCATAGCTTTCATAACTCCGCCTGCAGTTCCCATTGGACGGTTTTCAACTAAATAGTTTATATTTAGATCGTTGTGTTTAAGATGGTATTTTATATGGTTTTGAAAATAGTTCAGAGTTACAATTACTTCCTTGCATCCTGAATTTTTTATTGTTTCTATAACATAATCAATTAGAGGCCTATTAACCACGGGAACCATGGGTTTTGGTCTTATAGCGGTTAGGGGACGTATTCTTGTTCCTTTTCCCCCAGCCATGATCACGGCCTTTATCATGAAGTCTCCTCCCACAATATCATGAAGTAATATGTAATATTTTATTTCTTATTCAATGTAGATATAATTTTGGCCAAAAAAATTTATCCATATTTATTTCGTGGTATAACATATTGTAATGGTTCTTTTACTTCAATAACCATTTAAAAAATCTCTGAACTTCATTCACATTCCTAACATAAAATAATGAACTACTTTTCACATAATCCGGAATTTCATTTGAAAGCACTAATATACTGGCAGTTTTAATCTTGCCTGTCTTTTCAAGTTCTTTAAGTTTGGTGAATGCATCGAAGTCGGTAACATCATCTCCCAAATAGATAACCCTATTCAGATCGTATTTTTCAAGAATTTTTTCAACTATGAACCCTTTATCCCTACTGATGGGGGGTTTAAGTTCCACAAGTTTGCGTCCTTCAGTTAATTTGAGTTCGCTTGTATTAATAGAATTATTTATAGCATCTATTATTCTCTTCCGGGTATTTTCCTGTATTTCGCATTTCCTGTAATGAATGCAAATGCAGATACCCTTATCTTCAAACATCAACCCTTTTATTTTGGATAATTCGCTATTTTTCAGTTTTTCAGCAATTTTTTTTATATCCGCCAAATATTTTACTGCTTCGGGGTCAATGAAAATTTCACCATCGTTTATATATTCCATTCCATGGTTTCCAACATAGAGTATTCCATCTACCCCCACCATGGCCTTGGCGTTCTGGACTGATCTGCCGCTGATCACGGTTACCATTTGGAACTTTTCTTTGAGTTTTGATAGTTCTTTCTTCATGGATGGAGTTACAACAGCCTTTTCCGGTGTTGCTGCGATTTCACTGATGGTTCCATCGACATCTGTTAAAATAGCAGATGTATTATCATTTTTAAATTCATAAAATTCTTCTAAATAATCAAAAAGGTATTTCGACATTATAAATATTCTCTTAATTTTTTAATTACCTTGTAGGGATCATCAGCTACCACTGTGCTTCCATAGAGTTCCATTCCTCCAATATCTGCTGTGGATTTGGATATGTCACCACGATCTACCATTTGAATTATGTATGGGATATCATCATCTTCATTCATTGAAGGACATGAAATGGACATGTTAAAGTTTTGTACCCCTAAAACATCAATGAAACACCTTAAAATATTAAAAATAACCTTTTTAGTTTGATCCATTTTTGATGGAGATCCTGGTGAGATTATAATAATTTCTTTCTCCTTAATGGGAGTGATACTCGCAAATAACCTTACATTTCCCGATTTATGAGAAAGCCCCAGGGATTTATGTA
>Ga0182014_10001659_pt1 | contig 29398 bp, 26 predicted proteins | sample 612S2DmetaG_FD_120489 | JGI IMG/M metagenome (GOLD analysis project Ga0182014, IMG submission 120489) | Permafrost microbial communities from Stordalen Mire, Sweden - 612S2D metaG | ecosystem: Environmental > Terrestrial > Soil > Wetlands > Permafrost | place: Sweden: Stordalen | collected... | reverse complement strand
CGTGCGCGAGTAACTTCACGAGGAGGCTGAAAGGCACCATGGCGGTCTTGCTTGACTCAGCATCTGTCGCCGACGCCGCGGCCGCGGCCGAGCTCGGCTTCGTCTCGGGCATCACGACGAACCCCACCCTCATGGCGCGCGCGACGACGCAGCCTCTGCCCCACCTCGAGAGCCTGCTCACCGTCTTTCCCCACGGTCCGTTGTGCTACCAGCCCACCAGCAGCTCCGTCTCGGAGACGACCGACGAGGCCCGCGCCGCCTGGTCTCTCGCGCCGGAGCGCGTGGTGATCAAGCTGCCGGCCACGCTCGACGCCGTCCGCGTGGCGACCATTCTGGCCGGCGACGGAGTGCGCTGCGCCCTGACCGCGGTGTACTCGCCCGCCCAGGCGCTGCTCGCCCACGAGGTCGGCTGCGTCTGGGTGATCCCCTACGTCGACAGGGCGGCCAGACTGTCGGTCGGCGGCCTGGTGGTCGTCGACGCGCTGGCGGCCATCCTCGCGGCCCTGCAGAGCAGCACGCGCATTCTGGCCGCGAGCCTCAAGAGCGGCCCCCAGGTGGTCGACTCGATCCTCCACGGCGCCCACGACATCACGGCGCCGCTCGACGTCCTGCGCGGCCTCGCGGCGCACCCGCTGACCGAGTCCGCCGTGCGGGAATTCGCCCAGGCGGGGTCACAGGAGGCTCAGGCATGACGGCCAAGGCCAAAGAGGTCGCGCGCGGCGTCTACCAGGTGGGCCTGAGAGGTGTGAATGTGTTTCTGATCGACGCCGGCGACGGTCTCGTGCTCGTCGACGCCGGCCTGAAGGGCAGCCCGGCGCATATCACCGAGGCCATCTACTCGCTGGGCAGGCTGCCGCAGGACGTGATCGCCATCGTCGTCACCCACACACACCGCGACCACGTGGGCGGCCTGGCCGAGATGAAGCGCCGCACCGGCGCCGAAGTGTGGATGCACCCGGCCGACGCCGCCCTCGTCAGGGACGGCCTCTACGGGCGACCCTTCGGCCCCGGGCGCGATCGCGCCAGCCGCGCCATCACGCGGGCCATGAACCTGCTGCCGGCGTCGCGGGGCGAGCCGGTCGCCGTGGCCCATGAGGTGAGCGACGGCGAGGTGCTGCCCTTCGACGGCCTGCGCGCCGTACACACGCCGGGTCACACCGCCGGCCACCTGGCCTTGTTGCTGCCGCGCGAGGGCGGCGTACTGTTCGTGGGCGACGCCGCCTCGAACATGCTGCGCACGGGCCTGAGCCCCTTGAACGAAGACGTAGCCGGAGCCTGGCGCAGCCTGCGGTCGCTGGCGGCCCTCCAGTTCGAGGTCGCCTGTTTCGCCCATGGTCGGGCGCTGCGCGGCAAGGCCAGCGAGGCCTTCCGCGAGCTCGTGCGGCGCTTCGAGACGGCGGCGGCGCAGACTCCGGGGCCCGGCGCCGCCTGAGCAAGGGCGCCGGCGGTGACCAACGACATCCGCTACATCGCTGTCTCCGACGTCCATCTCGGCGCCGACAACAGCATCCTCACCGCTACCATCGAGGACACGGGGCGCGTCGACACGAGCCGACCCAGCCCCGTCATGGTGCTCCTGGTCGACTGCCTGCGCGCCCTGGTGGCCGGCAACGCCGGCGACACCCGACCGACCCTGATCGCTCACGGCGACCTCGTCGACCTCGCCCTGTCCGAACCCGCTCGGGCCGTCGCCGTCTTCGGCCAGTTCGTCATGGCGCTGCTGTCGGCCGATCGCCCGCTGATCGACGACGAGATCGTCCTGCTGCCCGGCAACCACGACCACCTGATCTGGGAGTACACGCGCGAGCGCTGGCTCGAAGACAATCTCTTCGATCTCATGCACGGTGAGGTTCCCGAGGGCTTCACCACGTCGCGACGCATCAGCCCGCTGCGCCTCGAGGCCGAGCCGCGTTTCGAGTCCGCCCTGCTGTCGGGGATGATGCGCCGCTGGGCGCACCTGGCCGACATGCGCATGCGCGTGCTCTACCCCGACCTCCTGCTGAGCTCGCCCGACGGCGCCCGGGCGGTGCTGGTCACGCACGGCCAGTACGTCGAGTCGGCCAGCAAAGTGATGTCGGGGTTCCTGCGCATGCTCGCGCCGCAGATCCCCGAACCGGCCGACGTGGCGACCATGGAAGAAGAGAACTGGCCATGGCTCGACTTCTTCTTTTCGTCGATGACGCGCTCGGGCGCGCCCGGCGCGCTCGCGGCGGGCATCTACGACGTCTCTCAGGACCCGCACGATCTCGACGTCCTGGTCGACGTCGTGGCCCATAACGTCACGGCCCGCAGCGGCCGCCTGGTCGGTGCCGCCGAGCGCTGGGGCATCCGCCGCGGGGTCGGGGCGATCGTCGAGCACATCGCGACGGCGCGTGAGCGCGGTATCACGACCCAGCTGCTGACCGCCGACACGCGGACCGGACTGTCCACCTACCTCGGCTCGCTGCGCTCGCGCCTTGCCCAGGACGGGGCTCCGCTGCCGGCCGATACCAGCCTGATCATCGGGCACACCCACAAGCCGTTCCGCGAGTGGTGGCCCGACGACCACTGGCCGGGCGGCGGTGTGCGCGTCTTCAACACGGGAGGCTGGGTGGTCGACCACACCGTGCCCCAGCCTTTGATGGGCGGCGCGGTCGCCCTGATCAACGAGGAGCTCGATGTGGCCCTCGTGCGCCTGTACCAGCAGATCACCGAACCCGACGACTGGCGCATAACGGTCGACACGGTCGCGCCCGGGCCCGGCGGCGAGGCATTCGCCGAGCACATCCGCTCGCTCATTCGCCCCAGCGAGGCCCCGTGGAGCTCGTTTTCGACGACGGCGGCCGGCGTTGTGCGGGACCGCCGCGAGCACATGTCGGCGATCCTCGAGGGCAAGCTCAGCAAGCTGCGCGTCTAAGGAGCGTTCAGGCAGCTCGAGCCGCGGGCTTGCGCAGGTCGCGGGCGATCCGCGGGCGGCGCCGGCGTCGCGCCGGCCGCTCGCCGGTCAGCGCGCCAGCAGCTTGACCCCGGCAGGGTCGACGCGCACACCGACGCGGGTGTCGGGCGGCATGGTCAGCGCCCGGAGGCTGGGCACGTCGGCCACCAGATCGCCGACGTCCGACGACAGGTTCATGCGCGTGACCGAGCCCAGGAACGTGTGCATGAGCACCTTGCCCTCGAAGGCGCCGTCGGGTACTGCGGCGCCGTCGACAAGCTCCTCGAGCTGCACGGATTCGGGCCGGATGAGGACAAGCACCCTGCCGCCCGCGGTGCAGCCGTGACCCTCGTGCACGCCGATCGGCCGCTCGGACGAGCCGATCGTCACCATGTCGGCTGCCTGCACCCGGCCGTCGAAGCCGTTCATGAGGCCCACGAAGTTGGCGACGAACTCGGTGTGCGGGCTGCGGTAGATTTCGGCCGGCGCGCCGACCTGCTCGAGGTTGCCGTCTGACATGACGGCGATCCGGTCGGAGATCGACAACGCCTCTTCCTGGTCGTGGGTGACGTAGAGCGTGGTGATGCCCAGCCGCTGCTGGACGTGCCTGATCTGCTGGCGCAGGTCGACGCGCACCTTGGCGTCGAGCGCCGACAGCGGCTCGTCGAGCAGCAGGATGGCGGGCTCGATAGCCAGCGCGCGGGCCAGCGCCACGCGCTGCTGCTGACCGCCCGAGAGCTCGTGCGGGTAGTTGTCGACGCGCGCCGCCAGGCCGACGAGCTCGAGCAGCTCCGCGGCACGGGCGCGGCACTTGTCGCGCGCGACCTTGCGCATGCGCAGCCCGAACTCGACGTTCTGGCGGGCCGTCATGTTGGGGAACAGGCTGTAGGCCTGGAACACCATGCCCATGTTGCGCTTGCTGGCCGGCACCGGAATGACGTCGCTGCCGTCGACCAGCAGCTCGCCACGGGTCGGCTGTTCGAACCCGGCGACGATACGCAGCGCCGTGGTCTTGCCACAGCCGCTGGGCCCGAGCAACGAGACCAGCTCGCCGGACTCGACCTCGAGCGAGAGTTCGGCCAGCGCCGTCACCTCGCCGAACTCCTTGTGGATGCCATGTAGATCAAGCCTGGCCATCGCGCTCGCTCCTCACCGGCTGACCGCCGTCACGCCTGGACTGCTCCCCCGGCCACGGCGCCGGGACAGCAGGAACAGCCCCATCATCGCTCCCCAGGTGAGGGTGAAGCTGATGATGGCCAGAGCGGCGGCCGGTTGTGCCTCTGTATTACCAATATAGTACATGTAGACCGCGAAGGTGTTGAACAGCAACAGGCTGGAGATCGTGTACTCGCCCATGACGATCGCCAGCGTCAGAAACGCGCCGGAGAGCATGGCCGTGCGAATGTTGGGCAGGATCACGAACAGCAGGGTCTTCCAGCCCGGCGCGCCGACGCTCTGCGCCGCCTCGGTCAGCGTCTTGACGTTGATGGCGCGCATGCCGGCGTCGAGCGAGCGGTAGGTGAACGGCAGGGCCAGGATAACGTAGATGAAGGCCAGGATCTGCGAGTTGCTCAGCATCCAGGGCAGCACGTTGAAGACACCCGAGAGACCCACCACGAGCGCGACCGGCGGCACCACGAACGGCAGGATCGAGACCACGTCCATGAGCGGTCGCAGCTGGGGCAGACGCAGGTGCACCCAGTAGACGGTCGGCACCATCAGGACGAGACCGATGATGACGGTCTCGACCGCCAGGCGCAGCGAGAAGAGGAAGCTCGTGCGGAACATGGGGTCGGCAAAGGTCTGCCCGTACCACTTGAAACCGTAGCTGTGCTGGCCGGTCTCGAGGCTGAACTGCAGGGTCGAATAGAGCGGTATCAGAAAGTAAAGGGCGGCCATGATCAGCCAGAAGATCGTCCAGAACGACGGCCGGCGGTGTTCGCGCGGCGCGCGCCGGGCCTTCTTTTCGGCCGGTGCCGCTACCGAAGCCATCTTGCCGCCCTGCGTTGCAACAGCGCGTAGGCGAGGACGGTCACGCCGACGATGCAGATCATGCCGAACGCCAGCGAGTCGCCGAGCCGCGGGTTGGTGATCACGACGTCGCCAGACAGCACCTGGCCGATCTGGATCGGCACGAGGTTGATGCCGCCGCCGGACAGCGCGTAGGGCGTGGCGTAGGCGCTGAAGGCGTTGCCGAAGAGCAGGACCATGGCGCCCGCCAGGCTGGGAAGCAGCACCGGCAAGCCGATGCGCCACCAGTACTGCGACTGGGTCGCGCCGAGGTTCTCGGCGGCTTCGCGCCACTCGACGCGCAGTCCCTCGAGCGAGGGCGCGATGACCAGGATCATCAGCGGCAGCTGGAAGTAGATGTAGGTGAGCGACAATCCGGCGAGGCTGAAGATCGTGAAGCCGTGCGAATAGATGTGCAGACCGACGTCGGCGAGCAGCACGGTCACCACGCCGTTCGCGCCGAGCGTGGCGATGAAGGCGAAGGCCAGCGGAATGCCGGCGAAGTTCGACGCCACCCCGCAGAACGTGGTGAGCAGGGGCTGGATGAAGCGCGGGCCGCGGCCGCGGACGGCGGCGTAGGCGACGAACAGCCCGAACAGCCCGCCCCCGATGGCGCTGATGATGCTGACCTGGATGCTGGCGATGAAGGAGGCCCGGTACTGACCCGAGGCAAGGGCTCGGACGTTCTCGAGAGTGAACCCTCCGTTGGCGGTGGTGAACGTCTTGAACACCAGCACGACCACCGGAATGAGCAGGAAGAAGGCCGCGTAGGCCAGGAACGGCACCACGCCCGCCCATGTGAGCACCCCGCGCCGGCTCATGCGCGGCCGGCGCGACCGGCCCGACGGTTCGTCGGGCAGCGCCGGCGCGCGGGCCTCGAGAGGGGACACGGTTTCGAGCGACACGCTCGAAACCGTGTCCCTATCTTCTGGCACGGTGCCCCCGGTCATGCACACGCAGCCCGTAGGTCAGTGTGATCGCGCACGCTCCGTGTCTTTAGCCCGCGACCTTCGTGCCCCACTGAGCGGTGACGACCGCAGTCGCCGCCTTGATCTGGGCCTGCGAGGCGAACTGGATGCTGGCATAGGCGCTGGCCGGCGGCATGGCCGCCATCACCGAGGCCGGAATGACGCCGCGCTTGGCCATGTCGGCGAAGCGCGCCGGGTGCGTGAAGCCCTCGAGGTAGAGGAGCTGGCCCTCGTCTGAGTAGATGTACTCCTGCCAGAGGCGGGCGGCGTTGGGGTTGGGGGCCGTCGCGCTGATCGCCTGGGCGTAGAAGCCGCCGTAGACGCCGGTCGTGGGGATCGACACCGTGTAGGGCGGGTTGCCGGCGAAGGTCTGCTTGTTGGCCAGGTTCAGGTAGTCCCAGATGATGGCGATCGGCGTCGAGCCCTTGGAGATGTTGGCCGGCAGGGCGTCGGCAGGGATGTAGTTGCCGATCTTCTTGAGCTTGGCGAAGAAGTCGATGCCGGGCTGGATGTTGTCGAGCGAGCCGCCGTTGGCCAGGGCCGCGGCATAGACCGCCGAGAAGGCGTCGTTGGCCGAACGCGGGTCGCCGTCGATGGCCACCTGGCCGTGATAGCGCGGGTTGAGCAGGTCGGACCAGTCCTTGGGCGGCACCTTCTGCACATTGGTGTTGGTGCCGAAGGAGATCACGCCGTAGTAGTCGCCGTACCAGTAGCCCGTGGGGTCCTTCATGGAGTCGGGGATGCTGGCCCAGGTCTGCACGAAGTAGGGAGTGAACAGGCCCGCGGCCTGGCCGGAGGCGGCAAACGACGGACCGACGTCGACGACGTCGGGAGCGCGCGACTGGCCCTTGAGGCTCGTGATGGCCTGGTTTTCTTGCGCCGAGGTGTCGTTGGGCGCGGCGTTGTTGACGGTGATGCCGTACTTGCTCTGGAAACCGCTGATGATCTTGCCGTAGTTGGCCCAGTTGGGCGGCAGGGCGATGGTGTTGAGCTTGCCCTCGGCCTTGGCGGCCGTCTCCAGGGCGGCCAGGCCGCCGCTGGGCAGGGCCGTGGCCAGCCCCGCGGGACTCGCCGAGGCGCTGCTCGAGCTCGAGCTGGAGCTCGAAGAGCTGCCGCAGGCGGCGAGCAGTGCGGGGATCGAACCGAGGCTCGCCAGACCGACGGCGCCGATCGCGCCGCGCTCGACGAACTGGCGCCGGGTCAACCCGGATCTCTCGGAACCTGTGCCTGGAAGCTGCTCTTCACTCATATTCCGTCCCTCCTGCGCCAAAGGTATGCGATTCTGCCGGCCCGTGGGCGACTCCCGTATCGTCGCGGTCGATTGTTGTGACGACATGACGACACGGTCAGTCTTTAATGAGCCCCAAGCGGTTCTTATCACGTCGTCGAGCGGGGGGCAAGGTCGGCGTGTCAGGCGCGACGCTTGACGGCCGCGTCGGCCAGCGCGTCGGCCGCCTCGTTCAAGCGCAGTCCCACGACGTCGAGCCGGCGCAGCAGCTCACGGCACTTGAGGACGTCCATGGTGAGCTCGCCCCGAAAGAGGCGTCCGATCTCGACGTCGTAGAGGCGCCGGATCTCGTTGGCCGACTTCTTGGACGCCAGGGCGGACTGGCTGGTCTCTCTGGCGTCCCGCGCGATCGTCTTTACCGCCAGACGCAGGTCGTCGAGGCCGCTCGCGGTGGCGTCGAGCAGGCCCAGGTAGGCATCGGCGGCCGCGATCTCGTACAGGTCCCACTCACGCACGAAGTCGCGCAGGTTGTCGAGCACATCGTCGATCGAGCGCGACAGGCGAAAGAGGTCCTCGCGATCGATGGGCGCCGCCGGCGCCCCGGCCAGCCCGGCCACGAGCTCGGCCCGCAGCGTGTCGCCGCGGTGCTCGATCTCGGCCATCTTCTCGGGCGCCTCGCCCGGGGCGACTCTGCCCTCGGCCACCGCCCGCGCCAGCCGGCACGCGGTGGCGGTCTCGGCGAGCTGCAGCTCAAGAATGGCGATCAGCGGTGTACCGGCTCCTCGCCCAAGGTTGCCGACCGCCCGCCGAAACCGCGCCGTGTTGACCATGACTTCCTCCCTGCCGCCGCCGGCGCGGCCCCGCGCCCCTGTCGCACAAGGCAGCGTGACGACCCGCACGCAGGCGATCGACGACACTTTTGCTCAGCGTACGCCAAAAGCTGAGCTCGCGACACCGCCGCCCGCGCCCGCGCCGGCGGCCGGCTCCGGCGAACCAGCTCCGGCGGCCGGCTCCGGCAGGCGCGACGATATACTCACGACCATGTGGCAACGGCCGGCGTGGCACAACCCGTGAACCTGTGAAGCGGACCATCGGCCGCGCCGCGCGCAGCCTGCGCGAGTTTCCGCCGCAATTCTGGCTGCTGACCGCCGGCATCCTCGTCTACGTCATCGGCGTCGACATGTCCTACCCCTTCGAGACGCTGTTCCTCAGAAACGGCCTGCACATCTCGATGACCGTGGTCGGCCTCGTCCTGGGCCTGACCAGCCTGGCCGGCCTGCCCTTTCAGATTCTCGGCGGCGCCTTCGCCGATCACTTCGGACGGCGCGCGGTGCTGGTGCTGGCGGTCTGCGGCAGCGCCGTCCTGTACGTTGGCCTCGCGCTGTCGCACAGCCTGCTCCAGGTCGTGCTCGTGGTGGCGATCGAAGCCGCCTTCGGCTGGTCGATGTTCCTCACGGCCAGCAACGCCATGATCGCCGATCTCACCAGCCGGCGCCGCCGGGCCGAGGCGTTCGGCATCGTGCGCACGGCGATCAACGTCTCGATGATCGTGGGTCCGCTGATCGCCCTCGCCTTTCTGGGAGCGCCACCCGAGTACCGGCTGCTGTTCGCCATGGGCGGCGCGGTCTGCCTGGTATTTCTGCTCATCATCGTCGGCGCGCTGCACGAAACAAAGCCGCCGCCGGCCGGGCTGCGCCCGGCCGGCGGCGGCTACGCCCACATCCTGCGTGACCGGCGCTTTCTGGCCTTCTGCGCCGTCACCTTCTTGCCGCTCTACGGGTACGGCCAGATCCTCTCGACCTTCCCGGTGGCGATGCAGGAGGCACACGGCATCTCGGCCGGCCAGTGGGCGCGGCTGGTGCTCGCCTACGCTGTGGGACTCAGCGTGCTGCAGTTCCCCGTGGTGCGCCTCACGCGCGCCTGGAACCCGTTGCTGCTGCTCTCGGGAGCCAGCGCCCTGATCGGCCTTGGCCTCGGTCTGGCGCCGTGGCTGCCCTGGGGCTGGCTGAGCGTCGCGCTCGTGCTTCTGGTCAGCCTGGGAGTCGTTATCCTGATCCCCGTCGCCGCGACGGTGGTGGCCGCCTTTGCCCCCGTCGAGCTGCGCGGCCGCTACATGGGAGCCTGGACGACGGCCTACCTGGGCGGGTATGCGCTCGGCCCGCTCTGCGGCGGCTACGCCGTGGACGCCATGGGCAGCAGAGGAGCGTACCTCGTGGTCGCCGCGGCCGGGCTGGCCGGCGCCGTCTGCTTTCCGCTGCTGCGCCTCGGCGGCCGCTTCGGCGAGCCGCCGGGCGCAAGGACTCCCCGCGGCGGACCGCCGGAGACCTCGCTGGAGACCACGCTCAAGCCGCCCGTCGTGGGATCGTAAGGCCGACTTCGTGGGATCGCAGGCCGACTTTGGGCCGCGCCGACGCGCCCGCCGGGCGCGGCCCGGAGACTACGTCAGCTGAGCCGGCGCGCGGTGTTTGCGCTCGTACATGAACTCGTCGGCCCGCTGCAGCAACTCATCGAGCGAGAGACCGTGTGGCGGCCGGGAGTGGGCCGACCCGATCGTCAGCGAGACGGGGAACCGCAGGCCCGACGCGGCCGTCCGCGGATCGAGCTCCTTCTCGAGCCGCAGCGCCACGGTGGTGAGCTCGCGCGTGTCGGCTTCGGCCAGCACCACGAACTCGTCGCCGCCGATGCGAGCTACGATATCGGACTCGCGGAAGGTCGCCTCGAGCGCCTGGGCGCACAGCACCAGGGCGATGTCGCCGGCGTTATGACCGAACTGGTCGTTGATCGCCTTGAGGTGGTCGACATCGGCGTAGACCATCGTCAGGGTCGACCCGGAGCGGCGGTCGTCCTTGAGCCGCTGCTCGGCCAGCAGCGAGAAGCCGCGGCGGTTGTAGAGACCCGTCATGTCGTCGCGCAACGACATCATGCGCAGCTCGTCTTCGAGAGCGCGGCGCTGGGTGATGTCGGACGCCGTGATGACGACGTGGCTCAACACCCCGTCGCCGTCGCGCAGCGGCGTCAGCGAGCCGGCGACGAGCAGCCGCTCCCCCGAGCGCGTCACCCAGTGGCTCTCGAACGGGTAGGCGACCGCGCCCTGGTTGAGGCGCCGCAGGCCCTCGCCGAAGGCCGCGGCGGCTTCGCGAATGGGCAGCACGGAAGCGAACTGGCGGCCGCGCAGATCGTCGTCGGAGTGCCCGGTCGCGCGCTCCACGGTGCGGTTGGCCTGCAGAATACGTCCGGCGCAGTCGAGCACCAGGATGAAAGCATCGGCGGACTCGAGCACGGCGGCAAAGAAATCGCGCTCCGTCTCGAGCGACTTCTCGCGCTCCATATGACTTGTGTGCTCCGGCATGCGGGCGACGACCACGATCGGGTACACGCACAGCCCAAAAGTCGCGCACTCCGGGCGCTCCCGGCGCCCGCAACGAACGACACAACGAAAGTACAGATACCCAAGCGGGCCGTGCTTGAATCCGCCTGCCTGATGTCGGCGCGCCGCCTGTCGGTGCGGCGCGCCAAAGGTCGGCGGCCGTCGATGCGGCGGCCGTGGGTGCGGCGCGCCAAAGGTCGGCGCGCCGCAGCGCCCGGTCTGCGACCCGCTACTGGACCCAGTAGTGGGTGGGGTCGTAGGTGTAGACCTCGTGCAGGTAGAAACCGCCTACCCGTTTGGAGCACATCGTCGTCATGACCGGCGAGTACAGGGTCACGTAGGGCGCCTGGCTCATGATGTAGGCCTGAATGTCGTCGTACTTGGCGAGGCGCGCCGTGGCGTCGGTCATGGTCTGCGCCTCGGTCATCATCTTCTCGAGAGTCGGGCTCCACCAGAAGCTGTTGTTCGTGCCTTCCGAGACGGCCGCGGCCTTTGAGAACAGGGGCGAGATCCAGTCGGACGGGTCGGGGAAGTCCATGTACCACAGGTAGCGCCCGATGGACGCGCTGTGGGCGGTCGAGGCGAAGGTGTCGAAGCTCGAATTGCTCATCGTCGTCAGGCCGGCCTTGATGCCCACGGCCTCGAGGTCGTTCTGGATCGACTGGAAGAGCTTGGGATACGGGTCGACGTTGTCGGTGTAGAGCGTCGTCTTGAAGCCGTTCGCAAAGCCCGCCTGGGCCAGGAGCTGCTTGGCCTTGGCCGGGTCGTAGCCGTACCACTTCTTGTCGGCCTGGTAGCCCGGCATGCCGGGAGGATACACCTGGTAGAGAGCCTGCCCCTGCCCGGTGAGGAGCTTGACGAGCTTGTCGCGGTCGATCGCCCAGCTGATCGCCTGTCGCACCAAAACGTTGTCGAGCGGCGGGAACTGCACGTTGAGGAACAGGTAGATGGTGCCGATGACCGGCTCGCGGTAGACGTAGGGCTTCCATTCGGGACTGCTCAGGACCGACAGCACGTTGGCCGGCGGCACGTTGTTGCCGAGCACGTCGATGTCGCCGCGCTGCAGCTTGAGGAAGGCCGACTGGGCGGTGTCGGCGAGCTCGAACTTGATACCGTCGAGCCAGACGTGGGCGGCGTCGCGGTAGTTCGGGTTGCGCGCCAGGGTGATCTCCTGGCCGGGGGTCCAGCTCTCGAACATGAAGGGGCCCGTGCCCAGCGGATGGCGACCGACCTTCTGGTTGCCCCACTTGGCGACCCACTCCTTGGGGATGGGGTCGCAGAAGTCGACGGTGAGAGCGTTCAGAAAGGCCAGGTCGGGCTGGTCGAGGTCGATCTCGATGGTGTACTTGTCGAGCGCCTTGTAGCCGGCGACATGAGCCGCCTTGCCCGCCTGGTAGGCGGCCGCCCCCACGACGTTCGTATAGAAGTAGGTGCCGGGAGCGTTGGGCAGGCGCATCATGCGCTCGAAGCTGTACTTGAAGTCCTCGGCGGTGACTTCGCGATTGATCGGCGGCTGAAAGAGGATGCCCGGCTTGAGCTTGATCGTGTAGGTCTTGCCGCCGTTGCTCATGGTCGGCATGGCGGCCGCCATGGCCGGCTCGAGAGTCGTACCCGCCACGCCTGGTACAGCGTGGTACTTGTAGAGGCTCTCGAAGACGCCGTGCTCGACCTGCCAGTCGACGAGGTTCCAGGCGATGGCGGGATCGAGTGTGGCCGGCTCCGAGTCCCAGGCGAACACCAGGGTGCCGCCCTTCTTGGGTGTGCCTCCCGAGCCGGCGGTCGTAGCGCCGCTCGACGTGCTCGAGCTCGCGCTGCCGCAAGCGGCCAGGATCTGGCCGACAAGCGTCGCCGACAGGCCGACCACGCCGGCCCGCACGAGCAGCTCGCGCCGGGTCATGCGACCCGCGCGTACCTCGTGCACGAGATGGTCCGCATATTCATGCTGGAACTGAGTGCCGCCTGCCATGACGTCCCCTTTGCCGGTGCCCCGATCGCGCCCAGTCTACGTTTGGGGCCGCCCGGAGTACAGGCTCGCGGCGGGAGCGGCGGCGGCCCAATTCGCGGCGGGAGCGGCGGCCCAATTCGCGGCGGCCCGGCGACCGCGCTACCCAGTCTTGGCGGTGAGGGTCGTCAGGATCTTCTCGATGGCGGCGTCCTGGGCCTCGAGGTGAGCCTGGATCTGCTTGGCTTCCTCGAGCACGGCGGCGGCGTCGTTGTAGGTGGCCTCGGCGCGGGCGTCGGCGGCGGCGGCCTGCACGTTCTGACCGACGATGATGATCGGCAGCAGGACCAGTTGCAGGAAGGTCTGAGCGATCCAGGCGACGATGATGAGCCTGTTGCCGGTCGCAAAGGCAGACGGAGCGCTGACCAGCGCCAGCAGCGTGAACAGGTAGGCGCACCACATCGTGCCGACAACCACCGTGATCTTCAGCCCGATCCTGGCATTGAGGCGTCCGATCGGGCCGGGGCCGTGCAACCGGGCCACGGCGGCGGCCACTGTGGGCGGTCCGGCCTCCTTGCGCTTCTCCACGTGCGGGTGCGGGACGTAGTCGAAGATGCCGGACATGGGTTCCCTCCACATCGAGACGGGGTGGCAAGGCTGTCAAAGCTCCGTCTGAGGTTCGCCCCGCGCCCTGCCAAAGCCTGCCCGGCGCCGCGCAGACCCGCCGCCCCGGCCGTCGGCGATCAGCCGGCGGCCATGTGGGGTCGTTTCGCCGGCTGAGCGCTCTTGCCGCCGAGGTCGTGTATGGCGACGCGCGCCCCGCTGGCCAGAAGCCGGCGGCACTCGCGTGCCGGCAATGGCCGGCTGAGAAGGTATCCCTGGACCTCGTGGCAGCGACGGCCGCGCAGGAACTCGAGCTGCTCCTCGGTCTCGACACCCTCGGCCACCACGCCCAGGCCGAGCGCGTTGGCGAGATCGATCACCGCGCACACCACGGCCGCGCTGCTGGCGTCGTGGGGCAACGCCTGAACGAAGGAGCAATCGATCTTGAGACGAGTGATGGGCAGTCGCGGCAGGTGACTGAGCGACGAGTAGCCGGTACCAAAATCATCCAGCGACACCGCGACGCCCATGTCGCGAAGCTGCTGCAGGACTCGCGTCGTGCCCTCGGCGTCGCCCAGCGTGGCGGTCTCGGTGATCTCCACATCGAGCAGCTCCGGCGCCAGGCCGGTCGCCGTCAGGACCGGCGCCATGGTCTCGACCAGGTTGGGTTCGCGCAGCTGGCGTGCGGAGAAGTTGACGGCCACCCGCAACGGAAAGCGCGAAAGTCCCTGCCACTCCGCCGCCTGCGCACAAGCCGTGCGCAACACCCATTCCCCCAGCGCGACGATGAGCCCCGTCTCTTCGGCCACGGCGATGAACTCGCGCGGCGGCAGGAGACCCAGCGTGGGGTGCCGCCAGCGCACGAGCGCCTCGACGCCGAGGATGGTGCCGTCGCGAATGTCCACCTGGGGCTGATAGTGGACGACGAACTGCTGCTTCTCCAGCGCCGTGTGCAGCTCGCTCTCGCGCTGCAGGCGTTCGGCGGCGACCTCGCCCAGCGCGCGGTCGAAGAACTGCTGGGTGTCGCCACCCTTGGCCTTTGCCCGGCGCATGGCGGTATGGGCGTTCTCCAGAAGGGCCGGGCCGTCGAGACCGTCGATCGGGTAGACGGCAAAGCCGATGCTGGCCGAGATGTAGATGCGGCTGTCGCCGACCTCCCAGGGCTGCCGCAGACTTTCCAGGATCCGGTCGCCGGCGGCGACCGCGTCGCCCACCGAGGCGACCTGGGGCAGCAGCAGCAGAAACTCGTTGGCCGCCGAACGAGCCAGCGAGTCGCTCTCGCGCAGCAAGCCGGCGATGCGGTTGGCCGCGCCGGCCAGCAAGCCGTCACCGGCAGCGTTGCCCAGGGTGTCGTTCACCGTCCTGAAGCGGTCGAGATCGAGCACACCGACGACGAGGCCCAACTCGCCCCGTTCGGCGCTGGCCACCGCCTGCCGAAGACGGTCGCCGAACAGGGTGCGATTGGGCAGGCCGGTCACCTCGTCGAAGTAGGCGAGGCGCTCCACCAGATCCTCGGCCTGCTTGCGACCGGAGAGATCGGCGACGACGCCGATACCACCGGCAACCTCACCGCCGGCGGCGCGCTGTGGCGAGGCCGTGAAGCTCACCCAGAGCTCGGCACCGGCTTTGGTGGCGCGCCAGGGGCCCTCGTAATGACCGACGCGGCCCGCCAGGGTCTCCCGCATGGCCGCCGCCAAAGACCAGTCGGCGGCGCTGTCGCGTGTCTCCAGGCTGACGATGCTCTCTTTCGAGCGATGCGCCTGGGCCGCAAAGCGCGCGTTGCAGTCGGTGACGACGAGGTCGCGGTCGAAGAGAAAGATGCCTTCGGAAGAGGTGTCGAACAGGGCGCGGCTGCGCCGCTCCGAGAAGCCCAGCGCGGCGCGCACCTGCTCGCGCTCCGTCTCTGCCTGGCGACGGGCCGCCATGTCTGTCTCGAGGTCTGAAGCGGTGCGCTCCAGGGCCACTACCGTCCAGTCGAGGAAGCTCGCCACCAGACAAGCGACGATGGCCATGCCAAAGAGGGCCAGGGCCATCTGCAGGTTGAGGCGCGGGTCCCCCAGGTGAGCCGCGTTCAGCGCCGCAAACGACGCCGACGACACGGCGGCCCACACAAAGGCCGCCCAGGGCCGCAGCACGAAGGCGGCCACAAAGACCGGCTCGACGAACACGATCTCTATGCTCTGCGGCGCGGTGTAGAAGAAGAGGCCGACCAGGCCCGCGGAGACGATAGTCAGATGCAGAATGGCGGTCAGCGTGACGTGGCCGCGGCGGTTGAGGAGCCACAGTGCGCCCATGAGGGCGCAGAAAGCCACATCCGTGGCCACATTGAAGGCGGCGTGCCCCGCGGGACTGCCCAGCCAGCCCACCGTGTCGATGAGCAGAAAGAAAGCGCCGATGACAAACAGCACGGCGTTCAGGAAGGCGAGGATCTGCCCGCGGCGGCGCTTGTCGGGGTCGGCGGTGTCGACCCGCACGATCTCGCGAGCGATGGACCGGAGGGTAGTTTTCGCGCTCACCAGCCAAGGCGCGGCAGAGCCGTTCGAGGCACCCTCGCCCGCCGGCAGACGGGACGCGTCACTCACCTCACCCATCTCACCCACCTCACTGAGGGCTTTCTGGGGCGCCAGACGGCGACGCGCGCTGCGTCCCACCGGCGACTGCAGGCGTGACTGCGGCGCAGCCGCACTCGCCGTCACCCCGTCTGCCGGCGACCGCGGATCGCCGCTCAACGATAAGGCCGTGGTCACGCACGTCGAGTCCTTCGCCGCTCGCATCCCTGCGAGGATTCTTCCCTGCTCACACGACTGCGAACTTCCCGCCCACCTCGGCGAGACCTTCGAGAAGGCGATCGAGGTGCGCGCGCTCGTGACTGGCCGTGAGCGTGATGCGGATGCGGCTCTGGCCGCGGGCCACGGCCGGCCAGCGTACGCAGGGCGCGAACAGGCCCCGGGCGAAGAGCTCCCCGGACATGGCCTCCGCCTTGTCATCGTCACCGACCAGGATGGGCACGATGGGCGTCTCGCTGCCGAGCGTGTCGAAGCCGAGATCTTCGAGGCCGAACACCAGGTAGTCGCGGTTGCGCATGAGCCGCACTCGGCGTTGGGGCTCACGCTCGGCGATCTTCATGGCCATGACGATACCCGCCGCCAGACAGGGGGGCAGAGCGCCGGAGAACATGTACGAGCGGGCCGCGACTCGCAGGTAGTCCACGGTCGGTCGGTCGGCGGCGACAAAGCCGCCCAGCGAGCCGAACGCCTTCGAGTAGGTGCCCATCTCGAGCACCTCGGGGCTGCCCTCGAGGCCGAAGTGCTCGAGTGTGCCGCGTCCGGTGCGCCCCAGCACGCCGGTGGCGTGGGCGTCGTCCAGCAGGACCGTGGCGCCGTACTGCCTGGCCAGGCTGAGGATACCCGGCAGGGGGGCGATGTCGCCGTCCATGCTGAAGACGCCGTCGGTGACGATCAGGAGGCGCTTGTCCTGATGCCGGCAGAGTTTCTCTTCGAGGGCGTCCAGATCGCAGTGTGCGTAGTAGACGTGTTTGGCGCGGGCCGCCTCGAGGCCCTCGATGATGCTCGCGTGGTTGAGGGCGTCGCTGAGCACCACCATGTGCCGGGTCTCGGACTCGAGCGGCAGGCCGGCTGTGCGGGCGAAGTACGGCAGGTAGGCAAGCGCCGGGATCGTGCCGGTGTTGGCCATGTAGCCGGTGGGAAAGGCGATAGCCGCCTCGGTGCCCTTGAGGGCCGCGGTCTCGGCCTCGAGCGCCAGATGCCACTCCGTCGTGCCCGAGACCAGGCGCGAGCCGTTGGCGCCCACGCCGTACTGCCCGAGGGCGTCGGCTACCGCCTGCTTGACCTCGGGGTGAGTGGCCAGACCAAGGTAGTTGCTCGAGCAGAAGAGCAGCACCTGGCGGCCGTCGATGGTCACCTCGGGCTCGGAGGTGGGACCCTCGATGACGCGCACGGTCGGCAGGGCGCCCGCGTCCGTGACGATCTGCATGAACTCGGCGACCGCTTCCATGGCGTCTCCCTCTGTCGGGCGTTCACGACTCTCAGGCACTTCGCGCCCCCGGACCCGCGAACGGACGAGAACGGCTCGAGAAAGCCTCGCGGACCTCGACGAGGTCAGGCTGCTCGAACTACCGCCTGAGGCCTTGACCGACGAGCCGCGGCGTAGCGAGAGGTAAGGTCAGGAGTCGCGGCCCCCGTGGCACGAGCCGGCGGCGCCGATTCGCCGGCCAGCGCGACGCAAAGCGGCGAGCCGGGTCCCACCCGTGCTTCGTCTGTTGTTTCCGACTCTCTCGTCGGACAACCCCGTTGGCATGAGGAGGGCGGCGAGAGGCTGCGCGCATACCGCGGGCGCGCAGCCCCGCCCACGGCTCGGCGCCGCGCCGTCAGAGGCCGGCGACGACCCCGTCGATACGAGCGACCAGGTCGCCGGCAAGCGGCGGCGCCTGGTGTGTCGCGACGAGCTCGCCGGCCTTGCGACGGGCCTTCTCGGTGAGGTCGAGAGCGCCGCTCTCGAGCCAGCGATCGTGACTCATGCGGTTCAGCAGCGCCGGCCGCCACTGGCTGTCGCGTAGATGACGCGACGTGTGCCGCTGGCCGAGAAAGTCGCCGCCCGGGCCGACCTTGACCAGCACGTCCACGGCCAGGGTCTCGGGCGACACCTCGATGTCGGCCAGCAGGCGGCGGTCGCGGGCGATGAACTCGGCGACCATGACCAGCTCGGCGAGCGAGCCCGTGAGTCCAAAGTCGAGATACCCGACGTCGTGGTTCAAGTTGGAGCCGAGCTGCATGGACAGCTTGGTGAGCTCGTCGGCCTCCATGCCCGCCTGGGCGTCGATGACCTGGGCGTCGGTGTGGCCGCTGAAACCCCAGTTGGGCAGGTCGAGCCACTTGGCCATCTCGACCTCGCAGGCATAGGCGCGCACGAACTCCGGGGCGTTGTACGTGGACTGCGCGGTGGCCATGTCGAGCACGTTCGGCCCCTGGCCGATGACGAAACGCTCACCCGGGGCGCGCAGCTGGTGCATCACCAGGCCAAAGAGCGCCTCGGCGACACCCAGCGTCACCTGGCCCGCCGTGGTGATAGGCGCGGTCCCGCCGGCGATGGGCGAGGGGCAGTACGTCGAGGGGATCCCCCGGTCGGCGCAGAACAGCAGCTTGTCGACGGTCTCGAAGGGATGCTTGAGCGGACTGACGGGCTGGTTGTACATGACGAAGTACGGCTTCGCGCGCAGCTCCTCGGCGCCGCCCCGCACCTCGCAGGCCATGCGCCACATCGGCGCGACCGTGGCGACGCCGCCGGCCGTCATGACCAGCGGTTTCGTGGTCGCCTTGATCATGGCGTTGAACTGCCTGGGGTAGGCTTCCTGGGCGTCCATGCCGTCGGGGTAGGCGCCCGACATGACGAAGTCGATGTCGGGAAGGGCGTCGCAAAGGCGCGCCGCCACGGTGACGTCGTCCAGTGTAGCGAGGCGGCGCTCCCCGCTCTCGAGGTCGAACAGATGCATGAGATCAGAGCCGTTGCCGTAGTACGAGTTGCGACCGCCCACGTCCATCACCGGCGCGCCGGCGCGGTCGTAGACCATGAAGCGCGCCGGCGCCGTCTGACGAGCCGCGCGCACCAGGTCCGCCGGCACGTGCACGAGACCGGCCTCGTCGCGGGTGCAGCCGCCGGCCAGCATGACGGCCTCGCCCTCCTCGTGCAGCACCTGCATGCCGATCTCGGCGAGAATGCCGAGGGCGGTGTCGTAGATCTGCTGTTTCTGAGGCTCGGTGAGAAAACTCACCCGGCCGACACCGTTGTGCTTGCTCACGTCTGTCATGAGTGTCTCCTGACTCGCAGTGTGGGCCGCTGCGCTGCTTCTTTTGCTCAGCAGTCGCGGCTCAACCGTTGACGATGCCGGGCTGTCCGTTCCACCGGTGCGCCGGACGGCTCAGGAATGGTGGTAGCGCTTGTCTTTCTCATAGAGCTCGGCCGCTCGGCGCACCGCGTCGCGGTCGAGCTCAATGCCCAGGCCGGGCTTTTCGAGAAGCCCGACTCTGCCCCGGACGGGCGTGAGGTCGGGCGCCGCGATCAGGTCTTCGACGAGCAGCTGGTGCATGATCTGGTTGCCGGCGGTGAGGTTGGCCGTGCGCAAGCCGAGATGGTGCTGGGCGCAGTCGGTGATGCCGCTGACGCCCTGTCCATGCAGGCACACCGGCACCCCGGCGGCCTCGGCGATGGCGGCGGCTTTGCCGAAGGCCAGCAGGCCGCCCGCTTCGTGGGGCGACAGGACGATGACGTCGGCGGCGCGCTGCCGGCAGATCTCGTACACGTCGGCCGGGGTGAACACCGCCTGGTCGGCGGCGATCGGTACGCCCACCGTCTCTTTGACCTGGCGCATGGCCGCGATGCTTGACAGCGGCGTCGGCTGCTCAATCCAGTCGGGCTCGAACGCGCCCAGACGGGCGATCATGTGGATCGCCTCGGCGACGCTCCAGGCGCAGTTCGCGTCGAGCCGCAGGCGGCGGTCGCCGATAGCGGCGCGCACGGCCGCCGTGTTGCGCAGGTCGGCCGCTTCGCCGCGCCCGACCTTGAGGTAGATGACGTCGTAGCCCGCCGCCGCCAGGTCGCGGGCGTCGTCGGCCAGCTCGTCGGTGGTGTCGCCCTGGACGAAGCCGAAGTAGTCGACAAAGTCGCGCACGGCGCCGCCCAGCAGCCGGTGCACCGGCCAGCCGGCGGCCTTGCCGAGAATGTCCCAGAGCGCCATCTCGAGGCCGGCCAGCACGAAGTTCGCAGACCACGGGGTGTGGTTGAAGCTGCCCAGGTGGCGGGCGCCGGTGATCAGCCGCTCGATATCGAAGACGGGCTCGCCGACAAACAGCGCGGCGACGCCCTGCAACGCCGCCACCGTGCCTTCCGCGGGAAAAGCGGCGACGGATTCGCCGATGCCGGTCAGGCCGTCGTCGGTCTCGACCTCGACCAGCACGACGGCGGCCGCGTAGTCGACGCGTCCGGCCCAGTGGTAGGGCTCCTTGAAGGCGAGCGCCAGAGGCGTCGTCTTGATGCCGGCGATCTTCACGCTCCTGCCCTCCGCACGAGAGTCCGGCCTCGCTTTCGACGAGTGCCGCCACAACCCACGAAACTCAGCGATATGTTCGCTGATTCGTATCGACAAGCGACTATTCTACCGCCAACCTGGCTGCGGACAATCCGGACTCTCTGTTGTCGCGGCTGAGCGACGACGCTGCCAACGAACGCCGGTTGTGACGGCCGACCGACCGCTGTAGGTTGAACGACCAGCTCGAGCGCGACGATGGCGACGTTCCGCTCGGGACGCCTCGCTGCGGTCGCGAGACGACGTGTCTTTGGGGGGGGGTAAGGCAGTTGAGCAGACGAGCGACGATCGTGGCGGTGGCGCTGACGGCGCTCGTGGCGACGGGCCTGGCGGCCTGCGCCGGAGGCGCGGCAGGGCCGGACACGACGCCGAGCGCCTCATCGCCCCCCGCTGCCGCGCCGGCCCCGGCTGCGCCGTCGGCGGTCGCGACCGCGTTTCCGACAACGCCGGCCGGCCGCCAGCTCGCCTGGGTGGTGGCCAGGATGAACGCCGGTCAAGCGGTGGGCGCCGCCGCTCTCGCACAGCATTTCTCGGCGACCTTCCTCGCCCAGGTGCCGCCGGCCCAGCTCGTCGCCGCCCTCACGCAGGTGGCGGCGGCGGGGCCGCTGCGTCTGGTGGGTCTCCTGGGACCGTCGGCGCCGACGGCGCTCGTCGCGCACCTCGACGGCGCCGCGGGCGCCTCCCTCAAGGTATCGATCGTGGTCGGCGCGGCGGCGCCGAATCTGATCGGCGGACTGCTCTTTGCGCCCTTTGCGCCCTATAGCGCGACGCCCGTGCCGACCGGCTGGCGCCAGGTCGACACCGGCCTGCGCGCGCTCGCCGGTCACGCGACCATGGTCGCCACCGAGGTCGGCCAGAGCACACCGCTGCACGCCCTGCAGGCCGACACGCCGGGCGCCATCGGCTCGGCCTTCAAGCTGTACGTGCTCGGCGCGCTGGGCTCGGCCGTGGCGCACGGCAGCGCGAGCTGGAACGAGAGGCTCGCCGTCCACGCCGCCTGGAAGAGCCTGCCGTCCGGCGACCTGCGCACGGCGCCCAACGGCCGCCGGTACACGCTGCGCTACTTCGCCCAGCAGATGATCGCCGTAAGCGACAACACGGCCGCCGACCACCTCATCCACCGTCTCGGCCGGCCGGCGGTCGAAGCCGAGCTGGCCGCCATGGGCATGCGGGCGCCGCAGCTCGACACGCCGTTTCTGACCACGCGCGAGCTGTTTGCCCTGAAGCTCAGCGCGCCGCCGTCGTTGCGCGACGCCTGGGCCGGCGGAACGGTGGCGCAGAGGCGGCGGCTGCTGGCGCGCATCGACGCGCTGCCTGTCTCGCTGGCCGACGCGACCGGCTGGACGGCCCCGCGCGAGGTGAGCACCATCGAGTGGTTTGCCTCGCCGGCCGACCTTGCCCGGGCGATGGTCGCGCTGCGGGCGGCGTCGCAGCGCCCCGGTCTGGCGCCCATCAGCCAGATCCTCGCCAAGAACCCGGGCCTGCCTCTCGACAGGAAGACCTGGCCCTACGTCGCCTTCAAGGGCGGTTCCGAACCCGGCGTGCTCAGCCTCACATGGCTGCTGACGCGCTGCGACGGGCACAGCTTCGTGCTGTCGATCGTGCTCAACGACACCGCCGGGGCGATCGACGAGGCGGGTGCGGTGAACGTCGCCGAGGGCGCCGTCGGGCTGCTGGCAAAGGCGCGGTAGGGCTGCCGGCAAAGGCGCGGAGGAGATCTGGCGAGACTCAGTCGAGCACGTGCGCCTTGATGAGATTCGTCTTGCCCGACAGGTTGGTCTGCAGGCCGGCGGTGACCACGACCACCTCGCCCCGCTGCCCGAAGCCGTTGGCCAGAACGAGGTCGTTGGCTTCGCCCACGACCTCTTCGAAGCTGCCGCGGCGGCGGCCGAGCAGCGGACACACGCCCCAGCAGAGAGCGAGCTGGTTGACCACGCGCTGGTTGGGACTCACGGCGACGATCGGCTGAGCGGGCAGATTGCGGGCCACGGCGCGCGCCGTCGCGCCCGAGAACGTGGCGCTGACGATGGCCGCGGCGCCCACCCTGTGAGCGACCTCGCAGGCGCCGTGGCTGATGGCGCCCGAGACACCGGTGCGCCCCGCGGCCCACGGCTGCGGGGCGCGGCCCTCGCGCTCGATGTCGGATTCGACCACGCGCGCGATATCGGCCATCGTGCGCACCGCCTCCGCCGGGTAGCAGCCGATCGCCGTCTCGCCCGAGAGCATGACGGCGCTGGTCGCGTCGTAGATGGCGTTGGCGACGTCGCTGGCCTCGGCGCGCGTCGGGCGCGGAGAGGCGACCATCGACTGCAGCATCTGCGTCGCTGTGATCACCGGCTTGCCGGCGAGGTTGGCCGCGTGGATGATGCGCTTCTGCCAGATCGGCACGGTGGCCGGGTCGATCTCGACGCCCAGGTCGCCGCGCGCCACCATGACGGCGTCGGCCGCGTCGATGATCTCCTCGTGGACCGCCAGCGCCTCCTTCTTTTCGATCTTGGCGATCACGAGCTGGTCACCGCCGGCCGCCGCGATGTGCTCCTTGAGCTCGCGCACATCGTCGGCGCAACGCACGAACGACAGCGCGACGTAGTCGACGTCCTGCCCCAGGCCCCAGGCGAGCAGTTCGCGGTCGGCGGCCGTGAGGGCGCCGATCGGCAGGTGCGTGTCGGGCAGGTTCACACCCTTGCGCGACTCGATCGTACCGTCGTTTAGCACCTCGAGCGTGACCGCGGACGGCGAGACCGCCCGCACCCGTAACTCCACGGCGCCGTCGTCGATGAGCACGAGCTCGTCGCGGGTGAAGTGCGGCAGGAGCTCAGGAAAGTTGACCGGCAGCTGGGCGGCCGGCGGCGCGCCGAGCACGACCGTCTCTCCCGCCTTGACCTGGAGCGGCCGCGGCAGGTCGCCGAGCCGCAGCTTGGGGCCGGGAAGGTCGATGAGGACGGCCAGCGGCGCGGCGCGCAGGGCCGCGACGCGGCGCACCGCGGCGATCGCCGCGGCATGCTCGGCGGTGCTGCCGTGCGAGAGGTTGATACGCGCCACGTCCATGCCGGCCCGGACCAGGCCGTTGAGCACGCGCTCGTCGCGCGACGCCGGCCCCAGCGTAGCGACGATCTTCGTCTTGCGCCGGTCATTGGTCGCCGCCGGTTCGTCCCGGACCTTTTGCCTGTCGTCGGCGCCGCGCAGTACCGTCATGATCCCCGCTTCCCTCGTCTCTTTCGATCTGCCGCTGGTCTCACAGTCGACCAGCCGATGGTCGCATGCCGCGGTTAACCGCCGGTTAGCCTACGCCGGTGCGACGGCATGATGGGGACGGCCTCTCCGGCGTCGGGGTCGCGGACTCGCCCTCAAAGACGCCCGAGAGAAAACAGCCGCAGCGCCACGATGGCGGCCGCCATCGAAAGCGGCGCGACCGCCAGCCCGACCAGCGAGTACGTTCGTGGCGAAGGGCGCTGCCCGGCGGTGCGCGCGATACGCAGCCACAGGAGCGCCGAGAGCGCGCCGGTGACGGCGAGGTTGGGTCCCACGTCGAGCCCGACGAGCAAGGCGCGCACGTCCGCCGACGCGTGCGCCGAGAACAGGGCCGCGGCCGGCAGGTTGTTGACCAGCACCGCGGAGACCGCCGCCAGCGCAGCGCTCTCCCAGGGCGCCGTGCCGGCCAGCAGATGTGTCGGTCCCGACCAGCTCCGGGCGAGCGTGCCGAGCGCCAGAGCGACCAGGAACAACAGCAGCAGCGGACGCACGTTGACAGCGGCGCGCAGGCGTCGCTGCCCGAGGCGGCCGAGGCGACGCGACACCAGCACGGCGGCGACGCCCAGCACGAGGACCGGCAGCGCCGACTCACGCGTCAAGAGCACCAGCAAAGTGGCCCCGGCGGTGGCGACCACGCCCGGACCGAGCAGCAGACGCGGCGCACCGGCACCCGCGCCGGCGACGGCGGCGTCCGCTCGCAGGGAGCGGTGAAAAAGCGCTGTGCGCACGGCGCCCGTGACAAGCACGGCGGCGGCAGAGGCGGGGGCCATGCGCAGGGCATACGTGGCGCCCGACACGTGCCCATGGCCAAGCACCATGAGGTTCGTCAGGTTGGCGCCCGGCAGGATGAGCGACGCCGAGTTGCACATGGCGACGCTGCCGTAGAGAAACGCGGCCGCGTCGATGCCGCGGCTCGCGGCGGCCGCCAGCAGCACGGGTGTGACGAAGACGACGGCCGTGTCGAGGTTCAGGACGGCCGTGACCGCGGCCACCAGGCCGAGTGCGGCGACGTAGAGAAGGACGGGCCGTCCCGGCAGACGCGCCAACCGGCCACCGGCGGCCACAAAGAGCCCGTCGGCATCGGCGGCGGCGCCGATCAGCAGAAGCCCCATGACCAGCACGAACGGGGCCCAGATCTGGGCGGCGGCCGCAGCCGCGCGCGCCGGCGCCGCGGCTGTGGCGACGATACCGGCGACGACGGCTACGACGAGGAGCGCGAGCCACCGGCGCCGAGACATGCAGCGAGGCTACGACGGAGCGTCGAGTGCGCGCCTCAGCCGGCGGCCCCGTCGGCCGGGGTCGGCTCGACGACCGGCTCGAACCCGGCGGCGCCGGGGGCGGCCGGCGTCCAGGGCGTCATGCTCCAGCGCCCCGACGTGTCGCGCGCCCAGCGGTAGGCCGGCTTCGTCCATTGCTCGCGCTTCAGGTAGGCCAGCAGCCCGGCGGCGACCACGGCGAATCCCGCGAGCGCCGCGAGCGCGACGACGGCGAACTTCACGACGGCGATGGTCGCGCCGATCGCCCCCAGCAGCGCGCTCAGCGTGCATCCGGCACATTTGATCATGGTGGACCCCCTCCTGGTCGGGTCGATGTTCAAGGACAGCATACCCGCGAGTCGCCGTCATGGTGGCCATTTCGCCGTCTCGTTTCGCGCGGCGCTGGCAGCAGGTGGCCGAACCGATGGGTGTCGACTCTGGGCAGCGCCTCGCGGGCCCCGCCTGTGATACCATGCGGTCACGTTCGACTCGGCTTTGTGAACGTGAACGGTCCGGCTCGCATCCGATGGTCGGGGGGAGGGCCCAAGGGCATGACCTCGCACCCGTTGCGCGTCTTCATGGGTTCGCCGCAGCCGGCAAGCAGGCGCGGCGCCGGCAGATTCGTGCGGCCCAAAGGCGTCCCCCGCCTTGCCTTTTCTTCCGACATATCCCCCGGCTGGCATCGTCCCAGCGGACTGGAGGCCCGATGAGTACCTGCGCTCACAGCTGGTCGATGACCGGCATTCGCAGCGGCTACCTGGTCGTGGAGGGCTGCTACCACTGCGGCGCTCGCAGCTCCTTCTTTTCGACCGAGCCCGTCGCCCCCGTCGACGAGTATCGCGAAGGGGCCCACTTCTGGGAGCATCTGGCCGGCTACCAGGCCGTCACGTTCGACTTGCGCTGCGACAGTTGCGGCAAGACGATCGATCTGAGCGACATGATGGGCCTCATGCTGTCCACTTGCGACGATCCCGGCTGCGAGGTCGGCCGCCTCTCGCTCGAGCTCGGCAAGAAGACCTCGATCTACGTCGCGCTGTGCGCCGACTCCTCCCATGCCGGGGGCGCCTGCGTCAGCGACGCCGGAGTCAAGGCCCTCACCGAGTATTTCAACCAGCGGCTGCACTCCCGGCGAAGGTCGATCGTGGTCGTGCCCTGCAAGATGTGCGACCGCATCGACCGCTGCACGGGCATCGTTATCGCCGATACCGGCTTGACCGACTTCTATTGATGCTGCGCGAGAGGTCACAGAGGAGAGGGGACCCTGCATGAAGATCTCCGAGGTTGTCAACAAGACTGGGCTCGAGGCGCTCACGAGCTGGGACGACGAAGAGCTCACCGGCGTGTACATCTCCGACATGGTGTCCGACATCATCACCGGCGCCACCGGCTGCGGGCTGCTGCTCACGCTGCAGACGCACAAGAGCCTCATCGCCGCCGCCAACCTGGTCGACGTCGGAGCCGTCGTGTTCGCCCGCGACAAGCGCCCGGCGGCCGACGTTGTGGAGCTCGCCGAGAAGGCCGGCATCGCCCTGTTTTCCACGCCGGTCGACACCTGGTCGTACGCCGCCAAGCTGTTCGAGCTCGGCATGAGGTAGGAGCCGGCGGCGATGAAGCTCGCAGAGATCGCCGCCGCCCTGAGCTGCACGGCGCTGACGCCGGCCGACGGCGTCGCCGACATCGAGACGGTCGTGGCCTCCGACGGCATGAGCGAGATCCTCGCCTTTCCCAGCCCTGGAGCCGTCATGCTGACCGGCCTCACCAACATTCAGTCGGTGCGCACGGCGGTGGTCGCCGACGTGCACGCCATCGTGTACGTGCGCGGCAAGCAGCCTGCCGCGCCCGTGCTCGAGCTCGCGCGCGACAAGGGAATCCCCGTGTTCACGACAAAGCTGGGGATGTTCGAAGCCTGCGGCATTCTCTACGTCACGGGGCTCAAGGGGGCGATGTAGATGCCCGACGAGCTGCTCTCGCGCTCGTTCACGATCCACGGGCGCGATTTCGAGAGGGCGGGAGAGGCTTCGACAGAGATCAAGTCGCTGCTCAAGGAGCTCGAGATCGACCCCGCGGTCATCCGCCGTACCGTCGTCATCGCCTTCGAGGCCGAGATGAACGTCGTCATGTACGCAGACGAGGGCACGGTCACCTTCGTGCTCACCGACGAGGACATCGGCGTCGAGATCGCCGATCGTGGCCCCGGCATCCCCGACCTCGACCTTGCCCTGCAGGAAGGGTGGTCTACCGCCACCGACGAGATGCGCGAGATGGGGTTCGGCTTTGGCATGGGGCTGCCCAACATCCGCCGCAACTCGGACGAGTTCTCGGTGAAGTCGCGGGTCGGCGAGGGCACGGTTGTCTCCTCGCGCATCAGCCTGGACGGCGCGCCGTGACCGAGTACGCCCACGGTTTTCGCATGGACGACGAGGCCTGCGACGGCTGCCTCGCCTGCATGCGCTCGTGCCCGACACACGCCATCCGCGTCAAACACGACAAGGCCAGCGTGCAGGCCGAGCTGTGCATCGATTGCGGCTCCTGTCTGAAGGCCTGCACCCGGGGCGCCATCATCGCCACCACGCGCACGCTCGAGGAGTTCGCCCACTTCGCCTTCAAGGTGGCGGTCCCCTCGCCCGTTTTGTTCGGCCAGTTCCCGCTCGAGGTGCGCCCCGAGACCGTCGCCCGGGGCTTGCTGGCGGCCGGCTTCGATGCCGTCTGGGACTACGGGATCGACCTTGGGCTCGGAGCCCGGGCGATCGCCGAGTACGCCGCGCGCTGGCAGGGCGCCCGGCCGCTCGTGAACATGACCTGCCCGGTGATCGTCAGGCTGATCCAGGTCTCCTATCCACGCATGGCCGAGCAGCTCCTGCAGATGGAGCCGCCGCGCGAGATCGCGGGCCGTGAGATCAAGCGGCGCTATGCGCAGGAGCTCGGCCTGCCACCCGAGCAGATCGCCGCCATCTACGTGTCGCCCTGCCAGGCGCGCACCATCTCCATCGCCCAGCCGGCCGAGGGCGGCACGAGCAGTCTCGATGGCACGGTGGGCATCCCGCAGGTGTACAACGCCGTACTGGCCGAGGCTCGACTGGTGAATGAGAGCGGCGGACAGTCCCTCGAGCCCACGGTGGCGCGCTCGCGGCCGATGCTGCGCTGGGCGACGCCGCGCGCGCTTCCCGCGGTCTTGCGCGACTACCGCTACATCTCGGTCACGGGGTTGCCCAACGTGACCCGCGTGTTCGACGACGTCGAGCGCGGCAAGCTCAAGGACATCGACTTCATCGAGTGTTATGCCTGCTGGGCCGGGTGCGGCAACGGCAACCTGACCGTCGACAACGTCTACGTCTGTCAGGCGAAGCTGCAGACCCTCATGGCCGGCCTGCCGGCCTCCGACCCTGTGACCGACGCCGAAGTCGAACGCCGCTACCCTGATGTCGAGTTCCTGCTCGAACGCCCCTTCGCGCCGCGCGTGCGGACCAACGCCGGCGACCTGAGAGAGCGCGTCCGCCGCGTGAAGGAGGCCGAGACCGTGCTGCACTCGCTGCCCGGCTACGATTGCGGCCTCTGCGGCGCGCCCACCTGCGCCACGCTGGCGCGCGACGTAGCCGCCGGCGAAGCGGCGGCGACCGACTGCGTCCTGCTTTCGAGACAGCGCCTGCAGGAGCTGCGCCGCACCCACCCGCACACACCGTAGACCGGCGGCGGCCGTCTCATCCGTATCCGCGGCTCGCGGCCGGCCCGACCCTCCGCCCCCGCAAGCGCACCGCCGTCACGCCGCCACCCAGGGCCACCGAGCGCCTTGTGGCGCCGCTATGGTTTGGGCTGCCCGGAACGTTCTTCTACTGAGCGGTCAGCCCGGCCGCGCCCCACTCACCCAGGAGGCTCTCAGATGAAGAGGAAGCTGCTCGTCGGCGCCGCGGTGCTCGCGGTCGCCCTGATGCTCGCCGTGCCGGCGCTGGCCCGGACCTCGAACTCAGCCCGGCGCGCGCCGGCCAAGGACTTCGCCGCCGTCGGCGCCGTGCAGCACGTCATCCGTACCGCCGGTGCCGTGCGCCTGCACGTCGATCTGGGCTCGCGCGCCGTCAAGCCGTTCATCGGCGGCAGCCTCGTGGTGCGCGTGGCCGCTCACGCCCGCATCCTCATGGTCAGCGACGGCGTCGCTCACCCGATCACGCTGAGCGGCGTGCACGCCGGCGACAAGGTCGCGGTGAGCGGCACGGTCGACCGCAGCGACGCTCAGTACCCCGTCTACATAGCGCAGACCATCAAGGTCGTCGAGCGCACGCCGGTCGCCAAGCTCACCAACTTCGGCTGCGGCGGTCCGCTGACGGCCATCGACGCCCAGGCCAGCCCCAACACGATCACGCTCACCGTAAACTCCGCCACGCGGGCGCTCTGGGCGCAGCTCGGCACCAGCCTGACGGTCGTGGTCACACCGCAGACGCAGATTCTCCAGGAAAGCGGCAACACCACGACGACGATCACTCTCGCGCAGGTCGTTCTCGGCGAGAAGGCCTGGGTGAGCGGCACGATCGACAGAAGTCAGGCGCAGCCGGTGTTCAGCGCCACGAAAGTCACCGTCCACGTCCTGCCGACCGCCACGCCGACTGCCGCGCCGACCGCCGCGCCGGCGGCCGGTTGACGGGCGCCTAGTGCACTGTCTCTAAAACGGCTTTACAGCGTCCGACCTTCTCCAGGATCGCCTCCACGGATGCCGTCCAGATGAAGGGCTTGGGGTCGCTGTTATGGGCTTCGAGGTACTCATTGATGG
>Ga0182014_10001657_pt1 | contig 29414 bp, 24 predicted proteins | sample 612S2DmetaG_FD_120489 | JGI IMG/M metagenome (GOLD analysis project Ga0182014, IMG submission 120489) | Permafrost microbial communities from Stordalen Mire, Sweden - 612S2D metaG | ecosystem: Environmental > Terrestrial > Soil > Wetlands > Permafrost | place: Sweden: Stordalen | collected... | reverse complement strand
TCAATCGTGCATTCTTATGAATGTCCATTCGATCCCTCCGAAGGTTCTAGTTGCTCGTCACAACCAGCTTCTCCGGTCTGAATCGAATGGACAACCTCTTGAAAGATCACAGGTGCCCCATCCATTTCGCGTTCTTTGCGAAATGGGTGGGAAACCACGAACCTCACGCACAAAGCGGGACCGCCGCACCGCAGGTGGCTCCCGGAGGGAGCAGGTGAGAATAGCCCCGGGTGGAGCGAAGCGGAACCCGGGGTCAGCATGCCCCAAAAATCCTCTCGCCGTCCCGTAGGGCCGGCACGAAACTTTCCGCACGACTCCAATGGTCCATGATCCCTTACCCCACCTTGCAGATTATTTCCCCCCTTCGCCGCACAATAATCCTCAGAAGCATTCCCTCTAATCCTCGTCCGTAGTCCACGTAACTCCTTTCCTTGGAAGATTTTGCAGGGAACTTCATTGTTTTCACGATTTTACGGCGCAACCTTGTCCGTAAGCTCAAGAAAACAAGGATTTTGTTTACAAAATAGGGGTGGGGGTATCTGATGTACCAGCTTTGCCGTCATATCAAGACCAATGGACAGCGTTGTAAATCGCCGGCTCTCATCGGGTCGGCTTATTGTTATTTCCACTCACGCGTACATACCATGGCCAAGGCGAAAAGCTCCATTTGGGATGACGTCAATCTTCCCATGCTGGAGGATTCCGCTTCCATCCAGGTAGCCATCTCCCAGATCATGGCTGGGTTCCTCAGTTCCCGCCTCGATGCGCGCCACACCGGCCTGCTCCTCTACGCCCTCCAGATCGCCTCGCAGAATATCGATCGCACTTCCTACCGCATGAATTCCGACTCTGTGCAATCCATGACCGTCACCGGCGAAGGCGATGAGCTGGCCCCGGAAAAGGAAATCTGCGAACCCGGCGATTGCGCAAGCTGCAATCGGCGTGAGACATGCGATGACTACGATCCTGAAGAAGAGGACGAGGAACTGACAGAAGAAGAAGTTGAATAAACGCAGGCGGGAGGCACCCTGCACGCATGGAAATGACCCAACCACTCACAAATCGGTGTGCCCGGTTCTGACTTGTTTGCGAGGGAAACCACAAACCCTTCCCCGCCCTCTTTCTTTTAGGTGCCTGCCGCTATCGAGCTGTTTTATGATGAACTCACTCAGGGCTCCCCCCTGTGAGGAGGTCATCATGAGCAAGAATCTATCAACTGCGGCAGCAAAGCAGGGCCGCCGTGAATTCCTCAAGGCGGGCGGCGCGCTCACGGCCGCTCTGCTGACGCCATCGGCGCTGGCCGATACACCGAAGGTGTTGCCCGGATTGCCGTCGAACCCCCGAACGCCCGCGGCCATGCCGACGCGCAACCTGGGCAAGACCGGCTATCGCGTAGGCATCTTCTCGCTCGGCGGCCAGGCCTCCATTGAGAAGCCCAACAACTTCGACGTTGCCGTGCCTATCATCGAGCGCGCGCTCGACCTGGGCGTGAACTACGTTGACACTTCGTCGGTCTATGGCGGGCCGGAGCGCTGGAGTGAGCAGTACGTGGGCAAGGTGATGGCGCACCGGCGCAACGAAGCCTTCCTGGCCACCAAGACCAAGGAGCGCACCCGCGATGGTTCGCTGCGCATGATCGAGAAATCGCTTCAACTGCTCCACACCGACCATGTGGATCTATGGCAATTGCACGACATCGGCATCCAGGCCAACGTGGACCAGATCTTCGCCAAGGGCGGCGCGATGGAAGCGCTCCTCGAGATGCAGCAGCAGAAGGTAGTGCGCTTCCTGGGCGTCACCGGCCACTTCCGGCCGGACGTTTTGATCGAGTGCCTCCGGCGCCATCCCTTTGACACGATTCTGATGGCCATGAACGCTGCCGACCCGCACCACTTCAGCTTCAATCAGGAGCTTTTGCCGCTGGCAGTCGAGCGGCAGATGGGCATCATCGGCATGAAGATCCCGGCGCGCGGCAGAATTCTCTCCACGTGGACGCCGCCGCCCCCCGACCAGCAAAGCCAACAACCCTCTTGGGAGGGTACGGCCGCGACGCCGGGCGCACTCACCATTCGCGAGGCCATGTACTACACGCTCTCGCGCCCGGTCAGCACGGTCATCATCGGCTGCGACACCATCGCGCAACTGGAAGAGAACGTGCAACTGGCGCGCGAGTTTACGCCCCTCAGCGACAGCCAAACAGCGGAGCTTGTGAAGCGAGCCGAGCCGGTCGCAAAGCAGTCTCTCTTCTTCCGCTTCTACGACCACACATAGGAGCAGAACGGCAAGTCAGCGCCAAACGGACGAGTGCCCCTGGTCACGTGATTGGGACTTGGGATGACCCGGCATTGTCAGAAGGTGTCTGACCCACCGCAGGTGGCTAAAGAAGTTCTCCAATTGCTGTACACCGAAGCCACTGCGGCCGAGTGGCTTTTTCCTCTCCGGGGTCCCCAACGAGCGGACTTTGCTCGTTGGGGTGGAAGTAAAAGCCACCTTGCACGGTCTCAAAAGGGCTACATCTATTGGAGAACGGCTCTACCCTAACTGACTGATCTTTACCGCCAACTTATCGAAGTCCACGGTTCCCAGTCCGCGTGCAGCGGCCATCTGCAAGTAAGGGATGTGCTCGGGATCGAGGTTCCAGTATGCCTTTGCGACATAGGCATCCAGAGCAACCGGATCGGTTCCGGCGACCATGGTCTTTTTCAGGGCTACGTCTTCCAGGTTTCCGCCTGTGGGCCCGTTGCGCAGCAGAATGCGGTAACAGTCGATGAGCGTGACCGTCGGCATCATGAAGCTGGCCAGATCCGCGAGACTCTGATGAATCTGCTGGTGCAACCGATTGCGTTGACCACCCAGGATCCCGTACCAGTTCTTCATGCCCAGCGTGACGCCGGTCAGGCCGTGATGCTTGGCGATCGGCAGATTGAAGATTTTGTCAGCTTCAAGAAACGGCGTGAAGACCGGCCAACTCTTCAGCACCACGCCGCCCAATTCCACCTCGCGGTAGAGTTCCGGATCGGGCAGAATGACCTCGGCGCCCTCGGCACGCGCGGCGGCCTGGATGCCGGAACGCTGAAAACAGCGGCGCGGCTCATTGCAACTGACGTCGGTGACAATGACGCGTTTTGCGCCTGCCTGCCAACATTGGCGCACGACTTCGGCGACAACTTCAGGATTGGTGTTGGCGGCCTGCTCCGGCGTGCGGTCCCACGCAATGTTGGGCTTGATCACCACCACATCCTGGCGGCTGACGAAGCGGCGAATTCCGCCCAGATTCTCCAGCGCCTTCTGCACCAGCGCGCGCGGTTCCCCGCCTTGCACCACTGTCATTGTTGGCAACTGAGCGTTGGCAGCAACGCGATGGTCGCGCCGTGCCTGCTCGGCGCGGGTCGGAACCGGGCGGAAGCTGTGTTCGCTGAGCCAGACGGCTGCGCCCGCCGCGCCCGCAGCTACTCCGCCCACACGCAGCAGCTGCAACATCGCCTCGCGCCGCGTCATGCCCGGCGCGACTCCGCTTGTCTCTTCCGGCTTCCGTCCCGTTTCCCCGGCCATGGCAATTCTCCCGCTTAAATCTCCATCAGGTTGATGCGTCTCGGATCGTTGACGCCTAAATTATGGGCATGGTCGGCTGCAGTGGCGATGTAGCGCGGCGGGCGGCCGGCGGCCTCGAGCGGCTTCATGCCCACTTCGGCGCGCTTGCGTTCGATCATCTGCCAGGCTGTGTGATCGACGGCCACGCGATCCTCGCCCACAACGAGCGCATTGGGATACCAGAGGTGCTCTGGGTGGAAGCCGGGCCCTCCATCGTAGACCGAACTCAACGCGTCTCCGATTGTGAAGCGGACCTTTTCGCGGATGGCCGGAATGCAATTCAGGTCGGCCACGCCGGGGTTGCAGCCGCCTGCGTGCAGATCCTGCGGGCGGCTGACCACGCCGTACATATTCTTCATGGCAAAGGTGATGCCAGACATCTCGTGGTCCTTCAGAATGGGCAGGCCGATCACCATGCCGCATTCGCGGGTGAGGATCTTGGAGAGATGCACGTTCGCCATGCCCCAGGCCACTGGCTGCTCTTCATATCCAGCTACATCGGAACCGAAACAGCGGACACGGCTCGGGTCGGTATTGATGGTGAGGCCGCAAGCCTGAAGATCGCGGGCATTCCGGTCCCACACAACGATGTTGCCGGGCTTGACGCCGGCCTGTTGCAGACGCTCGGCAATAGCCAGCACCAGCATCACGTGCGTAGAAATTCCCTTGCCGCCCAGGCCATTGGTCTTCAGTCCGATAACCTGGCCCTGGGGCACGATATGCTTCCATGCTTCCACGGGATTTTCGCGTCCGGTGTAGGCGGCCATTGCCCGGTCAAGCAGCGCCAGTACGCGCTTTTCGTCCAGTTGCGTGCCTGAATCGTGAACCACCGGATCCCTGGCAACCACCACCTTGGACTTGCCTGTTTCGGCGTGCTGGCTGTGCTGGTCCAGCATGGCAGCCAGCCCCAGTTTGCTCTGCGAACCCAATACGAGGGCTCCGGTTGCTGCGGCTTGGAGAAATTCTCTGCGGTTACTCATCACATTCCTCGCAATCGTGGATGCGGCCGGGCGTCCGGCCCGGGCAGTGTTACAGTTTCGCTTCGATCCCGTGCGCCAGAGCAAGCAGAGCCTGCGGCGCGTCGGGCGTGGACTCATAGGCGACGATGCGCACCAGGCGGGGGCCTTTGCGAAAGATGATACTTTGCGCATAAGCAACTCCCGCGTCGCCCAGTTGAATCGGCTTGGCGTCGCTGGTTCCCGTTTCCAGAATCTTGCCTGCGCCGGCCGCGTCATTCATGGTGTATACGTCAACCGTCGTCTCCAACTTTCCCTGGTACTTGTAATCGGATGTCGAGGTAGTCACAACCCCTGCCGAGATGTACTGCTCGGCATCGCCGTCGATGTACTGCCACAAGTCTTTCGCGGCAAAGACGCGCGTCTCGCTGGTCTTTTGCCAGCCTGCAACCTTATCCGATGCCGGAAACGGATCGGAAGCCTTCTTCTTGCAACCCATACTGCTGGCCGCGGCTACAATCACAAGGACTGCAATGGCCCACTTCAAATTCGAGTGAAATTTCACTGCAACATCTCCCTTATTTTCTGTTCAACAAAATCTGGCTACTTGGTGAGCGGCTTTCGCCGATGCTTGTGACATAAACTGCGGGGTGCTCTTGCAACGGACAGGCGTACTCGCAGGCGCCGCAGCCCACGCAGCGGCTGGGATCGACGCGCGGCTGTTTCAGTGTCTTGGTGTTGCCGTCGGAGTCGATCACCTGCGCTTCCTGCACGTAAATAGCCTTGGGCGAAACCGGGCACCACTCCTCGCAGACAATGCAGTCCGTGGCCATGGCCCATGGCAAGCAGCGGCCGCGATCATAGAATGCAGTCCCCAGCCGCACCGGTTGGCTTTGCCCGCCTATGCCCACCACCCATCCTTTTTCCTTCGGCGTAATCTGCCAGATGGCGCCCGTCGGGCAAACCTCTGAGCAGAGTACGCAACTCGGCTCGCAGTATCCAATACGCGGCACCAGCGTCGGCGACCACAATCCTTCTAGGCCGGCCTCGTCGGTCGTGGGATGCAGAGCTGTGTTCGGGCACACCTTCATGCACTCGCCGCAGCGAATGCAGCGGGAGAGAAACTCCTGCTCGTCCAGCGATCCCGGCGGACGGAGCAGCCGTTCGTGGCGGCTTTTCCCCAACCCTGTATTGGCGCGCATCAGCGGAACCACCGCAGCGCCGGCGGCCAGCCCGGTCAGCGTCCTGCGCCGGCCAAGGTCGGGCGACGCCACCTCGTGCTCCTTGCGGAAAAAGCGGAAAGTGAGGGCGTGCTCAGGACAGGCGCCCACGCAATTCATGCACATCAGGCACTCGGCCTTGCGCCACGGCGCGCCGCCCACGGGATCGTCACCGCCCTGGCAGTTGAGCAGGCAGCGGTTGCAGTTGTTGCAACTCGCGGCGTCCTTGTGCAGCCCCAGCACACTCCAGCGCGAGACCGCGCCCAGCAGCGCCCCCAGTGGGCAAATCGCCCTGCACCACAGCCGGGTCACGCGCAAGCTCACCGCAAGAATGGCAATGAACAAAACGCCCAGCACCAGCCCCTGGTAGTAGTGCGGCTGCCTGAGGTCGAGCACCGTGTAGTGCAGAATCGTATGCAGCGTCTCGCCGGTCGACTTGATCACGGCGATATGGCTAGTCTCAAGCGGAGTGAGCACGGCGCGCACGGCAAAATTGAAGGCCGGCAAAATCGACAGGCCAAAGGAGCGCACCAATAAGCTGAAGGGATCAATCCAGCCGATAGCCGCCGAGCCGAAGAATGCGGCCACCAACCCGGTCAGCAGAACCACGTACTTGCCCGTCTGCCAGCGCTTGTAGCGATTTGCCTCGATCCGCCGCTTGCCCCTCTTGGCCTCCGAGGGCATATTGCCCACAAACTGTTGGAGCGTGCCCATAGGGCAGATCCAGCCGCAGAAAAAGCGGCCCAGAAAGAGCGTAGGCAACAGGATGAGCAGGCTCCAGATCAGCCCGCGATAGAGAGCGTGGCCAGCCAGCGCGTTCACCACGGCTACCAGCGGGTCCCACTCGAAAAACAGCCGCACCGGCGCGCGCAGGTGAATCTCCGTCGCATCGCGGGGAAAGAGGCTCAGCGAGGTAAAGAGCAACAGCGCAAGAAAGAGCAGCAGAAAACATATCTGCGAAATCCTGCGCAACTGGGGCAGTCTGGACCGGTTCAAGAGTCGCCTCCCGCACACGCGCGGCCGTTAACCGTACAGGATGAATCATTGTCGCTCAGGCAAGCGCCAGACAGTGACCGGCATCACCCGTTGGAGCTTTGGGGCTGTTTCGGCGTCTACGTTTTCTATTGATCCAACTCCGAACGGGGGTGACCCGCATCTCAACCAACCACCATGTCTGGGTGCCCCAGGTCTCGATTTTGAGACCTGGGAAACCACAACCTTTCCCATCCGCGCCTTGCGAAAATATCCAGCCAGCCGGGTGCCCCAAGTCCGGATTCTCGGACCTAGGATACCTCAAATCTAGGCACGTTCTAATCCTTCACCTTAGTTTTCCAGCGTTTCGTTTTTCGATTCTTCGCTACGTCTGGCGTCAAATCATCGGGCCGATCCAAACCTGGAACCCACCGGATCGCGATGCGCGCCGCCTCGGTTTTGGACTTCACTCCAAGGGCAACCATCGCTTCGTCGGCAAGCTCCGCATACCCGTAGTTCCCTGATCCCTATTCCCTGCATTGCAGATCATTTCCCCTTTTCGCCGCACAATAATCCTCAGGAGCATTCCCTCTAATCCTCGTCCATAGTCCACGTAACTCCTTTCCTTGGACGATTTTGCAGGGAACTTCATTGTTTTCACGATTTTACGGCGCGCCCCTGCCTGTAAACTCAAGAAAAAAAGCAACTTGTTTACAAAATAGGGGTGGGGGGGTGCCTGATGTACCAGCTTTGCCGTCATATCAAGACCAACGGACAGCGATGCCAATCTCCGGCTCTGCGCGGGTCAGCTTACTGTTATTTCCACTCCCGCGTGCATACCTTGGCCAAAGCAAAAAGCTCCAACTGGGATGACGTCAAGCTCCCCATATTGGAGGATTCCGCCTCCATCCAGGTAGCTATCTCCCGGATCGTAGCTGCGTTGCCGGGGGATTTACCTTGCGCCTAATACCACACATTCTTCCCTCGGCACAATTCCCCACAATCTTGCTGGACGTTTTCTCAAAGGTGATTGATCAGTGAGGCGATACAGGCAGCGCCGAAGCCGTTGTCGATATTGACCACTGAGACGTTCGGCGAGCAGGTGTTCAACATCCCCAGCAGCGCGGCTACTCCGCCGAAGGAAGCTCCGTAACCCACGCTGGTGGGCACGGCCAGCACCGGCGCGTTCACCAGCCCGCCGACAACGGTGGGCAGCGCGCCCTCCATGCCAGCGCAGACAATCAGCACGCGCGCCGATTGCAGAGAATCTTTCTGCGCCAGCAGACGGTGAATCCCGGCTACGCCCACGTCCGCAATCAGCTCAACCGTATTGCCCATCATGCGCGCCGTCACCGCGGCCTCTTCGGCGATGGGCAGGTCGCTGGTGCCCGCGCAGACCACGCCGATACTTCCCTTCCCAGGAATGGTGGGAGCTTGCGTGAGCGTGATGGCGCGGGCCGTCTCATGGAACTCAGCGCGCGGCTCAACCGCATGAACTGCCTCATACATTTCTTTGGAAGCGCGCGTAGCCAGCACGTTGCCTCCCGCATTGGCCATGCGGGCAAAGATAGCGGCCACCTGCGCAACGGTCTTTCCGGCGGCAAAGATCACTTCGGGCATTCCGGTGCGCAGCGCGCGATGATGGTCGAGCTTGGCAAAGCCCAGGTCTTCGAAGGGAAGATCCTTCAGTCGTTCAACCGCGTCGCTGACTGCCGTGCGGCCCTCGCGGACTTCGTTCAGCAGAGCCTCGATAAAAGCACGATCCATCAGCGATTTTCCTCCGTAGCCGCGTAGGCCCGCATGGCTTCTCCGATCACCTGCTTCAGCGGAACCGAGTGCCCGGCGGCAAGCCGCCGGCAATCCTCATACTCCGGTGTCGCGTTGGCAATGACGCCAGAGTTCAAGCGGGCAACCTTGATCCTAACCTTGCCCCAGCGCGTTTCAACTTCAACGAACTCGCGCGCCAGCGAGGCCTTCTTCTCCAACCTCCAGCGCAATCCAATGGTGGTGGTCTCGCGGAAGATCAAATCCTGCAGAGTGGGCACCAAATCCGGACGGCAGAGGGCGGTCATCTGTACGCCGGCACGCCCCTTCTTCATCTGTACTGACGCGCGATAAACGTCCCACGCCCCAGCTTCGAGCAGATTCTCGCTGACGTAGGCCAGCACCTGCGGATTGCAATCGTCAATCACCGTTTCGATCACGGCAATTGCTTCGGCTGCGTCACTCTCGGCAGCCGCTTCTTCGCCCACCAGCAATCGCAGCAGGTTGGGTTCTCCCGGCGTCTCGCGCCCGCCCGCACCATAGCCTGTTTTCACAATGCGCATCGCCGGCAGCGGCGCGTAGCACACATTTAACATCCGCAACACGACCGCGCCGGTCGGGGTCACGCGCTCCATCGGTGGGCCCGCCGCGTAGACCGGAGCATCGCCCAGCAAAGCCAGCGTTGCCGGTGCAGGAACGGGAAGCGTGCCGTGCTGGCAGACGACCGTTCCGCTGCCCACGTTGAGCGGCGAAGCCAACCAGCGCTCCACACCCAGCGCCTCAGCACCCGCTGCGGAGCAGACGATATCCACGATGGTATCCACTGCGCCTACTTCGTGGAAATGAACCTTCTCAATGGGGATGGAATGGATACCAGCTTCCGCCTCGCCCAACAGCTGGAAGGCGCGCGTCGAGCGCTCCCTTACCGACTCAGAAAGCGGTGCGGAACGAATGATTTCAAGGATAGCCGACAACGAGCGATGAGACGCGTGGCTGTGTGCGGCTTGTGTGCCCTGCTCATGGAGATGCGCGGCATGCGTATGCGCCGGGTGGCTCTCGTGCGTGTGCGTTGGATGATCGTCGTGCGAGTGTGCAGGCCCAACGACCGGAGTGTCCGGCGTGAAGACGTCCACCTTGGTTGCAGCCAAGCCACCTCGGCTCACCTTGCGCATCTCCAACCGCGCGCCCACATTCAGCGCTGCGGCTGTCTCCGCCAGGCAGGCAAAGGGAACGCCCGCATCCACCATGGCGCCCAGCAGCATATCGCCGCTAATGCCGGAAAAACACTCCAGATAACCAATTCTCATCGTAGTGTGATTCTAAATCGTCGGCTATGCGCCGCGCCTGACCAGCACATCCACAGGCAGGATTGCGTTCATTGACCCTGACCGGAATCCCGAGCAATCGAGCGTGACATATTGAAAACCGACCAGCTTGAGAGCGGCCGTGATCGCGTCGAGCATCTCCATCGTGAGGGCGCGCGGCAACTCGGCGCGGGCTATCTCCACGCGAGCCAGCTCTCCGTGATGCCGGACGCGCAGTTCGCTGAAGCCCAGCCTGCGCAGGCTCTCTTCGGCCTTTTCCACTTGTTCCAGAACCTCGCGGGTCACCGTGCGGCCATATTCAACGCGCGAAGCCAGGCAAGGGGCTGCCGGACGGTCCCAGAGCGGATAGCCCGCGGTCTTGGCCAGCGCGCGCACCTCCAGCTTGGTCAACCCGGCCTCAGCCAGCGGCGCCAGCACGGCGTGCTCCTCGGCCGCTCGTTGCCCCGGACGATAATCCCGCGTGTCGTCGGCGTTCATGCCATAGGCGATGCGGTCGAATCCAAGCTTCTCGCCCAACGTCTCCATGGCTTCAAAGAGCGTGTCCTTGCAATGGAAGCAGCGGTTGGCGTCATTGCGCTGGTACTCGGGCCGGCTCAACTCTTCGGTTGCAATGATGTGCAGCGGAATCCCCTGCGCGCGCGCAAACGCACAAGCCTCGTCGAAGTCCCGCCTGGCCAAGCTGGGAGAGTCAGCCAGCACAGCCAGCACGCCTTTGCCGAGAACACGATGCGCCGTAGCCACCAGAAAGGCTGAGTCCACCCCGCCGGAATAAGCCACCATCAGCTTGCCCAACTGCTCGAGGCGCGATTCCAGGGCACGCAGTTTCAGATCTGTTTCCGCGCCGCTGCATGGCGCGCAACTCGCCCCACTTCCCGCATCTCCGGTCTCCGCCAAATTCGATTTAATCTGCGCCGCCATAAGTCCGATTATACCTTGGCGACGCTCTGAAAACTGATAGCGCCCGGGCAATCAGCGCCCGTCGAACTTGGTCCAGTTGGCCTTTATGCTGCCCTCGATCTGATGGCGCTGCCGGGCGCAGTTGATACAGCAGACTTTGCGGCCATGGGCATCTGACCGTAAAGAACTTCCTGCCAGCGCGCCACAACACGCGGCTCGGAAAACGGCTTCGAGACACTCTGCGCAGCCTCGCCAAGTCTTTGCCGCAACATTGGATTCTCGCCAAGTTTCACCATTGCGTTTGCCAAGGCCTCCACTTTTTCGGCCGGCACCAGCACTCCATTCACTCCATTCTTGATCACTTCCCGCGGCCCATTGGGACAATCGAAGCTGATGCAGGCAGCTCCACACGTCATCGCCTCAATCAGCACAAACGGCAAACCCTCAAACCGCGAACTCAAAACAAAAACTCCGCATTCCGAGTACAAAGAAAATGGATCCTCTGAAAACGGCGCGAATGTTACCTGATCTTCGATTTCCAGCCCGCTCGCCTGCTGTACCAACTCGCCGCGCATCTTCCCATCGCCCACAATGCGAAGCGACCAATCGGGCAGCCGCTCGACCGCCAGGGACCAGGCTTCCAGCAGCAGGTCGAATCCCTTCTCGTGCGAAAGCCTTCCCATGGCAAGAATTTCCTTGCGGCGTATCGCTCCGATTGCGCCTGGTGATCGCACGATGTTGGGTATATGGGTAACCTTCGCGGCTGGCGCGTAAAGCGTTGCGTAGAGTTCCTTGTCGCTCTTCGTCAGCGTCACAATCCGCGAGGCGACCACAGACGCAATCATCCTGGCCAATCTGCCCCGCGGCCTTGTCACACTGTTTGCAACCGGGAAATGCTCCCAGATTGCCACCTTGACGCCGGTCACAAAAGCCCCCAGCATGGCGACGATCAACCGGTTTGCTCCCGTGCAGACAATCCACTCTGGCCACAGCCGCGCAACATGAACGGCAAACACCAAGGCCAGCCATGGATAATCCAAAAACAACGGCCATGGCTTCTTTAGGCCATAGCTCACCTTGATGCCGCTCGCAAGCGGAAATCCAGGAAACCCTCCCAAACCGTACATCGACCAGATTGAAATCGACTCGCCACGGGCAGAAAGCGCATTGGCGAGGCTCGCTTGCGCGCGCTCCGAACCTGCGCGCGCAGTAACATCATGGATGATGAAACATATCTTCATTGAAGCCTCGGGTAGCACTCATTCATGAGCACTGCCGCGACATTCCGCCGTCAGGATTAGAACCCCGGCGTCCGTAATGCCAACTTGAGATGAAGACGGAGGAGGAAGTAGCGAGCCTGCCATGGCGATATCAGGGCAGACAACGCCAGAAGAAAATACCGCAACATCCGGCTGTGAGATCTCAGCCCCTCTTGAACACACCGCATGGCGAGTCGAAAAGTTCCGTTCTCCACTCTGTTGGATTGCACAGCACGTTCATAACCTGCACGGCTGAAACTATCTTGGAGATTTCTCATGCGCTCGCGATATAAGTTGACGATGTAGTAGTGCGCCTTCCTTTGCTCAAGACGCGAAGAGATATTCCCGGAACGCGTGCGGATCAGCATCAGCGATTCAGGCAGGTTAGTTATACGGAACCCAGCAGAGATGGCGCGGAGCAGAAAGTCATAATCTTCCGCAACCGATATCTCCCGATAGCCCGAAAGAGTGTCATATACCTCGCGCCGCGCAAGCCATATATGGCTGCACGGAGGCGCCAACAGTGCGGTCTTGGCAATCGCTTCCTGCGTGATCGGCTTCAAGGAGACACCCAGCCCTGGAATCGGCCGCCCGTGTTCATCAATTGCCGACGTCGCACAGCCGACTAGATCAATTTCTTGATTTTCTTCCAGAAACCGGAGTTGCTTCTCCAGCCGGGTGGGCAAAGCAATATCGTCTCCATCCATGCGGGCGATGAAGGGAGCATGACAAAATCGGAGACCGAAGTTGAGGGCAAGTGGAAGGCCCAGATTCCGAGGCGCGCGGACAATCTTGATACGCGAATCGGTGGATGCGATTTGCTCGACGATCCACAATGTTTTATCTGTCGAGCCGTCGTCGACAACCACGATTTCGATGTCGGTGAAGGTTTGTGTTTGGATGCTCTTGAGCGCCTCGGCGACATAGGCTTCGACATTGTAAACCGGAAATAATACGCTGATTTTTGCCATACCTATCCTTTCTGAAGTTCGCGGCTTGCGGGTTCATTTCCATGTGTGTCGGTTCCATCACGTAGTGAGCCGCGCAAAGCTGCGAGCAGGCCGAGCGCAACGAAGAAATATGGCATGGAGGTGCTTACCAGGGAGAACCCGTTAACCACCATGGGAAGAATGAGCAGGTAAATCGAAGCCGGGCATTTTCTCGCTAGAATCCACACGTAGACGACAAACAGCAACGAACCGCCAATGCCCAGCTCCAGAACAAAAGTTGCCACGATGTTATGAGCGAAGATCCCGGCCAAGTTGAATAAGTTACCGACTCCGATGCCGAATAGCCTCTGCGTTATATCTGCCCGGTGATAGATCTCCGTCATCAGCGACAGAATGAAGAACTTGCTTGAAAAGCTTCCGTCGATGTCGTGGATTGCATCCGACCCTTGCGTAAAGCTTATGAACAGCTTGATGACGACGAGCGCCTGCGCCGCAAGCAATCCGAAGAGCGTCCAGGCTCGCCAGCGCCAGAGTTTGTACACCACAAGCTGGCAGATTCCGGCGGCGATGGATGCCCTGGACAAAGTGGCAAACAGGAGTATGTAAGCCAGCAGCCATCTCTTTCGCCCGATTGTTTCCCTGAACGCAAACATGATCGCCAAAAGGCAGAGAATCTCGATGCCGACAAAGTTTGAGTCGTAAAAGAAGAGGCTGGCTTTGTAGAGATAGAAGCTGTCAGTAAGATCCGTTTCCGCAGTTGTGGGCATATAGGGCGAGAAGATGAGCCGCGAGGCGCATTCAATGACCAGAAAGCCCAGAACCCCGTTGATGATGCGAGGCATCAGGCGGCTGAGGCGGGCAGGCGGATACGACCGGGCCAGCAGCATCACGGCCGGCCCGATCACGAGAGAAGTCAGGAATAGAAAAGGCGTCAGATAGTTTTTGGTTGCGGCAAGGCTGTGCGAGATACCGATCGCTTGACCGGCGGCGATCAGGAATATCAAAAGGAACGCGCCGAATATGTCGGCTTCAAGGCGAACTAGATAACAGCACAAAGCAACCACGCAAAGCATGAGCAAAAAGATTTGCGAGAGGTTGATATAGACGAGAACCGGCACAAAGGACAAAACCAGCATTGCGCAAAAGGAAAATAGCCTGACGGACTCTGATAGGGAGCCGCTAGACTCGATAGGCTGCGGCCCGCGCGCGCAGTATGTAGATGCAGTGCTCATCCCGCCTCGCCTCCGCTTACGGTGAGCGGACTTATGGCCAGATACCTCCGGCGGGCATGCGCAAAGATCGTCAATGCAGAAGGCAACGCGATGCCCGCCGTAGCAGTTAGATAACTGAGGGTTACGCCTGTGTTGCCCCAGCGAGGCGCGGTGAGCACAGCCAGCATCAGGGTGAGCGCGGCTACCGCAAGCGACTGCATGAGAAACGGCTCTCGCTTGAACGAGCGCAACAGCGTGGCCAGGCTCTGCACCACGCAGTTCGCGCCGGCGGCCAGCACCAGCACCGCAAACAATTGCGGTGAAATCATGCGCGCCGCCAGCCTTGGAGCAACAACTGTCAACAACGCCGCTCCAGCATCCGCGGCCAAAGCTATCATGGCGAACACGGCCATGGCCTGCGCCATAGTGTGCAGGAACAGCCGGTCGAGCCCCTGGAACTGACGCTGCGCAATCAGACGGCCGAAGGGCGTAGCCTTGGTCGTGATCCATGGCAGAACCAGGCTTGTAATGTAGCCGGCGATGCTGAGTGACATACCCATCTGTCCGGCTTCGAGCGGTCCGCGCAGCGCAAAGAGGATAGGAATGAATGCCTGAATGGTGAAGTAAGAGCACATCCAACTCACGGCGATGCGCCATTGAAAAGGCCACACTTCACGGCTCCAGCGGATGGAGGCGTCGCGGGTCTGGTAGCCGAACAATCCTGTTAGCAGGCGGCGCCGCGCACTCAGGAAGAAAAGTCCGGTTCCCACCTGGCCAGCAATCACCAGGGCTGGTGAATAGAGTCCGTGGTGCAGAACCATGGCGGTCCAGGCCAGAACCATCCCGGCCACCGCCTGTCGCAGCCGCAGCGCGGCCACCGCACGCACCTCGCCGCAGCCATCCAGAAAGGAATAAAAGGGTTGGCACCACAACCCGGCCATCGAAGCGGCGATGGCCAGCAGCCATGGACCCTGCGACGCCACATGCGCAGCTCCCGCCACTGAGTGACGCGCAAAAAAGAGTGCCCCGAGCGGCGCGAGAATCAAGCCCATCGCCGTGGCAGCCACGGTATACCAGCGCACACTGAGTTGGAGCGTGGAAGCTAGCCGCGCGTGGGCCATCAGATCGCCGTGCACGCTGCCGTCTTTACGCAATTCCAGATGAATGCACTCGTGCGCGGCCAATTGCTGAACGACAAAAGAAAAGCCCAGTTCGAAGACCATCTGCAGCGCAACCAGGCTTAGCAACGTGTAGTAGTATCCCTGCTCGGTGGGCGAGAGATAGCGGACAATCAGCAGAACCGTCACGGTACTGCCCGCAATGTTCACGATTCTAGCCAGAAAGGTATAGGCGACGGCACCATCCAGGCCCAGCGCCCGGGGAATCCTCATCGCTTCCCTCCGCCCCAAACCTCTTCGAGCGCCTGGGACCAGGAGCCTGTGCGGTGGCGGAGGACGCACAGAGCCTCGACGGCCTCAGTTCCGAGCGCAATCACCAGCGCCAGAGGCAGAGACACAAGCATCGCTCCCAATACAATCCAGATTCTATAGAGTGAAGTGGGACGGTCGGGAACGGCGGCCGCATCAACAACCTGCGCTTGGGAACCCTGCCGCGCCTCGTCTACCCGCGCCATCTCGTACAGGCGCGACAGCAGGCTCACCACCGTCTCGCGATATTTCACCTCGCGCAGCGCGCGCTCATAATCCATACCTGCCTGGGTTACGTTGCCCTTGGGCGCCACCAGGTCGCCGCTTGGGCGATCATGCCCCACATCCATCGAGCCCAATTGCCCTTCCAGGCCCGACAACTCCTGTCGCGCGCGCTCTAGGTCAGGATTTTCGTCGGCGGCAAACTGGCGCATTGCCTGGATCTCGACCTGCTTGGCCGCCACCTGGGCGCGCAACATCGCCGCCGAAGCGATCATTGCGTGAGTCTGGCCATCTAACTCCATCACGCCGGTGCGTTGCTCGGTCTGCTTCATCTCCTCTTCGGCGCGCGCCAGATTTTCCCGCGCGTCGGCCACTTGTTGTTCATAGAAGAGTCTTCGCCCCGATGCCTCACTCACCGCCAAAGTCGACGAGAAGCGCCGGTATTCCTCAACCCAACCGTTGGCCAGCACCGCTGCTCTCTGCGGGTCGCGGTCAGTCACCGAAAGGCGGATCAATCCGTCCTTCAACCCGCTGTCGATGGATGTTTTTTTCTCCCACCGCTTTCGCGCCGACGACAGGTATTTCGCGTGGTAGAGCACTTGCAGATGAAAGCGCGCCACCATCGCATCCTCCACGCTGCGGCTCTTCAGCAGGGCCACTTGCAAATCGTTGGGGTTCTTGATGCCCAGGGCCCCTGCGCCCGCGCCGGCCATCGCGCCCAAGCTGCTCAATTGCGCCATCATGGCTGCTCCCGCTGAACTTCCCTGCTGGGGCGGCAGGATGACCGTAGTGGCCATGTAGCGACTGGGCAGCAGCAACGCCACCGCCAAGGCCAGCGCAACGATGGCCAACATGGCGATTCCTACGAGCCTCTTGCGCTTGATCGCCACGCGGATCAAGGGTGGCAGAGAGTTGGTGGCAGGCTGCGATGCGGCTTCGGCGGGTTTCTGATCTTCTGTCGGCACTGCGGAGCTTCCTCTTTCAATCGGGTCGATTTGTTCTTGAGTCCCTCGGCGCGTTCCCTGTCTGGAGTTCTGCGCCGCCGGCTCGGCCTGAGTGGAAACAGCCAGCCCTCGCCACTGCCCGCCACAACTGGCAAAAACGGGTCAGTTGCGCGTGGAGTGTGCAGCCACTCATCCGGGAAACTTCGCTCAGATTACCCGCGAAAGAGTGTGCGCGAACGAGGAAGATGAGAAAAGCGCCAGTACGAAATCGATTATGGGAAAACACTCATGCATCTGTTCAATTTCGGAACAGCACCGATCTCCTCTTGCATTTTTTCGCTCGTTTTGCCGCTCGGATATGTGAACAATGGGTCGTCTATGAGAAAACATTTATCTACCACTGCATACCTTCGCCGCGTAATGTTTCTCCTCGTTGCCGGCGCCGCAGTTCTCGTTTTCTGCGCGCCTCAATTGCACGCGCAATGTTCCGCACAGGACGATCCCGGTTCGTACGGCTGTCCGTTCCAGCAAGCTGCGCCTTCCGCGACCCAATCACCTGCCGTGCTGACCATGCAGGAGACTTCTCAACAAAGCACGCCCAGGGCGGACCGCTCCACGGAAGCCTCGGCCGACAACAGCCTTGCCGGCGAATCAAGTTACACGGAGCAGTCGTCGCGTAACGAGTTGAATGCCGGCAACCAGCGGCGCAAACAGCCTTCGCACGCCGAGCCTCCCACAGAATTTCAGCGCTTTGTGGCTGCCACCACGGGCCGTATGCTGCCGATCTATGGAACCCATCTCTTTGCCGCGCAGCCGTCCTCTTTCGGCCCCATCGACCAGGGGCCAGCACCGCAGGATATGGTGGTCGGCGCAGGTGACGAATTGCGCATCCGCATCTGGGGACAGATCAACTTCAGTGCCAATCTGCGCGTGAGCCGCGAGGGAGAGATCTACCTTCCCAAGGCGGGTGCCGTGCATGTTGCAGGACTCCCATTTTCTTCTGTCGCTGGCCACCTGCACACTGCGCTCGAACGCATCTACCGTAACTTCGAACTAAGTGTTGATATGGGCGAGATTCACTCCATACAGGTATATGTGGCTGGGCAGGCGCGGCAGCCGGGAGAGTACACGGTGAGCGCGCTCAGCACATTAGTTAATGCGGTCTTTTTCAGTGGTGGTCCTTCCGGGGCCGGTTCCATGCGTCACGTTGAGTTGAAACGCGCGGGCAAGGTGCTCGTGGACTTTGATCTCTATGCGCTACTGGTGAAAGGCGACAAGACCGGTGATGTGCAACTGCAATCGGGCGATGTGCTCTTCATTCCCGCAGTGGGTCCGCAGGTAGCTCTCGTGGGCAGCGTCCGCCAAGAAGCAATCTACGAGTTGCGCGGACAAGAGTCGATGGAAGAGTTGCTGGATGCGGCCGGCGGCAGAACCGCCGTCTCATCCGGCGAGTACATCTCGGTGGAGCGCATTGAGGGCCATGCGCAACGCCGCGCTTTCGCGCTGAAAGCTGACGCAGCCGGCTTTGCGACACCGCTGGTTGACGGCGACATTGTGCGTATCGATCCTATCGTTTCCAGCTATCGCCAGACGGTCACGCTGCGCGGATCGGTGGCCAACCCAGGGCGTTTCCTCTGGCATGATGGAATGCGCCTGAGCGACCTGATGCCCGACAAGGATTCATTGGTCTCGCGCGATTACTGGTGGCGCCGCACCCAGCTTGGTCTTCCCGCGCCGGAGTTTGTGCCCTCCCTCGGCGCTCTTGCTTCGCTACCGTCAGCGGGCCGTGAAGCTGAATCCGTTCCCGGCGCCGAAGCGCAGCTTTTAGCGGACGGCCAATCCGCTGTGATGCAAAAAGCCTCCAGTGCTCGCTCCTCGGAAGCAGCAGGCACTCTGGGCGTCGTGGACAGCGGGATGGGAAGAGAAACGGCACTTCTTCGCCCCGCTTTTCAAACCGACTGGAACTACGCGGTGATTGAGCGGCTGGACACAACCACCATGGTCACCTCACTCGTTCCCTTCGATCTCGGCAAGCTGGTGCTTGACCATGATGCTTCGCAGGATCTTGAACTCCGGCCGGGCGACATGGTTACTGTCTTCTCACAGGACGACATCCACCAGCCCATGGACCGTCAGACAAAGTATGTGCGGCTGGAAGGTGAGTTTGTGCATGCCGGCATTTACAGCGTCTTGCCCGGTGAAACTCTGCGTTCGCTGGTTACGCGCGCCGGAGGCCTGACAGGCAAAGCGTATCTTTTCGGATCGGAGTTCACCCGCAAGAGCACCCAGGCAATCGAACAACAACATTTGAGAGAGTATGCTGATCGTCTCGAGCATCAATTGGCGCGCAGTTCGATCGCCATGGCCAACACGGGGAGCGCGACTTCGCAGCAGGGAGGGCAACAAGCACAAGCCGCCAGCTTCAACCATGAACTTGTCGAGCGGGTGCGCCAATTGCAGCCCACCGGAAGAATCGTGCTTAATCTTCGTCCGCGCAGCGCGGACCAGAGCGAGTTGCCAGAAGCGCCACTGGAGGACGGCGACCAGTTGCTTGTCCCACCTATTCCTGCCACTGTCCAGGTGGTTGGCGCAGTGCTCAATCAGAATGCCTTTCTTTATCACAGCGGAGCTCGCGCAGGCGACTACCTGCACCTTGCCGGCGGCCCAAACCGCGACGCCGACCGTGGACAAATCTTTATCCTGCGGGCGGACGGGTCGGTGACCGGCCACGGCGCGGGCCAATCGATCTTTTCTTCCGGCTTGCAAAACGTGCGCCTTTACCCCGGCGATACCATCGTTGTCCCGGAGAAAAGCGTAGGTCCCGGAGCCATGCGCGAGTTTCTTTCCTGGACGCAGGTCTTCTCCCAACTTGCCTTGAGCGCTGCCGCGATCGACATCATCAAGTAGATGGCTGCGCAAAATCTCTTTGGCGAAGGCTCATTCAATATCCACCCGAAAACACTAAGATTCAGTACCCCATCCTTTCCGCGTTCTTTGTGGAAAGGATGGGGTACTAAGAACTCGTTTTTTGACGACTTAGTAATTAGAGATGACTCATTTGATTTCGAGAATGAAACACGTTCCAATTGCGTATCCTGGCTACTCCTATTTCTCTCCTTTGCCCGCGTATCCATAGCCCATATAACCGACGATAGATATGGAGTCACATCCGCGGAGAAGAGTCCAAAGCGATTGACTGTCAGGCGTAAGTCTCTAGTCATCCCTCAATACAATCCGCGGTTTTGTCTTGCCATCAGTTTGAATATTCATCTAGCTATCGAGGTTAACTCCATGCAACTATCTAGTCGCGCTTTTCAGTCAAATGCGGTTTCCGTCCCTTCCTTTTCCATCTCCGCGCTGCCGCCTGTCCATCCCGTCGCGCCTGATCGAGATACGCGCCTCAACAGCCCATCGGCCAGCGACTGGAGCCTTTCCAATTCCAAACGGCTGCTCGATCTTTCGGTTGCGCTCCTGGTTCTTGCCGTCTTTGGGCTTCCGATGCTGGCGATTGCATTGTGCGTGCGTCTCTCCTCGCGGGGACCTGCCTTTTTTGTCCAATATCGTGTTGGCCGCGAGGGGCGGCTCTTTCGCATTTACAAGTTCCGCACTATGACATTCAACTCCGGGCAGAGTGGTCCCGGTCTCACCAGGGGCGGGGATCGCCGCATTACCTCCATGGGACACTGGCTGCGCAGACTCAAGCTCGATGAGCTTCCGCAGTTTTATAACGTGCTACGCGGAGAGATGAGCGTTGTTGGTCCCCGGCCCAAGCTTCCGCAGTATGCGAGCATAGCCAATATGCCCTATCGCCCCGGTATCACCGGTGCGGCTACGCTTGCCTTCCGCCGCGAGGAGGAGATTCTGAGCCGCGTTCCTACCAACCATCTGAATGATTTCTATAACCAGCGCATCCGCCCGCTCAAGGCGCGCATGGACGTGCGCTATATGTGCCGGGCCACATTCTGGAGCGATATGCGCCTGATCGGCGCAACATTCCTAGCCTGTTTGCTACCCGCACCCACTCCCACCGTCTTACGCCACGCCTCTATGCAAATTCTGTCTTGCCCTCCACGACCGGCCCACAAAGGCTGTACCGCCAAGTCCTTTCAAACCGCAAATTGAAGCGCATTTGTGTCGCGGGAGATATGTGCCGTTTCATCAAGGGCGGCACTACGGGCGGCGATAGACATCGTAGCCGCCGAGTTTTCTGTACGGCAGAAAGACCTGCTGAAGAGCCTTCACTGCGCCTTCGCGCTGCGGCGTTGGATCTTCCTTGAGTTGTAAATCGCGCTTGACGATCAGCCATCTGATATTGCGCCGTCGCGCCTCTGAAACAAGCTGCGCCGGCGAAAGTGGATCAGTCGCATTGTCGAACAGCAGCACCGGAAATTGCGGAACGCGGCCGGTGGCAAAGTAGAACGGGTCTTCGCCGGGAATGAGAATCATCCCGTCGGAGACAGGGATTTCGTTGGCGGCGAAGCTCAATAATTCTTCAAAGTCAGGCAGAAATGGTCCAGAGATAGCCATCCCTCTCAGTGCGGGAACCGCCGAACGCACAACCGGGCCTTCAAGTTTTGCGTACGACAAGCGCTCTTCGCTGGCCATATAGGGTCCGCCACAGAGAACCAGCGTTGCCGAGATAATCGCGGCAAGGGCTGGCGCCACAAACAGGGTTCGCGGTGATTTCTCCTGGGCTGTGCCGGCCGGCTCAATGGAAGCCAGAAAGCCGATCATCTCCGCGATGAGAAGCACGAGCAACGGCCAGATAGCATAGGTTGATCCCCACAATTGCTGCGAGAGCAGCGTTCCGTTGATGGTGACCAGCAGGATTGCGGGCAACAGCGCGCGCAGCCCCGGATTTTGGCAGAGATTCCAGAGCGTGAGCGCGCCACTGAGGACCAACAACAACGGCCACAGAGCCAGCAGGCTGCTGGCGCGGTCGTCGGCATCTGATGAGAGAAAAAGATTGGCCAGCGTCCACGCAAACGGTGCGGCCAGCAGGCCCACTACCACCAGGCGCACCCACCGAGCCTTGGCAAAACGGCTCTGCAAGAGCACGAGAGCCGCCACAATGGCCGGCAGACTCCACAGCAGCGAGGGCTCCGCATAGACAGCCAGCATCGCCTGCAAGCCAGGCAACCGGCGCTGGGACGCGAACTGGATCGTCCAATGAAGATAGTTGCCCACTCCAACGGTGAAGTGCAGGAACAGCCCGGCGGCAAGAAGCGTTCCCAGCGCGCCGGCAAGAATCGCGCCCAGGACTGCCGAACTGCCTTGGGAGGCCGGACGGCGGCGCAGTTGCCGCGCGATCAGCAGCAGAAAAACCAGAGCGAACGTGGCCGCCAGAAGAGGAAGGCCGATGTTCTGCTTGAAGAAAAGCGGAAGCGGAAGCGCCGCGCCCGCGATGAAGGGCCGCAAAAGTACCCTGGCCGAGATTGCTGCGTCAGAGTCCGCCTCCACACGCTGCAAAAGTAGAATCACAACCAGAATGCAGAAGACACAGTCGCAGTCGTAAAAAGGAAACGGTAGGACGCTATAGATGCCCAGCACAGTCAACGGCGCTGTCAGCAGAAGCGAGACGGTCCATGAGGCCCGCAATCGTCCTCGAAGCGTGCCGAACACGATCCGCCAAGCCAGCACCGTTCCCAGTCCGCCCACGATTGCAGCGTAGAAAAGATGGTGGAAGAAGACCCGTCCACAGAAGTGAATGATGGCGGCCTGAAGAAGAAACGTGAGCGGCGCGTGAGCCAGCGGAAAATCGCGATATGGGAACTGCCCCAGAGAAATGCGGACGCTCGTATCCAGGATGTAGCTCGTGTCCCAGAGAACCGCGAGATGCGTGTTCTGCCAGAGCACAACGGCGGCACTGACCACAAAGAGCAAGGCCGCGGCGAGCAGATCGCGCGCGCTCCAGAGGCTTCGGGACAATGGTGAGTTGAGTTGGATCGGTATGGGCGTGCGCATCGCGAGTCTCAAGCGGGAGTTGCTCGCCTTCCGCTCAATCCATTGATTCTCGCCGTCCGCGGCCGGTTGCGCAAGCCGACGCAGCCCCTGCTCGTTGTCCGGCGTCACACTTCGACGCGACGGGACTGCAACTGCCGATTCCGTGCAGGCAGAATAATGGCAACAGGGGGATGTGCATTATCCTGAATGACTGAAACTGTTAAATTTATTTATAAAATTGAGCGTTTTGACAAAAAATGACGCATAATTTAATGTTTGTCTTGATCTTACGCGTTGCTCGTGGCCTCGGAACATCCCCGGGGACAGACATCAGACAGCGAACAGATGCCTCACTCTGCACTTCTGGAATCTTACATGAAAAACTTTCTTTTCGAGCTTTGCGCTGAAACCCTGCAAGCCGCCCAGGCGGCCGATCGGGGCGGCGCCGACCGCATCGAGTTGTGCATCAGGCTCGATCTTGGCGGAATCACGCCCAGTGAACAGTTGATCGCTGCCACCGTCAAGGCGCTTTCCATCCCCGTTCATGTGTTGATTCGCCCGCGGGGGGGAGACTTTGCCTACTCTGCCTGGGAATTTGACCAGATGCGAGAGCAGGTGCTATGCGCCAAAGAGGCGGGCGCTGCCGGGGTTGCACTGGGCGTCTTACAGGCCGACGCTCGCATAGACGTTGACCGAAGCCGGGAGCTGACGGAGCTGGCCCGCCCCATGAAGGTGACCTACCACCGGGCCTTCGACAGGACGCCAGACATGAGCGAGGCGCTGGAAACGGTGATCGGGATCGGGGCTGATTGCCTGTTGACCTCCGCCGGGGCGCCGGATGTGCTCACAGGCGCGGAACAGCTTAAGAAGCTGGTCAGGCAGGCCGGAGATCGTATTCAAATCATGGCCGGAGGCGGGTTGAAACTGACCTCCATGGCCGAGGTTCTAGAGCGGACCGGCCTCCATTGCCTGCACGGCTCATTGACCCGCAAAGCCGGGGAGAGCGTCATTGGAGATACAGAGGCCGACAAAGCGCAAATTCTAGAGGCAGATGTGCGTACGGCGGTGCAGCTTATGCACACTCATTTTGCCGCCAGAGAGCTTGCAGCGCCCCTCGCGCGCTGAGGATCCTCGCTTCGGTCAGCTTCACGCACGGATAATGCGGATGCCCTGGCGCTCGAAGGGGGCCAGCGCCTCAGCAGATGCGCCCGTATCGGTAATCAGGATATTGATCTCGCTCGCCGGGCAGATGAAAGCGGGGTTCACTTTGCCCAGCTTGCTGCCATCGGCGGTCACGATCACCTGCTTGGCCTGCTTGAGCATCTTGCGGTAGACCAGCGCCTCATCCGCCTCCAGCGTAGTAGCGCCGCGCTCGGCATCCAAGCCGGTCACGCTCAAAAACACCTTATCCATGTAAACGTCGTCGAGAAACGTGAGCGCCGCGTTGCCAGTGAGCGAAAACGACCACGCCCAGGGAACCACGCCGCCGGTCAGATAGGTGCGAATACCGGGCTGGTTGCACAGTTCCATGCCGATGTTGATGGCGTTGGTGATCACCTGAATCTTCTCGCGGTGACGCAGGCTGCGGCCGATTGCTGTGGTGGTGGTGCCCGCTGTGAGGCCTACGGTCTCATTGGCCTGAATCAGTTCGGCTGCGGCCAGGCCGATGCGGCGCTTCTCCTCGGCACAGCGTTGCTCGCGGGCCAGGAAGGAGCTGTCATAGCGGAAAGGCTCGTAGAGCAGAGGCTCCACCAGCGTTGCGCCGCCGTGAGTGCGGCGAATCAGCCCGCGGCTTTCCAGCTTGGCCAGGTCGCGCCGGATGCTGGGAGCGGAGGAGCCAGCTACCTCGAGGATCTCTTCAACTGTGGCAGTTCCGGTCCGGAGAAGAAATTTAATAATCAGCTCACAGCGCGCATTGAGTGTATCGAACATATCGCACCGATTCTACCTTCTTGGTGAAGGAAAAATAAAGCCTGAATATGAATTTTTTGGGCGAACCTTGAATATAATCACAATTTCACTCAAGTATTTGACCAACATCTTCGTATATGATCGATTTTTAGGATAAAAACTGACGTCCACAAAACTGGCGCCATAAGGATTTGAGCCAAATGAGCGATTCCGAGATTTTTCCACACGAGATGCTGCGCGAAATTTATGAACAACCGGCGGCCCTGCGCCGCACATTGGCTTTGTATTTAGACGCCAACCACCTGAAGAGCGAAGTGGCAGACCGGCTGGCGGGGTGGAGCAACCCTGCCGGCGAGGTGCTGATTGCCGCGTCGGGCTCCAGCCGCCATTGCGGATTGGCTGCCGAAATTCTGCTTGAGGATCTGTGCGGACTGGCGGTCGATGTGGAGTACGCCAGCGAGTACAGTTGCCGGGGCCGGTACGACCTGCGCCATCCAGCGGTGATCGTCGTCTCCCAATCCGGCGAGACCTCTGACACGCTGGCGGCCTTGCGCGAGGTGCGGCAGCGCGGCGACAAGACCCTGGCCATCACCAATGTGCCCGAGTCCACCATGGCCGAGGAGGCCGGCGTCTCCATGCCGCTGGACGCGGGCGTGGAAAAGGCGATTCCGGCCACCAAGAGCTTCACATGCCAGTTGGCCGTGCTCTTTCTGCTGGGCCTCTATGAGGCGCAGCGCCTGGAGCGGATGGATGCCCCCGAACTTGCGGCAAACATCCAGCGGTTGCAGGCCCTGCCGGACGCCATCGAAGCGCAACTCGACGGCTGGGCGAAGCAAATGGCCAGCCTGGCGAACAAGTACCGCACCGCCAATACTTTCCTCTTCCTGGGCCGGGGCATTCACTACGCCATGGCGCGCGAAGGTGCCTTGAAGCTGAAGGAGGCCTCGTACGTTCATGCCGAAGGCTACCCGTCGGGCGAGCTGAAGCATGGGCCGAACGCCCTGGTCAGCGACACTGTTCCGCTGGTCGTGTTGGCCACCGTGGATCACGCGCTGGAGGCGTCGGTGGTGCGCTATGAGAAGACGCTGCAACTGCTGCACGACATGAAGGAACAAGGCGCCAAGGTGATTGCCATTGCCAACGCCGGAGACCGGGAAGTGGCGGAGCTGGTCACGGATTGCGTCGAGGTGCAACCGGCCACCGAGTACCTGCTGCCCATCGCCGAAGTCATTCCTCTGCAACTGTTTGCCTACTTCATGGCGCTGGAGCGCGGCGTGGACGTGGATCGGCCCAGAAACCTCTCCAAAGCTGTCGTGGAAGAGTAAGAAAGCGCTCCGAAGACAACCCGCTTCCGCAGGCTGCCGCACAATTTCACTTGTTTTGTGAAACTGTGCGGATGGTCTGCGGAAGTTTTTGATTCTGAAGGGGTTCGGTATGCCTCCACAGCTTCACCGTTTTTGTTGTTGGGTGTTTCCGTGTGGGCTGCCTGTTTAAGCTATTGATATTGAATAGGTTAGGTACGCCTCCACAGCTTCACCTGTAAAAAACCGCAAAATTTACTTTTTTGGATTTGGAGAGTCTTCGGCTGGTATGTGACTAGAGGGGTTGGGGTTAGGGACGGGGAAGCGCTGGAAAATGACAGCTTCTGGGGCGTGTTTTGATGCGATGTCGGACGAACGCGGAGAGTGGAAGTGTCGCATTGGGCTGCCCAAACCCGCGCACGGCGGTAGGCATCGCCGGGAATGGTACCGGTGAGGTTGCGCATGGCTTCTCCTGATTCTCCTAGGGATGAAGGGGGTCGTACCCTTTTCTCTTCTTTACCAGTGTGCACGAGTGGAGGGTTATTTTCGGCAAAGCACCGCGGCAAGTTAGCGAGTTAGCAAGTTAGCGAGTCAGCGGGCGACCTACGCCCCAGGGAGCAGACCGGGGTTGTGCTGAATGGAGACCTGCGCGATGTGACCAGCCTGTCTGAGAACGGTAATGGCAGGAAAAATATTCTTGCCTAACTAGGCGAATAAACGGTGAATCTATGCTATTCTCATTGCGATTCCGAGAGGCGGTATGGAAAGACACCGGAAACAACTCGCCAACACGCTTGTCCTTACATTTGCACTGATTGCAGCCGTCGCGACTTTCCTGCTCCCTGCTTCGCTTAGGGGCCAGACTCAAACTTGGCCACCAGGCTTCACAGCTTCATCCGGAACCATTGGCAACCCGCCTCCGCTCCAGGGTCAGGCTCAAACTTCGCCCCCAGGCATTGAGGCGCTGCTGGCCAAAGCAAATGCTGGCGATGCGAAATCGCAGTTGCTTGTCGGGTTCTCATACGCAGAGGGAGATGGCGTGCCCCAGGACGACACGCAAGCTGCGCTTTGGTACCGCAAGGCTGCGGAGCAAGGCAATGCCAGGGCGCAGGTCGCTCTTGGGCATTTGTACCACAAAGGCCAAGGCGTGCCCCAAGACTACGCACAAGCAGCAGCGTGGTATCGCAAGGCAGCGGAACAGGGTGATGCTTACGCGCAGACAGACCTTGGCTTTTCTTACGAACTCGGCTCCGGCGTGCCCCAGGACTACAAACAGGCGGAAGCGTGGTTTCGCAAGGCAGCGGAGCAAGGCGACGCTGGCGCGCAGATGGAGCTTGGGGATTCTTACCACGAAGGCCGGGGTGTTCCGCAGGACTACACGCAGGCGGCAGCATGGTATCGCAAAGCGGCCGAGCAAGGCGACTCTGACGCGCAGGTCGCTCTTGGGTCTTTGTACGACACGGGCTTGGGTGTTCCCCCGGACCACACTCAGGCCGTTTTCTGGTATCGCAAGTCGGCTGATCAAGGTGATGCCACGGGACAATGCGCGATGGGGACGGCGTATCAACTTGGCCTAGGTGTTCCGCAAAACCATACACAAGCGGCCATTTGGTTGCGCAAGGCTGCCGAGCAAGGTGATGCCAAGGCGCAATGCGATCTCTACATGAAGGCAGCGCTGTTTCGCAAGGCCGCTGAACAGGGTGACGCCAAGGCGCAATACAACCTTGGGCTTTTGTACCACGACGGCCATGGGGTGCTCCTGGACGACATCCAAGCGGTGTTTTGGTTTCGCAAGGCGGCTGAACATGGCAACGTCGAGGCGCAACTTGCAATGGAGACAGCGTATGTAGTTGGTGAAGGTGTGCCCCGGGACGACACGCAAGCGGCCTTTTGGCTTCGCAAGGCAGCAGAGCAAGGCAATGCCGAGGCGCAAGACCTCCTCGGGAGTAAGTACCGCTACGGTAAAGGCGTGCCCCAGGACTACGCGAAGGCTGCGTTCTGGTATCGCAAAGCGGCCCAGCAAGGCGACGCAGTGGCGCAGTCGGCCCTTGGCTCTCTGTACAACGACGGCTTAGGTCTACCTCAAGACTACGCTGAAGCCTACTTTTGGCTTGATCTAGCGGCTGCTGGCAAGCAAGACGCCTCGATTGCGAAAATCTATGCAGAGGACCGGGATAGGGTGGCATCTCATCTGACGCCAGCCGATCTATCCCGCGAACAGGAACGGGCGCGGAAGTGGTTTGAGGCGCATCGTGCGAAGCCATAGCGGGAGAATCTGAATGCATTGGGAGACAATCGAAACAGAGTTCAAGGAGAAGTGATGGATTTCAATAGCGTTGCTGCGCTGTCTGCTGCGGTTGCTGCGTTTTTCTCTTTCGTGGCGCTCGTCCTTACCTATTTTCAACTCAGGCAGTTTCGCTTTGCACACAGTGTCGATCTTGTCTTTGATCTCGAGCATAGGTTTGACGCGCCCGAAATGATCAATGATCGGAAGTTGGCAGCGAGGGCCCTTCTGGCAGGTATCTGTGAACAAGAGCTTGAACCTGTCTTGGATTTCTTCGAGACTCTTGGTGTCTTCGTAAGCCGACACGCCGTTGATGAGGAGCTTGTATGGAACTCTTTTAGTTATTGGATATTACGGTATGCGGCCCTTGCTCACGGTCAGATCAAAGCTAGGCGCAAAGCAGAGACTGACAACACCTACTGGCAAGAATTTGAGTCGTTAGTTAAGTGCTTGACGAAAATTGAGACCAAGAGACGCCATCTCAAGTCTCCGCCATCGTTTTCCAAAGAGCAGCTTGATAGTTTTCTTGTTGAGGAGATCGCCGACTAGCCGGGTACCCCGGGTCTCGCTTTTGAGACCTGGGATCGCAGGGATTCCTCGCAACCATCAATCAATCCTGAAAAACGCCGTAGCCAACGCTGATTCGCCAGAGTCGATTGTCCATTCACCGATGTGCTCCGTCGCCGTTGATTCAACACACATGTCTCGATCTATCAGCAAATCGACTTTTGCGCAGGAAAGTAGCCAGGTTTCTGACAGTATAACTTTGTTCCATTTGACAGAGAAGCGCGGGTTGGGAAACCCGCTCTACAGCCGGCCGGGAGGCCAGCGATCCATTTCAGATAAGCATATCTTCAGGTTGTCAGAAACATAGAGCGTGTTTCATCAATAGTTACCTTGTTTCAGTTGCAATCCCGCAGGGGTTAAAACCCCGCTATTTCCTGGCCTTTTTCGGCACGACTGAAGTCGTGCCCTGATACAAAGCAAGAGTTTTTCAGCAAGTTACCAGGTCTGTGGCCGGATAATTTCGTACCTTTGAGTCCGAGGTTTCCCAGGTCTCAAAATCGAGACCTGGGGCACCCAGTATTTGTGGCTGGGAAAGAGCGGGACGGCGTGGCTGGTTGAGGTTCGAGGTTTCCCACCCATTCCGCAGAAAAACGCGGAATGGATGGGGCACGGAAGTTTATAGCAAAAGTTAATAGTTCCTATGCACATCTTCATGTTGTCGGCGACCTAG
>Ga0182014_10001656_pt1 | contig 29420 bp, 24 predicted proteins | sample 612S2DmetaG_FD_120489 | JGI IMG/M metagenome (GOLD analysis project Ga0182014, IMG submission 120489) | Permafrost microbial communities from Stordalen Mire, Sweden - 612S2D metaG | ecosystem: Environmental > Terrestrial > Soil > Wetlands > Permafrost | place: Sweden: Stordalen | collected... | reverse complement strand
TGCTGTGTGCTCAGCTGACGCTCTGCAGCGGTGCCACGGTTCCTCGTGCTGCGTCATTGAGCACCCGCTCGCCGACAACAGCCGCGACACGACTCCAACGGCAAGGCGTAGTGGCCCGAGGAGCGAACACAACAGGCGGCCCTGCCTCCGGTTCAGGCGACGTGCTCGCCCTCGGGGGAGGGACCGCCTGGGCCTACGACGGCACGGACATCCTGCGGAGCACCGACTCGGGCGCCAGCTGGCAGGTCGTCTTCCCCACCTGGCCGCAAAAGCCGACCGCCCTTCAGGTCACTGGCGCTTTCTTCCTGACTTCGAAAGACGCTTGGGCGCTGACCGACCACCAATGGCCAGCACCTCCCGGCGTGACCACCGTTTGGCAGACAACCGACGGCGGTGCGACTTGGCTCAAGGGCCTGTCCATGCCCGACGTGGAGAGGAGCGACTATGGGTCGCCACTCCAGCAGTTCATCTCTTCTCCACCTCGTTCCAGGCTGAGTCAAGGCGGTTGGTGCTGGATTGCGCCCGATGGAACGATATGCCTCCCGTCCCGGACTATGGCGGACGGTGACCTCTGGTTCCACGTTGGGGTCGGAGTTCACGCCGGAGGAGGGAGGCCCACGTTCTCCGAGTGGCGGCTCGCCGACTGGGGCGCAACAGGGGGGCAGTTCCCCGTAAAATGAGGCTGTGACCGGACTCGCCACGCTCAGGGTTTGCGGCGGACCTGCGCCTAGGTGTCTTTCGGCCGGTGGCGCGTTTGCGTTGACGGGGATGGCGATAGTCGGTTGGGGTATCGCTGTCTACTGGTTGGCGATAGACGCTTACATGGAACTTATGGGAGGGCTCTGGTGGCTTGTCCCAGTGGCCCTGGGTCTCATCGCTGGGTCAACCTATTACATGGTGCGTGAGGTTTACCGAGCTGTTCGAGGTATGCAACTGGGCTCCCGTCATCGATCCCTCTCTGGATATACGATGCTTTCGGTCGTTAGTGGCGTAGTGGCACTTTTCGGGGCGATCGTTCTGTTTGTTGTCACGATGATCTATGGAGCTGCTTAGGGAATTTGGCGACTTGGCGCGGGTGCGTTCCCGGTAACTGTCAGCACCGGCAAAGCGGGTACGCCAGGGATCGCCGTAGTGTGAGTTGGGTAGGACTCTGACGCGTTCGCCAGTGGCCTCGAAGCTGTCCAGTAACGCCGGCCACGCTGGATCGCTGACCTCGGCCAACTCTCCCGCCGATCGCACCTCTCCCACGGACGAAACGATACAGAACCCTCAACCCCTGGGGTGGCCGCGTGTCCTGCCCCACAAGAGCGCGTCCGGCATCGCTCGGCTCGGCCATGTAGAACGGAGCCCCACCGAGGCGACCAAACACAGAATATTCCCGTTCTGCCTCGGGAATCTGGCCGCGCATTATGGCGCGGGCACCCGACAGGCCACACGGGCGCCGACCCGTCTGATTGCTCGGATTCCTATTGTACGTCAACGGTTTCTCGCGAGTACATAACCGGGCGATCTGCACGACACAGCACGCTCGAGGCACGGCAAAGGCGACGTGAGCCCCAAAGTCGCATCAACTGCCGGGTCCCCTGAGCCGCCTGGTCAGGGAACTACAGTTCTGGGCATGGTTGCCGCTCTGTCGGGCTCTTCGACGACGCGCGTCTACAGGGTGGTTGTCCGGCCGCGCTTGACCAGCGACAGCATGACGTTCGCGACCGTGTCCGCTCAGTTATCCCCCGTCCCAGTCCATGTAGAACTAGGCCCGCCGAACGTCGGGTGGCCCGAGGCTGGGCCGGGCTTCGAGCCATGCAACCGCGTGCCAGTACCTCCATTGCCGCAGCTAGCTATCGTAACCCGGGAGGGGACCTGGCCAACAGCATGTCCGCACCGATGAGGCCACCACCTGCCGCCTTGGCTGAGAGTGAGCGGGCCCGCTAGAGAGATGAAGGGTTGTGTACTGTGGACGGGTCGCGATCCTTGCTCCACGTGGAGGCAATTTCTTGAACAGAACCCGAACCCGCCAGTTGGCCGCTGTGACGTCATTCCTATGCGCATCGCTACTAGGTGTTGGTGCCGCGGACGCTGCCGCATTGCAACACGTGCCCCACGGTGTCCCCATCCCAGGATATTCGAAGCTGCTTCACGTCACGAGCACAGACCACGAGGATGCTTACGTTGTTAGCGTACGCAACGAGAAGTCGGCATACGTGTTCTGGATGAGCGCCTTGCCGAAAGCGGGCTTCGTTGTCAATACGAAGGAGAGCTCTAGCGACCAGGGGCAGGGGCAGATTTGGTTCAGCGGCCACGGCTGTCGGGAGCCGGGCACCTTGATCAACATCTACAAGAACCGGGCCGTGATCAACTTGGAAGTTGACTAGAGCCTGACGCGCCCTGACGAACTTGGACATCGGCGTATGGGGCGGTTGCTTTGCCGGAACGGCCGCGCTGGGTTCGAAGATCACTTCTGGCGCCGTCCCGCTCTGGGCTAGCGGACCAGGTGACAGCAGTTCGGCGGGCGACAACAGCTCCTATTCCGGCCGAGCGCCGGGCCCTGGTGAAGACACGGTCAGGCGGGCAGCCACAACTCGACCCGGTTGCCCTCTGGGCCGGTAACCCAGCCGAACCGGCCGACACTCTCCATGTTGCGCTCATTTCGCACGAGCTAGCCCTCGTGAGCCCGTCCGGTCCCCCAAGATAGTCGTCTTATGCGTGAATGTCTTGTGCTTCCACAAGACTGGGCTCTTTGGACGAACATGCCATATTCGGCATCGATCACGGACATGCCGCCGGGATGCTCTGCTCCGGCGAAGCGAGTGCAGAACAACAAGCTGCTGTGGGCGAACATTATGCAGGTTCCTTGATCTGACCCCGGTGCCGCCGAGCCGTCGTTATATGGGTGGATTTACCTTGGAACATATGAGGTTCTCGGGCGACGCATAAAAAAGAATCGGCGCCTATCGACGAAATTGAGCGGAGGGCCCGCGACCTGTAGTGAGGGTCGACGTCAGTCCGGCCTTGTCCATCTGGACCCGTCCCTTCCTGAGAGAACGACTGTCGGGATACCCTCCGCGTGGCACAGGTCCAGGAGGTGGGGGTCCGATGTGGCCAGGGGCTCCCCTCTGGAACGGGCCGTTTGCGCTGCGATGCAATCGGCCATGCTCACGGCGCAGCGGGCCCGATGGTACCGGCGAGCACGGAGCCGGCCCGCCTCGGCGCCGATTGCCGAGTCAACGACAGTGCCGTCCAAGATCCCGAGCTGCGCCAGGTCCAAGGTGGCCTCTTCCTCGTCGGCTCCGACAACTCGCACGAGGTGGTCAAGGACCTCAGCCACGCCGACGGAAGTCAACTGTGCGTCTGTCCCCAACAGTGCCCGCACCTCTCCTGCGGCTGGCTCGGCGCGCAGGAAGGCAATGACGGCGTAAGCGTCCAGGACGGTCACCGGGCTCCCGCCCGCCCGGCGTCCTCTCGGCGGGCTTGGCGCCTTGCTTGGTCGCTGCTCGGACCACGCGTGCGGTACTTGCCTTCCAGCTTCTCGACAGGTTCATCCGGTGCAGGGCGCATGACCACGCGGTCGCCGAGGTCGACCACGATCACCTGGCGGGTCTTCCACCGAGCCCGAGCTCCAGCCGGTATGGAGACCTGACCGTTGCCGGACACGGTCATCACGTGAGTAGTCACCTCACCATTGTATGTGCTGCCGGGATCGTTGTATGAGATTGTCCCAGGAGCGGCGCGGTCCTGCCGGTCTGGGCGACCGCTTGGCGTACGGAGCGCCCGCGAGACGTCGCTGCGACCTGCTGCGGGCGGAAATGGGCTTCGGCGTGGGGCCTCGCGAACCGCCCCCGGCCTAGCGCGCCAGTGAGGGGAGCCTCCTCGAGGATCTGGTCAGGCGATCACATTTGCGTGCCGGAGCTCTTCCACGACTTCGTCGGGCACGCCGAGAACGTCAAGGTGGACAATGCTCCGGCCACCAGGCCCGTCGACCTGGTCGACAACCCTCGCGATAAACGGCTCCGTTTCGTGGCCGGCGACGATGACTGCACCGGGCCGGACGCGCTCAGGCTCGTTGGCCGCGTCCAGGAAGGCCCATACGTAGCCCGTGTTGTCCACCTGGTTCGCATCGGCAGGCAGGGTGACTATGACCGCTGGCGTCTCGCTCATCGCTGGCGTCTTATGCAGTAGGGGTTGGCAAGCACGTCGCCCAATGCCTTCAGCAGGCGCTGGGCTTCGCCCTCAGTGTACGGCCCCATCACAATGCTGTAGTGAGGCGCGTCGAACGTTGGCAGAAGCTCGAAACCGCCGTCCAGGACCGAGCCGGCAAGGGCCATGGCATACGAGCGCCGCGTGCGCACCCGGCGCCCGGACAGGATCAGCTCCGCGTCCCAGCCAACATGGTCATCTCGACCGAGACGGCCCGGAACGGCTCTGCGCGGTACGAGTAACGGCTCGCGGTCGCTTCGGCGTTGGCGAGCAGCCCAACGGCTGTGAGCGGCCAGCCGCGGATGACGTACCGCCGGTCGACGTCGAGGACTTCTCCGGCTCGCACATGGTCCTCGATGGGCTCAAGCGCCGACGTCAATATGCCACCCGATCGGTGGCGGGACGCCGCATCCTCACCACCCGAGCCGCAGGGACGTCCTTGGCCGCATCGAGGATGGCGTCGATCCCGGCTGCGATCTGGTGGTCCCGCTCCTCAGTGGCGTGTTGGTAGATGAGCGCGGCGCGGGGAGTGGAGTGGCCCAGGCGCGCCATCACTTCTCTTGTCGAAGCCCCAGTTTCGGCCAGTGTCCCTGCGACGTGGCGGAGGTCGTGGAAGTGAAGGCCAGATGCCCCGGCGGCCGACGCAACCTTGGCGAAGCGATAAGCCCAGTTCGTCCTGACAATGGGCGCGCCCTTCTCGCCCGTGAAAACCAAGGCGTCGGGGCCCGGCCCGACGAAGGTCGCCAAGTGAGCGTCCAGCACGTCCGCGAGGGCCGACGGTACGGCGACGGTCCGCACGCCTGCCTTCGACTTGGGCGGCCCTAACACCCTGCCTCTGCCTGCGACTTGCTGCGCCTGGATTTCGACCGTGATAGTCCGGTGCACAAGGTCGACGTGGCGGCGGGTGAGCGCAGACAGCTCGCCCAGCCGCAGTCCCGCCAGCGCCGCCGTCAGGACCAGCGCTCGGTAACGGTCGCCCGCCTCGTCGGCGATGGCATAAACGGTCTCCACGGTCGGGATCCTTCGTTCAGCAGTCCGTTCGGTACCGGCGCCCTTTATCGTGCACGGGTTGGCGACGATCAGACCATCCGCGGCAGCCGTATTGAGGATCGTCCGCAGCAGCCGGTAGCTCTTGGCGGCCACGAGCGGGCGCTCCTTGGCCTGTCTGGCGTGCCACGACCTCACCACCACGGTGGTGATCTGGGCCAGCGGCACCTGGTCAAATCCGGGGCGGAGGCGCCGGTCCAGGATGCTCCGGTAGAGCTCGACGGTTCGCGGCCGGAGATCGTAGCGTTGGCCGAGCCAGGTGTCGGCGTACTCCCCGAAGGCCACTTTGCCGGCCCCGGGGTCGACCCACCGGCCCCGGACCCTCGAACTGGTATCCGGTTTGCTCGACAGGATCAGGCAGAGGCGTGCTTGCGCATGATCTCCGCGTACGAGATCCGGGCCACGCCGGTGGCACGGTCCGCCCGCACTTCGGCGAGCGCCCGGCCATCCGCCGCGCTGACCGGTTCATCATCGACGGGCGCGTCCCGAAACGCTGCGATCACCGGACCCAACCGGGGCCGGGGCCGGCTGTTCCAGCGTCGACACGGTCTAAGTGTAGGAGGCGAACGGTGACGAGGCACTTGCTTCGCCGACCGTTGGCCGGCTACTTGGCTGACGCTGGCCGGCCGTAGGTGACCGCGTCGACGACCTCTTTGGGCAGACTCTCGACAAGTTGCGGATCTGGCTGAGCTCCAAGGGCGTCGTTGATGGTGGAAAACGCCAAGCGTAGAGCCACGAATGCGGTGATAGCGAATATCTGTTCGCCGCTAAGCTCTGCGTCTCGCAATGCCTGCACATCGGCTGGAGTCGTCGCATTGGGATCCTTGACGATCTTGCGCGCCCACGCAGCCATAGCCTTCTCCTGCTCGCTCAGCTCGCCATCACGGCCTTTGAGCACGCCTGCCGCCAGGTCCGGTTCGGTCGCGCCGGCGAGCTTCCCGCCCCAAGCCATCGAGCAGTACGAGTCACCGAGAGCCGACGCCGCAGCGGTAACCAGGATCCCTCGCTGACGGAAAGCCAGTCCGCTGGGCTTGAACGCCTGCGACATCAAGTCGAACAGTCCCTGGAGAGTTTCAGGTTGGTACGCCCATAATCGAGAAACGTTCCACACATAGCCGCTTTCAGCTAAGTCTTCGTCATAGAGCGCTTGGACTTGCGGGTTAATGGGTGCCTGTTCGAGAAAGCTACCGGTCATTTCACTCCGTTCCTCCCGGCTTGCGGGCGATGTACCCCACGACATTGATCTCGGCTCGCAGAGGAACCCCGTCGAGAACCTGCTGGCGCGCCTGTTCTAGGGCTGCACTACGAAAAGCTTCCTCCCCGACGTTCTGGATGGCTTCGTACGCCGGGCCTGTGGAAGCCAAAGCCCGCGCGTAGATCTCCGGGTCCGGGAACTCCCAGGCAAAGGGAACATTGACGCGCTCGATGTCGATGAACCCGCACGACTCCAATAGGCGCTCTCCAACACCCGGTCGCCCTAGCGACACCATGGCCGCCTGGTTCTCGACCTTTTCGGCAGCCGCCAGCCGAAACGGTGACAGGGCCCACGCCCCAGGCGAAACTTTCAAGTGTCCCCAAACCGTTAGTCCAAGTCGGCCGCCGGGCCGCAAGGCTCGACCCATCTCGGCTACGGCATCTGGCGTCGTACCCCAAATTCCGCGGAAGCTCGTTGCGACGTCGAACGTCTCGTCATCCCAAGGGAGGTGGTACATATCCCCGACCCGGATATCACAGTCGGGGTTCCGGTAACGGGCTATAGCGACCAACCTCGCTGAGGCGTCGATGCCCGAGCAGCTAGCGCCGCGAAGTCGAGCCAGTTCGATGGCCAAGCCAGACCCGCACGCAACGTCGAGCAGGCGACTGCCGGCATCGACCCCAAGCTGGTGGTGGAGGGCGACATACTCCCTGCAATTGCTCGGCTCGCTCAGAGTCGAGAAGTCCACTGCCTTGCGACCCCAGCCCTCGTCAACGACCGTCCAACCGGGTAAGTCTGCGTTGGTTCCCGACACCCCGCCCCTTTCCGGTTGCAAATATACCTTCGGCACCCTCGCACGTCAGCGCCCCTGGCCATCCCTCCCAGCCTGGGCCCAGAAGGTCGGCCGCCTCGCGACGGAACGTGCCGCTCCCCTCGCGCACGGATCGCGCACGGCGCTGGCGAGATGGGTCTCGGCGCCGCTGTAGGAAAGCAACTTTCATGTCGGTTCCGGCAGCGTCGAAGGTCGGCTCCCTTTCGACGCATAGTCAAAGAAACGATGGGTTGTCCCGCCAGCAGTCCACTCGGACCGCAAGCGTGTCCGACGCTCGGCCTTCCTCAGGGCAGAGAGCAACGAGCGGTTCAGCTCTCGGGCGTCCTCGCCCGTAACGGTCGCCTCTATGTGGAAGCCGTCGGTGGTGGTGGAGATCTCGCCAACGATCAGCGCCTCCAGGACGGGCCCGACTGCCCCGGGGTCATCTGAACTGACGTCGGCTACAAGCCGGAAGCCGGGCTCTGTCATGGCGCGATCTTCGCGCTAAGGCGGCGCGCCCGACGGCGCCGAGCCAGAACGGGCCCCGTCGTCAGCCCGGGGGTTGGCCGCGCCGGGAGCGGAAGTCAGCGAGCCAGCTCTCGAAGTCCTTGGCCACGATGCGCTCCCCTGTGTGGTCGAACCGCCCTTGCTCATCAGCTAGCTTGCCGGGCTTGCAACGGGAGAGAACGGGACCTGTGGCCGGTGACGGTGAAGGCCGCGTTGGCGACCGCCGGTGCCACCGCGATCATCGGTGTCTCGCCTGCCCCGGCTGGAGGCAGGTCTGGCCGGTCGACCAACACGACATCGATAGTTGGGATGTCGGCAAAGCGCGGCACGCGATAGCCGGCGAGCGAAACCTCAGCGAGAAGGCCGTCCTGCCATGGCAGCTCCTCGAACAGTGCCCCACCGAGTGCCATTACCGTAGCCCCTTCGATTTGGTTCGCCACGGTGTCGCGGTTGACGATCGTCCCGCACTCGTAAGCGGTCACAATGCGGACCACCCGGATACTGCCGTCATCGGTGACGCTCACCTCGGCGCATGTAGCCACGCGGCCTTCTTTTTCCAGCCCGACGGCGACACCCCATCCCGTGCCAGGGCCTTGTTGGGCGCGCGACATCTGGCCCCAGCCGAAATGTCCCGCTGCGGTGCGCAGTACGTTGGCGAGCCTTTCGTCATTAAGGTGCTGCAACCTGAAGGTGACCGGGTCGGTCCCAGCTAGATGAGCGAGCTCGTCGATGTGGGACTCACGGGCGAAGTTGTTGGCGTTCGCGCCGAGGGCCCGGTAAGAACCTTGCGGGACAGGCGACACCGCCGGCTGGTAACGCAACCGGCGGTGCTCGACGGAGTAGGGAGCGGAGAGCGCTGCGGGGCCCGCATTGATGTCGCAGAAGTCCCACGCGCAGAGCTTGCCATCCGGGCCGAGGCCCGCCCGCACGTCGACCACCGCCATCGGGCGCCGTGAGCCCCAGGCGAACTCCTCCGCCCTGCTCCAGTGGACCATGACCGGGCGGTCAACAGCCCGGGCCAGGCGTGCTGCTTCGAGGGCCACGTCGCCGCCGTGCTTCCCACCGAACGCGCCCCCAGTTGGCGGGACAAGGACGCGCACGTCGGCCTCGTCCAGACCAAGGGCGCCTGCAAGGTGTGCGCGTACACCAAAGGGGACCTGGGTGCCCGTCCAAACGGTGAGCCGGCCCGCCTCCCACAAAGCCAGGGCCGCCCGGGTCTCAAGCGGCACGTGCGCGATGTACGGGGTCGTGTAAGTCGCATCGAGGCGCACCTCAGCCGTGGCCAGCGCATGCTCCACGTCCCCGACTTGCTCCTCCACGGCTCTGTCCCAGCCCACCCCGGCCGACGGGTGCGAACGCAAATAAGAGGCAAGGTCCCCCAGGACCGGGGCGGGGACCTGCCACTTGGCCTCCAGCAGAGCCAACGCCCGCCTGGCTGGTACTGGGCCCCCCTCGGCAAGCACGCCCACAAGATCGCCGTCGTGTACGAAGGTCACACCGGGCAGACGTTGGACGGCCGCGGGGTCGACGGCCTGCAGCTGGGCACCGAGGACGGGCGGGCGCAGGACGGCGCCGTACAGCATCGCCGGTAGCGCGAGGTCGGACACGAACCTGCGGCGACCGGTCACGGCATCGACGCGCTCGGGCGCATGGCCCGGCCGGCCCACAAAGCGGCGGGCGCCCATCGACTTAAGGGGCGGCTCCGCCCCGAGGACTTCTACCCGGCGCACGCCATGCAAGAGCCCCCAGTCGCTCGAGCCGTCTCCTGGCCCAGCTTCGGCCCCGCTACCCGCGCTGGGCGAGCGACCGGGCCGCTCCGCGCCCCGGGCAGCGAGGTCGGCCAACAGCTGGCGAGCCCCGGCGGCGGCCCGCCGAAGCGCTTCGCCCGAATCAGGCATCGAGCGGCTCCCGAAAGTTCCCATATCGTACGGGCACACATCAGTGTCCCCCGCCACGATGTGCACGTGGCCGACCGGTACGTCGAGCTCTTCGGCCACGAGTAAGCGGAAAGCCGTCCGATTGTCCTGGCCCACGTCGACCTTGCCACTGAAGGCCGTAACCAGACCGGAAGGGGCCAGGTGCAACCACGCACCGCCGCTCATGGCCCACCCACCCGCTGACGGCGGGGGCCACACCACGACGAGGCCGTCCCCCAGTGGCTCGAACCACTCCCTGTCGCCGGGCTCCGAGAGGTCCCAAGGCCGGCGGGGGCGAGCCAGTTCCGGCTGTGGTATGGCTGGCCCTGGTTCGTCACGGAGCCGGTCACCCCCCGCCATGAGCTCGACTGCCCGTATGGCTGCCCTGAGCACCCGGGCATAGCAACCGCAGCGGCAGAGCTGGGGAGCCAACGCCGCGGCAACGTCGTGGTCACCAAGGTCCCGCTCTCGGCTCAGGAACGCGGCCAGCCGTAGCGCGATCCCGGGTAGGCAGTAGCCGCATTGGGACGCCCTCTCTTCCACCAACGCCTGCTGCACGGGGTGGAGGAAGCCATCGCCGGCCAAGCCCTCGATAGTGGTGACCGAGTGGCCGGCAACTTCGTCGAGCTCCACCTGGCAAGAAAGAACCGGTTCGCCGTCGACCAGCACCGCGCAGGCGCCACACTCACCTTCGCCGCAGCCCGGCTTCGGGCCGGTAAGACCGAGGCGGTAACGAAGGAAACCGATGAGCTTCCCCCCGGTGCTACCGGTTTCGCAGGCTTTGCCATTTACCGTCACTGTGCCCATGGTGGTGCCTGCCTTTCGTCGGGGTGGTGCCCTGGGCGCACCCCCTCTTTCGAAACTACACGGCCCCACCGCGGGCGGCGGTCCCCCTAATGGCCGGCTCTCCACGATGAGCCCAGCTCTCGCCAGTTCGTCCAAACCATGGTGGGTCTTGGAAGTGCGGGCGTTGTTCCGGTCGGCCGCCTGGGCACGACGGAAGAAGTCGCCGATCTGGCATGGCGATGCTGGTGAACGGTTACCTGACCAGCAAAGTGTTCGCCTTGGACGGGGGCATCGCTCCCCGCTGACCTCCGGCTGGGCCGTTGGCGTAGCGAGGATCCTGGCTGACATGGACATCCACCGACAGAGGGTCAGACGTTGCGGTCACGTCCGTGACCAGCAGTGTGCAGGCACTGCTCGCCGGCGTTTCCGCAGACGCGGCGAGGCTCGGGAAGTGAGCTCTGCCGCTGTCTAGTGCCGCGGTTGTGCTTTGAGCCGCCACCGTGGTCGGGGCGCCGCCGGCGCTCGCAGAGGTGGGCGGCGCGGACACGTACACTGCGCCCTGCGAAGCGGTTGAGCCGAGCCGGCGATGGTACGCAGCACCGACGACGACGGTGCCACAAGACAGAGCGACGGCGGAGCCGAACTCGTCGGTTATGGCCTCGTTGGAGGCCACCAGTTCCAAGCTCTCCGTCTCGGGCCCGGACCAGCCCGCTACTGGCTCGCTGAAGAGATAAGCGTGGCTGAAATTCCCTGGGCCACCATTTTGCTCGCCTACGGCGATGGTGCTCCCCAACGCCGCCACCGTCGCCCAGAAGGAACCGCCCCGGGTGCCGTCGGAGGCGGTCAGCTCGGCGGCTGGGCTTAGCACCCCTGACCAGCCCGAGGCGGGCTCGTTGTACACGAACACGGCGCCCTGCTCGGTGTTCGAGCCCACTGTTTGAAGTGGTGCGCCCGCGGCGACGGTGTTCCCCGATACCGCAACGGAGACGCCGAGCTCGCCATTTCCGGCTCCAGAGGGGGTCAGCTCGGCGTCCTGGGTCATGGGCCCGACCACCCCCCGGCCGGCTCTTCGAACACGTACACCGCGCCGGCGTTGGTCGAGCTAACGTGCTGGCCGCCGCCGGCAACGGCGATCGTGCTCCCCCAGATGGCGGCCGAGGGCCCGAGTTCGGCTCCCGCTAACTGTCCAGTAGGGGCTGCTAGGTCCGAGGCGGTCAACACGGCGTTCTGGTGAAGTACCCCTGACCAACCCCCGGCGGGCTGCTCGAACACGTAGGCGGCCCCCCGGTTCACGCAGAAGGTGTACTCCTTGGCCGTGCCCGGGTTGTGGCCCCATTTGTTGCACGTCGATGTAGAGGAGGCCACGATCGTGGCGCCGGACATGGCCAGCGACGAGCCGAGCGCCAGGGTTGGCGCGTTCAGCTGATGGGGATGAGGGCCACGAACGGCCGCCGGAAGCTGGTGTTCACCGCCGCCGGCGTCACCCGTCCCTCGCTCCCCTCGAAGGCGTAGTAATCGAGCTCGCTTATGCGCAGGCGCATGGGCGTGCCCGAGCCCAGGGCGGCCGGCAGGACCAGGCCAAGAGGTTGGGCCTCCAAGCTGCTCGACCGGCTCCAGACCACCTCGTTCTGGCCCTTGAAGCTGGGCGTGAGCATGACCGGGCCGAGGCCCGGTGCCGCCGTCCAGGCCAGGTCGCCCGACAGGCCGGTGCTCGTGTCTTGCACCTGGACCTCGACGATCATGGTGGAACTGGCCACTCCGCCCACAAAACCGGGGTCAGTGCTATAAGTATGCGCCGAGTAGGGGTTATCGGAGTCGACCTGGACGGCCGCCGTTTTCGGGTTGGGGGGCCGAAAACCGTAATACCCCGGCCCGCTCACGGTGACGAACACCGATCTCCCGCTCGAGTCGGACTTGTCCTGGGTGACGCTCACCGACCGGTTGGCTACCGGTTGGGCAAAAGTGGCCAGAGTTACGTGCGATATTTCGGCCCCCGCGATCGAATAGGGCTGAAAGCGGACCAGGGCCAGGCGCACGAAATAACCGGGCGGAGGCCCGCCAGCGTTGGCGCCCACGGTGATATTGACGTCGGCATACCAGTAATTGCTGACAGGGTCGAAGTTGACCTCGTAAGGCCAGATTTGCATGGTAGGGCCGAGGGGGTTCTCCAACAACGACAGTTCGGGCGGCGACGCGTAGGGCGTGCGATAGGGCACGGGGGGCACGCTCGCGGTGGCGCTGAACCGGCTGGGGACCACGGGGTAGGAGCGGTCCTGCGACGAGGCGCTTATGGGGTCGAGGCCCATCATGGTGACCAGTGAGGGGTCGAGGCCGGCGGGCAGGATGGTCCCGCCCCCGTCCAGCTGAGCCGCGGTTATTCCCACCACCCCCAGCACCTCGCCCGCCCCCGACGAGAACCAGGGCCGTTCCAGGTAGACCCGCACGTAGCCGCCCGTCCGGGAAAGGTTGAGCCCGCTCTCGGCCGTGCCAGTGGGCCCGTCGATCGACCAGGCGGGCGAGACCCGGGCCACCACAGGGGCCTTGGGCGGGGCGGTGGACAAGATCTCGATTGCGCGAGTTGGTCCCGTGAGGGTGTGGGGCGGCTCGGAGACCACCTGGACGGCCAGGGGCGTGCTCGGGTGGTAGTGCAGGCTGGAGCTGAGCAGGGCGATGGTGCCGGCGCTGGCGTCGACGACGTAGTCGTACTCGTGGTCGTTGGTGGTGCTCTGCGCCCCCGTGGGCGAGCGCACCAGCTCGGCGCCCAGGACAATCTGGCCCGCCACCACCGAGTACTTGTGGACCGTAACGGTGTTGGGGTCGACCCCGAGGCCCGGAGGCGCCGTGCCGGTGATGACGGCCGGGCCCGTCCCCACCAGGCTGACCTGGACGGTGACCTTGAAAAACTCGGCGTAGCGGCTGGTCGCCGTGCACGTGTACTCGACGACGTGGTGCAAGGTGTCGCCGATGTTGTGCACCACGGCCGAACCCACGATTGGCACCGGCTTGAGCGGGGCGATGACCTCCATGGGCCGAGCGAAGGCGCCTACAGGGCTGGGATCAGGGATGTGCGCCTGGAAAGCGTGGCCGTGACTGGTCACCGTGGCCGTGGCGGGGCCCTCATTGGTGGACGGGTCGTCCAGGGGGTCCGTCCACACCGCCTCGGCCGCAATGTCGGCCGTACTTTTGCCGTCGTAGCGGAAGTCCCGATCGAGGATGGACGCCTGGGTCGACCCCGGGCCCCGCCCGACCAGAGGGAAGACGAAGTGAGGGGCCACCAGGGGCAGGCGCACGGCGTTGACCAGGCGCAGTACCCGGAAAGGGGTGAGCATCCACAGCTCACCGGCCAAAGCCAGCACCGCCAAGTCGGCCCGCTGCGCCGCCGTGGTCGTCTCAGCCAGCATCCAGTGGTAGGCCCCGAGGGTCTCCGGGCTGGTCAGGTTGCTGGAGAGGCGCAGGTCGAGCACGTCGGCCGCCGGCAGCGAGACGGTGAGGGTGGCCGGCGCGGAGGCCGTCGCCGCCGTCCGGTGACGGGCCAGAGGGCCCGCCTTCAGGATGACCAGCACGGGGTCGGCGCTCGGCCACCGGCCCCCGGCCCATTCGAACAGCTCGGTCCCGACCACAAACCCGCTAATGGTCACGCCCCGGCCCAGGGGGTCGGGGAGCCAGGGGGTGCTCGGGTGGGCGGTGGCCGCCAAGTAAGGCGTGCCCGTGGTCGGGTCGGTCGCCACCTGGGCCACGTCTGTGACCACGGCGTCGGCCCGCCCCGGGGCCGCAGCCGTGCCTCCCAGCATTTGATAGGTGGCGGCATCGCCCGCCGGCCGCTTGTCGAGCTCGGGAGGCAAGCCGGCTCGGAAGCCGTCCAACATCCCGTGCTCCTCGGCCATCATCTCGGAGACCCTGGGCGGGAACAACCAGCGGCTGTTGGGCGTCACCGCCATCGCCGGTGCCGCCTGGTAGTCGCGCACGGCTAAGAGCAGGACGGCCTCGCCGGGCACCAGCGGGGCGGTCGGCACCACGACCGGCGAGGCGACGGGCTCGTAGCGGTAATGGGTCACCGGCGCGGTGGCGGTGGTGGCGTCGTTGACGTCCAGTGGCACCGAGTTGCCGGCTAAGTCGACCCCCCGGGCCCGGTAGCGGTAGCGCCATCCGAAACGCAGCTTGGGCAGTGTCCCCGGGGCCACCTGGAACGAGGCCGACAGCTGGGGCGTGACCTGGCCGGCGGCGTCCGGGGTGGTGACCGCCGGGTTGTTGCGGCTGGCGTGGACCGAGTCATTGGGGTCGATCTGGTTGCCCGGGCGGGGGGCGGCCAGGCTCCAGCCCGCCCAACGGGCAATAGATTCGTGCACCCAGAGCTCCGCGCTCGGCGCCGTCATGCCCGCTTGCGAGGTGGCGCCGGGGACGCTGGTGCCCTCGTCCAGCCCGGGCGTCGTCCCTTCGGGCAGGGCCACCGCCGCCTCAGTGCCAAATATGTAGGTCCCCAGCCGCTGGTGCAGCGAGCACCAGGACTGGTTGTGGTCGTTCAAAGGCCAGACGTCGAAGCGGTGGCCACGGATGACATCCACGGCGCCCAGCACGGGTAGGGCCGGGGCCGGTGGCCGCACCGCCGATTTGTGGTACTTGAGGTACCAGGTCACCCAGTTGGTAACGGCGGTGCTGATGTTGGTCTGCGCCGCCGCCAGCGCGTTGAGCCCCGCCCCCGGCGTGCCCCACCCGCTCCACACGATCGACGGCCCCGTAGAGCGCAGAGCCGGGGTCGTCATAGCCAGTGTGGCCCCGTCCGCTGACGCCGACGACTGCGGTGCCACCCAGTGGGTGATGTTGTTGAGGGCCTGCGACAGGTTCACCAGCTGCTCGGAGGCCCCGTCCACGTCCAGGTCGATGACCGAAAAGCGGGCCGGGTCGGCCAGGTCGAGCATCCCGTTGCGATAGTCGAGGCCGTCGGGCGCCGGGCGGAAGCTGTCCGGGGTCAGCGCGGACTGCGTCTCGAGCGAAACGTTTACCGTGTTGCGGTCGCCGGTCCCGTCGAAATGGGACTTGAGCCGGGGCACCACCCTCACGTTCACCACGAAGTCCGTCGTGGAGCTGACCAGGGCGGCCGGTAGGGGCACCTCCAGGTCGAACACGAGACCGAGCAGGCGCAGGACGGCCGGGTACGAGCCCAGGGAAGAGACAGCCTGGTGGAAATCGAGCGTGGGCACCGTGGCCACGTACGGGGCCGCCACCGGCGCCGAATTGAGCGTCACCGGTGGGCGGAGGTGGAAATCTCGGGCGGCCACGACGGCCTTCTTCAACGGGTACAGGTCGCTGTCGCGGGTCAGGTTGGCTACGCTGTCCACCAGGGAGCCGACCTCCCGGCCGCCTACGAACTGGCCCGTCGAAAAGGAAAGCACCGGCGGCAGGACGCCGGACGCCACCCCGATCTGGCCGTACAGCTTGCTGACGTTCTCCTGCACGGCCTGGGCATTGAAGCTGTTGATGGTGGTGCCGGCGTAGTCCTGGTAGCTGTAGCTCGTGACCCCGGTGGTGGCCGGGTCGAACAGGGCTTGCCAGCGCGTCGGCGACAGGCCGCTAAGGTCAGGCGCCACCACCACCGCCGGGTGGCCGGCGAAAGTCACCTCGAAGCGCAGCGCCGGCGTTGCCAAAGTCCGCGGCCACACCGTCCAGTCCGGGAAGAGCGATAACAATGGGTTGGCGCCCCCCTCGTCGGTCTGCAGCTGGGGCGAGACAAACACCGACAGCCTTACGCTGGACGCGCCGGTGCGACCATTAGGGAGAGCTGTCCAGACTATGGTTTCGGTGCGCATGGCTCCTCGGTGGGGCTGGGCCCCCGGCTCTCAGTTGGTGAACGCGTCGCAGTAGTCCTGCCAGTCGGCTGGGTCGGGAACGACGTCAAGGAACGTGACCTGGGTGACGTTGTTGCCGTCCAGTATGGTCCCCGTGTCGTCGGCCAGGATAACGATCTCGTCTGTCGCGCTGGCGCCGCCGCCCCCGCCGCCGGCGAAGCTCTTGGTGACCGTGATGGGGACGGTAATGCTAAAGAAGCAAATGCTGATCGAGACTTTTAGCGTCGCCGTGCCCTGCACGTACTCGCCGCTGGGGTTGGAGACGTAGCTCAGTGACAGGTCGAGCTCGGCAGAAATGGAGATTATGCCCAGCACTTCGACCTCGCCCGTGAGGCGGACAAACCCGGTGAGGGTGGTGCCCGGGTTGGGCGCCGACGGCGCCGCGTACCCGTAATAGACACCGGCCGCCAAGGTTATCGACCCACTGGCCACGCCCAGGTCGAGAGCCAGCTGGCCGGCGAACTCGAACGAGGCCTGGATGGTCTGCACGCCGGCAAAGCCCAGCCCGATGGAAAAGAACCCGCCCCCGCCGAAACACCAAATTGTAAGCAAGAACGGGTTGTCCTGGCTGGCAAAGTTGAAGGCCAAGATGGCGGGGTCGCCCAGGAACGGGATGGTGACGCTCGAACCAAAAGCTAACCCGGACAGGGTGAAAACGCCCACCCCGACCGGTGGCAGGGACAACGAGACACTGGCCACGAGTTGGGTGGGGGTGACCGAGATGGAGATCCCGCTCCCGCCCAGGTCCTGCAAGAAGTCTTCCAGGGCATTGACAAACGAGAAGGCGCCCTCGAACTGGACGCTGCCGATGCTGACGTCGACCTGGGTCTTGCTCCCCGACTGGGACGAGAACGAAAAGGCCTCGAAGGGGACTTGGATGAACTCGAGGTCCCCGTTGTTGACCAGGTAGACCGAGAACGGGGTGATCGAGCCGTTGACGTCGTAGGTGACGGCCCCGTTGGCCGAGATGGTCGCCGTGGCCGTGAGCAGGAACTGGCCCGTGCCGTCACCACCGTCGGGCACGAATATGGTGTTGGCCGACGGGGCGCTTTTGAGCGTCGCCATCAGGGTGTAAGTGATCACCTCGTCGCCGGCGGCGTTCTTGGCCGTCGTCACGTTGGGCAGGTTCCCGGGCAAGGCGTCGGAAAAGGCATCCAGGATGTCAGCCAGCTTCAGCGCCCCGAAAAGCTGGGGTAGCTCGCTGGCCACGGCACTGGGCAACGAGCTGAAGTACTGGGCCGGGCTCAGCGCGCCCGCGGCAATGCTGGCCAGGTCGCTGAGGTCACCCGCCACAGGACCGGTGACCGACGACAACCCGGACATGAGGGTGTTGGGCGTCCCCAGGCCGCCGACCAGGTTGCCCGGCAACTGCATGAGCGGGCCCGCCCCCAACCCGCCCGCCGATTTCGGCAGTGCGTCGGTCAATTGACCGTACATACCGTTGAGCGGCGTGGTGTCGCCGGCCAGGATGGCGGCCGACCGGGGCCAGGTATCTACATAGGGCCCGTAAAACTGGAAGCGCACCCCCGTGCCGCTCGAGTCCGTAAAGCCCTTCCCGCTGCCGGTCAGGGTGTCGGCCGCCTTCAGGTGGACCGACGACTCGGCCAGCACCGGGTAAAAGGCGGGCTGGGCGGCCGCTTCCAGGGCCGTCGTGCTCGGCGGGTTGGGCGGGGCCGAGGTGGTGGTGGGGTCCTTCGTCGGCGACGCCGCCCCCAGGCTGAGGCTGTACACGGGGTGGGTGGTGTTCCCCGGCTGGCCCGGGCTTTCGGGGGCGAACCGCATGACCTGGCCGTGGCCGTATGCGGTGCGGTTCGTCGAGGCGTTCAGCTTGTTGTAGGCCGCTATCCACGGGGCCACCGTGGACGCGTCGAACTCGTTGCCGGGGTCGGCACTGACCACAAAGCCGAGCGGCACCTGCAGGTGCAGCACGTTGCCGGCCAGGTCGGTGGCGATGAGCGACCACGGGATCTGGTCACCGCCCGAAGTGAGCTGCTGGACCTGGGCCGACGAGCCAATGTGAGGCCGGGCCGGGTCCAGCAGGGGGCTCGTCGTGGTGGTTATGGTGATTACCTGGAAGGGCCAGTCATTGGTCCCAAAAGGCTGCCCCAATGCCGGGTATTTCTTAGTCGGCTCGGTCACCCGTATGTAGGCTTTTTGGCCCAGGTAGGCGTCCCCGTAGTTCCGCGGCAGCTCCGGGTCCGACTCGACCGTGCGCTCCGAGATGATGGTCAGGGTCGCCGCGTGGCCGAGGGGGAACATCCATCCCCGCACCACGATCTTGACGTACACATCGCGCCCGGTCACCGCCTTGTGGTGCCAGCCCACCAAGTTTATCCCCGACCCTTCGGGCGGGCCCCACTGGCCGAGCAGGTCAGTGGTCGCCCCCAGGGCGGAAAGTTCTAGGACATTGGCTGTTATGTAGGCGGCGCCGGGGGTGTTGAAATTGCCCGCCAGCTCCACCAGTTCGGTCCTTATACGCTGGCCCGTCGGGCCGCCGTCTTCCTGCGTACTGAGCGAACTAAAATCGAAATTGGGCCCGTTCCCCGGGAAATCGGTCGTCATTTGGGCGGAGGGGGCAGGTAGAGGATATTGGTCTCCGGGGTGGCATTGGGGGGCGGGCCAACAAGCGGGCTAGAGGCGTAATCGTCGGCCCACACCGCCGACACGGCCGGTACGAAAGGGGCCTCCCCGGCCAACGACACCACCCGCCCCCCGACGAGGGAAGCCGACCAGAGGTCGACCACTCCAGCGGAGGAGACGAGCGGGGCCGCTCTAGTGGAAAAGCCGGTGGTAAAGCCGTCCAGGGCCAGCCCCGAGGCATACACGGTGGGGGCCAGGAACAACGCGTAGGGGAACTCGATCGCCGTCTCCAGCTCCGTCGGCTCGGTCGGGACCGGGGGGCCGCTCGTGGCCGCCGTGGCCCGGGCCTCCTCGCCCGCCGGGCTGATTATCACCCGGCCGGGACCGCTCACTTGAGCCACGGCCGGCACCAGCAGCTTCCACCCGCTCCAGTCGAGCAAGTCGGCCACGGTCATGGTGGGCAATGGGATGCTCTGGCCCAGCGGCAGCGAGAACACCAACCGGCTGGGGCCGGACAGGTCGGACAGGACCGGGGGCGGGTCGACCTCCAGGGCCACCGACGACGCCGACCAGGGGTAGGCACCCTCGGCGATGGCTTGGGGCGGGAACTGGACCACGATCGCGGCCCCGGCAGCGGTGGGCACAATGGCGGGCGCTGAGCCGACCTGGACTTCGCAGCTATAAAAAGCGAAATCGAGCAGCACCAGGTCGGTGCCACGCTCCACCGATATGGTTATGTCCGGCTCGTTGGGGTTGCGCGGCAGGGTGACCGGCGTGACCGGCGTCGTACCACGGCCGACGACAGCGTTGTCCAGCTCTTCGTCGGGGAACGCGGCCTTTAGCAAACGGTTGGGCCGGAAGTACATCCAGGCCGACGCCCCGGCTACTCCTCCGAGGAAGACACGCCGAGTGAGTTTTCGCTCTGTCAGGTCCTGGGGCCCCTGCCCTTCCGCCGCCCCGTCCTGGTGCCCTTCCGCCTTACCGACGCTGTCGTCGGCGTCCTGGTCCCCGATCATGCGCTCCTACCCCCGCGGCTTGAGTGACGGAACTCGACGACCCTGCGTAGTTAGCACCGCACTTGCAGCGTCGTAGCGGGGAAACCTAGCGCAGCGCCTTTAGGCGCGCAAGGATCCTGCGCCGTTTTCGGAAAAGACCTGCTCAACCACGCGCCCCGCCATGCCCGGCCCCCCCGGCCCCAGCCACGGCCATGGACCAGGAAGAGCACGGTAACGTGGCCAAATGGGTGAGTTCAGGCTCGGAACGCCACGACTTGCCCTCCGGGACTGGTATGAGGCGGACCGGGCTCCCTTTGCTGCGATGAACGCCGACCCCGTCGTCATGGAGTTCTTCCCCAAGGCGCTGTCGGCCACCGAGAGCGACGCCCTCATCGACGTGTTCCAGGCCGAGCTCGAACGCACAGGTCATTGCCCCTGGGCTGTCGAGGAACTTTCGACCGGGCTCTTCATCGGCTTCGTCGGGCTCCACGCCGTCCCTGCTCACCTACCGTTCGCTCCCGCCACCGAAGTGGGATGGAGACTGGCGCGTCCCTATTGGGGCCGGGGCTACGCGACCGAGGCGGCCACCGCGGCAGTCCAGTTCGCCTTTAGCTCACTGGAGCTGGACAGCATCGTCTCGTTCACCGCCGCGGTCAACCTGCGCTCACGTCGGGTCATGGAGCGACTGGGGATGTCGCACAACGAAGCCAATGACTTCGAGCACCCCATTGTCGCCAGGGGCCACCCGCTCTCCCACCACGTGCTCTATACCCTGTCCGGGGAAGAGTGGCCCCGGGGTTAGGCAGCGCCACAATTCGAGCCGGCATGACGCGCTCACGGGCCTGCACCTCGAGGTGCGAGCTCATACGGTCGTTCAGCTGACTGACACCAAAACTTGGGAGTGCGTACACCTCTTGTTCATGTTCTAGTCACCGGGACGACACCTCACGTTGAGAGTGTGGTGGATGCCATGACAACAGGGACCGGGGCCGTTCGGCATGCCGACGACTACTCCAGTTCGAGTGTTGCCACCGCCTTGGACGAAGCACCGCGAAGCCGGTACCACCTCCGGACCGTTGTGGTCTCAGGCGTCGGCTTCTTCACCGATGCTTACGATCTCTTCGTCATCAGCACGGTCGCCACCTTGGTCACAGCTCAGTGGCATTTGGCGACGTTCCAGAAGAGCTGGGTCATAGGTGCCGCCATCCTGGGCGCCTTCATCGGCGCCATGGTCTTCGGCCGCATAGCCGACAGGCTCGGGCGCAAGAGCGTGTACGTCACCGTGGCAGTGGTGATGATCGTGGGCGCCCTTCTGTCTTGTTTCTCGCCTGGCTTCGCCTGGCTTGTGGTCGCCCGTTTCATCCTCGGGCTTGGGATCGGTGGGGACTACCCCGTGTCGGCCGTGTTGATGAGCGAGTACTCCAACCGGAGCGATCGCGGCCGGCTGGTGGGGCTGGTGTTCTCGATGCAGGCCCTGGGCCTCATCATCGGCCCGCTGGTAGCGCTGTCACTTATTTCCTCGGGCGTCAGTCACGGCACCACCTGGCGCCTGCTGCTGGGGTTCGGGGCCCTGCCTGCCGCCGGCGTCCTGTGGCTGCGGACGCTGATGCCGGAGTCGCCCCGCTTCGTCGCCGAGGTCCGTGGTGACGCGACCAAGGCAGCCGCCGACTTGCTGGCCTTCTCCGACGGCATTGCTTCGGCTCCCGGCGCGAAAACGAGGACGAGCGCTCTGCTGTCCGGTCCGCGGGGGGCGGTGAAAGGCTCTTCCGGCTCCTCGCTTTGGGAGCTCCTGCGACAGCCCAGGATGCTCCGGCTACTGCTCGGCACCGCAGGCGGCTGGCTCCTGTTCGACTACGCCTACTACGGCAACACCCTTTCGCTGCCGGCCATCCTGAAGGAGGTCTCGCCCCATGCGTCGGTCAGCATGCAGCTTGTCCAGAGCCTGGTCCTGTTCCTTATCTTTGCATTGCCTGGTTACGTCCTCGCCTTCTCGTTCATGGACCGAATAGGGCACCGTCAGCTGCAACTGATCGGCTTCGCTGTCATGACAGCCGCCTTCCTGGTCCTGGGCTTGGTCCACTCGCTCACTGCCCACGTGGCGCCCTTCCTGGGCATCTTCGGCCTGAGTTACCTCTTCATAGAGTTCGGGCCCAACAGCACGACTTTCGTCCTGCCGTCCGAGCTGTTCCCCGTGCGGGCCAGGACGACCGGCCACGGTATCTCCGCGGGGCTCGGCAAACTGGGCGCTTTCGTGGGCGTGTTCTTGGTGCCGTCCTTGCAGGCGCACATAGGCCTACGCGGCATGCTCATCGTTGCCGCCCTTGCCTCGCTCGGAGGCATGGCCCTTACACTTCTCCTGCCGGAGCCGGCCGGAAGGTCCCTCGACGAGGTTGCCGCGGGCAACATAGTCCAGCTCCGGGGCACTCACGTCGGTCCCACCGCGGAGGCGGTCGCGCTGGACAACCAGGAGGTCCTGGCCGGGGGACGCTGATCCCTAAGCCGGCGGGGGCACGGCTCCCCTACCGCTGGCTTTCAGTCCTGGGAAGTGGCTATTCGCCGGCTTAGGTTGACGGCGTGATCGCCGATGCGCTCATAGAAGCGGGCGAGCAACGCGACCTGCGCGACTACCGGCGCTCTCATGACGCCAGTGGCGACCTCGGCCGTAAGCCGGTCGTGGAGGATGTCGAGCTCCACGTCGGCTTCGTGGAGCTCAAGGTCATCGAGGGCTAGTGCGGCGTACGCTTCGGTGACCGATCGCCACATCTCGATCGCCACCTCCGACATGCGCTGCACAATGCCCCGGCTCACCGGCGTCATGTCGGCCCCAACGTTGACAAGGGCGCGCTGGGCGATGTGCTCGGCCAAGTCGGCACTGCGCTCTAGTTCGGGGAGGACCAACAAGATGGAGACCAGGTACCGCAGCTCAGGCCCTGTAGGCCGTTCAGAGTCGATCTTGTCCCAGACCAGGCGTTTGACCGCTTCGATCTGCTCGTCGATCTCCGGGTCGGCGTCTATGACCGCCTGGCCGACCAGCACGTCTGCTTCCAACAGGGCCGCGGTGGCCCGCGCCAAGACCTCGGTAACGGCACCGAAGAGCCCCAGGACGAGCTCTTCGACGCTTTGCATGACCATGACCATAGCCAGTCGACGACCACCTGTCGTTCACCAGCCGTTCAACTTCGCGCCGGCAGCCACAACCACGACGCTCGCCCCTTCGACGACTTCGTGAGGCAACCGCCCTGCCCGTGCGGACCGAACTAGAGCCCCGCGAGGCGCCGGTAACGACGAAGTGCGATCCCGGACCAGACGAACTCCACAACGCCAAACGGCCAGGCCCCCGACAAAAAGCCGTAAGCGCTGGAGAGAAGGCAGCCCAGGACGAAGGCGAGGACGAAGCGCCGGCCTCGATGTTCGAGGGCGTACATCGCCATCATGAACGAGACGGCGCACACGCCGTAGACGGTCACCGCCGTCATGCCATTACCCCATGGCGGAAAATAAGGGCGAACTCGGTGATCATTGGTGCACGTCCTCTTCGTGGCCGACATGATGCGCGGGCTCTAGCTGGAAGGTGGCGTGCGTAAGGCCGAAATGCTCGGCGAGACAGGCCTGCAGAGCGTCGAGGATCTGCGGTGCGTGGCCGGTTTCGAAGCAATGGTCCTCCACGACGACATGAGCGGCCAACGTGGGAGAGCCGGACGTAACTGTCCAGGCGTGAAGGTCGTGGACATCAAGCACGTGCGGCACGTCAACGAGATGGGCGCGTACCTCGCTGAGCTCGAGGTCATCGGGAGCCGCCTGCAGGAGTATCTTCCCTGCGTCGCGGAGCAGGCCCCACGCCGTCCGTCCCATCAGGGCGACCACGAGGAGCGATGCCACGGGGTCTGCTCGGTCCCAACCGGTCAAGACGATCACGAGCCCAGCTACCGCCGTCCCTATGAACGCGTAAAGGTCGGTCAGGATGTGCTCGTACGCCCCGCGGACGTTGAGGCTCCTACGGTCGGCCTTCGCCAGGGCCCAAGCCGCGAAGACGTTGACCACCGCGCCCAATAGGGCAACCCCGAGGACGAGCCCGCCGAGGACGTGCTTCGGCGCGATCAGTCTCTGAATGGCCTCGAGGGCGATCAGGACCGAGATCGCGACGAGGGTTACGCCGTTGACCGCGGCCGAGAGGATCTCGGCCCGTTTCAGACCGTAGGTCCACCTCCCCTGAGCGGGCCTGGCGGCTAGACGGACCGCCCAAACGCTTATGGCGAGAGTGGCGACATCGGTCAACATGTGCCCGGCGTCCGCGAAGAGCGCCAACGAGCTGCCCAGAACTGCGGCGACGACCTCACCGACCATGAAGGTACCGATCAGTACCAAGGCGACGACCAGGTAGCGAAGATCGGGACCAAGCGTCAGGGTATGGGAGTGGCCGTGCTCCCCTCGAGCGCTTGGTTCCGGGTGATCAGGCACGGGACCAGTGTTCCAGAGCGGCGCCGCGTCGAGCGCCCTCAGGTCAACGACATGCCGTTAGCGTGCGACGCTCTCATCCAAAAAAAGGAGGCCCCGGCGGGACCTGAGCCACGCCGGGACCGCCCTCAGCAGAAGAGGGTTCCACCTGGCCCGGGCGCACCGAGGTACGGTCGAGCCACGTCCTTTATACGCCTCTGAGCCAGAGGTATTCAAGGCGCTTGACCCTAAACAGCCATCTCTTAAGGCACTTCTCAGGAACTCCGCGGATCTCGAGGCTCTAGGGCCCGACGCCGTCCACTACGTACATGCGTGCAGTGGCCGCGCCCTTACGGAGCTCGCGGGCTTCGGTATAAGCCCCTCCCCGGTACCACTCGAGAGCAGTGGCCCGGTCGGGGAACTCGACCACCACGGTCCTGCCTGCCGGCGGTTCCCCCTCCAGCACGTCGACGTCTCCCCCGCGCACGATGTACCTGCCCCCGGCTTGCCGGATGCTCTCGGCGGCCAGCGGCTTGTACTTCTCGTAGCGCTCGCCGTCGAGCACTTCTGCCTGGTACATCACATATGCCGCCATGGTTGCCTCCCGGGCCCGGCTAGTCGGTCTGTGGCCGTTCATAATGTCGGCCCAAGAAGGCGCCGTCAACCGCCTGGCCTTAAAGGGGCTGGTAGTCCGTCTCCTGGAACGCCTCTACCTCCGGCACCCACCGCGTGGCGACAAATGCCGTATGGACCGGGTGCTCGTTGTAGACGGCGTATGCCTCGCGGTCGGCGAACTCCATCGAAAAACCGAAGGCATACTCGTTCTTGTCACTAACCTGCCTGAGCCGCTCGAAGTTCCGTACGCCGGGGATATCTCTTAGGACCAAGGCCTCAGACAGAAAAGCCGCTTCCTCCGACGACCCCGAGGGGTGCCGGAGACGGAACGCAACCGTGTGCCGGATCATGCGCGCGACCTTAATGCAATGTCCGCGGCACACGAGGCGGCCTTGGACCGCCAAGAGTGCAGAAAAACGCGCCGAGAGTAGTGAGACGGAACGAAGAAGTGATAGATATAGAGGTGCAGGGCCGGAAGTACGTCACCCAGGGAAGGGGACAACATGGCACGGCCAAGATGGTTATCGGTTGACCGCATCGCAGCAGCAGTGGCGGCTACCCAGTCCCCGCAACGGGTGAGCCTGTACAGCTCGCCTACTGTCGAAGTGCTGGCGGGTCATCTCGACGGCAGCAGAGCTCCCCGGCACCGGCGGCCACGGGGCTCAGAAGTCGAAAAGAGGCGGCAAGACCAGGAGCTCGGCGACGAGCAGCCATCTCTGGAAGTCGACGCGGCACCGGTCTGAGACGGGCCTCAGCCCTCCGGGCCGATGGGGGTCAGCACCGTCGTACCGGCGGGGAACTGCTCACGCCCGTCCCGGGTGAGCCTCCAGGCCGACTGGCGGCCCTGCACCGTCCACTCGGTGGGCCCGCCCACCAGCGCCGTGTCCTCGTCGACCCCGATCACGGTCACAGCGGGGCCATCGGGCACCAAGAAGCGCGCCACGAGATCAGGGATGCGGGCGGCGAAAGTGTCGAAGTGGGGGATGACCCGGAGGTGGGGTAGTAGGCCAAGCCCGGGGGTAGGGCCTATTTGGCGCTGGAACAGCGACGGCACCCACGACGTCAACGCCATCGCCCCAGCGCTGCACCCGGCGAGGGCGGCGCCCTCACGCCAGGCGGCCACGATGGCCGCCCACACCGCCGTGCCGCTCAGCGTGCCGGCCAGATAGGCGGGGTGCCCGCCCGACAGGTAGATGAGGCCCGCACCGGCTACCTGGGCGGCCAAGACCGGGTCGTCTGCGTCAGAGCGGTCGTTGACGGGAAGGACGACGGGCTCGACTCCCAGGCGCGCCGCCTGGGCGGCGCCCAGGCTGTGCCAGCGCTCGACGACCGACGGCCCGTCGGGGACCGCGGCAGTGGCGAGCTGGACGTAGCGGGGTGGGCGCCCGGCGAGCAGCCCGGCCTCGATCACGGACATCTGCGGCAGGTATTCTCCCGAACCCACCAGCGCCAGCGGGCCGGCGCAGGTAACCAGGTCCATCGGGGGAATGCTATAGGTCTGCCGGCGGTGCCTAGCGGCGCACGGTGCTCATGTCGGCGTAGCGGTCCCCGGCGGTGGACCCCCTCGGGGCGGCCTCGTCCAGTGCTCGCAGTTCGTCATTGGAGAGCTTCAGGTGCACGGCGTCGAGGTTTTCCATCAGGTAGGTGCGCCGCTTGGTCCCCGGGATCGGCACCACGTCGTGGCCTTGGGCGAGCACCCAGGCCAGCGCCACCTGCGCCGGTGTGACGCCTCGCTGATGTGCCAGTGCCGTCACCTTGTCCACGAGCTCGAGGTTCTTGACGAGGTTGTCGCCCTGAAAGCGAGGGTTATGCCGGCGGAAATCGTCTGGCGCCAGGTCCTCGGGCCGGCGGACCGTACCCGAGAGGAAGCCGCGGCCGATGGGCGAGTAGGCCACGAAGCCCACTCCCAGCCGCCGCACCGTGGCCAGCACGCCGTCATCCTCCACTTCTCGGGTCCACAGCGACCACTCCGTCTGCAACGCCGTGACCGGGTGGGTGGCGTGCGCCCGGCGCAAGGTCTCGGGGGCGGCCTCGGAGATCCCGAGGTAGCGGACCTTGCCCGCCTGGACCAGGTCGGCCATCGCCGCCCAGGTGTCCTCGATGGGCACGGTGGGGTCGACCCGGTGCTGGTAGTAGAGGTCGATATGGTCGACGCCCAGGCGGGCCAACGAGGCGTCGGCCGCTTTGCGCACGTACTCGGGACGGCCGTTTATCCCGACCCGGCTGCCATCGGGGTTGCGCTCGTTACCGAACTTGGTGGCGAGGACGACCTCCTGGCGCCGCCCGGCGATGGCCCGGCCCACTAGTCCCTCGTTGGTGAACGGCCCGTACATGTCGGCCGTGTCCAGGAAGCCGGCACCGGCGTCGATGGCGGCACGGATGGTAGCGATCGATTCGTCCTCGTCGCCCGTCCCATAGAACTCGGACATCCCCATGCACCCGAGGCCCATGGCGGGCACGGTCAAAGCAGAACTGCCAGTCCCAAGCGTGCGGCGGGGGTAAGCCACTGGGGTCACCTTTCTTCGCGAGTGCGGCCATCATGCCCTGAAGGAGCGCTCAACCGGCACACCTAACGCCTTCCCCGCCCGCCGGGCCTGCCACCCAGGCCACTCGTTGTGAGGGTAACCTACATTTTAATATTAGGCTTCCCTTACAAGCCAGGACGACCTGTCCCACCCGGGGCGGAGAGGACGACAAACGTGCCGGCACGACACCCTGAAGCCAAAGGTGTCAGGCGCCCGTCGTCGGCCGGCCGGTGGGCCTACCCGCTCGCCGCGCTGGTCCTGGCCGGCACCCTGACGGCCTGCGGCGGGACGTCGCCGGCCTCGACGGGCAAGGCCTCGACGGGCAAGGTCTCGATCACTCTCTACAACGGCCAGCACGTGGAGACGACCGGTACGTTGGTCGCCGGGTTCGAGAAGGCCACGGGGATAACCGTGAACGTTCGCAGCGACGATGAGGACGTCCTGGCCGACGAGATCGTCACCGAAGGGGCCCGCTCCCCGGCCGACGTCATTTATACCGAGAACTCCCCCGCCCTCGAGTACCTCCAGGACAAGGGGCTCCTGGCCAAGACCGACCCGTCCACCTTGGAGCGGGTCGCCGGGAAGTACGACTCTCCCGACGGGGACTGGGTAGGGGTCTCGGCCCGGGTGAGCGTGCTCATCTACAACCCGAAGCTGATCGGCAGGGCCCAGTTGCCGACTTCGGTCCTCCAGCTGGCCGACCCGCGCTTTAGAGCCAAGTTGGCTTTTGCCGCCGGAGAGACCGACTTCCAGCCCATCGTCACCTCGGTGGCCAAGGCCTATGGCACCAAAGCCGCGCTCCAATGGTTGGAGGGCATCAAAGCCAATGCCGGGGCCCATGTCTACGCCGATAATGAGACGATCGCCGACGAAGTCAACCGCGGTGCCGCCGCGTTCGGGCTCGTAAACCAGTACTACTGGTACCGTATGCGGGCCGAGATCGGCGTCAGCAATATGCACTCGGAGATCGCCTACTTCGCCCCGCACGACCCGGGTTATGTCGTCGACGTCTCCGGCGCCGCCGTCCTCAAGTCCTCCAGGCACCAAGCTGACGCACAGCGCTTCCTCGCCTACCTCGTGAGCAGGCGAGGACAGACCGTCATCGCCGACCCGGCCAAGTCGATCAGCTTCGAGTACCCGCTGGTGGCGGGGGTGACTACGTTGGCGCCGGAAACTCCCTTCACCGACCTGGCGCCCTATACCATCACGGTCGGCCAGCTCGGGGACGGGTCCAGCGCCATAAGCCTTTTGCAACAAGCCGGTCTGCTTTGACCCTTCACCGTGCTCAAGAGACTTCAGGCACGGTGATGACCAGTGAAACCAGGCCGGACGGCGCCGGCGGGGCGGCGGACGAGGTCGTCACCACCTCCAGGAGCGCCCGTCCCTGGTCCCTGCTCGTTATGAGCGCAGCGGTGGCTGCAGTGTTGTTGGCACCGCTCGCCTTCCTGGTCCTCGAAGCCCACGGCGCCGGGGCGGCCACCATCGGCCGGTTGATCTGGCGACCACTGACCGCCACTTTGCTCTGGAACACCGTCCGCCTGACAGTGGTCGTAACGGTCCTGTGCGTCGTCATCGGCACTCTGGCCGCGTGGTGCGTCGAGCGGACGGACCTTCCGGGCCGGCATGTCTGGGCCGTCCTCGTCGTGGTCCCCTTCGCCATACCCGACTTCGTGGTCAGCTTCGGTTGGGCGTCGCTCAGCACCTGGGTCGAAGGTTTCCGGGGGGCCGTGCTGGTCATGACCCTCGCCGTTTACCCACTCGTGTACCTTCCGGTGGCGGCCAGCCTCCGCAGCGCCGACCCGGCCCTCGAGGAGATCGCCCGTAGCCTCGGCGTGAGCCGGGCGCGGACGTTCGTCCGCGTCACCCTCGGCCAAGCCCGGGGCGCCATTCTCGGAGGTTGCGTCCTCGTCGCCTTGGTGATCCTGGCCGAGTACGGTGCGTTCGAGATCCTCGGCTACCAGACCTTCACGAC
>Ga0182014_10001654_pt1 | contig 29435 bp, 20 predicted proteins | sample 612S2DmetaG_FD_120489 | JGI IMG/M metagenome (GOLD analysis project Ga0182014, IMG submission 120489) | Permafrost microbial communities from Stordalen Mire, Sweden - 612S2D metaG | ecosystem: Environmental > Terrestrial > Soil > Wetlands > Permafrost | place: Sweden: Stordalen | collected... | reverse complement strand
TCGATCGGCCTGGTGATAGAGAGTATACCCGTAGCAGAACTGGCAGACAACGGATACGAAACCGCTGTATATGTGGTCGACGGGCGATCGGTCGACCAGACACGCGAGATCGCGGTTCAAAAGGGCGCCCAGGTTATCACTGAAGAGCGAAGCGGGAAGGGCGCCGCTATTCAGACAGCATTTCGGGCCGTGGACGCCGACTACGTGATTGTCGCTGACGGGGACAATACGTATCCAGTCAGCGTGGCTACAGAGATGCTGCGCCTGTTGCAGACGAACGACGTGGTCATCGGATCGCGGCTCAAAGGGTCTATCGAGCCCGGCGCTATGACGAGGCTGAACGTCGTAGGAAATATCCTCCTCACATCTCTCGCTCGGTTGCTTTTTCACGTGAAGATAAGCGACGTGTGCACGGGATTATGGGGCTATCGACGGGCTGCGCTTCGGCGCTTGGAGCTCGCAGCAGACGGGTTTGAAATTGAAGCTGAAATGTTCGCTGAATGCGTGAGGAAAGGTTTGTGTATAGCGGAAATCCCGATCACCTACCGCGCCCGGGAAGATCAACCGAAACTGTCGTCACTGAGGGACGGCGCCAAAATCGGTCTTTTTTTGTTGAAGCGACGTGTGCGACTGGCACAACTGAACGGTGGCCTAAGCGAATCGGAAAAAACTGAACGGAATGAACGCGTGAAACTGATGGGGGAAGAAACTGATGCTGGGCATTAGCGCGGCAATACCACCACTGGACGTTTACCCTGTGCCTGCGCTAGCCCTTATTGCCGTTTATGCGCTGGCACTTCTTCTCATCTGGGTGTTTGCGGGCTACCCGCTTTTGATGCTGCGGTTCGCTCTTGTTCACAAGGGCATCGACAAGAATCACTCATTTCAGCCTTTCTTCTCCATACTTGTGCCTACATACAATGAAGAAGCGGTTATCGAACAGAGGATCCAAAATCTACGGGCGTTGCGGTACCCAAAAGACAAGTACGAAATTTTGGTGGTCGACTCAGGCTCCTCGGACGCCACAAAGAGCATCGTTCAGCGAATGTGCCAAGAAGACGGGGCACCGCGGACGAAGCTTATATGTGAAGACCAACGCAGGGGCAAGGCTTCTGCAATTAACTGTGGAAGCGCCCAGGCCGCGGGGGATCTCGTGCTCGTTACTGATGCAAATTCAAGGTTTGACGCCAACGTGCTCGCAGAGCTCGGCCCGCATTTCGAGAAAGCCGAGATAGGGGGAGTCGGCGGACGATACGTGGTTTCGAATCCTGACAACCCGTTGCCGGCCGCAGAGCAGTTCTACTGGAGGCTAGAGGATGTCCTCCGCACGGGCGAGTCTGCCTTGGATTCCGCCTGCCTTTTCCAAGGAGAGATCAGCGCGTGGAGGAAATCAATAGTGGAAGCGGACCCTGCGATGATTGGCGAAGATCTGGATATGTCAATAGCGATACGTAAGAAAGGGTATAAGGTGGCGTTTGAGCCCAAAGCGATATGTTACGAGCCCTCTCCTTCGTCATTTGCTGAACAACTAACGCAAAAAAAACGGCGCTGCTTGGGCACCATCCAGAACATCTTCAAGCACTGGCAGTATCTCTTTGTCCCGAGGGACTGGTACCGCCTCATAATATTTCCTTCCCACAAAGGCTTGCTTATGTTCACCCCCTTCATGTTTGTCGGGATCGTACTCGGCTACATACTGATATGGAACCCGGCTTTGGTGCTGAGTCATATCTTCATCATGTCCGCGCTTTTTCTGATCCTGCTCTTTTTTTACCTACAATTCGTGCCCCGATTGCAACGGGCTTACGACGGTACCCCGCGCAAGAAGGTCTCACTCCTCCGACTAGCAATGTACGTGCTTTTCGATGAATACCTGCTCTTACTGGCTTGGAGAGACTTTTTGTCCAGGAGATACTCGGTTCTTTGGGAAAAAATCGATTCGACGAGGGAGTCAGTTGGACCTGTGGAGCCCTATAAGGACGTGCACCGGAAGCCCGATAGGTAGTACTTTGGGGGCGTAGTGCCTTCAAACGAGGGGGTCTGTTCTGTGCTTAGCGAGGCAAAGAGCCAGGATCTGGCGCAGGTGAAACCTGCGGTGCTCCCGTTGTCGCACTGCAATTGGAATCCTTTTGTGCTTCAATTACTGCGTCAAGAAGCGCATTACGATCAAACTGGTCCATAGATGTGAGTGCAACCGCATAGATGAGCGCAAGCAGCAGGTACTTGGAGAACAAAGCCATCGCAGATACGAGCGCTAGAGATGATAAGCACACCAATAACTTGACCCGCATTACGTTTTTTCCCATCGCGCTATCGTGCGCGACTAGGCGCAATTAGTTTCGCTCCGGAGAGCACGGAGATTACTGACTGGCCCTTTACCGCAACGGGAGCGTACGTCAGTTGTTGTTGCAGTGACGCTGGATTGCCGCCGGCCGGGCTGTCGCACTACGAACGGGTCTGAATAATCCGCAGGAGGTATAAACTGCTCCGCGTTTTCTGTCGCGTTTGAGCATCTCGCGCAGCAGGGATTTCTGGAAGAGAGGTGCCGGTTCATCAGCTCATCACCTATTTTTGATACTTGGCCCGATCCGCTTGGAAATACGAATCCTAAAAATCTGAAAAAAAACGCGACCGTCACCTAACATAGCTAATGAAAGAGCGTACTTGCTCTTCTGGCGCCGTCATAAATGGCGCGAGCGCGACTTCTTGATCAGATCGTAGGTCGGCTTTCGCTCAAGGAGATGAAAGAGCTCACGGAAATCATGATCAGTTTTGGCGCGAGTATCAGATCGGCCGGGCAAGCCGTTCTTCGCCCGCTACCAGTGGTCGTGCAGGCGTTACGAAGAGGGTTAACAAGTACAATTATCAGTGCGGCGCCTCAGTAGCATTTGCTTCTCTCGGCACATGAGGACGTCAAGCCCCAACGGGGCGGTTGATGGTCGGTGCCTGGAATCGCTGCACCTTCAGAACTGGCACTTTCTATGCTGAATGTTCGGTCGTCTACCTTTAAATACAAAGCAAGCTAATCTCAGATGATAGCTCGTTGGTTTTGAACGGCGGATTTTAAAGGGACATTTTTGGGATCCCACGAAGCATTCGAGGACTCTGATGAATGACGAAGCTGCAACGAGTCTAACTCCTGTGCCACGCTATTCCATTGCAAGAATGGATCGCGTGCTTAAGATATTTGCAGGTCTCAAGCAAGATGTCGCGCGATTGTTAGACATCGGCTGCGGTGGCGGAACTATCGCGCTCCAGATAAAACACGCCTGCAATGCAGTGGAAGTCTATGGAGTAGACCAGGATAACGATTTCCTAAGCTTGGCTAAAGAAAAAGGCATCAAGACGTTCATTTTGGACGTCGACAACAATCCGTATCCATTCCCAAACGACTACTTTGATGCGGTTTTTGCAGGGGAAGTGCTAGAACACTTAAATGATCCTGACCATTTCTTCGAAGAGGTTCACCGAATCTTGCGAAAGAAAGGCACCTTCGTTATAACGACGCCGAATTTCGCCGCATGGAACAACAGAATAGCATTAGCGTTAGCATTTCAACCATTTTCTTTAGATAACAGCTGGAGACACGCAAACGCGGGAAAAATGCTTAGTTTCCGTCACGGTAAGAGTCTCGCTGCGGGGCTCGAGGGGGAAACCAAATCCGTACCAGCAAATAACAGGCACCAAAAGTTGTACACGCGTCGAGCGTTAAAAGCCATCTTGGAACTGTACGATTTTTACGTCGTGCACTGTGGCGGGTATCCCTATCTTGTGGAGGGCAGAAGCTATTTGGCCTATAATTCTGTCGAACTTATGATGAACAGGCTGGGGGCAGGCACGGGGATTTTGATTAGCTGTTACAAGAAGTAGACTGAAGTATACTGACAACAAGAGGCAGAGCGCCAATCGTCAAGGTTTAATACCCCTTTTTTAACGTTCTATTTTGAGGACTCGAAGGACACGATTCGCATCATCGCTTTGGACAAAGGTGTCACACTTTCTCAGTTATTCACGATGGCCTTACAACGACTGGACCCCACGCTTCCTTGCTTCTAAAATTGGTAAACGTTCCCATTTACTGCGAACTGCGTAACGTCCATCAAACTACAAGCGCCAGTACATCTTTGTCGGGAAATACCAACAGAGGCGGAAACTGACGCATCAGGCAAGCTCATAAGCGGCTAGCACTATACCTCAAGGGGAACACAATATTAGCGTATAGAAAAGTTAATACAACTAGAGGCTTGAGACGCTCCGTTAAGCGTATCCAGCGGCCAGGTGCACGAAAATGGACTCGTTCAACGAGGCGTTTGAGGGTACATTACAACACGTTCTTAATGTGTCGCGTCGGAAGATAGCGCGGACGTCAAGGGCACGGTCATGACAGAGTACACCTGCACTAAAGTTGATTTAGTATCGCGATATCTGGGTACACCTTTCATTCGTTCTATCGTTGCATACGTGGTGGTTACCTTTTTTTCATTGAGCTTTTTTAAGGTCTTGGAAGCAAGAATCGTATTTGATTATCTAAAACCTCGTAAAAATGAAAAAGTATGCGATGTAGCGTGCGGATGCGGAGAATTTAGCATAAGACTGCTCAAAAGAGGCTGCCAAGTCATCGGAACCGATTTTGATAAAAAGAGTATTGCCATTGCTCAGACATTTTCAGGAAAAAATAGCTTCGCGCTGGCAAATGCTGAAAAACTACCATTTAAAAGCGATATTTTCGATAAGGTCGTTTCTGTATGCGCTTTGGAGCATTTCAGCGAAGGAGAAATAGCTCTCAAAGAAATTTACCGAATATTAAAACCGAACGGAAGCGTGGTTTTGACTGTTGATAGCTTGACATATCCGCTTCCGGAGCATCTCGTGACCGCTCACAAGATAAAATACCACGTCAGTCACTATTACTCGCTGGCAGAACTGAAGGAGAAACTCACAGGGCTTGGGTTTGAGGTGACTAACTCAAGATACTTCGTAAATTCCCCATTAGCCGTCTCTCTATTTGAGTTAAGTATCAGGCGGCCACTCATGACTGCGGCACTTTTCCCGTTGGCGCTTATTCTATCGATGTTATCGGATTTTGCAGCTGGGAAACCTGATATGGGGATTTTTCTGGCGATACGTGCTTGTAAGACAAGTCCCTCAGAAATGGTTAACGTTACTACAAAGTAAAAATGACGTTGTTCACGTTGGCGCACCCACGTCCTCAAATAAGTGTAGCTCCAGTCCTTCTCATACTCGCAGACTGACTGTGCCGAGAAGATTCGAAACAACCGCAGCAGCGCGACGACGTCGCGGTGTTGCAAAGGTTTTATAGCGGCTTGGACACGTTAATTGATTGAGCCCAGTGCGCAGCCACTCACAACGAAAAACGTGTTCTGTACTAATTGTTGCTTTGAGGTCAAGAAAGAAATGGCGCTAGTATTCTGCCCTGCCCAATCACGTAATACTGGCACACCGACCGAATTTGCAGCAAATGCCTTGCGAGGGCCATGTGGGGCAAACAATCTATATCGACTGATAATCGATTTTTGAATCTCATACGGGCAACGCAGATGCACAAAACATTTATAAGCGGCTCGCAACCGATTAGGACGCAGAGGTATGAATTCAAAGACTCGGTCGCGATCGATAGTTCGACGCGGAAATTCGGCGAGCTGCTTCGTGCTCGCGGACACTGTAAAAATGACGACGAGAGGCGGCGGCACTAAATGAGGGTCTATTTTCTGCACCCACCTTTCGTGTCAAACGGAAAAATCCTGCCCAAGTTTCTCAGGTGCACGAGGTGGCAAGGGGAAGTCTCACTTGGGGGCACGTACTGGTATCCGATCTGGTTATCGTATGCGACAGGGGTCATTGAAGACGCGGGCTACAAAGCCAAACTCGTAGACGCATCAGTAAAGGAATGGGGGGTACCAGCGGTCAGAAATGATATTGATGCGTTCGATCCAGATATAGTCGTTATTGAGTCGAATTTCGCAAGCGTGAAAAACGATATCGACGTCATCGCCCAGTTGAAGCGAGCAGGTGACTTTTTGTCGGTGTTAGTCGGACCGCCGGCTTCTCAGTTTCACGAAGCAATGCTTGAAGACGACCACGTGGACGTGGTGGGAAGGTATGAGTACGACCTCACGATCAGAGACATCGCTGCGGCAACTGAGGAAGGGACAGATCTGGGAGCGGTGCCCGGGATTTCATACAGGCGAGACGGCCACACTGTCCTGACTCCAGACCGACCATTCATGACTTCTGAGCAACTCGATGCCATCCCGTTCGTAACGAGCGTGTACAAGAACCACCTTGACATCAGGGACTACTCGCTAAGCCATACATTATTCCCAATGGTGCAGGTATTCACGGCGCGTGGATGTCCAAACCGGTGCACGTTCTGTTCGTGGCCGAGGACGTTTATGGGCACGAAGTTTCGAGCGAGAAGCGTCACCAGTGTTGTTGATGAGTTCGAGTACGTCAGCAATGAGCTCCCCGCAGTCAAGGAAATCTTTGTTGAAGACGACACGTTCACGATCAACAAGCAGAGAGTCAGAGAGATTTGCACCGAAGTTCAAAAACGTGACCTTGACGTTCGCTGGTCCTGCAATGCGCGAGCCACTCTCGATTATGAAACGATGCGGATAATGAAATCAGCGGGCTGCCGCCTCATCGATGTCGGATACGAATCGGGGAGCGATCAGATACTTAAGAATATAAAGAAAGGAGTTACGACTGCCGACACGAAAGCGTTTACCGTTCACGCAAAAAGGGCCGGCTTAAAGATTTTGGGCGATTTCATTTTCGGTTTGCCTGAGGAGACCGAAGACACGATAAAGCAGACGATACAGTTCATAAAAGAGATAAAACCCGATATGCTTCAGATAGCGGTGGCAACTCCAATTCCTGGGACGGACTTCTACCAATGGATCTCTGACAACGGCTATCTCGTCGAATCTGATTCGAGCAAGACGATTGATGAACACGGATTTCAGCGACCTGTCATTTCTTACCCAAATTTGTCAAGTGACGATCTGGTCTGTTCTGTCGAGTCGGCGCTCAAAGAGTACTATTTCAGCGGTTCTTTTGCTAGAATCGCCGTGCGAAATATCTTGAGTAGGGATGGTCTGTGGGAGTTAGCTGGACTACTGAAATCTGCCCGGGTGTTCTTGAAGCATGCCAACCGGTCTTCGTGACTTGCTACTATGCGCTCGAGCAGGGCTGCTGCGGTCGAGGTCGAGCTTCGCTGGGTTTCTAGCCTTCCAGCAACGCCATGCTCATACGCTAGCGCCCTTAAAAGAGCCGCTAGGACATATTTTTGCCGAAATGCAATCACATGATAGCCTCCCAAGGCATCAATGAACTGTAGGTCGGACTTTATTGTCGTGATCGACGCCGCGTGGGTTAGCAGGAAACAGCTCGCATTAAGTGCGAAGACTCGCGGCACGTTGAAGAGCGCGAGACGAAGAAACTCAGGGATGAACGAACAGAACGGTTTGCGGGGGTTCTTAGAGTGAAGGTATGCTTAGTTGGCACTATTTCTCCACCGGATGAAGCTCGCAAAGTCATGGCTCACAATCTGCTGCCGATCCTATCACGGAAGTGCGAGGTAATGTTTTTTGACATGGATCGTCTGCTCTCCATCGACGAGTGGGAAAAGGTGAAAGCGTTCAAGCCGGATGTCCTACACTCGATTACAGCAGCCTCACCATTTAGTCTTCTCTTCACGCGAATCTTACAAATGACGTCAAGAAGTCCCAAGACGGTTATGTTTTCGCCGCTTATCCCATTTCGAGGGTTTTCATCCGGACTCTGGTTCGGGCTTTCGTCTCTGTTTGAACCAGTTGTTCCGTACCTGAAAACTGACTTGGTATTAGTGCAATCAGATGAAGCTGAAGCGGTATACAGCCGGCTCGGCTGCAATGTAATGCCGTTTGTATACAGCGGCGTTGATATAAAACGGTTTCATCCAGTTTCAAAGAGGGAAAAAGAAGAGCTACGGGCTAGGCACGAGGTCGAAGCAGACAAATTCGTGGTTTTGCACGTGGGATCTGTTAAAAAGTCGCGCAACTTAGAATGCCTGAGGACGATCCAACGTGACAGTGACAATCAGGTGCTTCTGGTCGGCAGGCAGTCGATTAAATACGAACGCGACGTTGCGGAGGAGCTAAGGAAAGCCGGCGTCGCGGTCATACAAACCTACAATTCTAGGATCGAGGAGTTCTACGCGCTCGCGGACTGCTACATATTTCCTACGACGGATGCAGCCGGAAGCATTGATGTCCCTCTCTCGGTTCTTGAGGCTATGGCGTCTGGATTGCCCGTTGTTTCGACCCGGTTTGGCGGCCTGCCACGGATTTTCAGTGAAGCGGATGGTTTTTGTTACGCCGAAGTTGAACAGTTTCCTGACCGGTTGAAGGCCCTAAAATCGCAGGGAGCCAAGGTTAAGACGAGAGAACTTGTTTTTCCCTATTCGTGGGAGAATATCGCTCAAAACCTGATGAGCGTTTACGAGGGGCTGCTTTCGTGATGCGATGCAGAAGTGCCCAGCGGCTTGATTCTTTCGTTCGCTGCGCAAGAAGCACGCTGAGCTGCATCTAATCTTGTGAGAACCTGAAACTTGTGTCAATGTGCGTAAGGCACCGATAACGAGGAGCGAGTTCGAAATGCGTGCTATTCGTGTTATAGCTCGCTACAGTAATCATTTTGCGTTTAAGGAAAGCAGCATATGGTTCGACGTTCTGATAGACCTCTATTGATCAACGCCGAGAGGTGCAGACGGCTGCGAGATGAGGCAAGGCACCGTTTTTGGCTTAAGTGGCCGCTCGCGCGGCAGCACCGCTTGTCCTGGTACTTTTCGGCTGACGCGAGGTTGACGCGCTACACGCGTATATAAAAAAATGGTTAGCGCGCCGCGCAGCGACGGCGCGTTGGCACCCCCGACGAGCAATTATTGCACCACAAACGTGCTGAATATAAGTGATCACAAGTTTTCTCGGCACTCAAGAGGGGGTCGTAAAATTGTTTCTGGGGCATAAGTTAACCCAATAAGCCAATAAGCAAGAACTGTGAATCAGAATAAGCTACGGTATCTTTTCCTAGATTCTGACTCGATTGTGCGGCTCAAATTGAAAATATTCTGTGAGCAGCGAGCACACACTTAAGAATGTAAAAAACAAGATAGACAGCGCTGAGGGCTTGATGAGAATACTACAGGTTGTGGAGCGGTTTCCTCCGAGGGCGGGAGGAGTAGAATACCACGTGCTTTACATTTCCAGAGAGCTAGCGAAACTCGGCCACGACGTCACAGTAGTTACCTCAAAGTCAGTTGCTCAGCAGGACGTGCCCGGTATCTCCAACAAGGGGCTCACGATACGAAGCTCGCTTCCAGATTTACCTCGCCATGAAACAGATAACGTCGCCGTACAAGTATACCGATTTACCCCGAGACTAGCGTTCTACACGCTATATATTACCCCAGGATTGATAAGCCACATTTTTCAGCACATTCAAGAATATGATATCGTCCATGTGCACTCGTATTTGCACGCTGAGCCAAGCATCGTCGCCATAGCGTCGAAATTCAAGAAGAAGCCTTTTGTTTTAACGCCTCACGACATGATCTCCCCGTACGGAGGCCTTCGGCGAGTCATAAAGAATTTTGGCGACAAAGCATTTGGGCGGCGCCTTCTACGCTCTGCTGCAGCGCTCATCGCAGTAGCTCCGGCAAACCGGGACGAATGTCTTCAATTAGGTGCGCGCGAGGACCAGATACGCCTCATCCCGCACGGAGTCCCTCGAGAAGAGTTTGAGGGCCTTAAGCCGTCGGTAAAACTACTGAGAGATCTTGGAAATCCCGAGCGTGTCGTGCTTTCCGTTGCTCGCCTGGTAGAGTATAAGGGCGGCCAATATATAATCCAAGCGATCCCCGAGATTCTTGAGGACTATCCCTCTACAAAATTCGTTTTTGTCGGCCACGACGACGGGTTCGGCGAAGAACTGGTGCGACAGGCGGTCAAGAAAGGCGTATATGACACCTGTCTGTTCACAGGACAAATTTCCGACGAGAGGCTGAAAGAGTTTTACGCTACGGCAGATGTTTTTGTGTTGACGTCGACTGCTGAGACGTTCGGGATTGCCGCGTTGGAGAGCATGGCCGCGGGCACGCCTGCGGTGCTTGCAGACCTCGGCGGATTGAGCTACATTTTAAGAGAGGTTGGTGGCTTTCCCATCGATATGCACGCAGACGTTGCAAAGCAGATCGCACGAGCCGTTAAAGCCATTTTCAAGAATGATGTCGACAAAAATATCATAGCCCAAAGACAAAAGGTTCTCGACAATTGTTCGTGGGCGAGCGTAGCCAAACAACTCGTCTCGGTATATGAGGGGGTCCTCGGCTCGGGAGGCCGACCGTAGCGAAAGCTTGCATGCTAATTAGCGAAGCAATTTGCGGGGGTGACAGTAAACTCACTCGTGGCGCCGAACTGCTGAATGAAACGCTTAGTGACTACGATCTCTCTCATTCTTGGGCACAGAGCGGTCACGCTTATAAATCGGTGCGCGGAATCTTTCATTCGTCGGTTCGTCTTGAAGTGCTTAAAAGTAGGCGCCATGCCGAGCATTAGCGGAACGCGACAGCAATACTGGAACTCGAACGCTCTCTGCTACTGGGACGTTCCTTTGAAAGCACTCGTCGGGCTGCACTGCGTTCGAAAGATTATTATGCACTCGCTGCACACCCAACGCACAAGCAGACCTCGCATGTGGCATAGACACTGACCAGCGAGGAAGACATAACGCGTAAATAAAAGCTCATAACCGCATAGGGGTACGCACTTTGTATAGCCTCTTTGACCCGGATAGGCGGGAGCTGCAGAGCTCGCAAAGCCACCCTGTGGGACAGATCGATTTATGGCCCGTGCACTCACATGCTACACTGACGAGTGGTTGGTTTCCGGCGTCCCCGTTTGCGGCGCTGGTTGATTGCGTTACACGAGAACGCGACGTTTTTGATCAAATGAAAAGACGAATCCTTGCGTGCTTTATGGGGATCGATGGATCTGGAAAAACGACTGTTGCCATGTCGCTCCGTGAATCACTGAACCGCGCAGGGATCTCCTGCACATACCTGTGGTGCGGCTGGCGAGGCTTCGAGTCGTGGCTGTTCAAGCCTTTTGCCGCACAAACGAAATACGCCATGAGCAGACGTGGTAACGAGGAAGGAATTGCGACAGCCCATGAAAAGATCCCTTTTTTTGATTTGTGGATGTGTTTTGATTACTTCATCCGGGTGTGCCCGGCACTTATTGCTGCGCTGCTAAAAAACACGATCGTCATAGCCGACCGTTATGTCTATGACGTCATTCTCGAACTTCATTCAGACGCTTCTACGTCGCAGAGGTTTGGGGTGTGGCTCTTGAAGTTGTTCCCGGAACCAACGATCGTTTTCTATATCAAAGTCCCCCCTGAACTGGCGTTTGCTCGAAAGGATGACATACCGTCCTTGGAGTTCTTGTGTGAGCGCGACGAAGAGAAACAGAGGCTGCTGAAAGAACTTTCAGTCGACCAGGTGGTCACCCTCGACGGAACGCGGTCCATAAAGGAACTCACGGAAGACGCCCTGAGAATCGCCATTCAGCTAGTCACATGACCAAAACCCTGATACTAGGAATTGATTCGCTCGATCCATACGTCTTATCGGATCACAAGGCCGTGCTGCCGAACTTCGCACGCCTTATGCACGAAAGCCCGACGTTGCTCTCTAGGTCGGTCTTTCCCGTGGACACGATCCCGGCGTGGGCAAGCATCAATACCGGCTTGCGCCCTGGAAATCACGGCTTGCTCTACGTTTACGACATCTTCGATCCGAATTTAAGCGATTTGCAAAAGCTGAACTTTGACTACCTGAAGGGTAAGACGTACTGGGATTACCTGAGCGCGGAGGGCTTCCGATGCGTGATCGTTTTTCCTTCACTGATGTACCCGCCGTGGGATGTGAACGGCGTTATGGTGGGCATATCGCCGATAGAACGGCGGATAGACTGGATCTCCACAGAGCTCGAACTCGACGCCTGTCCAAAGACGGCGATGGCGAAGCACGCCATTCCGCACACGCTACGCGGTCTGTGGGGGAGCTTTCCCGGGATCAAACATTTGGGCGACTGGGCGACGCTTGGAAAAGAGGTTGTCGACGCCGAAAAACAGATAGCGATGTCGCTCTGCCGCAATGAAGACTGGGACCTTTTTTTCGCGTACTTCAACATACTTGATGTCATTCAGCACAGACTCTGGCGCTTTTTTGACGAACGTGACCCGACGTATCCAGGTAGTACCGCTTTTGAGGGCACCATCCTCGATTACTACAAGACGGTGGACGGCTTTGTTGGAGAGTTTGTTGACGCGTTCCCTGACGCGAGCATGATCGTGCTGAGTGACCACGGTCACCACTCTCGGCCAGCGCGAACGGTCAACGTCAACGAGTTCTTGAGAGCGAGAGGCCACGTTACGACGAAGGGCGATAGATCCAAGGCGCTTAGCCTGGTTCGAAAAAGTGTTTTGGAATTGTCGACTAGGTTGAACGTCGAACATGTTCTCATACGGGTGCTCGCGAACAGCGAGCGGCTTGCCAAAGCCGGTAAGTCGGTCTATTCTTCTGTTGGGTCCATCGACCGCACTAAAAGCAGGGCCTTCTTGTCTAACTTCGCCGGTATCAAGTCCTACCCGTTCGGGGGGGTTGAGATCAATCGGGAGTTGGTATCTGATAGAGAGTACGACCTACTACGGAATGCTCTCATCGCAGAACTTTCTGAGCTCGGAACACGAGACGGGTTCTCAGTAATGAAATGGGTCAAGACGAGGGAGGATGTCGATAACGGAGAATTTAGCGATCGCATGTATCCCGATATTCTTTTCGAACTGGCGGATGGGTACGGCGTCGGCTGGGAGGTACACTCCGACCTTTATGGAAAAGCGACCGACCACAGCGTGGCCTCTGGTGGCCACAACAAAGATGCGGTGCTCTTGCTCAGGAATATCGAGAAAGAGGTGAAAGACAAAGCTCCGAGCATCATAAACGTTACACCCTCGATATTGGACCTCTACGGTATTGATTGCAATGAAAAGCGCCTTGACGGAAAGAGCATTTTTTAGAGAAGGTAGGGCATCACTTACTTCGCTGCCCTTCGCACAACGTGCCTTGGCGGCTTGGCAGAAGGCCTTATTAAATGTCATTCACATTAAACCACGAGTGGAAGGGCAGATCACAAGCGCCTGCTCAGGAGCCCCATTCGAACAAGAAGAAGTTGCCCGTGCTCTAAGATTTATGAGAATGAAACGCGCGCCTCAAGCCCATAGCGGCCGCGTCAGACAAATACGCGGAAGCGCTCTTCGCGGTGAACGAATGACTATACTGCCATGAGGCGCGATCGTCTGAAGGTTGCTCTCATTGCGGACACATTCTCCATTGAGCAAGGAACTGGAATCACAAGGATGAACGATGAGCTAGTACGAGGGTTGCAGGAATCGTGCGAGATCGAAGTAATGGGCGCGAGCGCAGCCGGACCACCAATGTCTGTGATCAACCACGTTATTATCACACCCTCAAGAGTATTGCGGAACAAAAATAACTTCGACGTTTTTCACGCACTCACGCCCGTACACCTATTGGCTCTTCCTTTGCTCGGCAAGCCGACGGTAGTCACGTATCACGATCTTGCCACGCTCTTATACGGAAAGGGTAGCAGCTGGCACGTGAGATTCAGTGCGCCGCATTTTTATAATATAGGGAGATGGTGCAGCGCGGTTATAGCAATCTCCTCACAAACCAAACACGAGCTCGTACAGCGTTTCGGCTTTCCTCAAGAGAAAGTACGTATCATCAACTTGGGCGTTGCAGAACGCTTTGAGCCGCACGAGAAAAATGACAAGAATCACCTGTGCATCGGTTACATCGGCACGCTCACAACCAGGAAAAGGGTCGATTTCCTCTTAAAGGCTTTTCATCACCTAACGAAAGAGCACCCGCAGCTCAACGTGAAACTCAGGATTTTCGGCCGGCGTGATATGGAGTTTCAGAATCTTGTGAAGCTTGCAGATGATCTGAACGTGCGAAAAGACGTGGAATTTCACGGCCCCGTTCCTGAAGAAAACCTAGTTGACGTGTACAACTCGTTGGACGCGTACGTGGTCCCGAGCGAATGGGAGGGATTTGGTTTGCCGATCTTGGAAGCACAAAGGTGCGGGATTCCGGTCGTTATAAGGGGTGATGCACGCATTCCCGAGGAAGTGGGGCGCCATTGCCTTAAGGCGATGAGCCCGCCTCACATGGCGGATATTCTCTACAAGATCCTTACGGACGATACCTTGAGAGAGCCCGTAGCAAGAACGGGATTAGAATACAGTAAGCAATTCACGTGGAAAAAAATGCTCAAAGAGACTATAAGCGTATATAAAGAAGTCCTGTACGGCGACCTCGGTTAATTTTCAGGACCTGTTTGGGCAGCCAGTAGCGTGAACAGCGTATCTGTAGTCGCTAATCGTGACGTCGTGGCCCACACTAAACCAAGAGCAAGAACGAGTTCATAGTTTATCAATCGTAATGCAGAACTCGCGCAGGGTGGCGGAAGGAATTTCAATACTTTCGGGCCAATCTCGCAATTCTTGAGCTAAAACTAAAAAAACAGACCATATCCCCAGATGCGACGTAACTGACGTTTTTATGAAATAACCTCAGATCCTTCAACAACTTATTCATCTATCCCCAGAGAGGATTACTGTTGCGAGATAAGGTTGGCATCCTTGCGAGTTTGTCACTCGGAAGATTGGCGTGTTTTTTGAAAGAAGGGTGCGCAGTCTATGATTTATAGTAAACCATAAATCGCAGATGTAATTGTTAACACCGATAACGGCACCTTTTCTTGCAAAAAAAGCATCTGGAGATCTTTCATTGTACTCTTCTCTGCGCACGCATTGAGAGAATATTTCGCGACACACGCAAAGGGAGATTTCATTGAGGTAGGGGCGAATATTGGACTGTAAACAGTCATAATGGCTAGAAAATTGGACCGCGCCACACTGTTATTGCTTTTGAACCTCACCGCAGCAATTTTGAGATCTAGAAAGCGAATGTGCTTTTAAGAACATAAACAATGTCGTCCCACAATTTAGGGCGTTGGTGCGAGGATGGGGAGCTACCCCTGTTTGCGGATCCTAAAAACCCTGTAGTGAAGGCCCGGCTTACGCTTACACCGACACAGACGTTACCGGGAAAGTAGTTCAAATGGATCCCTTGACCACATTATGGAGACCAGAGACGTGCAATGTAATCTCATCAAGATCGATGTTGAAGGAGCCGAGGTTGACGTGTTAAAAAGGGCGTCCCGACACTTCTTCGATATGAGCCCAATGTAATATTTGAGTGCCTTACGAAGAAGAAGTGGGCGCTATCGAACAAATTCTAACGCCAATGGGCTAAGTTATTAGTTCTACGCCGCAACAAGCATATTATCTCGCCTCAGTGCACGAAATTAAGACAAACCGCAAATGATGAGTCCAAATATCACACAATAGAGACTGAACGGCACTCTCATCGCCCGTTTATCACACTAGCCTCTTATAAAGATGGGAGACAGATTACTGCAGTTGTCTATTCTCCTTACCACGCACTCAACGGTTCGTGCCTCTCGAGATTTGCGGCCAAAATGAGCTTCGCGTGCTTATTGGGTAAGCTTTGGCCTGAGTGTTGAGCTTGAACAATCAACGAGCGGGCAGCTTAAACCGCTTTCTGCAAGCTGCAATTAAGTAAGATGGGGAAATGATGAAGTTTCTTGAGCAGCTGGTTACGGCATATTCACCAAATAAAGCATCAGCAAAATTAACATTATTTGAGCCCCGTTTTGCTCCAATATCCTTTCCTATTCCGAGCCTCATTAAGAGATTCCTTTTGGTGCGTCTAGAGGGGATCCACCGAGCTGGGACTCCACACAGCCGCAGTGCTTTTATCAACAATAAATTCCTATTCTTTTGACCAAAGCTTTGAACTTCGTCGAAATATCTGGAAATGATGTCGAAGAAATCCTTGGGATAATACTCTCTCACGTGGTGTGGATTATTTATTCCAAGGGCAATTGACATTGCTTTGTTCGGGGTTGAACACAGAAATAGACCATCAGTCTTTAAAACTCGCGCGCACTCAGAAAGAAAGGTTCCATCTTGTCCCAGATGTTCTATCGTTTCGTATGAGACTATAACATCAAACGAATCATCGCGATAGGGCATTTTCAGCGCATTCGATAACGTGAAAAGGAGATTCTGCAGCTTAAACTTTTTTGCATAATTCAGTGCGACAGCAGACGCGTCAGATCCAACTACTAACGTCGCGCCCTGTTCTGCTAAATAGTATGATCCATAGCCCGTACCGCACGCAATGTCTAGCACGAGCTTGTTTTTTGTGAACTGTGATGCAAAAACATATCTGCTTATATGCTCTTGGAACAGTCCATCAGCCAGCGATCGTTCTGGAACTAATCGCTCGTCGATGATTCGGTCTGCCTTCCGCATCAAGCTCCCTACCTCTCAGTGAGATAACTATTATGCTAAGTCTATGGTGAAAATAGTTTGCGATCTTGAGTCCTCATCTGTCATAGCTGCTACAAAAAAGAAAAGCGGAAGAGCAAGCAAAATCCACCGTTGCGCGGAATGTGTTTGTAAAATTTGTCAAAGATCCTGATAAGTGAACAATTCGCGGACTTGCGCTATTCACGAGAACTCGATCTGGCGCTGCGACATTTCGAGCCAAAAAAAAATTACGGCTTGAGCTTAGTTGCAGCAGGTCCTTCGCGGTAGCTGATTGGTGCTTACAGCTCTCGAGCCGCATCCACGTTTCCCGCAGCGCCCATGATCATTTTAATTGTCAGCATTTTTTCATTAAGGCGCAGATCACTCCCCTGTCTCACCAAAGTGACGACGTCTTTCATCATCGAACGGTCCTCTGCTGAAAAAAAGCACGAGAAGTACATTGTGCGCGTGTAAACTGCAGCAGCACACAGAATTCATGCAAAAACACTCAAGTGAACAAAAATGATGATCATGAAAACTGCTAAGGCGCTACTGCCGACGAGCTCAATGGCATCCGACACAGGAAACTGATGACCAAAAGAGCCCCTTATGTAGGCTTACAGCGCAACAAACACAAGAGCTTCAGCCGAGATTTCACGATGCTCGCACCAATATAGCTCAATCTCGGTATCAATAAAAGCTGAGGTCAACACTGAGCACCACTGCGAGGAAAATGGCAATCGTCAGACGCGCTGCTTATTCAGCTCGTTCAACGTCGTCGTATTATCATAATTCAAGTAAGCTGGCGTGCGTACTAGAGTTTCAGCGTGATGGTTGTGCTGGATTTGTATCTACCGAACGTTTTCGTCTCAGCTATGTTCGGTTCAGCAAGCAAGCTTCGCGGGCGCACATTGGGACCGTCACTGAATCGCAAACGCGTAATTCTTTAACTTCGCTTCTATTGCCATACTATTGTTTAACTCATAAAAAGGCAAAGTTTCAAGGGGCTCGGATCCTTTTATGTGGTGCTCTCTCTCGGTTCATCTCCAAGTCCAAGGTCAAAGAATCCGTCTATTGTTCCCTTAAGGTATGCAACCGCCTGCGGCATACTTTTGTCTTTGAAGATCGAAACCAAAATGACCTTCCATAAATCAAAGGCAAGTAGGAAGCATAGAAAGATCAGCAGTTGACTAGAAGTTGCATATTCTTTGACGAATAGCATTCTGTTCCTGCCCCCGTAGTAGTAACCTTGAACTCTTCTCACGCTGGCCCTGATACCTACTTTATGCCAAATCGTTGCTGACGGAACATAAACGGATTTGTAACCAGCCTTTCGCCCTCGGAAGCACAGCTCGATGTCCTCCCAGTAAAGGCGATAGGTAGTATTCAATAAACCCACTCGGTTTAAGCAATCCACTCGCGCCAATAAACATGATCCTTCAACGTAATCCGTCTCTCTTACGCGGTCATACTGACCTCTATCGATTGTGTTCTGGCCGAATCGATATGCTTTTCCCGTTGCAACACCAATAGTAGCACCTGCAAAGCTAATGACGTCTTTTCTTCCTTTGAAGTCGCAATGGTAAACTTTAGGTCCAGCGAACCCGATGGAAGGGTCGGTTTCGGCTACCGCTGTTAGCTCTGTCAGAAAATCTTTGTCGACTATAGTATCATTATTGAGGAGTAGGACATAGTCAGGGCCTCGGCGAATGGCCCATCGTATTCCCACGTTGTTTCCTTCAGCAAATCCCAGATTTGTGTTATTCTCTGCGACAGAAACATCGGGAAACTCTTGCCTGAAACACGCGACCGATCCATCAGTAGAGCCGTTATCGACGACAAGTATCTCGAAGTTCTGATAGCTGAGCTGCTGCAGTGATCTCAGACACTCGATAGTATCGTTTTTCCCATTCCAGTTCAGGACGATTATTACGACGCGTGGCTCATCAAGCATGGATTTCTCATTAATCCACAGGTTTGACGTGCTCAAATAAGTCATGATCGAGATCCCGCGTCTCTGAGCACTAAGGCTCCTCTCTTCTTTTTCCAAGTGTGAGCACATACCAGCACGCCGACGAGACCGCGAAAACCAAATTGTCATGAGCTCTCCCGGCCAGGCCTCGTACGAGTCATGCGCAGTCGCGATATTGACTTGAATCTGGAAGTTTTGGAGCTCGTTTACGAGCACGTCAGCAAAGGGGCCTCCGCCCTAAATGAGATTTCAATCCAGACATAGTACGCCAAACAAGAATGAAAAACGTGCAGGTCTAACGGGAAGGATGGTCAAGATGGGAAAGGGTAGTAACTGCCTGAAGTCTACTGAAAAGTCATTGCTTTAATCACCTTCGACTTGGCGCGGAACGCACCGAGCGAACTTTGCCCAAAGACGATACCTCCTCGGACTACTATCAAGTGAGGCTAGCCGCGAAACAACTAGTCTGCGCGAATCGTCAGCATATTGATGACAAGCTGCAAACTGCTGCAATCAGGCTTTTTTTGTTAAACGAGGTCCTCGGCCTTGCGTTGCTATTCCTTGCTGAGCCTCATAGGTTTCACTGTCAAAATCACCTTAGTAGGAGCCCCTGTAAATCCTATAGATGAGTTTAATCTCTTGTATGGTTAAACACCGCAGCGCGAGCAAAATAGCTAGGTAGATTACCGCGGCAAGTGCGATCGACAAAACTATGTTTAAGGCCCCAGAGGGATTCCATAAGAGTAGAAATAAGGCTATGATACTCGAGCCGCAGACACTCTTCACGATGAATCCACAATTGACGTCGAACTTAAACTGCCTAAACGAATAGAGCGCGGTCAACGCGAAAGCGAGCAGGCATGCGAGGAAAGTGGTTACTGCAGCACCCACGAGGCCCAAATAGGGGATAAGCACTAAGTTTAAACCGAAATTCAACGCGGCACAGAGTAGCCAAATCGTGCCAATGACCGCGGTCTTCTTTTTTAATGCGATTATCATGACAAGCACGGTGTACGCTCCAACAAGCGCAGTTCCTGCGGCAACAAAAGGAGTGACTAAATAGCCGCTTGCTGCAATCTGCTGCGTGGTTAATACAAGCAAAAGAGGCTTTGACAAAACCGACAAGGCAAAAACGCAAGGCAATGCCATTCCCGCATACCACTTCAGTGAATACGTCAAGATCGTGTGGACATCTGCTATGTTGTCATCGTCGTAGTGTTTTGAGAGAACCGGAGGAAGCAGTGTCGCTAATGGTGCTGAGATCACGTAGATCATATAACCCAGATTATATCCCGGCGAATAGTAGCCCACCGCTGCAGTACCTAAAAAAAACGCAATAAGATAACGATCGCTTGAATTTACGACCCAAGTCGATATATTGCCGGGGACTAATGGTAAGCCATAAGCGAGGTGTTGTCTCACGTGCTTAAACTTCGGGATAGCAACACCAATCTGCGCGACGATGAGATACATTATCACGGCGAACACCGCAAGTTGCTGGATTAAGAGTGCTATCACGGCGCCCTCCAATCCGTGACCCGAAAGGATAAAATAAGCTATCAGGGCCGTGTTTAGGTACGCGTTGAAAAAGAGGAGGACAGAGTACCGTTTGATCTGCTGGAATGTTACAAAATATTGTATAACATAAGCGGTCAGGCACGCAATTAATATGTTCGGTATAAGCAGCAGGGCTATGGTGTTATTGTTCTGAAACAAGCTTGCCGCGATTTGTGGCACAAATAAAAAAACCAGCGCAGAAATAATCGAGCTTGTAAGCAATACGATGAATCCCATGGAATAGAACGCCTCACGGATGTCACGTTTGTCCGTCGCCGCAGCAAGAAATCGAATCATTGCATTTTGTAGCCCTAAAGTCGCAAGCAGAGGCAATAGGCTGATTGTAACCATGATCAAAGCCCAGGCTCCATAGTCAGCTATAGCGAGGTTTTTTGTCAGAATAGGGAGCAGAATAAGATTGCTGAGGGATGCTAGAGGAGTTATGACCGCGGTCAATCCTAGTCGCCGAGCAGTGAGTGTGTATTTGCTCATTTACTTGGCCTGCTATGCGCGATACAAAGCGATCTACTGCCTAACTGTTGTATTCTGCCGTTTGTTTGATCTGCCGTTGTCGTGAAAAACCTTGCGCCAGGTCAAAATAATGGCGGAGTTGACCTTCAATCCGTTTTCGGGCATTAGTCTCCTCTGAGTTGTATCTTTTTCGCCTTGAAATAAAGGTGGCATGCGTTCCTAATAGTGTCTGATTTTGAATGTTTGTGGCCGAATTCAAAACAATATAAACGGGAAACACAAGAAGAAGATATCCCTGGCGCAAAAAAAAAGCAGGGCGGGAGAAAAGAAGGTAAGCCCACCGAGAAAGACGATGGCTAAAACGAGTGACACAAGAAGATTGGCAGCGAGTATTGAACTCCATAGATCGCCATTGCTCGCGCTCTCCGGAAGATATCGCATGAGCGCCGCGTCAAAACCACGCGAAGAGAGCGCCTAGATCAGCGTTCCTGCTGCTAAACTCGCGGTCGCGAGAGCTATTTCGTTTAAGGGTATCGTGTGCGAGGTGAAAATCTAAAATAAGAGCCAAAACGAGTTTGAAAAAGTGGAGTGAGCCATCATGGCGAACGAGTCACGATATAGTGGCTGGCTGCTTATAACAACGCATCAATCTTGATAACATAATGAGCCTGTCGCGCGTCGACGAAACGAGAGAGCACTTACTTAAGATTCGTACTAGCTGGATTCTGCCTGACCGGCGCTACGAGTTTCTTACGATAAAAAGTTTTTTGAACGACATAGTGCTTGTCGAGAAATGGGCTGCGTTAGACGCTTTTTGAAAAAGACGCTTTGTAACTCGTATCATCGATTTTGCCCTCACTCTATCCGTTACCAAGCTTTCGAGGAATGTTTTTGCAAAATAGTAGAGCGTGAAAGCAATCCATACCGTAGAGTTCGGATTAACCAATATTGAATACCCTTTTTTATCCTATAGTACCAGTCGATGTCCTCCACGTACATGAAATAATCGGGATCAAACAATCCAACTTTTCCCACGATCTCAGTGTTAAATAAAATGCTGGCTCCGAGAAGCTCTTAGAATATATTCGACGTGAGTCTCAATAGGGCTCCGTTTGCCATTTCGTATGAACGGTGTGCGCCTACCAGTCCACATGTTGGTTTTTCCGTCCAACGATTCAAGGCAACCCGGATCGTCATACAAATAGATTGCAGGACGTACAGCACCAACCCTCTCTTCAGATTGAGCAGTTTCAACCAATAGAGAGAAAATCTGGACGAACAACGGTGTCGTTGTTCGGCAGCAGCATATACGCTGGGCATAAGTAATTCATACGGTACCGTGTCCCGACGTTATTGCCTTCTGCGAACCCGAGATTTCTCTCAGTTAGGATCAGAGTTAATTTTCGAGTTGAAGGAAGTTCAATAGCTGGTCTCTCCACCCCACTCGTGGCGTGCAGTCCGTGGAACGTGTATCACTCTTCGCTCCAGTTGAATCTAGCTACAATCGAATCGCAGACCGTTTCGTTCGTCTCTCCCGATATGTGCTCTTGCCTTATGCTTAGCGTATAGTTTCCCATCCGTCCTATTCAATCAACACTCACTCAAGCGCAACTCTTTGTATTCTAGGATTAGCTCGGGTCGTGGCCCAAAAGCCGATGAAAAACGTTAAGTTATCCAACTGCAACAAGACTAGTCGTCCAGTGGATAAAAAAGAGAGACATAAATCGAATAGCAGACACAGCAAGTAGCAGCTGAACAACACGGCAAGGAAACGCTTTCTCCACGCAACAACTATGTCAAGTCAAACCACTCAGAAAGCGCTGATAGCCTTTGCGTACCTCCTCGTCCCTTGCGCACTAATCTCGTTGGTCGTCAGCCCTGCGCAGCAGCCAGAAATCGATATTTTTGCTTCTGCCCCTCTGTTTTGGGTTTTTATCTTAGCCGCACTAGCCGCTTTCATGGCGTCAGTGATATGGCAAGCACATTGTCGGATGTATAGCAATTTCAAATTTTCTTTTCTAGGTCTAATTCTGACAAGCTCCGCTATTTTATGTTTGCCAGTTTTACGAGGTTACTTCTTATATGGCGGCAACGATCCATATGGCCATTTTCAGACTATTGTTTCGATCATTGGATCTGGCAGCTTCTCTACAGATTTTTATCCGTTCAGTCAAGTTTTTGCTGCGGAAATAGCTCAGATAACCTCGCTGCCGCCGCAAACGGCAGAGGGTCTGGTAATGCCAATCCTCTCCCTGCTTTTTGCTCTCTTTATTTATTGTCTGGCTACCGCGGTGTGTCAGGGGCGAGAACGGATTTTGTTGGCGGCTGCTATTGGTTTTATTCCCCTCTTCAGTTACTACGGGGTCGCCTTCTATCCCGACGGCGCTGCCATTCTCATGTTGCCTCTCGCGTTTTATCTCGCGTTTAAAGTAAGAAATGACAGAGGATACGCCCCCCTCCTCATCGTCGTGTTATTGATCTTCCCTTTTATTCACCCTCTTATCTCGCTCGTTCTCGTCCTTTGCCTGTTCAGCATGTTTTTTGCCGAAGCAATTCTGAAAGGTCGACGGGTAATCACACGGACCCATCTTTCATTTACTATGGGGCTGCTAGCGGCTTTTGCTTGGTTTGCTTGGTTCTACGTGCAAAAAGCAGAGAATAGCTTTGCAAGCAATGTAATCGCGTGGCTGATGGGTGAACGAGTAACAATTCCGCGCACAGCGGAGCTAGAAGGAGCGAGCAGCCTCGGTCTTCAAGCCGAGACAGTGCTTGTGCTCAAGACCTATGGGGTGCAGATCTTCGGTTGTGCGATTTCTGTCATCGCTATTGGCATTATCCTGCTTCATTTTTACCGCCGCGACAAGAACATAGGCAACTATTTCATAGTGGCAGTCGCTGCGATTGCGACGACTTTGGGAAGCCTCTTCCTGTTCGCAGGCACTGCTGAGGAGACCCTGGGTCGATTTTTTTCGGCGAGTCCCGCTTGGGCATGGATTCCGATATTGGCGGCACTTCCACTTTCGATCGTGAACGACAAGAGAAAGTATGGGGCGTTGTTGGTTGGTGCAATCATTATAATCCCCTCTTTCTTAGCAGTTGGCGCAGTTTTTCGCTCACCGTGGATATCGCAGGTAAACTGGGATTTTACGTACCAGGATAATGCATTACAGAACTGGTATACACCGCTCATAGGAACATACGGGTATGCCCAAATTGCTTTTCCGGTCGGCAATACGCCCACACAAAGTTGGAGTTGGGTGGCAGAACAACCTATACTCCCTCATTTTGGCTATACTAACCACACAACCCTCAGGAGCTCCTTATCAAACGACAGCTTGATCGCCTTTGGCGAGGACCGGCAACTTGCGGTGGCTGAAAATCCGGCGCTGAACAACAGCCCCGTCATGGGCATCTATGGATTTCCCGCGATCACTCAAGTGGACATTAATAAGCTTCAGAACGATCGAAGCGTTAACGTTATCTATACAACAGGCGCGGACGAGGTCTTGCTTGTCAACTAACAGCGTCGCATGATAGTGAAGCTTTCTGCGTGGTAGAACTGCTGTGTTTTGATAGCTCATCGTGTTGGCTTTTGCTTGGATAGGCTTCTCCCATAAGATCGGGCTAAAGTCATTGGGGGTGCGCACACACACAAAGCCGCGCCGAGGGCATTATACAACTAGGCCCGTTTCCTTGGCGGTCTCATCGGGACGATCGCCGCACAAGCGCGCGGATCGTCTTGTGTTGAGAGAAGGCCGTTCAGGGTGCCGAAAAACGCCGTTTTAGGTTCGCGGCGGGTCACCTTGGAGCGCTCACAGCGGTCTAGCCGAGAGCCGGTGGATTCAACAGGTATCGCGCTTGCCAACTTTGGTCGCGCAACCATTTATTTAAATAGAGCCAGTGATGACATCTGTTGCAGTCACTTACACACGAGCCCTGCCAAACGCACGTCGAGAAAGCGCTAGCTAACTGATGACACGTCGGCAACAGAATTACTCGGCCACTACTCAATGAAAACGATGAAAACGCAGCGATCGGTCAACTCTTCCTGGCTGCGACGCGCCGCCACCCGTGCAGATACCCTCGTGAACGGGCATTTTGATCTGGCATTAGCACTCGGTATTGCGATTGCCACGGTCGCGCTGGTTTTCGTGCCCTATCTGGATAGCACCTTTGTGCGGCCCTTGCTCGGTCTAGTGTTCGTACTTCTCGTTCCCGGCTACGTTTTCATAGCTGCTTTTTTTCCGCGAAAAGAAGACATTAGCGACATCGAACGAATAGCGCTCTCTTTCGGCTTCAGCATTTGTGCCCTCGGCCTCATCGGCGTGGGTCTTAACTACACATCGTGGCTGATTCGCTTGGATCCTCTCATGGCTTGCGCTGTAGGGTTCGTTGTTGTCTGCGTTTACGTAAGCATTGTTCGCAGAGCGGCCGTCCCTCAAGTCGAACGGTTCGCAGTGCGTGCGCGTGACGTTGCCGACAGCACAAGGCGAATCGTCTCGCAATCACCAACGCGCTTCGACAAAGCACTGACTGCAGTTATCCTAATCTCAATCGTTGTGTCGACGGCTACGTTTGCGTACCTGGTGCTCGCCCCCACCGGCGATACGTTTACGGAGCTTTATATCCTGGGTCCGTCCGGAACCGCAGTTGACTATCCGACCCAGTACGTCCTTGGTCAAGTGAAGAACGTGACGGTCGGGGTAGTCAATCAAGAGCAGCGGGACACCACGTACGATTTGGTGATAAGGCTCAACGGTACTTCAAACGCGACAACCCTGTACACGGAGAATTTTACGCTCGCAAACGGCGAAACGTTTCAGAAAAGCGTCCCGTTGAAACCCGATCAGATAGGGCAGAACATGAAGATGGAATTCTTGCTGTACCGGAATTCCGACTTTTCAGCACCCTACCGAGAAACCTACTTCTGGGTCAACGTCACCAAACCGTAAACTCTGTCCGAGTTGGCAGCTTCCTAATAGCAGAAACGATCAAGCTGCGCCTCGGCAAGCGCGAAGGACTCGAGATGAACGGTCGTTTACGTGGCTAAGCTATTACAGCAGTTCACGGGTATCGTTTTGAATTGCGCAGCGACACTCCAAACAATCTGGCGCTGAGGAAACACGCGAAAGGGACTCCAGGTGGCAAGAGATTCTATCCAAGCGCCGAAGAAGGTTCACGTGTTTTGCAAAGCGACGCCCTGCGAAATCAGGTCTTTTGTCGCAGCTGTAACCGTCGAGTTGAGTAGCTTAAAGCGGTTCAAACCCTGCGCCTAGCATCGTGGCGCGTAGCTCTTCTTCATCGACTCCGGCACGGATCAATGATGATTTGACGGCCTTAACAGACACGGCACTGCTTTTGCCCTTAGGCTACGAACCCCGCGAGACGCGTAATAAAACACAAGAGAGGATTTGCGTGCGCTCTGCGTCTCACGACAATCATTGTGGACGCTCAGCGAGGAACGCCGGAGCACCGGCACCGACCGACCGCTTCACGTGCCGTCCGGCTGCGAGGAGCATCTCTCCATCCACCGCTTTTTTTCGATGCAAGCGCCGCAGAAAGCACGTGACAAACGTTTTTTATACGGAAACTAATATTTACTGATAACCAGCTCCTACCTGGCTAAACAGTATGATTCTCACCGAGACGCAGCGTTTTGTCTACAGTCTACTAGCGCTCACATTTGGCACCATCGCTCTTTTGGCCTTATCCAACGTCTACTCGATCGAGATCTTTCTCATACTCATTATCATTGAATTCCTCGTGCTGGTCGAGCTCACCAAGCCCTCGGTGATTAATCTGGCGTGGAGACGAAACATCGCCATGTTTGTCGTTATTTGCGTCATCGTGTTCGCCATCATCCTGTACCAAAGAACAGTGACTATACTGCGATGAAGCGGAGTACTTTATGCGGGGCCGCGCGGGTATCGCTGCTTAGTTTTGCTGCTACACATCATCCTACTGCTTACGGGGAAATCGTCGACTGCGCCGCGACGCGGAGGCGTGGCGCCACGGAGTATATTCGGCATGTTTGCCGGCAAGCTACCTGTTGTCGCTGTGAGTGAAGCACTAGCTTTGAAAACCACTAGCTTTGAAAACCACTAGCTTTCCTCTGCATTGTGCCATTCGACAGCCATCGTGGGCGGGGCAGGTTATGCGGTGATTTGGGGCATTCTGGTAATGGCGCCCAATACACGTGCTGGTCAAGGGGACCTGATTAGCTTTGCTGCGCCTCTATGTCACGCGAATGGAACGCCATTACCCGACGGGCGAAACGGACGCTCCGGCCCTTTGAGGGGCTGCATCGACATCCCCTATTTCCTGCAGCGCATCTTGCGCCTTGCATAACTCGAGGAAACGCCCAGTCTCTCCGGCGGTGAGCGACGCCCAGTCACCGGTCTCTATTACGCGCCCGTTCTCAAGCACGTAGATGACATCGGCGTTGCGGATCGTCGAGAGACGGTGGGTGATAGCGACGATGGTGATGCCGCCGTGCAGGGCCTCAATCGCCCCTTGAATACGCCGCTCGTTCTCTGAGTCCAGGTTGCTCGTTGCTTCATCGAGGATCAACACGCTCGGCTTCCTGAGCAATGCCCGTGCAAGCGCGAGCCGCTGCTGCTCTCCGCCCGACAAGCGCACCCCCCGGTCGCCGAGCACCGTCTCCATCCGATCGGGAAGCTTCGCGACAAAATCGTCAGCGGCGGCTAAGCGGAGCGCCGTAAACAGCTCGTCTTCGGTCGCATTGGGATACGCCCAGAGCAGATTCGCGCGCACGGTGTCGTTAAAAAGAAACGTCTCTTGTGCGACGTAGCCGATGCACCCGCGCCACGCGTCCAGCCGTTCGGCATCGAGGGGCACGTCGTCAATCAACACTGCACCCTCTTGCGGCTCAATCAGCCCCATAATGAGATCGGCGAGCGTACTTTTCCCGGCGCCTGACGTGCCCACGATAGCGGTCATCTTTCCCGCGTCGACTGTAAGGTTGACGTGCTCAACCGCCGACTGACCGTCACCGGCATAGGAAAACGACACGTCCCGCAACTCGACGCGCCGTCGCAGCGTGACATCGTGCGGCCGGGCAATCTCGCGCTCTGCTTCGGCTTCGCAGCGGGCCTTGATATCTACGACGTTCGCATATGAGGGCAGCATGTTAACGACCGCCTGGTAGTTGAGCTGGAGGGCGTTGAACTGAGGTATGATCATGAAGAACAGGTACAGCAGCACCAGCACCGTGGCACCGGGCAGGTGCAAAACGTCGATCAGCGTGAGCAGCGCCCCCGCGAGAATGACCACTGAGCCGACGTTGACCAGCAGCTGGCTGGTGTTCACGTTGCGCACATAATCCACGTAGTCTTTCATGATGCGCGCGTTGAGGTTTGAAAAGCGCGCCATATTGCGTTCCTGCGCACCATAGCTCTTCACGGTCTTCATGCCGTCCAGGTGCTCGGTCACCGCCCCGTAGAGGCCCCGCATATCCGCGGAAAGCGCCTTACCCCTTTCGCGCGAGACTGAAATCTTGTTTTTCAGTCCAAAGATAAGGACGATGCCACAGAGAACCACGGCTGCGGTCGTTACCGCCGAGAGGAGCCAGGCCACGACGACGTACGCGACCAGCACCATCAGGCCCGCCAGCGCCTGGAACATCTGCTGTGTCCCATAGCTCACTCGATCAACCTCGGAGGTCAACGCGTGGGTGAAGGTCGAGGCACGATTGCGCGTGAAAAAGAGCCAGTTTGTGCCGACCACCGCTGCGTAGAGTTTTTGCCTCAATTGAGTTGCGAAGTCAAGCTGGATCGCGTACCCGAGATTGTTTTGCCAGCGTGTGAGGAGAAAATAGAGCGTCATGATCACGACATAGACGCCCAACACGCTCACCAGTGTGAGGGGCAACCCGATAAAGGCAAAGGCTGTGGAGGCATAGTGCGCGACGCCTGCAGTCGCCCCTTGCCCCGTGTTAAAGCCTACCAGCTGCAAAAGCGGCAGGAGCAGGAGGAGTCCGATGCCTTGCGTAACGGAGAGGCACGCGCCGAGTGCTGTGGCTAGTGCTACTTTCGTGCCTTCGTCATTCCATAGCGCGGACAGGTAACCCCAAAACCCACCACTTTGTGCGCGCACCGATAGCTGCGCGCGCAGTCTCTGGCTGAGCGTTTCGCCACTCATGGTAACATCTGCACCGGTAACGTATAGCGTGACCCCCGTAGTGACCCTTAGCTTTCGCAAGGAGTCCTCTCGCTTGATTTAGCTAAACGTATCTAAACAAGATCTGTACAAGTTTATATACCAAATTGTGGTAAGGTCAATCTGGTTCAGCCTAAGATGTCACGTAAAAAACGCGCCTACCTCTACTCAGCAAACCGTATCTGGGGACTGAAAAATAGTCCTGTGCCGCTCTTCACGCCGGCTTCCGCATAAGGAGCGTTTTTATAGTGCTTTGAAGAAACTAATCGCCGGATTACCACGTAGTCTTTTTCGCTCATCGGGGCACGCATGCGCAGTTTCAGACGAAAGGCTCAACTTACGTGCATTCTCTCAGCGATTTTGCTCGTTCTTACCGCAGGATATGCGTCGGCGCAGAGCTTCCCGTCGCAGATCGAGCTGAATACCGCACAGAGCGGCGGGTTGGACTTTCCCACCCAGCTGCCGCTGTTCGCGTCACTCGCCGCTGATGCGAACGGCATCATAGCGAACGTCACCACAGGTCACTTCTCCAACGCGAGCGCGCTGCTTGCCCACTACAACAGCACCATCAAGCAGATCACCTCGTCAGCGAACGCCTCACAGCAGGGCACGACCATCGGTGCCTTGGACGCGTCACAGGGTTCGTTCACGCTTCTCATCGCTAACGCACAACGTTTCAGCGTGCTTAACGCCACTGAAGCCGCGCTCCTCG